>Ga0308170_10003029_pt1 | contig 14033 bp, 14 predicted proteins | sample PhyBR2_2_FD_202136 | JGI IMG/M metagenome (GOLD analysis project Ga0308170, IMG submission 202136) | Phyllosphere microbial communities from UC Gill Tract Community Farm, Albany, California, United States - DLSLSB.R2 | ecosystem: Host-associated > Plants > Phyllosphere > Unclassified | place... | reverse complement strand
TCAAGATCTGCTAAAGGTGAACTGGAGGGACGAGATGGAAAGATTGTTTGGTATCAAGTACAATGCCAGCTCACAAATCGGACTTCAAGAGGAGTGCATCGAGAATGAAGACGATTTCGAATATCTCCAGGACCATCTCACCCAGCTTTCTACATTTTACAGAACCCGAGGCACACAAATGTGCGTACTTCACTCCCTTCATTGAGGTCGTCCTCTCACACGGGACCGTGTCGTTCTACAGCTCTGTCCACCGAACGGGAAACCTGTACCTTTCGCTCTCGATACTGAGCAACTCGAGGAAGAGCTTCCCTCTCGGCTCTTTCACCGCCTGCTGAACCACTCTCTCTCCCACCGCGGTAACATCTCGAGTCGTCAATTTGACCTGTACGGTTTGAGCTCGTGCGAGGAGTGCGGCAAGGATCAAAGAGGAGGACTCTGTTTCGTTTGAGATCCTCAAGCGTGAGTTCAGGTTTCTCGCTTTTGCTCTCGAGCTACCGTCTCTCCTCAAACCGATACTGACAACATCGGATAGAGGCGAGTCGACTCTTTCCAGGTTCGTTTCATTCCTGTCACGATCTTGACTTTCGGAAGCTGATTCTTTGTTCTTGCTAGGTCCCGTCAAAGCTTCTCCTCGTTCTTACTTTCTCCCTATCACAAGCTATGCTCGTTCCTCTTCTATCGCTGATTATACCCGTTCACGATCTCTATACCTAACTTGTCTTCTCTCCTCGTTTTGCAATTTCTGAAATCCCGTTACTGATTCGCAAAAAAAAAGGTATGGTTGCAAAAGAGAGACAGGTAGCAAATGACAGACTAGAACAACAACCCGCCGTTCTTTTGACTGGCTGGCCCTGAAGTATCGACGTGACTGATCGCGGCCATTCGATGCGAAATTCGATGAGCCTCGCTCAACCTGAGAGAGTGTTGTATACGGTGTTCGTGCTCCTCCCGATACGCTTTCAGGCGCTTCTCGGCCATGTACTGTCAAGAAGAGGATTGAGTTCAGTAAGTGTGCAGCAAGAACAAGGAATAGTGAAGCAAGCTTGCTCCGAGATCCCAGCACTCTATCAAACGGTCAACGGTAAAGCCTAAACCGATCTCACGTTTGCCAGTGTCTCTTCCGAGCCAATTCTTGACCGGTACAATCTGATAATAGAATTTTGTCAGCGGCAAGAGGCGAAATTTGCAGAGCAAAAAAGGTGCTCACCATTTCTCGAGTGTTCTTGAGCTTGGTCTTCAGCCACACTAAGATCTTGTTGTAATCACTGTAGTCTTCCTGGTCTGATTCCTTGTAATACCACTCTTGGCGGCCCGCCGGCTCAATAACAGCGAAGAGTTCTCCTTTCCAAAGCTTGAGCAATTCCTCATCGTCCTTTCTGTGCGTATGCGAAAGAGCGAGTGTCGCAGTGGTGATACCGTCGACCAACGCATCGACGGTTTCGTGTTTTTGCTGCACATGAGGATCGTCGGAGAATTTCGAAGGAGTAGTCGAAGATTCGTCTGCAAACGGCAACGACGCAAGGAGCTGCTCATCAGTCGCACATATGACCGTGTGGCCTTGAGGTGAACGAGGACCGGCAGGGGTCCGAGGATAGTGGCGAGGACGATCCACGCGTTCGGAGTGTCGTGAGTTCGCAATCAAGGCTTGGGGAGGAGCTTTAATGATCGCATCAGGGTCAGAGTCACGATAGAGTCTTTCTGACATGCTGATGGGCGGATGGGGAAAGGATGAAGAGGAGAAGGAGAGCTAGGAAAAGGAGGTTTTGGGAAGTTCTGGGTTTAGACGTTGGCCGCGGATTGTCCGAAGCAGCGAAGACGAGAGTGACGAGGAAGCTAGAGAGAGAGGTGGCAAGTTGCGACGTGAAACGTCGAGAGAGGTCGAAATTCCGTAAGATGAGACGAGACGACTGCGATGTCGAAATTTGATGAGGCATTCTCCGGTTCCTCTACGAAGGCGACAAGCGAGACCTGATGAGGATGAGGGGATTAATAGAATCAGAGTTGGCAGCTCGCGAAACTAGGGTAGCTTTGAAGGGAGAAAAGCGAAAACGAACCCGAGTTCCCCGCCAAAGTTCCAATTCCACAATCTATAACAGAACAGCAGTCCTCCATCTCTAGCTTGTCCACCGGTTCTCATCTTCCTCATCGAAGCTTGTCGGTATCCGATTCGACGATGTTGAGCGAGACTGTGTTCTGAGCGATTCGGTCGAACGAATTGTGAAGATTGACGACGAGAGGTGTAGATTGGGGAACGAGGACGAGGCTACTCGCGCGATACGTCAGCGTGAGGGTAGAGGACCGCTGAGCGAAAACGAGAACGCACTGTGAGATGAAGTTCTGCCATGAGTTTCGGAACAGAGTCATTTGGCGAGAGATCGGTACTCCCTCGGTTGTCTAGCTCCCGGAACGTGATCATACTTCAGCTTGCTCTTGATCTGAGAGGAAGTGTGTGAAAAGCAATATGATCAGAGGGAAGACCGGTAAGCAGGGAAGCGAGACAAAGAGCTTACCAGTTTCTTCGATGTTGCAGCTTCTCGTAACTTTCCGATCATCTCGATGATTCGCCCATAATTCCCCTCATCGACAAAGTTCCATTGTGAGTCTTCGGACTGCCATAACTCTCTAAGTAAGCGATCTCGTCATCCCTCCAACATCTGCTTATCTTGTTCGGGCGAGGTTTGTGATTCGAAGGTTGGCATAATTCGAGCGAGCCTCGAAGGACGTTGGATAGCTGCAATCTCGATGATCACATTCAGGACCTTGCTCACGTCGTGGTATCGCTCGTGAAAGAGTTGGTCGTCGATCGAACATGGCAAGCCGAAGGGTCGTAAGGGGGAGGAGGATTCAGAGGGTAGGTTGGAGGTAGACTCGCTCGTCGAGTTGAGATATATTCGAGGCTTTGAGTGGAGTCGAAAGATTGACGCGGCATTGCTGTAGTTTGAAGGAGATGGAGAGAGAGAAAAGAAGAAAAAGTAGGGGGTTCCGGAGGGCTGCATCGTTTCGGAAGTCGGCGCAGGCATCGTGCTCTTTGTGGGTGTGCTTCGGTCCGAGTGTTCGGGTAGAAAGAGGTAGGAGAGCCGGAAGATGTGAAGAAGCGATTGAATAGGAAGACGCACAGACTCCGGAGTACGCCGAAGATCGATTCCTGTCGACTCAAAGCAGCCGAACAACCACTCTACGCTCCTATCGAGCTCTGTAATGTCGGAAGGCGAGGACGAGTTAATCAGATTTGAGATGGGAAAGAATGAAGGAGAGAGCAGGAGAACTTACGAGGGCACTTGTGCAGTATCTCGAGGGCTGTCATAGCAATCTTGTGGCGTACTGAAGTCGTCAAAGCAGTGATAGAGCAGCGAGGTGAAGCGTAAGAGAGCAAGAAAGTTTCGATCAAACAACTTGGAACTCTACCACTCACTCTCAATCAGAAGAAGCTCTGTTCGATCATTACTACTACTCTACAACTACTCAAGATACGACTGCTGTAGATCCAATCCGCTAGTATCGCTTCCTCGACATTTTCCCACTCTCATCTTCAAATCTCGAAATCGCCTCAACAAAGACCTCAAGAGCCACAACGTATGATTGGGGAGAGAAGATAGATGGGTAGGAATAGTTCAAAGGTGTCCGTGAGCTTCTCACGAGATGACTAAAGGAGAGCGACTCTGCTCGCAATCTCGTCAGTTCCGAATTCCTCTCATACTGCTCTTTGTCGTCAGCTGCTTATCTAGAAGAGTCGTGTCAGGGTCTCATCGCTTCCGCGCAGTGCTCGCCTTCGCCAAGCGAAGCTATCGACTTTACAAATCGACAGTATCGTACCTTTCGACTTCTCACTCTCGCAACTCTCGCCAATAGCAGACACTCCACAAAAATAACACAGATCTCACGGTTGTGAGGGAATGTTTTTTCTCACTGGTAGGGAAATTATTAGGAAGGAACAGAAAAGAAGGGGTGATAGAGTTGAAGAAATGGGGAAGGATTCGCAGGGATCGCTCAAGGTACTGCAGAGGAAATGGCGTGCAAGGAACACAGTGACACAACAAGACCCGGCTAGAAGTAGTAGCCTCCGTCCTCAGCGAATCCGAGGGTTTGCAAATCTCGTCGAAGTTTCTTTTGACGGATTCCGATTCGACGATGGTGCGTGAGAGCTCTTGATGCGTAGGCAGGGGGATGTACATTGGGAGATTGCTATACGGGTCGAAAAAGGTTGCACTCGATTGTGAGAACGCCCAAGGCGGCCGTTGGATGCGGAGATTAGCTCACCAGCATTTGATCGACAAAGCCCTCTGTTGCCCTGCGAGGATCTTGTTCTATCCAGTCAAGCCCAGTCTCTATCCTTACCCACGTCTCCAGATCATCGAGTAGCCCAGGAATCGCTTCGCAACGATGCGACAGAGTCCGAGTGACATCTTTAGTCCAAGATTCGATGAATGAACCGTCTTCTGCCTCGGATCCGGACGCTTTCCGGTCAATAGCGATCAGCTTTGCTTGGAGGATTTTAATACGTACTTCCAAAGCGAGCTATGATCACGAGGGTGCGGGCTGAGCTTGCAGCGGAAATGAAAAGCGGAGCTCAAAGTTCACCTCGAAACGTGAATGCGGGAAAATCAGGTCCCACCGATGTGGTTTGGGAAGTATCCAATCCGAAATGGCTTTGATAGTATAATTCGAGCTGATTCTGTTCGAGTTGGTGACCTGAGAAAGCGCAACCGACAAAAATCAGCTAACCTTCGACCGGTCCGAGTTCGCTACGGAAGCACTCACAAGGGTATGCCTCTTCCCAAAGAGTCGATTCACATTCTCTGTGATAATCTCCCAGTTGTGATCGTGTAGATAATTCCACCCGCATCCGTGAGAACCTGGGATTTCGACGAGCAGATAGAAGTTTCGTTCGAAGTCACGAAGAATCACCAGGTGTCGTTCGCTCCTGTGGATCGGTTCTTCCTTGGTGCCACTGATGATGTGATTGAAGCCCAGTCTCACCCAGTCGCTTCGTTTCTTGACGACTAAACAATATTGCCAGAGCTTGAATTGGGTTTGCTTCGCCGGATTATCGCGATCTCTTCGCGACAGTCGGTTTCGGGGGAATACCGCCTTTAGCTCATCGATCTTGCGAGTAGCGTAGAGGTGTGAGGGTGAGCTATATTGATCCAATCTTGACTCAACGAAAGTGGGAGGCGGAGGGTCGGTACTCATGAAGAAATGTTCGTGTTCTCGGGCCAGGAGGACGAAAGGAGACAGGAAAGGTGGATAGTCTTTGTCCGGTTTCGAGGGGAGTCCGGCTTCTCCTGCGGAGATTGAATCGTGGGAGGAAAGAAGAGGTTTGAGAGGCGGTAAGAGACCTCTCTTCCCAGATCTTGCCAGATCGGTCCTCGGGGGTGGAGAGGGAGGAATGACGCTGCTGGGCTGTTATAGGGAAGAGCGGAGTCGTCCAGGCTGGAGAGAAGCGTTTGATGCGATCTGGGACGATGCGAGGGGAAGAAACGGTTCGATGCGACAAAGGAGGACAGCGCTTGGTGAAGTAGATGTAAATGATGATCGGAGCAGTAGCGCAAGGTCTGTAAATCTGTAGACGCTCTAAGGGGAGGTCAGTCTAAGGATTCGGATGATGAAGCGGAATTCGGGGTGAGGAACGTACGAGCGACTTTCCCTTTTGGCAGGACATCTACCTGAGCTATATAACAAGCTTTCAAGAGCGTTCAGAGCAGTATCAGAATTCAAGCGAGAGGAAGGAGGGAGAAATGAACGATTCCAACTCTTTGACCATCAACTACTCTCTCCAGCATCTCCGAACGCTCTGTGAACGATCTAGAGACCTCAGTATACTGCTCAGCATCACCTCAAAACAATCTAAGCTCTCCCCAAGCTCTCCTCGCTCCTCTCTCGCTCATCTCATTCACCTCTCTTTCAACCTCTCTTCGACCTTTCGACACTCGCTAAACAGCTCTAAGCAAGTACCAGATCTATTCAAAGGGCACGAAGTAAATGCTCGGCTCGGCTCAACGAGAAGAAAGGAAGCGTTACTTTAGGGCGAAGGATGGGAGAGGGTTTTGAGAACGGGGGAAAAGGAAGGAAGAGGAAGCTGGCGACAGAGGGGAGATACACAGCGTGTATGCAGTATGGCGAACAAGGAGGAATCGGGAGATTGTTGCGGCTTTCTCGCCTCTTCGCTGGAAATCAAGATTTCGCAAGTTTCGCAAACTTCGTTCGATCGCAGGTCTCCCTTCTCGGCAGTAACAAGGGTGACGAGCGAGCTGCTTTGCTCAAGTCTGCTGTTTGCGCACAGCTGTTTGTGCGCTTTCGCAGCTTCAGTTCAAATGTCTCTCGCTCGTCGAACGCTATCTTCGAACTCATTCGGACTGGACAACGGGAAGAATAGCATCAAGCGAAGGCGAAGGGAACAGTTCGAGAGTAACGCGAGGAGACTATCCGCAGAACGAAATGTAGGACTCAAGAACGAGAGGCGGGGACATAGGGAGAAGGGGGAGGAGATAAAGCGAAAGGATTGTTTTCGGCGAGGGGACCAATGCCAGCAGGTTTCTCCGTTCGTCTCTTGATCTCTTTGAACTGGATCTCGAAAAGTGTGAGTCACATCTATCTCCTTGAGCTATCAGAATTGAACTCACCATTCCCGCGAACATCTCGAACAGTTCCTTCTTCAACAGGTTGAGAGCGTTTTTCAAGACGACTCTATTTACACGATCCAATTTCCTATCCGACGTGTTTGGACACCACCAGTCTATGGCTTCTTCGCTCCAAACCGACCATTCTTTGCGATGTTTGAGCAAGAATTCGCCATTCAACCCGAATCCATCTTTCATCCCGAATACTTCGCTACCTCTCGCGGTACCCTTCTCGTACACTTCCAACCACGTGCAAGCATAATATCCCAATTTGTCCCTCCCTCCATCTCTCGAAGCCTCTGCGTTAGATCGCAACATCGCCGCCAAGTATAGACTCGCCGAAAGTAACACGCTGTAAATCTCCTTCAACGACTCCTGCTTTCTCTGCTCGAATTCTGCACGTTCTCGATGACCACGACGAGGATCTTCAAGACCCGCCGTGGCAATCTCAAGCTTCCTGACCAATTCCCTCAAGCGATGGAATCGACTTGCAAAGAAGATTGCGCTTTGAGGAACGAGGTGCGTCTTGTTGTTCTGATGAAGAGGGTAGACGAAATCTCGCGCCTCACGCGACGTGAAGGGGAGTTCGAGAGGTTGACGGATTCGCACAGGTATGTCGTATTCTTCTCCTCCTTGATGATCTTTCGAGCAATGATTGATCGTGACCTCCCGCGGCTCATTGTAATGACCCTGGTATGACCAAATCAGCGTTTGCTGCTCAGAGTAGCTCAGAGCAGAACAAGCGCTCACCGTCTCGTGACAAACTTCCCTCCAACACGATTCCACCTCATGCTCAACAAGCTCATTCTCTTTGCCTGCGTCGCAATCGAATCGCCCACACAGTGCAAGTGACTCGATGGCCTACGCACAACCGACAAATTGTTGGCGCTCAATCGAGATGAAACGAAAAATTGAGCGTACCAGTTCTTGCGAATGGATTGTCTTCTTGAAAAGGCAGTCTCGGAAATGAGCATTCTCTCCTTCTAGCTTCCATCCGTCTGCTAGAGCAACGCTTGCAGCCCAACCATCAGGTAGGAGCGTGAAATGAGAATGTTTGATCCCGGCTATAGACATATTCCCAATTAGCTCGAAGTTGTCGTATAGATCGAACGTATCGATCTCGGGTCTAGTGGGGATCGATGAGCCGACATGTTGATTCATTGCTGGTAGGTGTGAAAGTGAGAAATTGAGAGAGTGCAGACATGAGTGAATTTCGTTCCTATCAGCGGATTCCGAGGAGGCATGTAGAAGGGACAGGAGTTACCCTCTCACGCAGTCCAATTAGACAGACCCCCTGTGACGCATGAGAAAGGCATACCCTCAGAAGCTTTAACCTCGAATGCTCGCGGCTGCGTTTCCGACGTCTCTTTTCCAGTCGAATCGAGCTTCGAACAATTTGAGAGGGAACGAGGAGTGTTGCACGGGACAAAGGGTAGCAAAAGTAGGAGGGAGGGAAGGATAGAAGAAGACGCCGAAGTAAAAACGATAAAGGGCAAAGCGGGAGGAGAGTCTAGCTTGAACAAGGGAAGCAAGCTGTCAAAGGCGGAGACTGAATCAATCTGATGAGCAATAGGAGACGTTGGGAAAGAAGGGAAATCAAAGTCACTTAGCGAGCAGTAGGAAGAAAGGAATTATCATCGATGTCGAATTCACGAGCGTGCTTGACAGCATCTTCTGGGAGCCTGCCCTTCTCCTCTAGCTTCTTATGCTATACGTTTTGCAAGCATAAGCAATCAGTACGAGTCAGCCTTTGAAAACAATGCAAGGACGAACCATCTCTTTGAACATTTCGAATAATTCCTTCATCATCTTCTTGATTGCGTCTCTCAACATCTTGCGTTCTTCCTCGTCGGCCCATTGTTGAGACTCCGTCCCCTGACCGTGATTAGGGCACCACCAGTTGACTGCACCTTCGATCAGGAGGCCCATTCGACTTTTGTAACCGACCAGAAACCTTCCATTCGCACCAAACCCGCCTGCAGTACCGAAAATTTCACTACCAGTGATCGTACCGGCTCTGAAGACCTCGATCCAATCTCCGACGTAAAAGTCCAGCAAACCTGTTTCCTCGATAACAACGCTCATGTAGAGGCACATCGAAAGGATAACGCTATAGATTTGATTTTGAGTACTCTGGTACTCCTTCGCGGAGCGTACGGCATGTAAGCGGGCTGTCTCGAGTTCTCGGAGCCTGTGGAGACGACTCGTAAAGAAGATTGCGCTTTTGGGGATTCCGATAGGCTTCTCTCCGGGAATCACCTCCGTATGAATGAGTTTGGGGTGACTTGCGAGCGTCCAGGGAAGAGGAAGCGGCTTGTGAGTGCGTATCTCATAGTCCGAGTGATCGCCATTTTCATGGACTCTGCGACGGATGAAGTGTTCTCGAGGGTTCTGCGCTCTCCATGTCAGGCTCACTAGTTTGGCCAGTAGATTAGAGTAGAGAACAACTCACTGCTTCACTGTTGCAGACTTGATGCCACAACGAGGACAATTTTCCGTCGACGTGCGCTTCATAACGGCTAAGGGAAACACCCGGAGGGAGATTCTTGAGCATCGCGAGCGATTCCATCCCCTGTTGTATTGACTTTTCTGATCAGTTCCTGAGAAGGACGAACATCCGAAGAAATGAGATACGCACGAGCTCGTTAGAATGAATCTTCTTCCCCAGTAGGCACTGACGTACCATCTCCTCATCACCGCCATCATCTTCAAATGGGTACTCTCGCACAAGAGCTGCCGAAGCGGCCCATCCGTCGACTACGAAATCAAGGTCGCCATTGACGACTCCGAAATCTTGCGCTTCTTTGTTCTCGAAGTTGAGGCAAAAATCTTGAACTGTCATCGACGGTCCTAGAAGAACATGATGATGAGTGTTCATGCTGATTAAGTCGAGGCAGCGGTAGCGATGAAGTGTGTCGAAAGCGAAAGAAAGAAAGAGCGGTAAGAGAATTCGAGAATTTGTAGCCTCGTATCGGACAATCCGCGGTACTCGGCCAGAGGAGATCAAACCTCCGACGCGCGAGTAAGCGAAAGTGGGTACAGCGGTAAAAGACGAGAGTGAATATTTCGAGGTGAATCTCAAGTCGAACGATACTGAGAGGAAAGGAGGACATCGAAGACTAAGGGGATGTGTGGGGACCAGGAGATGTATGTGAACGAGCGATCGGATGATGAGGAGAGTGTCGATCCTGCCAGATCGATAGAAAGTAGTCAGCTCGACGAGAAAAAGTTCAAAAGCATGGAAGAGACTCACGATATCCATCAATGCGTAAACTCTGTTCAACATCCTCGTAAGCTGACACTTCAGCATCTTCCTCTCACAAGTTCCTTTCAAGGTTTCCTCCGGAATCCACCATCGTACCGCTCCTTCGCAGAATCCAAACAGCTGCTGTTCGCACTCGAGAAGAAAGCGTCGATGTTGCTGATATCCAGCTGGTCCCAGAACGTGACTCCCTTCTTGACCGAGTTCTTCAAAGGTGTTGAGCCAAGCTTGACGGTTGAATTTGAGATCAAATTCTCCATCGAACGGTGCAATACTCGCTCCCTCTACGCCGAGATAGTACGCGGTCATACAGAACAAGACGCTGTATATGTCGGTGATTGTGTGAGGATTATCGCGGAGCTGAGCTTCGAGTTTGTCGAGAGAGCGTAAGCGCATTGCGAAGAAGATTGCCGATTTCGGAATGAATGTTCCGTCGAGGAGTCGGATGAAGCCATGGAGGGTTCTATTGATTATAGGGAAGGGGTAAGGAAAGGGCTGTCGGATTCGGACCGTAGCTTGCTGAGGATTTGGGTTGGCGAGGTAAGGATCTCGTGCAATCCTCGTACAGCGTACCTCGTTGATCCCTGGGTCGCATCGCTACAGATGGAACATGTCAGTTTCATTGCAATACCATGTAGAAGGAGTGAGCGATTGCTTACAGCTTGATGGCAGACTTCTTCCCAAAACTTGCGACTCAATTCCCTCAGACTAGGTTGTTCAGGATCACGAATCGGTTCTTCTGATCCGACTTCTACGGTGAACATCTCCATAATCTACTCGACGAGCTACAATCAGTACCACCCTGATCATGCCCAGAAGTCAGGCGAAGAAGAACGAACCTTTGCAACGGGATTGATCGGTCGAGTCATGAGGAGATCTGCTGCATGTGAAGCTGCTCTCTTTTTGGGTTCATCGTGGCCGATATCTTGGTGTCCATAAGTGTTGCAGACAGCAACAGCAGCTGCCCATCCATCACGAACGAATTCGAAACCGGGATGAGCGACGTTTGCGATCGTTTCGTCACCTTCGAGTGAGTAGTCCTGGAAGAACTCTCGTAGCTCAATCTTGTCGATGGTGGTTTGTGGAGCTCGGTGGGACATTCTGTTTGATCGGCGAGTGTTGTAGGAGGAAGAAAGCCGGCGGTAATTGAACCAACCAGTTCCATCAATTCAAGTCCGCGGGAATCCGAAGAGTACCCACTTTGAAGCATCCATCCACGAGCTTGCTGCACTTGTCGCGAGGAGCCGATAGGTCGTCGTGTCGAGTTGGGAGGTCGGAGAGTTGACGAGTGAAAATCAGAGCAAGGAAGAGAGGGGAGGAAGCGGGAGAGGGGCAAGCTCTAGCAGAGAGCGAAGCTACTCATTTCTGAGACTCTCGAAGCCACGAAATCCCGAAGCAAGCAGATCGAGTGAGACGTCAGAGGAAGAAAGGGAAGGGAATCAAAGTTACCGGGACTTCCTCTCGCCTTGCTCCCCCAATTTCGACCGATACCTTGACGACTACCTGACAGCAACTAGAAGATCCCAAGGGCTACTCTCACGCAACCTGAAACAGTCAGAACGAGAAGAAAGATCAAAATTCTGGGGATTTGAGAAAGTTGTTTGATCAAGGGATTTAGCAAGAACAAGACTGCTAGGTGAGTCGATGATTCTCCAGACGCTCAAATAGACTCTTTGCTGTTCTCTGGGAGGCTCAGACTTGGCATCAGAGCAAGAGGTGGTGGCGATCATCCTCCCTCAACAAAGTCAACTGACCAAGAAATTCGTCTTGAACAGGCATCTCGAACATGAGCGCTACTATGCGACAGAGACGACTACGAAGACCTTCCAACTCTCGTACCGATTCATGTCCACTTCCCTCCTCTCCCGACTTTGCCTCTCGTCGCCGTTCATATTCCCTTCACGAATCAAGTTATCATCATTACAACCAGTCTCTCCCAGTCCGTAACGCATTCGAATACGGTTCTTCACTCTTACAATCCCTCGATTTACCAGCAAGTTTCCTCGGGATCAGGGAATTCTTGGCGGGAAAATTGGAAGATGCGGAACGAGGGTTGAGGGCATTGAGGGAATACGTCGAAGATGGAGAGGCAGAAGAGGAACTGTTGACAGGATCATCTGAAGTCATTGAAGAAGATGAGGAAACGCTTGAGGAAGATAGGGCAGGGGAGCAGGACAATGAATCAGAACCGGAGGAAACAGAAACCGACGCCTTGTTGCGTAAAGGGAAGAAGTCGCAAGTACAGCCAACATCACCAGATCGACTAGAAGTAGTCGAAGCCGAAATCAGCTCGCTAGAACAATTCATTCAATCAGCTTCATCTTTCCTTTCCGCCATTCGAACCGAACTCCCTTCTCTTTCCGACGACCTCGCTTCCCCTTCTTCCGGCTCCTTCATCCGCTTTCAACTTTCCGACGATGCGCGAGACGCCCTCGACCAATTCCTCGAAGATCACCCTTTACCCTCTCTCCCTCATTTCGATACTGCCGCTTCTTCCGCCAACGCCCTCCTCCTCCGAGTCACGACCGAACTACGAACTCTCAAAGACGCTCTCACTGCTCTCACCTCGTCAACGCCCTCATCTCCTTCCTCCTCTGATAGACGCTCCTCCTTCTTCAGACCTTCTTTCCGCTCTCTCCCTCCTATGCCTTCCCCCATTCCCGACTTTACCGAACTTCGCTCCTACTTCTCGACCGAATCGACTCGACTACGAGGAGCAGCTCGACACTTCAAGGAGGAAACGACTGAATCGTTCCAAGCTGGTCTCCATCACCTCTCTGATGGAGCAGCTGAACTCTCAGCCTACGTCAAAGATCACTCGAGTGCAGCATTCGATGAAGCGAAGAAGATGTATCATCTCGCACTCGAGATTGGGAAGACTCGGTTACTTCAATACGAGGAGTTGCCGCACGAGTGGAGGAACAACGAATTCATCATTTCTGGCTATCGTTACATCCCGATCGAACAATGGGGGACGTTATTGAGATCAGGATGGCAATGGCACAACGAAACGATCAACATTCAATCTCATTTCCTCGGATTCCTTTCCCTCGTCGGTCTCCTCGTTTATTACCTCACGACCACTCCATCCTACTCGACCTCTTCGTCTTCCCTCGCTGAAGTCGCAGCTCATCCGGGAGATACAGCAATCGCAATCCTCTTCGTTGCGGCAGGAATGAAATGTTTGTTGAGTTCAGCAGCGTGGCATCTCTTAGCTGGTTGTGCTACTTCGAGTTGGTTCCAAGGTGCAGCATGTTTGGATTACGTTGGGATATCAGGATTGATCGCTGCAAGTGTCATGGCTGCAGAGGTGGGCCCATTTCACTCTCTTTCACTTCTCGTCGATTTTGACTGATCGATAATTCCTTCCTCACGCAGTACTACGGATTCTACGATCGATCAGACCTCGCAACGGGATACATGATCTTCTCTTCAGTAATCGGAATTACGGGAATGATCGTACCTTGGTCTGCTTGGTTCAATCAAAGGGAATACAAAGCGTATCGAATCGCTGTAAGCATCCTATCTCTCTCGTGATATCGTCAATCTCATGCTCACCCGCTTCTTCTTCGTGTGCAGTTCTTCGTCGCTCTCGCCGCTTCAGCTGTCGCTCCTGTCACTCATCGAGCGGTTTTGTACGGTTTCTCCGACACTCTTTGGTTCTACGGTAAGCTACGACTCTCTCTTTCTGTATTCAGTCATGTTTATCTGCTGAGCGTTACCGATTCCCATGTAGCTCCCGCAATCCCGAGTGTTCTCGCTTACCTCGTCGGATTAATCTTTTATGCTCACCAGTTCCCAGAATGTTGCGCCCCAGGTCATTGGAACTGGGGATCCTCTCACAACTTGTGGCACATCGCAATCTTGATCGCTGTTTGGCTTCAATGGGCAGCGCTTCAAACCTGGTCGACCGCAGTTCATTCGACTTCTCCTCTTACCTTGTAATTCTCTCGCTCTCCCCTGTTGATATTCCCTCGCTCCTGCGTTTTTCTATATGTATGTTCTTCCTCCCATATCATGCTCTTACACCTTTTCGATATCGATACAGCTCTCTCTCCTCCTAGATCGTTCCTTTGGATAGTTTTCTCGGAATCTCACTCAGTAGACAGGTCTCTCGGAAATGTATAGATCTCGCTTACACCCTCTAGCCCTCG
>Ga0308170_10003027_pt1 | contig 14038 bp, 8 predicted proteins | sample PhyBR2_2_FD_202136 | JGI IMG/M metagenome (GOLD analysis project Ga0308170, IMG submission 202136) | Phyllosphere microbial communities from UC Gill Tract Community Farm, Albany, California, United States - DLSLSB.R2 | ecosystem: Host-associated > Plants > Phyllosphere > Unclassified | place... | reverse complement strand
TGCCATTGACCAAGGCTATTTCGGCAAGGACGCTTTCGCCTACGATGCGGCGCAGGACTGCTACACCTGCCCTGCCAGGCAGCGCCTCGATCCGTTCAGCCGCTCGGAAAGGACGGTCATTGCACCATCCGCTACGGCAACCGGCAAGCCTGCCGGGACTGTACACTCAAGCCACAATGCACGTCCGGTACGGCGCGGACCATCAACCGCTGGGAAGGCGAGGCGGTGCTCGACCGCATGGCCGAGCGGCTTGCCACCCGCCCCGACATTCTCGACCGGCGCCGCGAAACGGTCGAGCACCCCTTCGGCTCGATCAAACAGTGGATGAACCAGGGCGCGTTCCTGATGCGAGGGCTCGGCAGCGTGAATGCCGAGTTCAGCCTGACCGCGCTCGCCTACAATCTGAGGCGAGCCATCAACATCCTCGGCATCCCCGCCATCCTCCGGGCCATGCAGACCTGAAAACGCGGATCCGACCGCCCGGGTAAACCTCACATCGCGGTTTGTAGCAGCCGATATGCCGATTCTGGGGTCTGGTGGCGCCTGCCGGATCGAAAGACCGCCGATCTCATGTCGACCAAGGCGTTCAACTGCCGTCGCACCCGCGCCGAGCCGTTTTCGGACGGTCTGACCTGTTTTTCGTACATTCCTATTTGCGACCGGGTTTTCCGACACTCGCCCGCTGAACGGCGATGATTGGTGCTCAGTACTCCGGCAGAGCAGAATATTCGATCAGAGCTGAAGACCTTTGGCCTTCCAAGCTGCCATTTCGCCATCGGCTTGCGGCCTCCCGCCCGGCCCTCACGCCGTGCGACGATCAGCGCAGCTGTCGTGCGCTCACGTACTGGGTCACGCTCCATCTCGACCATCGCCGCCATGATATGGAAAACGACTAGCATTAAAGGCTCGATCGCCTGAACCCCGTGATAAGGCGACACGCACACGAACGCGGCAGGCGGTTATATGCCTGGTCTGACACCATAACGCTTACGCGTCGTTGCCAGTGCAAGCCGCGCCTGCTCCATAGCCATCTCTTCAGTACGGAAAAGCAAATGGTCCATGACAGCAGTCAGATGCGCCCGCATTGCTGAGCGGGCCCCCGCCGCGTCGCGTAGCCGCAGCGCATCGACGATCGCGGAATGTTCGACGACGACCGGCCGTACCTTGGCATTTCGCGCCTTCGCGTGGAGCAGCGCGCATTCGGGCGATTTTGAGCGCAGATGCCACAAATCCTCGATTGTTCGTACCACGCCCGCGTTACGGGTTGCTTTGGCGATTGCCATGTGAAAATCGCGATCGGCGATTTCGGTAACCTCCGCAAGCAGGTTTTCGGTCTTCATCGCGGCGACCAGTCCGTCAAGGGCGTCCAATTCCCCCTCTGTAATTTGTACCGCCGCGAGCGCTGCCGCCTCACCCTCGAACATGATACGTGCTTCGGTGAGCTCAAAGGCCGTGATCGCGAAACCGGGCTCCTCCCCTTGCCCCGGCAACCGGCAGACATACGCACCCGAACCTACGCGCACCTCAACAAACCCTTGCACCTCCAAGGCAATGAGCGCCTCTCGTACCACAGGACGGCTTGCACCATAGTCAACTGCGAGCTCCCGTTCTGCAGGCAACCGATCGCCGATCGCATAGGTACCAGCAGCAAGCTCTTCGAACAGCCGTCGCGCAAGACGCTGGTATAAGCGATCGTTCGCAGGTGTCTCGTGACTGCCTAGGGCGAACGAAACGGTATGAATTGCAGCTCGTGTCATTGCGCTTACCAATCTCAAGCTTTTCTCTAACTTATCATCGTATGCATCAGACCGAAACGGGCTAATATAGATGCCAACAGAGGTCGGTCATGAAGTCAACTTTTTGCCCATGGGCCAAGATAGGACGCTGGAACGGCCACCGTGCTGAATACCAGCTTCTGTAACACCATGTTATCGTCCAGCCGCCAGACTTTGACAGTGTGCCTTCCTGCCGTGATGACGCCCAGGCTCGCGGTGAGTAGCATGCCATTGTCACGGACAGCATCGGCCCAACGCCTTTTAGCCGGAGTATCGGTAGCCCCTCCGGTGGGCTCCAGCCTCGCGCGCAAGACCTGCACTGCGGCATGGTCGATCGACACACCGATGCGCGATCCCTCATGCCCGAACGTGTCGAGCGTAGGGCAAAGATACAGCGTTAACGTCGCGGGCCCTGCTTTGCGCACCGTGACGTCATATTCCAGACAGATGCCATCCTCCGCCCGCGTTGCCGGCCTCCCTTGCGGCAAAGCGATTACTGCGCCAGCGGTGCGGCCGAGATGCGGTATCGTCGTCCAACGCAAGGCGCTGCCATCGCGAGCCCGATTGAACGCTGGTGCTTCGATGGTGACGATCCCGGTGTCCGTTGTTGGCGAGGTGATAAAGACCGGCTTCCGCCTGCGCTTCGCCTCGGGCGTGTCGCCGGCGATGCGCACGATGCTCGGCATAGTCTGCCGGGTGGGATCATTCCAAATGACATAGTTCATATGGACTTGCGCCATCATGCCCTGCCATTTGCCGCCATTGATCGTATGATACCGTTGCGTCAGCTCGTCGTCGCGGCAAAACGCGGTTTCGACTTGATCGGCGAAGTAATTAGCGCGCGCGTCGTTCGTTGCCGCCAGCAACCGGTTCCACGCGGTGCCATAATAAAGCCGGTACAGGTTCGCCACCGCGGCGATGGGAAACTCTACGAGTTGAAAATAGGCATCAAGCTGATCGGGCCGCAGGGCGGCGCGAACCGCGAGCATGCGCGCCTCGAGCGCGTCCCATTCGCCAACCATCATGCCGAACTCGCCGCCATCGAGCCCATTGGGCGTGACGCCGCCCACCCGAAAACTGCTCTGGTCAATCAGCTCAGGCTTACGACGCGCGACGTATTTGCTGTACCGCGTGACAATCTCGCCGATCGTGTCAGCGTGGGTCGCGCCGAACGTTGCCGCCGCCCACGCGCGTGGATAATCGGCAACCGTGGCCGGGGTCATCGCATTGGGGTTCCATGCCTGCGCCAGGAAGAAACCGAGTGGAAATTCCATTGGCTTGATGTCGCCGACATTGGCGATCCAAATCTGCGCTGCGCCACGCCGGTACGCCAGGTCCATCTGCTGCCAGACCTTCTCAATCTGGTTAGTGTTGAGCCATTTATAGTTGCGTGGCACGCCGACGTAATCGAAGTGGTAGTAGATGCCGTAGCCGCCCTTACGCGGCGGTGAGGCAGGATCGGGCAGGCGGCGGATCTGGCCCCAGTTATCGTCTGAAAACAACAGCGTGACGTCATCGGGCACCTTCATGCCGTGATCGTAATAATCCTGCACTTCCTTATAAAGCGCCCAGAGCTGCGGTGTTTCGCTAGCAGGCTTGCCGGTGACATTGGCAATGATCTTGCGCTGGTCGGTAACGACGCGTTCGAGCAACCCGGTCGCGGTGCCCTCCGCCATCGCCTCGTCGCCATCGCCGCGCATGCCGACTGTCACCACCGAGTCGTATTGCCGCCCGCCTCCCTTTGCCATCATCCGCTCGATGCCGCCGCGCCAGAATGTACGCAGATTTGCGCCGTTCTTATCATAGTCCCAAGCGCCGCCGGTGATGCCCTGATCCTCGTGCCGGTGCCACTCCGCTTGAGCGCGCAGCATCGGCTCATGGTGCGAATTACCCATCACGACGCCCATCGCGTCGGCAAGCACCATGCTTTTAGGATCATCGTCAGCGAAGGCCTTGCCCCACATTGCAGGCCACAGATAATTGCCCTTCATGCGCAGTAGCAGCTCAAAAACATGCGCGTACATTGCCGAATTGACGCCGCCGAACGTATTCTTTGCCCAGCCGCTGAGGCATGGATCTTCATCGTTAATGAAGAACCCGCGATAGCGGACTTTGGGCTGGTCGCGTCGCGATCCGGCCGGGATCAGCACGTCGCGCTGCCGGCGGACGGGCACGTCTGCGAACCAGTGCCAGGGCGAGACGCCGATACGTTCGGAGACCTCATAGGTGCCAAACACGGCACCCCGCCGGTCTGATCCGACGATCACCAGCGCGCGCGTCACGCCCGGCAACGGATCGTCGACCACGATCTGGCGAAAGGCTTCCCATTCGCCGCGAATATCCGCAGCCGCGATCTTGCCGGCCGCGACCAGGCCATCGATGACCGCGCTGTGATCGAGAACGCCAATAATCACTACCAGGCCACGCACCGCAGCGCCCAAACCTTCGATCAGCTGCGCTGGCGTGCCGCTTACCCGCTCCAGATCGGCTACAAAATTAGTCGCGACGTGACGAACTGCGCTGTCGGGGTCGGCGTCGATCATGACCGTCGCTGGCGTGCCTTTGGCAATTAGTTGAAACGCGGTGCGAGGGTCAGGTGCCGGGTCCTGTTGCGCTGCGCCCAGCACGGGTGCAGGCAAAGAGGCGAGTGCGGTGCTGAACGCGGCGCCGCTCATGGCAGCACCCATCATTGTGCGGCGAGATACGGCTTGTGTCATCGGGTGTTCTCCTATCGATGCCGTGGCATCATTCTATCCTGAATACCGCAATCGATTTCGCGGGCATGTCGACCACGATCCGCCCTGCCTCGACGCGACCGGCGAACGGTACCGGCTTGACCGTGTTCGGCGCGTCGAAGCTGTTGTAACTGTCGATCTGCGGGGCGGTCAGCAACCGGCCCTGAGCAGTCCCGGTCAGGTTCGTACGGACATGCGCTGCCTTGTTCGGGCTGACATTGACCAGCGAGAGATAGAGCTTCCCGTCCTTGCCTCTTGCTGCCGATGCGTCGATTGTCGCCATGCGGACCTTGCCCTTGGCGTAGGTGGGGCTCGCGACCAGCGCGGGGAACGGGGTCGCGTCCATGAACGGCTGATACATGTCGAACACGTGATAGGTCGGCGTCAGCAGCATCTTCTGCTTGTCGGTCAGGATCATCGCCTGCAGCACGTTCACCATCTGCGCGATGTTGGCCATCCGCACGCGGGCGGTGTGACGGTGGAAGATGTCGAGCGTGAGCGCCGCCACCATCGCATCGCGCAAAGAGTTCTGCTGGTAATGCGCGCCCTCGGGAGCCTCTGCCCCATTCGTCGACGTAGAGCGCGATCTTCCGCTCGGGATCGGTGCGGTCCATGATCGCCTCGGTCCGCGCCACGAGCGGCTCCATCCGCAAGGCGAGCGCGAGTTCATTCGCCCAGCCGTCCTCGTCGAAGCCGACCGCGGGGCCCTTCGCGCCGTCGGGCATCGCGTAATAATGGAAGCTGAGTGCCTGCGTCGCGCCCATGTGCGCCATCATCGCGGTGGTGAACGCCTCGAAGTCGCCGCCACCCTGGACGCTGGCGCCGCTCGCCACCTTGACCATCGGATAGCCGCTCGGCGCGCGCGCGAAGATCGCATAGCGCGCGTTGACGTCGGCCGCGTAATCGGGACGCATCTCGCCACCGCAACCCCAGGTCTCGTTGCCGATGCCGAAGAACGGCACGCGCCACGCCTTGTCGCGGCCGTTGGACTTGCGCTGCTGAACCAGCGTCGATTCCGGCTGGTCGGAGGTCATGTATTCGATCCACTGCGCCATATCGCGCGGCGTCATCGATCCGACATTGCCCGAGACATAGGCGTCCGCGCCGATCAGTTCGGCGAAGTCGAGGAATTCATGCGTCCCGAACTGGTTGGTGTCGATCGTGTTCGGCCAGTTCATCGTCACGCGGGTCGGCCGCTTCGCGCGCGGCCCGATCCCGTCTCGCCAGTCGTAGATCTCGCTGAAGCAGCCGCCGGGCCAGCGGATCACGGGGACGTGGATATGGCGCAATGCCTCGACCACGTCGCGACGATAGCCGCGGATGTTCGGGATATTGCTCTTTTCCCCGACCCAGATGCCTTCGTAGATCCCGCGTCCGAGATGCTCGGCGAACTGGCCGTAGATGTGCTTGGCGATGACCGGGCCGGGTGCGTCGAGGTTGACGACTACGTCCGCCGAAACGGCCGCAGCGTTCTCCGGTGCCGCCGCGCGCCCGTTGGGTGCAGGCAACGCCGCGGCGATCAGGATACCGATAAGAGCCAGGCATGTACGCATCGCGATCTCGTCAAATACAGGAGGACTGGCGCATCATGACCGAACGATCGCCCAGGGCGATACCGGTCGGCCAAGTTTTGCAGGGTGCGTGTCGAGTATCGGTGGTCCGAAATACGACGCCTTGGGATCGTCGTTCGCAATCGCGATCGCCTGCACCACCATCGTCGGATCGATCATCGCGATGGTGAGGATGTGGCGGCCAGGGCGATCCGCCTCGATCGTGAACCGCATCGTCCGCGCGTTGTTTGCGGTGTTGACCGCGTGCTTGGCGCCGAGAAAGTCCTGCGACGGTCCGTCTTCGGGCGTGAAGACCGTACCGATCTCGGGCTGCTGGTCGTCGAGCCAGACCGCGACGCTCAGCTTCCGGCCGGGGATTAGTTCGAGCGTCGGGCCGGTCACCAGATCGACGCGATACTTCCCCGCTGCCGCCAGGAAGATCGGATACTCCAGACGCGGTGCGCGCGTCGGGTCTGGGAAGGAGGGCGCATCAACGGGGAAGATCGACATCGCCGTCTCGACCCGACCGAAATCGGGGATCGTGTCCCAGCGAATATTGCCGACGGGGACCGACCGCGTAAACGCGGCAACCGGCACCGCGAAGGCGCCGGCAAGCCCACCGAACGCCCCGAGCGCGTCCTTCTCCTGCTGCGGCGTGGCGCGAACCGCATCCAGCCGCACAGTGATCGTCATGTCGCCCTTGACCGCGATCGTCGCCTTGGCCTTGCCTACCGGTGCCTTTGCCCAGTCGACATCGATCCAGAACCGTTTGTCACGCGGCGATGCGCTGAACGCCTTGCCTTCGCGGATCGTCACCCAGGGCTGATCTGCGGTCACCGTGACCGGCGCTTCGGCGAGCCCGCGCGGGAACACGTCGAGGTAGGTCGGCAGCCGGGTGATGCTGTCGAGCGTCGGCAGCGCCGGCGAGAGGTAATAGCCCGGCCATCCGCGGCTGTCCCCGTCGACGCTGATGCCGAAGCCGGTCACGCCGTCGAGATCGAGGTCGGCAACCGCGGGCATGATGTCGGACTCGGGCGGATACCAGTCGAAATAGCCGATGTGCGTCTGGTCCATCATGTGGTTCCATTTGCCGCCGGCGAGGGTGTGATTGTAGGTGTCGCGGAGTTCGTGATCGTATTTGAAGCGCCGCCTCACCTCGTCTGCCTCGGCCTTTGTACTGGCGCGCGCCTGCTCGGCGAACCGGGCATTGCGCGCGGCCGCGACGTACATCAGCGTCAGGTTGGCGCAGGCACGGACCGGGTAGAGCACGAGCTGATAGAACGCGTCGCGCTGGTCGGGGCGCAGCGCGGCATCGACCGCATCGGCGCGACGGACAAGATCGCTCCACGCCTCGCACATGCGCTCTGCTTCACGGTAATGCTCCAGGCTAAACGTACCCGGTCGCAGCTGCTCGGGTTTGCGCATGCCGTTATATTTCGCATAGCGCGCCGCAAGGAACGCGATCTCGGTCGCATGTTCGGGCCCAAACTGGCGCTCCGCCCAGGCGCGCGTCCAGTCGGCGATCTTGTCCTTGGCGACATCGGCAGGGTTCCACGCCATCGCCAGGAAGAACTCGATCGGCAGTTCGAGCGGCTTCAGGTCGCCGACATTGGCGATCCACATCTCGTTCGCACCGTACTGATTGGCGAGGTTCATCTGCTCCCAGATCTTGGGCAGCGGGTTCGAATTGATCCACTGATAGGCGAACGGTCCACCGTGCATGTCCATGTGGAAATACACGCCAAAACCACCCTTGCGGCTACGCTCGGCGGGGGTTGGCAGGCGGCGCAGATTGCCGACATTGTCGTCCGCCAGCATCAGCGTCACATCGCCGGGAATCTTCAGCCCGGCATCGTAATATTTATAGACTTCGGTGAACAACACCCACACCTGCGGCACCTGCTGGGCCGGTTTGCCCATGCCCGAAGCGATGATCGCGCGCTGATCGGTGATGATACTTTCGAGCAATTTGACGTCGGACTGGATACCGCCAGTGCTCTCGAGCGCGACATCGCCGTCGCCGCGCATTCCGATCGTGACGACAACTTCGTTGCTGCGATTGCGGACGATCCCCTCGCGGAAGAATTTGGCGACCGCCGGCCCGTTGGTCGCGTAGTTCCACGCGCCGTTCCCATAGTCCTCGCGGTTGTCGGTCCATTCCTTATGCGCGCGCATCATCGGCTCGTGGTGCGACGTGCCCATCACGATCCCGTATTCCTCCGCAAGCGGCGCGTTGGCGGGATCATCGATCGCGAACGCGTTGTTCCACATCGCAGGCCACAAGTAGTTGGCGCGCAACCGCAGCAGCAGCTCAAACAGCTTGCCGTAGAATTTGGCGTTCATCCCGCCAAACTTCTCGGTGGTCCAACCCGACAGGCATGGGGCCTCGTCGTTGAGGAAAATGCCGCGATACTTCACCGCGGGCGATTGCTGGACATAGCGGCCATACGCCACGCTCAGATGCGTCTGGCGTACGACGGGCACGTCGGCCCACCAATACCAGGGCGATACACCGATCATCCGCGACAGGTCGTACGAGCCGTAGATCGCGCCGCGCTTGTCGCTGCCGACGATCACCAGCGCTTCCTCGACGCCGGGCAAAGGGTTGGCCATGGTCTCGACGACGAACGACTCCCATTTGCCACGAATGCCGGCGACGTCGAGTTTGCCGCTGGCGATCAACCGGTCGATCAGCGGGCTATGGCCGATCGAGCCAATCAGGATAATACGGGCGGACAGATCCGCACGGTCTACGACGACCGACGCCGCGGTCCCGGTCACGCGGCCGATGTCGGCGGCAAGATCGCCTGCGGCACGACGGACGCCGGGCAAGTCGTCCGCATCGACGAACACGGGCACCACGCCCCCACCGTCTCGGGCGATGTCAAACCCGCGCTTGCGTCGGTCGAACTGCACCGCAGCGGCCAATGGCGATGCCATAAGTCCTACGGCCACCGCGCCGCCCATCATGTTACGGCGCGTGATCATCGTTCCGTCTCCGCATTCTTAGGGGCAGGATAGTTACGACTATGTTGCCTGCCAGAAGTACGTCAGGGCGGCCGCATTACGACCGTCCTGACGGCGCATACTAGAAGGTACCGCGCAGACCGATCAGGAACTGGCGACCCGGCTTGTACTGCGTGAAGGTCGCGTTCTCGAATTGGAAGTATGATCGTAGCGTCGCGTTGGTGAAGTTCGCGACGTTGACCGTCAGCTGCGGTGCACCCGCCAGACCGAAGATCGTGTCTAGATCGAACGAGGACGAAAAGTCGTACGTCGTATAATCCGTGCCGAATAACGCCGCGGCTGGGATTCCGTTCTGTACCGCACCACTATTCTGTGATCCTTCGCGGGCCGTCGTCGACACCCGCAGCATTACGCCATGCTTCTCATAATAGCCGGTGATGTTATACGTGAACGGTGCCACGCCGAACGCCTGCGCCGCACCTTTGCTAGTTTGATCGACGATCGTTGCATTGGCGTTGAAGCCAAAACCAGTAATGCCGACGGCTCTAGTCAGGAAGTCGAGTGGCTGGACCCATTGAAACTCTAGGCCGTTGATTGTCAACTTGTCAGGCACATTGACCTGCGACGTTATTTGTACCTGCGCAGTGCCAGGGCCACCTCGCGAGTTAATTGCGATCTGCTGCGTCGGGTTCAGCGTATCGTACGTGATGCCGTATTGCGACAAGTCCGAGAAGGGCACCGTATCAATCGCCGTCGTTGTAAAGCCGGTTAGTGCTTTGCGGAATGCATTGAAGCTTACGACGCCTTCGCGACCAGTGTAATATTCGAAACCCAGATCGAGATTGGTTGAAAGATACGGCTTTAGAGCTGGGTTGCCGATGCTAGCTTGATCCGCAGATGGCGCGCCGAAGCCGACGCCCGGCAGCTGAGCGGACGGGTCTGGCCGGGTCATTGTCCGTGAGCCGGCCACGCGTACTACGGCATGCTCCGAAACGTCATAGGCAAACGTCGCAGCAGGTAGCCAGTTTGAGTACTTGTTCTGCGTCGTCACTATGTTGACGATATTCGGATATCGACTTCCGTCGGGTAAGGCGATACCGGATGGCGGCGTGTTACGCGCATCCGGCAAAGAAACCCGGCCCGCAATTTCTTGAATGGTGTTGACGTAGCGAACACCGACGTTGAACCGCAGCATATTGCCGCCGAGCTCTTGCTCTCCGTTTAGCGTCGCAAACGCAGATTTGACCTTCTCGCGGATTAACCCGCCGCTTGCCCCCGTGGTCGAACCACCAGTCTCAGGCGTGTTATCATGGAAATACTCGTAGTTGCTCGCAGCAGCAAAGGCCGGAAAGTCGACAGTCACGAACCCGGCAGGACCGGGTTTGAGGTACGTCGGTACAGCCGAATTTGGCACTAACGAACCTCCGTAGCTCACGGTGCCCGCCAATCCGGCGGTAGATCCTGTCCCATAGCCCGGATAGGTTGGGTAACCGGGTGGCGTCACACCGGGCGCGTTCAAGCCTTCGCATGGCGGTTGCGAGTTCGGCGACGGAACAAATATGCTTGGGTTGTTCCCGCAAACGGCATTTTGCCACTGCTGGCTATTGTCATACCCGCGAATACGGCGGGACACATCGTCATATGCGCCACCGACCTTCAGGTTCAGCGTCTTTTCTCCCCAAGTAAGATCACCACGAAGCCCCTTGGTGATATTCAGCCGTCGTTCGTCTGCAACGCTTAAACGTGCGCCGGGATTCCATCCAAAGTTTGCAGGGTCGTTGAGATCAAGACCGCTATTGATGGTTGGGACACCGCCAGTGTTGGCGTAGGTCACAGTATTACCGACGCCGAGTGGTGTTGTTGCCCCGACCGTAGGGCTTTCTCGGTGGAACGTGGAGCGTGCGTAGTTGCCTTGAAGGTTGAGCTTGAGCCTGTTCGAGATTTCCCATTCACCGCCAGGATTCACGCTAAAGAGCTTTGTTGTTTCGGTATAAGGGCGAAATTCATTAAAAAATTGCGCGTTGGCAAAAGTACCGCCGGTGACGACGCAGCCAACAGTGCAGTCTGTTTTGTCAAAGGTAAGATTGGTTGGGATAATTGCGCTGTTCCGCACGATCCAAGCCATGTTTTCACGAATCAATTCGTTTTTCTTGTATCCGTATAGGCCATCAACGTAGAGATGCAGTCTGTCGGTCGGCTGCCACTCTGTGCTGACGATTGCGTTGATGCGGTCGCGGGGGCCGCGAATACTTGTAAAGCGTCCTAGCCGCGGCAGCAACGCGTTGTCGATCTGCTGGATCGTCGCACCAGGATTGTTTGCGAGTAAAAACGCGCTAGTGATCGGCGTACCCGCCACCAGACCTGCGCCAGCGCCAACGGGAACCACCGCTGGGATTGTCCAGTTACCCCCGGCTGTCGTGTTACAGCCCGTGGTAGCGCCGCACTGTGCCGCGGTCAGCGCCGGGTTGGTATAGCCAATCGTTTCGAAACCGCGCGTGTCAGTAAACAAGCGCTGAGCCGAGACGCCCGCAAGAATACCGAATTTGTCACCGCGCCAACTTCCGATTAGCGAGCCCCGGGCACCGATTCGGTCCTCGGGCGACTGCCTTGTGCCTTGCACGTTATATGCAAGGAACGATGTCGAGCGATCGAACGGTCGTGCCGAACGCAGATCGATATTGCCAGCAGCACCACCCTCAAGCAGGTCAGCGGTATAGCTCTTGTTCACCGTCAGTTTGGTGAACAGGTCGGTTGGGAAGAAGCTGAGATCGACCGAGCGATCGGTACCTTGCGCGTCGGTAGCACCAGATGACGCCACTGCGATCGTTGCGCCGTTGAGGGTGACGTTCGTGAAGTTCGACCCAAGGCCACGGATAGCGACATTCGTGCCTTCGCCTGTCACGTCGCGTGTAATGGTAATGCCTGGAATACGGTTGAAGGATTCGGCGATGTTGGTGTCGGGAAATTTGCCGATGTCTTCCGCAAAGATGGAATCGGTAAAACCGGTCGACTCACGCTTGGCATACGTCGACTTAGCAAGGCTGGAGCGATAGCCGGTAACGACTATGTCGCCGCTATCGGCCGCATCGATCGTGCCCGGGGTCTGGTCAGAGTCCGGCAGGGACGCGGCTGGCGCGGTCGGCTCGGCGGTGGCGGGGGCAGGGCTTTGGGGCGCGGTTGGTGCCGCGTCCTGCGTCGGTGGGACGGTTTGTGCCGCTGCTGCCGTCGCGCAAAGCACTACCATCGTCGTCGCGCACAAAAGTGAAGCGCGAGAAAGACGAGGAGCTATTTTAAAAGGGGGCATAATCAGGATCCTCTCTGGACGTCGCCGACGTTGCGGCACGAAGCTTATTATGGCCGTTGGGCGTTTCTGAGCGTCAGACATGAGGCGCCATGAGGCCCCAGACGTTTCGAGAAAACTCGAGACAAAATCTAAAGCGCAAACCACCCAACTCCCGATCACGCCTATCTTCTGCAGGCTATTGATAGCGGTACCTAATGTCAGACTGGTTGACGAGTCAAGGTAGTATGGTATGGCCAATTCGGCCAAGAATCCTCCGTTTTTTCGATGCCTGGTAAGTTTTGTGCAATTCTTTTTGTCTTACCAATCCGAGTCTGCTACGGATCGTCAGCCTTCAAGGCATCTCCTCATACTTAGGCCGGCTTCACGTCGGCCGCTTTTTTCCGATGATATCGGTAACAAAGTTGCTTAAGTAAGATGTTGAATTCGTTCCGCACCCGCATGTAAGGCCACAATGCGCCGCAATGAGACTACCCTAGGCTTGGGGTGTGCAGATGCCTGAATGCGCATTGGTTCCTGTCCATCATCGACGCCCAAGCCAAGATCGAAGCTTGCCAACGGGATTATAACGAGAGCCGTCCTCCCACATCGCTTAGCTGGATGACGCCGGTCGAATATGCTGCTGCAGCAGCTGCCAACGCGGCCGAATGAACCCCGGAAACTTACTTTCAGGCTGGACGAGAAACCGGGGGACCCTCAGCTGAACGCCGTCTGTCATAAGGATGAACGCACCCCGGAAGGAGAGGCAGGCGGCCTGATACGTCCGGGTATTGGTCGAGCTTCTGCGCCGTTCTCATTGCTGAGACGTTGAGCCGTCGGGACAGGTTAGACCTTCTGACATCTGGACAGCATACGCGGAGATTACCATGAGCAACGCCACTGACACCCCGAAGGCGCCACGCAACGATGAAGTCGCCAAGATAGCAGAGCTGATAGCGGACGCTCACGTGTGTATGTTCACTACCAATTCCGAAGGCCGCCTCATGAGCCGGCCCATGGCGGTCCAGAAGGTCGAGTTTGATGGTGATCTTTGGTTCTTCACCAAGCGCGGCGGTCGCAAGGTTGAACAGATTGGCCAAGAACCGCGGGTCAACGCAGCCTTCTCGTCAAAAAGCTCATGGGTCTCGGTGACCGGAGAGGCCGAAATTGTCCATGACGTACACAAAGCCAAGCAGCTCTGGAATGCCGGTATCGAGGCTTGGTTTCCTGATGGCCCGGAAGATCCTGAAATTGTACTGCTGAAGGTTCATGCCGACGGAGCTGAATATTGGGACACTCCCGGCGCAGGAGTTGTGTCCATTCTATCCTTTGTGAAGGCCAAGGTGACGGGAAAGCCCTATCGTATCGAAGACGAGAAGGTCGATCTCTAAAAGCCAGGCATCGGATCGGCGGTGCGGTTCGAATTCAAGGTCAGCATCGTGGACACGGCATTTCTCGTGCTCAAAGCAACCGAGGCATCGTCAGCACATATGTTGATCGGCGCCTTGGCGCTTTCATCATGATGCAAAATATTATCACCAGCGGTCCAAAATCACCTGAGGCTGTTGAAAAGTGGCTGCTTGCGACGGCGACGAGGGCGTGATGCACTCCTGCAAGGCGGTAGGGGGATCACGGACATGATGGGTCGGCAGGTGGCGCAGGGGGCGCTGTTCTATGGTTTCCGGCTCGATGAGCATGTGCCGGTCGACCACCTGCTCCGACGCATCGACG
>Ga0308170_10003020_pt1 | contig 14054 bp, 8 predicted proteins | sample PhyBR2_2_FD_202136 | JGI IMG/M metagenome (GOLD analysis project Ga0308170, IMG submission 202136) | Phyllosphere microbial communities from UC Gill Tract Community Farm, Albany, California, United States - DLSLSB.R2 | ecosystem: Host-associated > Plants > Phyllosphere > Unclassified | place... | reverse complement strand
CGGACTGTATCGCCTGCCACACGGCGCCAAGCGGCAAAGCCTTTGCGGGCGGCCGCGTGATCCAGTCGCCGATCGGCAATATGTACTCGACGAACATCACGCCGGACAAGACGACCGGTATCGGCAACTACACGCTGGACGATTTCGATCGTGCGATCCGCCACGGCATCACGCCGACCGGCGGCACGCTGTATCCGGCGATGCCGTTCCCGTCGTATGCCCGCATGAGCGACGACGACCTGCGCGCGCTGTACGCCTACTTCATGCACGGCGTGGCGCCGGCAAGCGCCGCGAACCGCGCGGCCGACATCCGCTGGCCGCTGTCGATCCGCTGGCCGCTCGGCATCTGGCGCAAGACCTTCGTGCCGGTGCAGGGCCCGATGGATCTGTCGAAGTACGCCGACCAGCGCATTGCACGTGGCGCCTATCTGGTGCAGAGCCTGGGTCACTGCGGCACCTGCCACACCCCGCGCGCAACCACGCTCAACGAGCTGGCGCTGGACGAGTCGGGTCCCGAGTACCTGGCTGGCGGTCCGCTGATCGACGGCTGGCTCGCGGTGAACCTGCGTGGCGACAAGGTCGACGGCATGGGCAACTGGAGCGAGAAGGATATCGTCGATACCCTCAAGACCGGTCGCAACAGCCATTCCGGCGTGCTCGGCGAGCCGATGCAGGACGTCGTCCTGCACAGCACGCAGAACATGACGGATGACGACCTGAGCGCCATGGCAGGCTACCTGAAGACGCTGCCCGCCACGGGCAACAAGAAAGCCAGCTTTACGGCCAGCACGGCGACGGTCGACGCCATCATGAGCGGCGACGACAGCCAGCGCGGTGTCCAGCTGTACCTGGACAATTGCTCGGCCTGCCACCGTGTCGACGGCAAGGCCTCAGGCAATGTGTTCCCTGCGCTGCCGGGCAACCCGACCGTGCTGCAGCAGGACCCGAGCTCGCTGATCCGCGTGATCCTGGCCGGCGCACGCCTGCCATCGACCAAGACGGCGCCATCGGAGCTGGGCATGCCAGGCTTCGCATGGCGTCTGTCGGACGAAGAGACGGCGCACCTGACCACCTTCGTGCGCAATGCCTGGGGTAACAAGGCCGCGCCAGTCGGTGCAGCCGATGTGGCCAAGGTGCGCAAGGCACTGAAGGACCACGAGATCCACGAGATGGACAAGGGCGATACCAAGCACTAAGCGTGTGAGGCTAGCGTGACGGCGGCGCCGTCGGTACACGGTCATTGAATGGCCGGGTGCTGGCGGCGCCGCTTTTTTTCACGCGTTCAACCCACCTTCGCACACCACCGAGCGACGCCAGGCGTGTGTCCATCCCACCCGACCTTCCTGTACAGTTTATGCTGTGAGACTAAGAGCCCCCGTGACGACGGCAGGTTCGACATCGGCACGCGTCGTGTTTCGCTTGAAGGTGTGCACGTGAACAAACCCCACGCCAGCGCTGCATGCGCGGGCACCCGAGTTCAGCCTGACGGGGCTGCCGGACTACCCATGACGATCGAACTTGTTCTAGTTGCTGCCAGGAGCTTCCTGTTTGTATTGGTGACGATGTTGCCAATCCTTAATCCGGCCGCGACCGCGCCGATTTTCCTGAGCCTGACCGAAGGCGCGTCGCCGACGATCCGGGCGCTGCTGGCACGCCGCATCGCCCGCAATATGTTCTGGCTGATGGCCGGTTCGATGCTGATCGGTTCGTACGTCCTCGATTTTTTCGGCATCTCGCTGCCCATCGTCCGCATTGGCGGCGGCCTGATCCTGGCGTCCGTCGCCTGGCGCCTGCTTGGCGCGACGCCGGCCACGCCCGACAGCCGGGCCTCCCTGGCCGAAACCTTCACGCCGGAACACGCCCAGCGCCAAGCCTTTTATCCGCTGACCTTCCCGATCAGCTGCGGCCCGGCCTCGATCGCCGTCGCCATCACCGTCGGCGTCGCCCTGCATGATGTCAAGGTGGTGTTTTCACTGGCGCGCATGGGCGGCGCCTTGCTCGCGCTGGGCCTGATTGGCGTGCTGCTGTACCTGGCGTTCCGCTACGGCGAACATTTCCTGCGCCTGATCGGCGAAGCCGGCACCGCCGTCTTCCTGCGCCTGACCGCGTTCATCCTGTTGTGTCTGGGCGTGCAGATCGTCTGGGACGGCGTGCGTGAACTGGTGCTCGGGCTGATGCCGGTGGCTACCCAGCTTGCCGCTTTAATTTGACCTTATGGTCCTGACCTTTGGAGACCATCGATGACTTTCCTTACCACCACACCTGCCTGCATGGCGTTTGCATTATCGGGCTCGCTCTGCGGCGGCGCTGCGTTCGCGCAGGACACGCCGGAGCTCGACTTCTATGGCTCGCTGCGCACCCAAGTCGAATCGGTCCACCCAGATCGTGCTGATTCTTACACTGGCCTGCGCGACGCGTATTCGCGCGTGGGCGTCAGCGGCAAATACCCGATCAATGCCGATCTGGCGCTCGTCGGCCAGGTCGAGCTGCCGGTCGATGTTGCCAATGCGAGGCTGCGCGACCCTTATGACCAGGATGAAAACATCCGCATCGCCAGCGTCGGGGTGAAGGGCACGCTCGGCGCGCTCACCTACGGCCAGCAGTGGATGCCTTACTACAACGCCGTGGCGGCGCCGGTGGACATGTTCAGCACGTACTACAGCGGCTATGCGACCTACACCGTGTTCCGGGTGGCCAAAGCGCTTGCGTACACGACCCCGGACTACAACGGCCTGTCGTTTGGCGCAGGCTATGCGCCCAGCAGCGGCAACCGCCGTTCGACCTCGCGCATCGACGACCGCCGCTGGCAGGCAGTGGCGACATATGTCCGCGGCGACACCCGCCTGGCAGCAGGCGTTGATGACCGGGGCGACGCGGGCTATGGCAAGAACCGCATCTACGGCGTCACGCTGAGCCACCAGGCCAAGGCCGTGTATCTCGCGCTGAAGTACGAGGCATTCGAGACGGGCAACCGCCAGCCAGGCGGCTTCTCGACCGATGGCAACCGCGCCATCAATTTGTATGGTCACTATACGCTGGGCAAGAGCACGATCAAGCTGATGCTCGCGAAGGTGGACAACTACGGTGACGAAATCATCCACCTCGGCATCGATTACGCGCTGTCGCGCGACGCCAGGCTGTTTGCCGAGTTGTATCACGAGGCCGAGACGGCGGCGCTGACGACGCGCCGCGGCGGCCTGGCGGACGTGGATGGCGGTGTGCGTGGTGGTCGCGCGCTGGCCGTGGGGCTGCGTTACGATTTTTGATGTGGTGGGCAGGGGTCTGCGGAAAAACCACAGTACCTCGGTTGCATGAAAACCACAGCGGTCTCGAGGTGGTTGCACGGGCTTGTACTACGTACGTGTCGCGAGACGTAATGCATCACACAAGCAAAAGAATTTTCCAATAGGAAACTTCATGCCACGCGGGTGACAATGTATTCCATCTCCCATCTCGTGTCGCGACATACCGAATCATGCTGAAAAATCTGAACGTCACCCGCAAACTCGGTTTGCTCGTTGCCATCATGCTGGCGGCAATGATCGCTTTCGGCTGGAGCGCCCATACCGGCCTGCAGCGGGTCTCGGCTGCAGGCGCTGAAGTGGGCCACGTGCGCCTGCCGTCGATCCATGGGCTGCTGTCAGTCAGCGAAGGACAGACGGCAGTAAAGGGCTACGACATGTCGGTAGCGCTGTACCAGAACAATCCTGATGCGCGGCAGCAGCTGGATGCCATTCTTGAGCATCGCCGCAAAGCCTGGGAACGGATCGATGCCGGCTGGCGCCTGTATGAGCCTCTGCCACAGACGCCCGAAGAGACCGTGCTCTGGAATCAGTTCCAGGGCGAGTGGAAGGCCTGGAAAGTTGCTGAAGAACAGGTTGCCCGTACCATGACCGCGCTTGCGGGCAATACGTCGCCGGAGCGGCGGCAGGAACTGTTTGCGTCTTTCTTCCAGCAGGTCAGCGCTGCCGAACCGCTGTTCGTGCGCTCCGAAACTACATTGGAGAAAATCGTCGCCCTCAACAACGCCATTGCCAGTGCCAGCATCGGGATGGCCGACGACAGCGCCACTGCTGCACGGGTGGCGATGGTGACAGTTGCCCTGGTGGCGTTGACCGTCGCCGCCGTCTGCGCCGTCGCCATTACGCGCAGCATCGTGCAGCCACTGCGCCAGGCGGTGTCGGTGGCACTAACCGTCGCTGCCGGCGACCTGACGAGCGTCATCGTCGTCAGCGGCAACGATGAAACCAGTCAACTGCTCGGCGCGCTAAAGCAGATGAACGACAGCCTGGCCGGCATCGTGGAACGTGTCCGGGCCAGCACCGAGACCATCGCGATCGCCTCTGCGCAAGTGGCGGTGGGCAGCCAGGATCTGTCGTCCCGGACCGAAGAGCAGGCATCGTCGCTCGAGGAAACCGCATCGTCGATGGAGGAACTCACGTCCACGGTCAAACAGAATGCCGACAACGCACGCCAGGCCGATGCGCTGGCCGCGCAGGCTTCTCAGGTAGCGATCCGTGGCGGAGAAGTGATCGCTGGCGTGGTCGATACCATGGACGGCATCAACCGCCATTCGAGCAAGATTGCCGACATCATCGGCGTGATCGACGGCATTGCGTTCCAGACCAACATCCTGGCGCTGAACGCCGCGGTCGAAGCGGCGCGTGCGGGTGAGCAGGGGCGAGGCTTCGCCGTGGTCGCCGGTGAAGTGCGAACGCTGGCACAGCGCAGCGCGAGCGCGTCGAAGGAAATCAAGGCTCTCATCAATGAATCGGTGGTTCAGGTTGCCCAAGGAACACGACTGGTGGGCGACGCCCGCGCCACCATGACCGAGGTGGTGGACAGCATTCGCCGTGTGAACGACGTGATGTCCCATATCAGTGCCGCCAGTGCCGAACAGTCATCGGGCATCGAGCAGATCAACACTGCCGTCGTGCAGATGGATCAGGTGACACAGCAAAACGCGGCCCTGGTCGAAGAGGCTGCCGCTGCCGCCGAATCGATGCAGAACCAGGCAGCGCAGCTGACGCACGTGGTGTCGTCGTTCAAGACCAACGGACCAGTTGCGCAGCAGGGTGTGTCAGCACGCGTGTCCGCGCGGACGATGCCGGCATTGCGCGGGTAAGTATTCAGCCCTGGCCAACCTGTGGGAACCGGGGCCGGGCGACACGGCCATCATGCAGCCCCACTGCCAACGCCATCAATACAGATGCTCTACAATCCAAGGCGCCGCTATAGTTTCAGCCAGGAATAGTTCCAGTTGAGCTTGGGAAGCAATCATCCCGGTGGCGTGGTCGTGTCGCTGGGTGTGCCGTGGCGATGTGGATTTTCGGTTTGCAACAGCCTTGCTTAAATGCATCTCAGCCTCATTTATTCTCGATGAAAAATTCTATTTCCTCGACGCAGCATCCCGACATCCTGTACGGACCCCACCAGCCCGAGTTGCTGCGCGATGAAATCCTGGCCGACCTGCTCGAAGCCAGCGCGCAGCGTGCGCCCGACCAGCCTGCCTTCGTGTCCGGCGCACGCCAGCTCAGCTACCGCGAACTCGACGAGCAGGCCAGCCTGGCCGCCTCGCGCCTGATCGACTCCGGCATCGGGCCAGGCGATATCGTCGGCCTGTGGATGCCACGCGGGATCGACCTGTTGATCATGCAGGCGGCGATTGCCAAGACCGGGGCCGCCTGGCTGCCGGTCGACGAAGACACGCCGGCCGAGCGCCTGCTGGTGTGCATGACGGACGCCGGTTCCCCGGCGCTGGTGACCAGCGAACGGATGCGCGAGCGCCTCGGCGTTATCACCCAACCCGTCCACATGGCCGAGCACCTGCTGCTGCCGGCAGCGAATGGCTACGTGCTCCAGCGCCGCGGTGTGGTGCCGGGGAGTGCGCCGGCGTATGTGATCTACACGTCGGGGTCGACCGGCAAGCCGAAAGGCATCCTGATCGACCAGCGCAGCATCTGCCACTTCCTGCGCAGCGAGAACGCGGTGTTGGGCGTGCGTGCGGACGACCGTGTCTATCAGGGCTTCTCGGTCGCCTTCGACATGTCGTTCGAGGAGATCTGGATTTCATATCTGGTCGGCGCAACGCTCTGGCTCGGCCCCAAGGAAGCCGCAGGCGATCCGGAAGCGCTGCCGCGCCTGCTTGCCGAAAACGGCGTCACCGTGCTGCATGCGGTGCCGACCCTGCTGTCCCTGTTCGCCGAAGACGTGCCAAGCCTGCGCATCATCAACCTGGGCGGCGAGATGTGCCCGGAAGCCGTGGTCGAGCGCTTCTCGCGGCCTGGCCGTGTCATGTTCAACACCTATGGCCCGACTGAAGCGACGGTCTCGGCCAGCCTGGCGCGCATGGAACCGGGGCGCACGATCACCATCGGCGATCCGCTGCCGAACTATGGGCTGCTGGTCATTTCGACCGAGACCGACAAGGGCCTGCAGATCCTGCCGCGCGGCGCCACCGGCGAGCTGTGCATCACCGGTCCCGGCCTGTCTGCCGGCTACCTGGGCCGCCCTGATCTGACTGTCGAGAAATTCCTGCCCAACCCGTGGGCCTCTGGCAGTGACGATGCTCGCCTGTACCGCACGGGCGACCTCGCGCGCATCGAACCGGACGGTCAGGTGGTGTGCCTGGGCCGTACCGACGACCAGGTCAAGATACGTGGTTTTCGCGTGGAACTGGGCGAGATCGAGGCCGTGCTGGCCCAGCAGGACGGCATCGGTACCACCGCCGTCCTGCTGCGCAAGGACGATGGCATCGACCGCCTGGTTGCCTATCTGGTGCCGACGCCGGCCGCGACCGACGAACAGCTTGCCAGCGCCACGCTGCGCACGGCGCTGTCCGGCCGCCTGCCGCCCTACATGGTGCCGAGCCGCTTCGAAGTCCTCGCGGTCATGCCGCGCCTGACCTCAGGAAAGATCGACCGCAAGGCGCTCAAGGCAATGCCACTGAGCGCGCCGCTGCCGAGCGACCTGGCGGCATCGGACGCGCCGGAAACCGCAGGGGAGACCGCCTTGTTTGCGGCCCTTGCCCAGCTGTTCCCGGGCCAGCCGATCCGGCGCGAGCAGGATTTCTTCTCCGACCTGGGCGGCCACTCGTTCTTTGCCGCCCGCCTGGCAAGCGCGTTGCGCCAGGATCCGCGCTTTGCCCACATGACGGTGGGCGACATCTACCAGAAGCGCCAGATTGGCGCGATCGCAGCCAGCCTCGATCAGGGCGCGGGAACGGCGGCGATGGAGGCCGACTGGACCCCGCCGCCGGCAAGGCAGCGCTGGCTGTGCGGCCTGGCCCAGCTGGCGGTCTTTCCGCTGCTGGTGACGCTGCGCATGGCGCAGTGGCTGGCGCCATTCTTCGCGTACCACTCCATGACCGGCGCGCCCGGCGACAGCGTCCCCCGGGCGGTCGCGGTGGCGATCGGCGTGTTCCTGCTGGCGACGGTCATGGAGTTCGTGCTGGCGATTGGTGGTAAATGGCTCGTCGCCGGGCGGCTCAAGCCTGGCTCGTACCCGCTGTGGGGCATGACCTACTATCGCTGGTGGCTGGCCGACCGCCTGATCGATGCGGCGCCCACCTACCTGCTGGCCGGATCGTCGCTGTACACCTGGTGGCTGCGCCTCTTGGGCGCGAAGATTGGCGATGATGTCGTGATCGGCTCGATGACGGTGCGCGCGCCCGAACTGCTACAGTTTGGCGACAACGTCAGCATCGGCAATGCCGTCAATATCGAGAACGCGCGCGTGGAACGCGGCCGCCTGCTTCTGGGCCGTGTCACGCTCGAAGACGACGCCTTCGTGTCGTCGTATGCCATATTGGAAGGAAACACCCGTGTGGAGCGGCACGGCCACCTGGAGGGCCAGTCGGCGCTGCAGGACGGTGGTGTCGTGCCCGCGAACCGCATCTGGAAGGGTTCTCCGGCGCGCGATGCCCACGCCTTCGATCCATCGGCACTACCGCCACGGCCGCACACGGGCCAGCTGCGCCGCGCGGGCGAAGCGCTGTTCTTCGTCTTCGGCATCCTGCTGGTCGCAACGCTGTTCTTCATGCCGGTGTTCCCGAGCTTCGTGCTGATCGACTGGTTCGACGAGCGCGGTGCGCTGGCCTGGTTGCAGGCGAGCACCATCGAAGGCCAACTGGTGCGCTATTTCGTGCTGGCCTTGCCGGCCAGTGCCGTGCTGGTGTTCCTGACCATGCTGGTGTCGGCAGCGATCCGTTGGGGCTTTTTGCCGCGTATCCAGCCGGGCCGCTACGCCGTCCACTCGAACGCCTATTGCAAGAAGTGGCTGGTCAGCCACATCCAGGAGTCGAGCCTGAACGTCCTGCACGGCATCTACGCTACCGTGTACGCGCCGTTCTGGTACCGCCTGCTGGGCGCCAAGGTCGGACGCGATGCCGAGATCTCCACCGCGCTGGGCGTGGTGCCGGACATGCTGACGCTGGGCGATGAAACCTTCATCGCTGATGCCGTGATGCTGGGCGACGAACATGTCGATGGCGGCTGGATGACGATGCAACCGACCGTGGTGTCGAACCGCTCGTTCGTCGGCAACGGCAGCTACATCCCGGACGGCACCATCCTGCCGGAAGGCGTGCTGGTGGGCGTGCACACCCATGCCCCGGACAACGAGCGCATGACGGCCGGCGACACGTGGCTCGGCTCGCCCCCGATCCGTCTGCCGGCGCGCGAACAGGTCGGCGGCTATCCGGAGCACCTTACCTACAAGCCATCGCTACTGCGCCGCCTGGGTCGCTCGCTGGTGGAAGCTTTCCGCATCGTGGCGCCGCATGCCATGGTGATTGCCGTCGGCTACACGGTGGTGCTGGATTTGATGCCCATCGCAGGGGCAGGGCACTGGGGTGCTGTCATCGCCTACCTGGCGTTGATCGGGCTGGCCTACGGCATTGGTAACTACCTGTTCGTGCTGGCCTTCAAGTGGCTGTTACTGGGCCGCTACGAAAAGCGCGCAGAGCCGATGTGGACGCCGTTTGTGTGGCTGTCCGAAGGCGTCACCAATATGTACGAAGGCATTGCGGTGCCCAACTTCATGCGCTACCTGCGAGGCACGCCATGGCTGCCGGTCGCCTTCCGCCTGCTCGGCTGCCACATCGGCAAGGGCGTGTACATGGACACCACCGACATCACGGAGTTCGACTGCGTGCACATTGGCGACCATAGCGAACTCAATGCGCTGTCCTGTCCGCAGACCCACCTGTTCGAAGACCGGGTGATGAAGATCGACCGCGTCGATATCGGCAGCAAGGTCTACCTGGGCCCGCGCAGCGCAGTGCTGTACAGCGCCCGGGTAGGGGATAATGCGCGGCTGGGACCCCTCACCTTGGTGATGAAAGGCGAGCATATTCCGGCCGCAACGAGCTGGGTTGGTCTGCCTGCGGCGCCCTTGCGGGCTGCGGGGTGAGCGTGGTGATGCCGCTGGCTATTTGCTGGGACGGCTACGCCAGCGGTTTCCCACTTGCTGTACCACCTGGCCTGGCGTTGCTGGGCGTACATGGGCAGTCAGACCGAGAAGCGGCCCGGCTGCGCATCCGCGCCGCGCTGACAACAGCGCTGGCCGAGCATTTCGGCATCGATGCTGGCCGAATCGCACTGCATTCGCCGCAGGGTGTAGCGCCCTGGTCGGTGGTGGCGCTGGACGCGGGGGATCAGCGGGTTGCGCTGTCGATCAGCCATGACGGCGACATCTCGGTAGCGGCGTATTCCTTCAACGGTGAGGTTGGCATCGACGTGATGTCCATCGTGCCGGTGCCGGACTGGGAATCCGTGGCGCGCGATTATCTGGGGCCGGAAGCAGCCCGTAAGCTGGCAGCCCGACCCAATGGCGAGCGGGATGCCGCGTTTGCGCATGCCTGGAGCGAACACGAGGCCCGCCTGAAGTGCCTCGGTCTGCAACTGGCCGAGTGGTGCGACGAGCGCGCCGTCGCGCTGCAGGCGTGCCGCTGCTTTGCGCTGGCGCTGCCGGAAGGCTATATGGGTTATGTCGCGCTGCCGGCAATGCCATCTGTTTGATTATGATCAGAAGACCTGCAGACATGACCTGCAGATTTCAAGGTCTGCGATGCTCTGAATGTAGCGCCATGAAGTTTTTTGCTGACTATCCAGACTGGGCATTAAAGCGGTCTTCAGGTTAGTTTAAGCGGCGTGCAGGAGCCAACCGGAATTATTTAGTCGAACATGTCCGCTGACATGTAGACCGCCACACCTGAACTGTCTATTTGCGCCTTGGGATGCAGGTTCAACTAGCCGCCAATCTCGCCTGGCCACTGTAGCAGCTGCTTACGATGCTAACCTTGCTCACCAGCAGAATTATGCGAGTACTGTGGTCGAGAGCTTCTCAGCCGTTTCCAACCCCCAGCCGACTGGATGTGCAAATCGATGACCTGCGACCACGGCTGCGAAGTGCACTGCTACAAAATCCTGAATGAGCGCGCCAGTGTGCAGATTTACTTTGCCAACGTGGTCAGCCCATGGCAGTGCGGTTCCGATGGAAACATCGATGGTTTGCCGACGCAGTTCATGTCGAAGGGCTGGAGCTGTCGGTCTGCTCACAGGATGACTTCGACACTATCGCGCTTCCACTCGATATCTGACACGGGAAACGCTGGACCTCCAACGACCGCTCGCGGTCCACAACGAGCACATGGCTCGACTAGAATTGCAAGCCAATTCAATTCATAAACCCTCATGTGTATTTGGTTCTCGAGACCGCCCACAAGGCTCTTTATCGACAGCTCATGCCTTGAAATTGTCGCTCTGTCGCAAAAAATCGAATAGATTGTTAATCTCAATTAAAATTCCCGTCTCGTTTTTTAAGAAATGTTGCAAAACATTCTTCAACCCGGAAAATTATTATTTTTATATGAGAAATCTGATTGCGGCTTTTTTCATGATGTCCATTTTTATTCATAATTCTGCCTTCTCGGTGGAGTCAGATTACCCTGTAACACTCAAGATTGTAGATTTTTCGCCTAAATTTTTGAAATTCTATGAAAAAGCAAAAAGCGAAAATCTCCAACCTGATGCCCGTTGGGCTCTATGGAAAAAAATGGTGAATTTTGCGGCTGTCCCTCCTACCGATGCAGGGCAACAACTGGCTCGCGAAATGCTTGATAACGCTTGGTCACGTTATCCCGATGCTATGGAGCAGATTTCGGCCGGAGCTCCAGGTATGCTTCCACAGCCGGAAGATTCTTTGAAAAGCATCGTCAAGCTGCTTAAGCCAGTAGAGAAGAGCGAAGTAACGTTGATAACGTTTGTCGGCGCATTTGATAATAATGCTTTTACTTCGGCTGGTAGTGGAAAAATCATGACAGCTCTTCCTGTCGAAATGGATCAAAGAGCAAGAAAGCTGGTTACAGATCACGAACTTACACATGCTGTACATATAGGGATCGGTAGCATCAGTGGAGGTTGGGAGCGGAGCATTGGAGCGACAGTCTTGAGCGAGGGGCTGGCAATGCGGGTCACTCAAGAATTGAACCCGGATCTAAGTGATGCAAGTTACGTGGACTTTACTCCAGGTTGGCTGGTTAATGCAGATAAAAAACGCGAAGAAATAATAAAAGGTATCAAACCTTTTTTATTCTCGAGTGACAGTGCAGATGTAATGAAATTCACAATGGGAAATGGTACAACCGGCATTGAACGTGAAGCCTATTATGTAGGTTGGCTCGTAGTTAAATATTGGATGGAAAAAGGAATGACTTTGGCCGAAATTGCCCGCATTCCTGAAAAAGAAATGCCCAATAAAGTAGCTGAAGCTCTTGACTCCTTGTAAAAATAAATTATCAATAAGAAGATTGATTTTTAGTCTTAATAAAGATTTTTTGCCCGAGAGAAGCTTTAACGCAGGAACGAACGGGGTCACGAACGAACGGGGTCAGGTCTCGAACGAACGGGGTCAGGTCTGGCATTCAGACACGCGCTTAGCAAAAGTCTATTTATGAAAGCCCTGTCACCGGACAAAGGAAGAGTCCGTGTCTAAATGTCAGACCTGACCCTGGCTACATACCATAGAAAACTTGTGCTTACCGTTGCTCGAACGAATGTGGTCAGGCCTGGCATTCAGACACGAGCTCAACGCACGAAGTGAGTCAGGTCCTGTAGAGCAAGGTGACGTTGCCTGGCGTGTCCACGGAAATTCCACGAACCAAGTCCCTGAACGCTTCCGGATTATTGAAACGTTCAGGATACTTGCTCAGATTTTCTATAGCGGTCTCTGCCGAGTATTGGGTACGGCTTTGCATTAGAATGCAATCGTTGCGTGGTGATGTGTGCTGCGTGACGACATTCCGAAACTACCGTAGGCAGAGAGCGCGCTGCGCAAATCCGCGAGAATTTCTTGCCGGTGCATTTCCAGCACCGGTGGCAAGTCGAGCGGCGGGTGGGCAAGTTTCCAGGTCGTGTTGTCCTCAAACGTCGCGTCATTCGGAGAGCTGGAAATTAAATCAATTTCAAGTAAAACACCCTTCCAGAAAAACGTAAAGGTCATCGTGGATGGACTTTCCTTATCAAGACGTATCCAGCGCAGATAAATATTGCGTTCCCGGTCAATTACCCATCCATTCCCGAATCCTACAACAAATAAATCTTCGTTAATTTCCCTCAATCCATAGGCAACAATATCAGCTTCTGAAATATTTTCACGGATAAAGCTCATCATTTTTCCAATCTTGTTATAGGATTGCAAAGGCTTTGGTGCATAACTAGCCGAGTTCTTCATTGCCGGAACCCAGTTGGAATTATGGCATGGTCACGTTCGCAGTTGTGGGTGTGCCCAACCTGAGGAACCGATTGAGGATAGCTGCATGGACCTGCCAATCGGCCATCTGGTGGTCGAAGTCACGCGCCACCAGGCGTTCAACCAGCAGCTTGGAGCATCGTGTCCTGGTCGCGACACAGCTTCACTGGTGACAGGCGCGCCACTTCGTCGGGATTTCATGCCAAACGCTGTCCGTGCATGACTTGGCGCTGTTGCGAGCAGGATGATCGCCTGCCCCCCACGTTTCGCAATGGCTTGGTGACAACCCTTGCTGTCGCAGGCGCCATCGCCGCTGATGCTGGCGACGATCTCTGTCTGCAGGACAGTACATGCTCTTGTTTAACCAGACAGGCAGGAAGCCCCGCGCCTTCAGCGCGGTGTTGCCGTGTTCGAGGGTTGGTCGTTCTGTACTTCGGTTTGCTGGTGCACTCATGCCGTCAGTTTGGCCCGGGCCTGCAATCGACCGGTGAGCTGTCGGTCGATTGCAAAAAAGCCACCTGGAGCAGGCATCACCTACACCACCGAACCCAGCTTAAAGATCGGCAAATACATCGCCACCACCAGCCCGCCAATCAGCACGCCCAGAATCACCATGATCAACGGCTCCATCAACGACGACAGCGCCGCGACAGCCTCGTCGACCTCTTCCTCGAAGAAGTCGGCTACCTTGCCCAGCATGGCATCGAGCGAGCCGGATTCTTCGCCGATCTGCACCATCTGGATCACCAGATTCGGGAACACGTCGGCATTCTGCATGGACGCCGTCAGGCTGGTGCCGGTGCTGACCTCGTTCTGGATCTTGCGCGTCGCTTCCAGGTAGACAGCATTGCCGGATGCGCCGCCGACCGAATCGAGCGCTTCCACCAGCGGCACGCCGGCGGCGAACATGGTGGCCAGCGTGCGGGTCCAGCGCGCGATGGTGGCCTTGCGGATCACGGGGCCGAAGATCGGCAGGCGCAGCAGCAGGCGGTCCATCGTCTGCTGCATCTTGAGCGAGCGGCGCCAGGCCTGGAAGAAGAAGTAGCCGGTGGCGAACATCGAGCCGAAGATCAGGTACCACCAGGTGACGAAGAAGTCCGAGATCGCCATCACCACCAGCGTTGGCGTGGGCAGGTCGGCGCCGAAGCTTTCGAATACCTGCTTGAAGGCCGGCACCACCCAGATCATGATCACGGCGGTGACGATGAAGGCGATGGCCAGGATGGCGATCGGGTAGGTCAGCGCCGACTTGATCTTGCCCTTGAGCGCGAGCGTTTTCTCTTTGTAGATCGCCAGGCGCGTGA
>Ga0308170_10003019_pt1 | contig 14056 bp, 9 predicted proteins | sample PhyBR2_2_FD_202136 | JGI IMG/M metagenome (GOLD analysis project Ga0308170, IMG submission 202136) | Phyllosphere microbial communities from UC Gill Tract Community Farm, Albany, California, United States - DLSLSB.R2 | ecosystem: Host-associated > Plants > Phyllosphere > Unclassified | place... | reverse complement strand
CATCGTCGGGAAGCCTCGGCCTTGGAAAAGTTCGATTCTACCTGACAAGTTTGGGTGGAAGAGATGTGGCTGGCCGAGCGCCGCGGCGCCGGCGTAAACGGCAGCGGGCCGGCGCTGGAGCCGGCCCGCAGGCACGCGTGGAGCGTGCCGGGAAAAACGCGCCGGCGATCAGCGGCCGGTGCCCGTGCCGCTGGTGGTGCCGGAGTTGGTGGCGCCAGTCTTGTCGGTAGTGCCCGTGGTGCCGGTAGTGCCGGTGGTGCCGGCCGCGCCCGCCGTGCCGTTGCCCCAGGCGCCGGCGGTGCCCGCAGGTGCGCCGGTGGTGCCGGTGGTCGGGGTGCTGCCGGTGGTGCCCGTGGTCGGGTTGCCGCGTTCGGTCATGGCGCCGCCGCTGCCGGTGGTGCCCATGCTGCTGGTGCCGGACGAGTTCATTGAGTCGGTCGACTTGCAGCCGGCCAGGGCCAGGCCCATCGAGGCGGCTAGGATGAGGCTCAGGGTGGTTCGTTTCATCTTGTTTTCCCTCCATATTGGTGTGAGACCTTCATCATGCGAGCGCACGGTTGGGACCACCATAGGAAGGAAGCGTCAATACGTGTAGGAGATACCGGACAGTCAATGGCGTGCCGTGACCGGCGGTCAGCCCGCCGCAGCGGCCTCGCGCCGGGCGCCGATCCACTCGACCAGTGCGCTCGACACCAGCGGGCGGCTGAAGAAATAGCCCTGTCCCTTGGCGCAGGCCTGGGCGCGCACGGCGTCGAGCTGGGCCGCGGTCTCGATGCCCTCGGCCACGGTATTCATGCCCAGGCTTTGCGCCACCTTGACCGTCGCCTCGATCAGTACCTGGTGGTGGTGGCTGGTATCGGCCTTGCACACGAAGGAACGGTCGATCTTGACGGTGTCGACCGGCAGCAGGTGCAGGCTCGACAGCGACGAATAGCCGGTGCCGAAGTCGTCCAGCGCCAGCTTGATGCCGAGGCCTTTCAGTTCGTGCAGGCGCACCTGGATCTGCTCGTCCTGGGCGGCCAGGCTTTCGGTCACTTCCAGCTGCAGGCTCTCCGCCGGCATCCCGGTCTGGGCCAGGATGCTGGCCACCTTGGCCGTCCAGTCGGGCTGGGCCAGCTGGGCGCGCGACAGGTTCACGGCCATCAGGCGCGGGGCGGACGCGCCCAGCTGGGCGCGCCAGCGCATGAAGTCGCGGCAGGAGCGTTCCAGCACGAAGTCGCCGATGCGGTCGATCAGCCCGCATTCCTCGGCCACGCCGATGAAGTCGAAGGGCGGCACCAGGCCGCGCGTCGGATGCTGCCAGCGCACCAGCGCCTCGACGCCGGCCGAGTGGTCGGTCGAGCCGTCCGGGTTCAGGCCGACCACCGGCTGGTACATGACGAAGAGCTGTTCCTCGGCCAGCGCCAGGCGCAGCTGGGCTTCGATGTCGGCGCGGCGGGCGGCGCGTTCGCGCATCTGCGCTTCGAACATCACGTGGCGCGCGCCGCCGGCGCGCTTGGCTTCGATCATGGCGATGCTGGCGTCGCCGATGACTTCGTCGGCGTCGCGGCCCGAGTCGACACTGCCTTGCGCTCCGCCGCAGAACACGCCGATGCTGGCGCGGCAGGCCACTTCATGGCCGTCCACATGGTGCGGCCGCGCCAGCGTATCGAGCAGGCGCAGCGCCAGGCGCTCGGCTTCGTCCGGATGGCGCAGGCCATCGAGCAGCACGACGAATTCGTCGCCGCCGACGCGCGCCACCAGGCCGGCGCCGCCGGCGGCCGGGTCGATGCGGCCATCCGCCGGCAGGCCGCCGGCGCGCATGCGGTCGGCGAGGGCAGCCAGCAGGCGGTCGCCGACGCTGGTGAGCAGGCGGTCGCCGGCGGCCTGGCCGAGGGTGTCGTTGACCTGGCGGAAGCGGTCGCAGTTGAGGAAGAGCAGGGCAAAGCATCCGTCGCTTGCTTCCCGCCCGAGCATGCCGCGCAGCTGTTCGACCGCGGCGGCGCGGTTCGGCAGGCGGGTGAGCGTGTCGGTGCGCGCCGCGCTGCGCAGGCGCCGGCGCAGGTTTTCCTGCTCGCGCTGGATGTCGAAGGTGGCGTCGGTGATCGCCGCCATCAGGCGTTCCGGGTCGAGTTTCAGGAGGCTGATCGACAGCACCTGGGGCGCGCCCGGCGCGCTGTTGCCGGCGCCCAGCGGCACGCGCAGTGCGTCGCAGACCACGCCCGAGGGCTGGTCGAAGGCGGCCGCGAGCTGCTTCACTTGCGGCGCGACCGCGTCCAGTGTCTCGAACAAATTATCCAGCCCGCCGTCGCGCGCGAGCGGCATCAGCAGGTTCGAGGCCATCGGGTTGAGCATCTCGACGGCGCCGCCCAGGTCGGTCTGGACCAGGCCGATCGGGGCGCGGTAGAGGAACTGGACCAGGGCCTCGTAGGCGTCGATCTGCTCAACCTGCATTGCGGCTTCGCTGTGGAGTGTCTGCATGATGGGTCAATTCGTCTGTCCAGGCGGCAACGCGGTTGCGTCCGGCCGCCTTGGCCTGGTAAAGCGCCTCGTCGGCGCGCTTGAGCAACAGGTCGATGCCGCCGGCGCCGGCGTCCAGCACGGCCACGCCGGCGCTGACAGTGTAAGCGATCTCTGCGCCGTCCGCCGCCACGAGGCGGGTCGAGACCGCGAGGCGCAGCCGTTCGGCGCTGGCGAGTGCCTGCTCGATGCCGGTCGAGGGCAGCAGCACGGCAAATTCTTCGCCGCCCAGGCGCGCCACCGTGTCGACTGCGCGGAAGGTGTCGCGCAGGACGCCGGCCAGGTCGCACAGCACGCGGTCGCCGGCCGGGTGGCCGTAGCGGTCGTTGACGTGCTTGAAGTGGTCGGCGTCGAACACGATCAGGGCCAGCGCGCGCGGCGTGTGGGCGGCGCGGTCGAATTCGAGTTCGGCCGCCTCGAAGAAGGCGCGCCGGTTGGCCAGTTCGGTCAGGTGGTCGCAGAAGGCGGCCTGGCGCCGCTTTTCGGTGGCGGCGCGCTTGTCGCTGATGTCGCGCAGGATCAGGCAGTAGGCCGGTGCCGACGGATCGTCGCCGAAGGCTTCGCGGTCCGGCAGCGGCGCGATCAGGGCGCTGCACCAGTACTGGCTGCCGTCGGCGCGCAGGCGCAGGCCTTCGTCCATGCTCCAGCCGTTGGAGTCGGCTTCGCGCAGGCGGTCGAGCAGGTGCTCGTTCGTCATCGCGTCCGGCGGGTAGAAGATGGAATACGGCGAGCCGACGATGTGCTCGCCGAAGCCGGTCACGCGCGCGATGCTGTCGTTCCAGTCGCACAGGCGGCCCTGGCGGTCGATCGCGGCCAGCGCGTAGTCGCTGATGCGGGTCAGGATGGCATTGAGCCAGGCGTCGCTCTGGCGCAGCTGGCGTTCGCGCCGCACTTCGGCCGTCACGTCCTGGATCACGGCCATGACGCGGGCGTCATCGAGCTTCAGCAGCGTCAGCGACAGGATCTGCGGCGTGCCGCGGCGGTCTTCGGCGCACAGGTGGATGTGCACGCCCTCGAACACCATGCCATTCGGTTTCGGGAACTGCGCGCACTCCAGGCGCAGGCCGGGCGCCACGCCTTCGAGCGCGGTGAACAGGTTGGTCAGGCAGCCATCGGGCGACAGCGGCATCAGGAGCTGGGCCGAGATCGGGTTGATCATCACGATCTCGCCGTCGATGCCGGCCTGCACCAGGCCGACCGGCGCCAGGTACAGGAACTGCATCAGCGCTTCGTGTTCGGCGCGCAGGCTTTCCACGCTGTCGGCGGCGCCGATCACCGCCGCTGCACCAGCACGTAGCGCATACCCGGCGCCACGCCGTTCGCGCTCGCGAGCAGGCGCAGCTTGACCTTCACCGGGCGCATGCGCAGGGTGAGCACGTAATCGATCGTGTCGTCGAGCTCACTGCCCTCGTCGGCCGCGTCTTCGAAGCGCTGGGCCACCATGAAATTGTTCAGGCAGGGCGCGACATTGGTGAACAGCGGCTCGCCGATCACGCGCTGCGGCGACAGGCCGGCGGCCTGGGATTCGAAGGCGTTGTAGCGCTGGACCTTCGATTCTGCGTCGAACGCGATCACGCCGAAGTCGAGGGCGTCGAGCTGTTCGGGGCTGCTGGCGTCGAGGATGTCGGCCAGGCCGCGCGCGTCGAAAGTAGGGGATGTGCTGGTCATGGGGTCTCCGCCGCGTGGGCCGAATGGATGAATTGACTTAAGGAAACAAATGTTGGCATGCGTGAGCGCGGGTGTCAATCGTGCTTGCCACTTCGGGTAAGGATTCTAGCGCGGTTGACAGGAAAGGCAGGCCGCTGCACCATCGCCAGCCTCTATTTGTCGCGAAAGAACCAATGGAACAGTTTCGGCACCCGGTCTGGTGGCAAGACGAAGCGACGCTCGCGCGCCTGGTGCGCGACCTCGTTGCGGCCGAGCTGGCGGCCGCCCGGCCGGGGCGCAGCCTGGCGCCGCCTTCGGCCTGGCCTGCGGAGATCGACCTCGCAGCGGACCTCGGCGCGGACTCGCTCGACCTGATGGGCGCCGCCACCAGCCTGGCCGACCTGCTCGGTTTTGCGCGCGCAGGGATGGAGGACGCCCTGCTGGCGCGAACGACGCTGGCCGGCTGGATCGCTACGGCCCGCGCCAGCCTCGCGCGCGACGATACCGCGCTCACCTTCCGCACCTCCGGCAGTTCGGGTGCGCCGAAGCGCTGCGCACACCCGCTTGCCGGGCTATGGCGCGAGGTCGACGAACTGGCGCGTCTGCTGCCGCGAAGGCGCCGCATCCTGTCCGCCGTGCCGGCCCACCATATCTATGGCTTCCTGTTCACGGTGCTGTTGCCGCAGGCGGAGGCGGCCCCGGTGCTGGACCTGCGGGGTTCGTCGCCGGCCTCGTTGGCGGCGCAGCTGGCGCCGGGCGACCTGGTGGTAGCCCATCCGGATTTCTGGAACCAGGTGGCGGCGCTGGGGCCGCGCTTTCCTCACGATGTTGCGGGCGTCAGCTCGGGCGCGTCATGTGCGGATGCGACGGCGCGCACGCTGGCCGCCGGCGGGCTGCGCCTGCTGCAGGTGTATGGCAGCTCGGAGACGGCCGGCGTCGGCTGGCGCGAAGAAGCAGGGGCGCCTTATCGCCTGTTCCCGTACTGGCGGCGCGGCGCGGTGGAGAACACGATCGAACGCTCCCTTGCGGGGGAGGGCGAACGCTTTAGCTTGCAGGACCGGCTCGACTGGATCGACGAGGCGCAGTTCGTGCCGAACGGGCGCCTCGACGCGGCGGTGCAGGTGGGCGGCATGAATGTGTATCCGGCCTATGTGGCCGAGGTGCTGGCGCTGCATCCGGGCGTGCGCGCATGCGTGGTGCGCCCGATGCGGCCCGATGAGGGCGCGCGCCTGAAAGCCTTCGTGGTGCCGGACGAGGGCATCGCGCCGGCGTCCTTGCGCGCGGAGCTGGGCCAATGGCTGGCCGAGCGCCTGACGCCGCCGGAGCGTCCGGCGGCGTTTTCCTTCGGCCCCGCCTTGCCGCGCCAGCCGAACGGGAAGCCGGCCGACTGGATCATCGAGGCCTGGGACTAGGCTTTACTGGGCCGGCACGAACACTGGCGCCGCCATGGGCGCGGTCGCCGCGCCATCGGCGCGCGGATGCTCGGCGCTGTTGTCGTCATCGTCGTCCGTCAGGTAGGGCGTCGGGCTGGCCAGGGTCGCCGGATCGATGTCGATCGTCCGGAACTGGGGCATCTCGGCGAACTCCGCATAGATCCAGTCGTCGTTCTCGCGCATCACGCCGTCCGGCTCGGGACGCGCGAGCTCCGGCTTCTTCGCCAGCGCCACCTGCATGTAGTCGATCCAGATCGGCAGGGCGAGGGTGGCGCCGAATTCGCGTCCGCCCAGCGAGCGCGGTTCATCGTAGCCCATCCAGGCCACCGCCACGATATTCGCGCCATAGCCGGCGAACCAGCCGTCGATGGCGTCGCTGGTGGTGCCGGTCTTGCCGGCGATGTCGGTGCGGCCCAGGCGCTTGGTGGCAGCGGCGCCGGTGCCGTAGCGGGTCACGTCGCGCAGCATGCTGTCGGTGACAAAGGCATTGCGCGCATCGAGCACGCGGGCGCCTTCCTGGCGCACTTGCGGCGGCTTGTTCTCGACCAGCACCGTGCCGTTGCCGTCCTCGATGCACGCGATCAGGTAGGGCTTGACGCCATAGCCGCCGTTGGCGAACACCGCGTAGGCGCCCGCCATCTGCAGCGGCGTCACGGCGCCCGTGCCGAGTGCCAGCGTCAGGTTCTTCGGATGGCGCGCCAGGTCGAAGCCGAATTTACCGAGGAAGTCGTGGGTGTAGGGCACTTCCAGCGCGCGCAGCAGGCGCACGGTCGGCACGTTCTTCGAATGCGCCAGCGCGTAGCGCATCGTGATCGGGCCGTTGAAGACGCCGTCGTCGTTCCCCGGCGACCAGTCGGCGCCGGCGTTCTCGCCCGGCATGGTGAGCGCCTCGTCGAGGATCAGCGTGCCCGGCGAATAGCCCTTGTCCAGCGCCGCCGAATAGACGAAGGGCTTGATCGAGGAACCCGGCTGGCGCCAGGCTTGCGTCACGTGGTTGAACTTCTGCAGGTTGTAGTCGAAGCCGCCGACCAGCGCCTGGTAGGCGCCCGTTTCCGCGTCGAGCGCGACGAAAGCGGCCGCCACCAGCGGCACCTGGGTGATGGCCCAGGCATCCTTGCCGAGTTTACTGATGCGGACCACGGCGCCGGGCGTGATGCGCTGCGCTTCTTTCGCTTTTTCGGACAACCCGGCCGCCGCGAACTTCAGGCCGGCGCCCGTGATCGTGATGGTGTCGCCGTCGATGGTCTCGACTTTTACTGATTTGTTTGACGCCGCGGTGACCACGGCCGGCTCCAGGCCATCGCTCGACGGGCGCTTCTGCAGCGCCTCGACGATGGCGTCTTCGCGTTCTTCCTCGCTTGCAGGCAGCTCGATGCGCGCTTCCGGGCCGCGATAGCCGTGGCGGCTGTCGTAGGCCAGCACGTTGCGCCGCACCGAATCGTAGGCCGCTTCCTGGGCTTTCGAATCGATGGTCGTGATCACCCTGATGCCGCGCGTGTACGCCCCTTCCGCGTACTGGGCGAACACGGCCTGGCGCGCCAGTTCCGCCACGTACTGGGCGTGGGTGCCGAATTCCTGCGGCTTGGAATGCACGCGCAGCGGTTCGGCGACAGCCTGTGCGTACTGGGCTTCGTCGATGTCGCCGAGGTCGCGCAGGCGGCGCAGCACCTGCTCCTGGCGCAGCTTGGCGCGCTTCGGGTTCACGGCCGGGTTGTGGCGCGCGGGATTTTGCGGCAGGCCGGCCAGCATCGCCGTTTCGGCGATCGTCAGCTGGTCGAGCCGCTTGCCGAAATAGCTGCGCGCGGCGCTGGCAAAACCATAAGAGCGCTGGCCGAGGTAGATCTGGTTCATGTACAGCTCGAGGATCTGGTCCTTGGTCAGCGCATCCTCGATCTTGTAGGCCAGCACGATCTCGTTCAGTTTGCGCGACAGGACTTTTTCGCGCGACAGGAAGAAGTTACGCGCCACCTGCATGGTGATGGTCGAGGCGCCGCCGGAGCCGAAGCCGCCCGTCAGGTTGGCCTTGAGCGCGCGCGCCGCGCCGACCCAGTCGATGCCGCTGTGTTCGTAGAAGCGCGAGTCTTCGATCGCCAGCACGGCCTTTTTCATCATCGGCGGGATCTGCGCGATCGGCATGAAGTCGCGGTGCTCCTCGCCGAATTCGCCGATCAGCTGGTTGTCGGCCGTGTAGATGCGCAGCGGGATCTTGGGCTTGTAGTCGGTGACGGCGTCGATCGAGGGCACGTTCGGCACGATCGCCATCAGGAACCAGACGGCGACGCAGGCGACGACGAGGACGATGGCGGCGAGGATGAAGAAGATGAAACCGCCTTGCTTGTTGGGCGCGAGGCGAGGCAGCGGCAAGCTGCGGGGGGACTTGGTCAAGACAGTATTCTCCTGCTGTGGGCCGCGCAAAAGGCAGGCCCGGCGGGGCATTATAATCCGCTTTCTTTCGCCCTCTGCATATGCCATAGTCACGCCTTCAGCCTGCCTTAAGAAAGCCTGGCACTCCCAGAACCAAGGAATACGATGCCTTACGATCCTGCTCCCGCCCCCGTCAAGCCGTACATACCGGCGACGGCCGATCTCCCCGAATTCACCATCCGCGCCCTCGTCATGGGCGTCGTGCTGGGGATGATCTTCGGCGCTTCCTCGCTCTACCTGGTGCTGAAAGTCGGCCTGACGGTCAGCGCCTCGATCCCGGTGGCGGTGATCGCCATCACCCTGTTCGGCATGTTCAAGAAGATGGGCGGGCGCGAGTCGACCATCCTGGAGAACAGCATCACCCAGACCGCCGGATCGGCCGGCGAATCGCTCGCCTTCGGCCTGGGCGTCACCATGCCGGCGATTATGATCCTCGGCTTCGACCTCGAGATCTCGCGCGTGATGCTGGTCGGTATCCTGGGCGGCCTGCTCGGCATCCTGATGATGATCCCGATGCGCCGCACGATGATCGTCGACGCCCACCGCGAACTGAAATACCCGGAAGGCACGGCCTGCGCCGAGGTGCTGAAAGCCGCCGCCACCGAAACCTCGCGCGAAGCGGCGGGCGAAGTGCGCGAAGCCGGCTCGGATGCGGCGCGCGACGCGAAGCGCCGCGCGGCCATCATCTTCGGCGGCTTCGGCCTGGGCCTGCTGTACAAGGTGGCGAATGTTTCGTTCAAGGGCTGGAAGGACGTCGCCAACTTCGAATTCGGCGCACCGCTGAAAGCCGGATCGGCCGGCGCCGAGATTTCGCCGGAGCTGGTCGGCGTCGGCTACATCATCGGCCCGCGCATCGCCTTCACGATGGCGGCCGGCGGTGTGCTGTCGTATCTGCTGCTGATCCCGATGATCAAATTCTTCGGCGAGCTGCTGACCGTACCGCTGTCGCCCGGGACGATGCTGATCAAGGACATGACGCCGGACGACATCCGCGACGCCTATGTGCTCTACATCGGCGCCGGCGCCGTGGCGGCGGGCGGCCTGATCTCGCTGGCGCGCTCGCTGCCCTCGATCTGGAACGGCCTGAAAAGCGGCCTGGCCGGCATGGGTAAAGGTAAAGCGACAACGGGGAGCGCGGAGCTGCGCACCGACCAGGACATCCCGTTCAAATGGGTCGCGATCGGCTGCCTGGCGATCATCGCCATCATCACCTTCGCCACGCCGCTGCACATGAATCTGCTGGGCGCCTTGCTGATCCTCGTGTTCGGCTTCCTGTTCGCGACCGTGTCCTCGCGCCTGACGGGCGAGGTCGGCTCCTCGTCGAACCCGATCTCGGGCATGGCGGTGGCGACCCTGCTGTTCACCTGCCTGATCTTCCTGGTCATGGGCTGGACCGGCGGGCGCTATTACGTCACCGCCTTGTCGGTGGGCGCCATCGTCTGCATCGCAGCGAGCAACGCCGGCACCACCTCGCAGGATTTGAAGACCGGCTTCCTGGTCGGTTCCACGCCGAAGCTGCAGCAGTACGCGATCCTGTGCGGCGCCTTTGCCTCGGCGCTGATCCTCGGGCCGATCCTGCTGAAACTGAACGACGCCGGCACCGTGTACGTACCGGCAGCGCAGGTCGCGCCTGGCATCACGGTCGACGCGTCGAAGCTGACCGAGACGGCCCAGCTGCAAGGCCCGCAAGCGGAAACCGATAACAAGACCTATAAAGTCTGGCGCAAGAGCGGCACGGTTGGCGGACCGGAAGGCAAGTACCTGGTCGCGGACGACGGCAAGCTGGCCTACCTGGTCGACCCGGGCATCAACGGCCACCACCACACCCGTCCGGACGGAACCGAGGTGAAGAAATACGACGCGCCGAAGGCCGTGCTGATGTCCTACATCATCAAGGGCATCCTCGACCAGCAGCTGCCGTGGACGCTGGTGCTGTTCGGCGTGATGATCTCGGTGGTGCTGGAGATGGCCGGGATCCAGGCGCTGGCCTTCTCGGTGGGCGTGTATCTCCCGCTGGTGTCGACGCTGCCGATCGCGGTGGGCGGGGCAGTGCGCTGGGCGGCGGACCGCCGCAACAACAGGCTGCCGCAGTATGCGAAGCTCAATGACGAGGAACGCACGGCCGCGGGCGACCGCAGCTGGGGCACCTTGCTGGCCTCGGGTTATATCGCGGGCGGCGCGCTGGCGGGCATCATCATCGCGATCACGGCGGGGGTGCTGACCAATTTCGACAGCATGATGGCGAAGTGGGCGGCGGCGTCGAACCCGTTCTTCGCGGGGCCGCGTGCGGACTTGCTCTCGCTGATACCGTATGCGGCGATCGTGCTGCTGCTGTATTGGGTGGCGCGGGAGAAGCCGCAGAAATAAGAGAACGGGCGCTTGAAAGCGCCCGTTTTTTTATCTGGCCGTTGTCGGAGGCGCGTGGTCATTGATGGTGATCCGCGTGGGCACAAGTGCCCACCCTACGTTACGCCACTGTTAACGGTGGTGCACCGTAGGGTGGGCTCTCGAGCCCACGCGGTTCATCGTCCGAATGAACGCGGCCTACACAAAGGCCAGATCATGCTGGCGAATTACATCGTCCAACCATTCGTCCGTCCGGCTGAACCTGAATCCCAGCTGCGCCGCGCGCCCCGTATCGAGCACCAGCGCCGCGTCGGCATCGAAGGGCGACAACACGCCCGGCGCCACCGATCCGCTCACGCGCTGGAAACGCGCCGGCGCATCGAGCACGTCCGCCACCCGAGCGAACAAATCGTGCGCCGACAGCGCCCCCTGCGACGCCGCGTTCACCGGCCCGGTGAAGTCCTGCGCACCGACCCAGTCGAGGAAGGCCGCCGCCTCCTGCGTGCCAAGGAAAGACAGCTTCGCCTGCGCATCCGTATAGCGCAGCGCCATCCCCTGGCGCAGCGCGTCGACATACCAGGACAGGCGCCCCGTGAATTCCTCCGGCCCGCCCAGCACGTGGCCCAGGCGCGCCGTCGCCAGCGGCAGGGAGCCGTCGCGATAGAGATAGGCCTCGGCCTGCACCTTGCCCGCGACATAGCTCTCGACCGCGCGCGCCGGGTCGTGCCAGGGATAGCGGGTGTCGATCGGCTGCGCCAGCACCCGCAGGCCGGATTCGACCAGGGCGCCGCCGGCCGGCTGGACGCCGCGATAAACGTCGATCGTGGAAGTCATGACATAGCGCCCGACCTTGCCGGCGAAGGTACGCACGGCGATCGCCGCATCGAGTGGGCTGTAGCACATCTGGTCGAACACGAGGTCGTAGCGCTTGTTCGCAAAGGCGGCGCGCATGGCGGACTCAATGCGGCGGTCGACGCGGATGCGCTCGATGCGCGCGCCGAACGGGTCGGGGGCGTAGCCGCGGGTGGCGATCGTCACCCGGTGGCCGGCGCGCACCAGGCGCTGCACGAGCAGCTTGCCGAAATAGCGGGTACCGCCGATCACCAAAATATTCTTGTGCATGGCTTCTCCTTGACGATTCGCGTATATTTTCTGCTCAGCAGTAAATTCGCACAAACGAGAAAAACCGAGCGCTATGAACAAGAATAACTTATGCATGGGGGCGCCATGAAGCCGCTGCGCTCCCTGTCCGGGCTGATCGACTTCGAGTGCGCCGCGCGCTGGGGCAGCTTCAAGCTGGCCGCGCGCGAGCTGCACAAGACACCGGCCGCGGTCAGCCTGCAAGTGAAGCAGCTGGAAGAGGCTGTTGGTTTTGCTTTATTTGTACGCCACCCGCGCCATATCGCGCTCACCGCCAAGGGCCAGGAGCTCTCGGTCGCGGTCGGGCGCATGCTGGGCGACCTGCGCGCCAAGGTGGCGGCGCTGCAGCGGGGCGACGAGGAATCGGTACTGCGCATCTCGACCACGCACTCGTTCGCCATCAAATGGCTGGTGCCGCGCATGCACCGCTTCACCAAGCTGTATCCGGAACTCGATATCCGGATCGACTCGAACGACGCGCCTGTGGACCTGGAAGCCGATACGACCGACGTGGCCATCCGCTACGGCGTGGTGCGCGACGGCGACCCGTCGACGCTGTTTCGCGAGCGCCTGGTGCCGGTCTACAGTCCCGAGCTGCTGGCGCCGGGCGAAGCGGCGCTGTCGCTGGCGGACCTCGGGAAGTGGCCGCTGCTGTGCGAGAAGTCGCCCGAGCGCTGGCTGCAGCTGCTCAACGAGAACCGGGCGCTCAAAGGCGATTATGACTTCTCGCGTGCGTACAGCCACTGGGGCGTGCTGGTGCAGGCCGCGGTGGCGGGGCAGGGCGTGGCGCTGGTGCCTTACGGGATCGCCTGCCAGGACATCGCCTCGGGCGCATTGCGCCAGCTTCCCTGCCGCAGTGCGCGCTTCGAATACGGCTACCGCTTCCTCGCCAATCCGCACAAGGAGAACATGGGGAAGGTGCAGCGGTTCCGGGCCTGGATCGAGGCGGAGATGGAAACGATGCGGCAGGAGCTGGATCACCGGTAGGGCGGCCGGCGCCACCCGTCCGATCGAACCGACGCTGCCTGTGCGCGGCCACCCAACGAAAAACGGCAGCCGCGGCTGCCGTTTTTTGCGAAGCAATCGAAGCTTACTTCACGCCATGCATCAGTTTCTGGATCAGCGGTGCGATCAGGAACAGCAGGATGCCGCCGCCGACCAGGATCCAGAAGCCCTGGGTGTAGCCGGTGAGTGCCGAGGTGACCGACATGCCCGACTCGCCCGAGACGAGCGAGGCGAAGATGCCCGACAGGTTGTTGCCGATACCGGTCGACAGGAACCAGCCGCCCATGCCCAGGCCGACCAGGCGGGTCGGCGCCAGCTTGGTGACCATCGACAGGCCGATCGGCGACAGGCACAGCTCACCCACCGACTGCACGAAGTAGACCGTGAACAGGGTCCAGAACGGGATCTTGCCGTTCATGTCGACCAGGGTCGAGAGCGCGTACATCAGCAGGCCGAAGGCGAGGCCGTTGAAGATCAGGCCGAGGCCGAACTTGCGCGGGATCGACGGGTTCGCGTTGCGGCGGCCCAGCATCACCCAGATGGCGGCGACGATCGGCGCGAACAGGATGATGGCGATCGAGTTCACGCTCTGGAACCAGGCCACCGGGAAGGTAAAGCTGCCCAGGTTGCGGTCGACGATCTGGTCGGCCAGGAAGGTGAACGAGCTGCCGGCCTGTTCGAAGAAGCACCAGAACAGGATGTTGAAGACGAAGATGATCATCATGGCGATGGTCTTGTCGCGCGCGACCTTGCCGTTGCGGATGCCCTCGACCATCAGCATGACGGCCAGCACGATGAACAGCACCGTCAGGATGCCTTGCAGCGTATCGGCGCCGAGTTTCAGCAGGAAGTAGAAGGCGGGGATCGCGACGACGGCGCCGACGGCGACGGCCAGCGTGCGGCCGTGGGTGGCTTCGGCGCTTGGCGCGCCGATACCCTTGAGCGTCTTGCGGCCGATGAAGAACCACACCAGCGAGATCAGCATGCCGACGCCGGAGGCGAAGAACACCACCTTGTAGGCCGGCGTGCTGCCGTCGCCGAATTGCTGGGCCAGGACCTGGGTCAGGATCGGGGCGATGAAGGCGCCGGTATTGATGCCCATGTAGAAAATGGTGAAGCCCGAATCGCGGCGGGTATCGTTCAGCGCATACAGCTTGCCGACCATGGTCGAGATGTTCGGCTTGAACATGCCGTTACCGACGATGATGGTGGCGAGGCCGAGCTTGAAGATGTCCGGGTTCGGCAGCGTGATCATGAACAGGCCGGCCGCCATGAAGACGGCGCCGATCAGGATCGAGCGCTGGTAGCCGATGACGCGGTCGGCGATCAGGCCGCCGAAGACGGCGCCCGCGTACACGAGTGCGAGGTAGGAACCGTAGGTGAGGTTGGCGTCGGCCTGGCCGACGGCGGCGCCGCCGTAGAACTGGGCGACGATATAGAGCACGAGGGCCCAACGGATGCCGTAGAAAGCGAAGCGTTCCCAGAATTCGGTCATGAACAGCATCCACAGCGGCGCTGGGTGGCCCATGATCTGCTTGAACTCTGGAATGGCGGCTTCTTTG
>Ga0308170_10003018_pt1 | contig 14070 bp, 12 predicted proteins | sample PhyBR2_2_FD_202136 | JGI IMG/M metagenome (GOLD analysis project Ga0308170, IMG submission 202136) | Phyllosphere microbial communities from UC Gill Tract Community Farm, Albany, California, United States - DLSLSB.R2 | ecosystem: Host-associated > Plants > Phyllosphere > Unclassified | place... | reverse complement strand
CGCGATCGTCGGCAGCGGCCTGGCCGGCCTGTCGGTAGCCCTGCACCTGGCCCAGACCCGCAAGGTTGCCATCATCTCCAAGCGCACCCTGCTCGACGGCGCCAGCGCCTGGGCCCAGGGTGGTATTGCCGCCGTACTCGATTCGGGCGACAGCCACGAGCAGCACGTGGCCGATACCCTGGTTGCCGGCGCAGGCCTGTGCGACGAAACCGCCACCCGTTACATCGTCGAACACGGGCGCGAAGCGATCGAATGGCTGATCGACCAGGGCGTGCCGTTCACGCGCGACGCCACAGCCGAAATGGGCTTTCACCTGACCCGCGAAGGCGGCCATGGCCAGCGCCGGATCATCCATGCGGCCGACGCCACCGGCTACGCCGTGCAGGTCACGCTGGAACAGAAGGTACGCGCGCACCCGAATATCTCGCTGTTCGAGCACCATGTCGCGATCGACGTCATCACGTCCGACAAGCTGCGGCCCAAGGTGGCGCACGGCAGTCAGCCCCGTTGCTACGGCCTGCACGTGCAGGATGTGAACAGCGGCGACGTGCTGACCTTCGAGGCGGAACACACGGTGCTGGCCACGGGCGGCGCCGGCAAGGTCTATCTGTACACGACGAATCCGGACACCGCCACCGGCGACGGCATCGCGATGGCCTGGCGCGCCGGCTGCCGGGTGTCGAACATGGAGTTCATCCAGTTCCACCCGACCTGCCTGTACCACCCGTATGCGAAGTCGTTCCTGATCACCGAGGCGATCCGCGGCGAAGGCGGCCTGCTCAAGCTGCCGCCGGAAGCGGGCGCACAGGCCGGCGAGCGCTTCATGCCGGCGCATGACGCGCGTGGCGAACTGGCGCCACGCGACGTCGTCGCACGCGCGATCGACTTCGAGATGAAGAAACGCGGCCTGGATTACGTCAACCTCGACATCAGTCACCAGCCGCCCGAATTCCTGATGGAGCACTTCCCGACCATCTATGCGCGCTGCCTCGAACTGGGCATCGACATCACGCAGCAACCGATCCCCGTCGTGCCGGCCGTGCACTTTACCTGCGGTGGCGTGGTCACCGACCTGGCCGGGCGCACCGATATCCCCGGCCTGTATGCGGTGGGCGAGGTTGCCTGCACCGGCCTGCACGGCGCCAACCGGTTGGCCAGTAATTCACTGCTCGAATGCGTCGTCGTCGGCCGCGCCTGCGCGCAGCAGATCGCGGCGAGTCCGGCGATTGCCAACCCTGCGCTGCCGGACTGGGACGCCAGCCGCGTGACGAACGCCGACGAAGAAGTGGTGATCGCCCACAACTGGGACGAGCTGCGCCGCTTCATGTGGAACTACGTCGGCATCGTGCGTACGACCAAGCGCCTCGAACGCGCGCTGCACCGGATCAAGCTGCTCAAGGAAGAGATCGACGAGTACTACCGCAACTTTCGCATCACGCCCGATCTGCTCGAGCTGCGCAACCTGGTCGAAGTGGCGCATCTGATCGTGAAAAGCGCGATGTCGCGCCACGAAAGCCGCGGCCTGCACTACTCGCGCGACTTCCCGGATACCTTGCCCAAGGCACTGCCGAGCGTGCTGACGCCGCGCCGGCGTTAGCATGGAGCGGCAGCGGCTTTCACTTACCACCATCCTGCTGCTGAGCATCCCACCCGTACTGTGGGCGGGCAATGCCATCATTGGCCGTCTCGTGCGCGACGCCATGCCGCCGATGACGCTCAACCTGCTGCGCTGGTCGATTGCGCTCGCGATCCTGCTCGTTCTGGGTCGCGCCGCGCTGCGCCCTGGCAGCGGGGTGCTGCGCAACTGGCGCCGCTACGCCCTGCTGGGCCTCCTGGGCATTGGACTCTATAACTCCATGCAGTACCTGGCGCTGACGACCTCGTCGCCGCTGAACGTGACGCTCGTTGCGTCCGGCGTGCCGGTCTGGATGCTGCTGGTCGGCCGGCTGTTCTATAACGTGCCGGTCAAGGGGCGACAGATCGGCGGCGCCGTGCTGTCGATTGCCGGCGTACTGGTCGTCATGTGCCGGGGCAGCCTGGCCGAGCTGGCCGCACTGCGCCTGGTGGTGGGCGACCTGATCATGATCGTGGCGACGATCGTCTGGTCGTTCTACAGCTGGTCGCTGCTGCAAAAGCACGATGTGCCGGCCCTGCGTGCGGACTGGGCCGCGTTTCTGCTAGCGCAGGTGGCATACGGCGTGCTGTGGTCGGCGGCGCTGGCCGGCGGCGAGTGGGCGATCGGGACGCCGCAGATCGTCTGGAGCTGGCCCCTTGCCGGCGCCCTGCTGTATCTGGCGATCGGGCCGGCGATCATCGCCATGCGCTGCTGGGGTGCGGGCGTCCAGCGCGCGGGACCCGGAATCAGTGCGTTCTTCATCAACCTGACGCCGCTGTTTACGGCGCTATTGTCGGCCGCCTTCCTGGGCGAACTGCCGCAGTTGTACCACGTGGCGGCGTTCGGCCTGATCGTCGGCGGAATTGTCGTGTCGGCGCGCTAAATGCAGAGCGGTGGTACGATTCCAGCCATGAACGACGAACTTGGCCAACAACCTGGCGAACACCTCGCAGCCACGCAGCTGGCGGCGTTTCTCGAACAATATCCACGTGCGCTGGTGCTCACCGGCGCCGGCCTGTCGACCGCGTCCGGGATTCCCGATTACCGCGACCGGGACGGCGTGCGGCGCGGCCGCTTGCCCATCCAGGGCCCGGAATTTCGGCGCGATCCGGCAATCCAGCGCCGCTACTGGGCGCGCAGCATGGTGGGCTGGCGAATGATGTCCGGCGCCGCGCCGAATGCCGGCCATCGTGCTCTGGCCGCGCTTGGTGCGGCCAACCGGTTCGGCTCCATCCTCACGCAGAACGTCGACGGCCTGCATACGCAAGCGGGCAGCCGCGATGTATTGGAATTGCATGGCAATATCCACCACGTGGCCTGCCTTGGCTGCGGCGCGACGTTCACGCGCGCTGCGCTGCAGGTGCAGCTCGAGGCGGACAATCCGGGCCTCCGCCAGGTGCTCGCGCAGCCGCTGCCCGATGGCGACGCCGAGATCGATCCGGATGCGGTGACGGAATTTATAGCGCCGGCATGCGTGCACTGTGGCGGCACGCTGATGCCCGATGTCGTGTTCTTTGGCGACAATGTGCCGGCGGCGCGCACGGCCGCTGCGCTGGCGCGGATGGAAGCGGCCGACGCACTACTCGTGGTCGGCTCGTCGTTGATGGTGTATTCGGGGTTTCGGTTCTGTCGGCTGGCCGAAGCGGCCGGCAAACCGATTGCGGCGCTGAATCTCGGACGCACGCGCGCTGACGACATGCTGACGCTGAAGATTGAAGCGTCCGCCGAGCGGGTCTTGCCGCTCGTGGCGGGGTTGCTCGGCGAGGCTTAATTACTGCTGAACTTGATCACCAAACCGGTGATCAACGCCGCCGCCATCGCAATTGACAGCACGCCGTGCAAAACCGGCGAACCAATCGATGCATCCGACGCCGCAGCGTCGCGCTGCATCGCCATCGCCCGGCTCAACACGACCGGACGCAGGAAGCCACGAATACCGACCAGCAGCATGCCGATCCCGAAGAACAGCTCGCCCTTCATATTGTAGAGAATCCCGTCCATCAACTGGGGCACACCCAGCAGCAGGCCGAAGCCGAGCCAGAACAGGCGGAACACAATGGAGCGCTTCAATTTGGTGGTAATCGACATGGTGTGGTCTGAGAGTTGAGCGGTGCGATCAGACGATGCGCAGCGAGTAATCGGTGGCGTGCACGTCCTTGGTCAGGCTGCCAATCGAGATGCGGTCGACGCCCGTTTCGGCAATCGCGCGCACGGTGTCCAGATTGATGCCGCCCGAGGCTTCGAGCAACGCGCGCCTGCTATTGACCTGCACCGCCTCGCGCATCATGGCCAGGTCGAAGTTGTCCAGCAATACCGACTTGACGCCGGCCGCCAGCGCTTCTTCGAGCTGAGCGATCGTTTCGACTTCGATCTGCACTGGCACGCCGGCGTTTAGACTGGCGGCCGCCGTCAGCGCGGGCGTGACGCCCCCGGCAGCAGCAATGTGATTTTCCTTGATCAGGATGCCGTCATACAGCGCCATGCGCTGGTTCTTGCCACCACCGACCCGCACCGCGTACTTCTGCGCCTGGCGCAGGCCCGGCAGCGTCTTGCGCGTATCGAGGATCGCCGCGCTGGTGTCCGCGATGACGTCGACGTAGCGCCGGGTGGCAGTGGCGACGCCAGACAGCAGCTGCAAGAAATTCAGCGCGGCGCGCTCGGCCGTGAGCAGCGCGCGCGGGTTCGCCGTGATGGTGCAGACAGTGCTGTTGGCCGGCATCAGGTCGCCTTCGGCAAATTGCCACGCGATGTCGGTGTCCTGATCAACTGCGAGCATGACGCCCTCGAACCACGGCGCGCCGCACAGCACGGCCGCTTCGCGCACGATGACGCGCGCCGTGACACGGGTGTCGTTGGGGACGAGCTTGCCGGTCAGGTCGCCGCTGCCGATGTCTTCCAGCAGTGCGGCCAGGATATTCTGTTCGAACGCCGCCTGCAGCTTGTCGTCAAACTGGGCGTGGGGATTGTGCAGACTGGTCATGCGGGGCCGACTCCGGAAAACATGGGGGCATTCTGTTCGAGCGCGCCGGTTGGCAGCGCCTTGGCGCGTTTGGCCGCCGCAAAATCGAGCATGCGGTCGATCGCGCGTTTGGCTTGCAGGCCGACGGCAGGATCGACATGGACTTCGTTGTCGCCCGCTTCGAGCACGGCTGCCAGATTGCGCAGGCCATTCATCGCCATCCACGGGCAATGCGCGCAGCTCTTGCAGGTGGCGCTGTTGCCGGCGGTCGGCGCTTCGATGAAGGCCTTGCCAGGCGCGGCCATCTTCATCTTGTGCAGGATGCCATTGTCGGTGGCGACGATGAAGTGGGTGGCGTCCAGCGTCTGCGCGGCGTTGATCAGCTGCGTGGTCGAGCCGACCATGTCGGCCTGCGCCACGACGTTCGCCGGCGACTCCGGGTGCACGAGCACCTTGGCCAGCGGGTACTCGGCCTTGAGCAGGTCGAGTTCGATGCCCTTGAACTCGTCGTGCACGAGGCATGAGCCCTGCCACAGCAGCATGTCCGCACCGGTCTTGGACTGGATGTACGAGCCAAGGTGACGGTCGGGCGCCCACAGGATTTTCTTGCCCTGCGCGTGGAGCTCGGCCACGATATCCAGGCCAATCGACGACGTCACCATCCAGTCGGCGCGCGCTTTGACGGCGGCGCTGGTGTTGGCGTAGACGACGACGGTGCGGTCGGGATGCTGATCGCAGAACGCTGCGAACTCGTCAGCCGGGCAGCCCAGGTCGAGCGAACAGGTCGCGTCGAGGTCGGGCATCAGGATGGTTTTTTCGGGGCTGAGGATCTTGGCTGTCTCGCCCATGAAGCGCACGCCGGCCACGACCAGCGTCTGCGCGGCGTGGTCACGCCCGAAGCGCGCCATTTCCAGTGAGTCGGATACAGAGCCGCCGGTTTCTTCGGCCAGGTCCTGCAGGTCGGCGTCCACGTAATAGTGGGCGACAAGGACCGCGCCTTTTTCTTTCAGCAGGCGGCGGATCTTGTCCTTGAGCGCGTTGCGCTCGGCCAGTTCGGGCGCGCTGGGGATGCGTGCCCAGGCCTCGGCGGTGCAGGCCAGACCGGCCTGGGGCCGGTCGTATTCATACGTCTTGATCGGTACGGTGTCCATACTCTTCTCGGTCTCCTTGGCAGGGCTGCGGGCCCTGCCATTTGCTGCATTACGCGTCGATGCCCTGGCTCGCCAGGTATTCCTCGTAGTTGCCACGGAAATCGACGATCTCGTTTTCACGGATTTCCAGCACGCGCGTGGCCAGCGACGAGACGAACTCGCGGTCGTGCGAGACGAAGATCAGGGTGCCGGCATATTTATCCAGCGCGATGTTCAGCGACTCGATCGACTCCATGTCCATGTGGTTGGTCGGCTCATCGAGCAGCAGCACATTGTGACGGCCCAGCATCAGCTTGCCGTACATCATGCGGCCCTTCTCACCACCGGACAGCACATTGACCGACTTCTTGACTTCATCGCCGCCAAACAGCAGGCGACCCAGGATCGAGCGCACGGCCTGATCGTCATCACCCTCTTGCGTCCACTGACCCATCCAGTCGGTCAGGTTGTCGCCCACTGCAAATTCTTCGGTCGGATCCTGCGGCATGTAGCCGGGATTGGCATTCTCGGCCCACTTGACGCGGCCACCATCCGGCTGCAGACCGCACAGCTCGCCACCAATCGTGCGCAGCAACGTGGTCTTGCCGGCGCCGTTGGCGCCGATGATCGCAATGCGCTCGCCGGCCTCGACCATGATCGAGAAATTCTTGAACAGTTGACGGTCGTAGGCTTTCGAGATGTTCTCGGCTTCCACCGCCAGGCGGTGCAGCTTCTTCTCGCCTTCGAAGCGCACGAACGGATAGGCGCGCGAGGATGGCTTGAACTCTTCAATCTTGATCTTGTCGATTTGCTTGGCGCGCGACGTGGCCTGGCGTGCCTTGGACTTGTTGGCCGAGAAGCGGCGGACAAAATCCTGCAGTTCCGCGACCTTCTCCTTGGCCTTGGCATTGTTCGACAGTTGCTGGTTGCGTGCCTGGGTCGAGGCCAGCATGTATTCGTCGTAGTTACCCGGATACACCTTCAGCGTGCCGTAATCCATGTCGGCCACGTGCGTGCAGACCTGGTTCAGGAAGTGGCGGTCGTGGGAAATGATGATCATCGTGGAGTTACGCTCGTTGAGCATGTCTTCAAGCCAGCGGATCGTGTTGATGTCCAGGTTGTTGGTCGGCTCGTCGAGCAGCAGGATGTCCGGATTCGAGAACAGCGCCTGCGCCAGCAGCACGCGCAGCTTCCAGCCCGGCGCCACGGCGCTCATCGGGCCCTGGTGCAGCTCGGTGCCGATGCCCAGGCCCAGCAGCAGTTCGCCGGCGCGCGCTTCGGCCGAGTAGCCGTCGTATTCGGCGACCTTGCCTTCGAGCTCGGCGGCTTTCATGTAATCGTCGTCGGTGGCTTCGAGGTTGGCGTAGATCGCATCGCGTTCGGCGATCGCGTTCCACAGCTCGGTGTGGCCCATCATGACGACGTCAAGCACGCGCGTGTCTTCGTAGGCGAACTGGTCCTGGCGCAGCTTACCCAGGCGCTCGCCCGGATCCAGGCTGACGTTACCGGCGGACGGCTCGAGGTCGCCGCCCAGAATTTTCATGAACGTCGACTTGCCGCAGCCGTTGGCGCCGATCAGGCCGTAGCGGTTGCCGTCGCCGAAGCGCACGGAAATGTTCTCGAAGAGCGGCTTGGCGCCGAATTGCATCGTGATGTTGGCTGTGGATAGCACTGTATGACCCCAAAAAGCGTATTTGATTAACCGGCTATTTTACCATCGCATGCCCTCCAGGGCGAATGGGCTGGATTGACGGGCGCCGTTACCGGGCGCCGCTGGCTGGTGCGCGTTCAGGCCCGGCGCACGGTCGGGTAGTCCGACAGCATCAGGCTGAAACCATCGACGTCCGATTGCAGGTGCCCTTGCGCGCCGAACGGGATCGTGACGCGCCGTGGAATGTGCCCGAAACTCAGGCCCGTCAGCACGGGGACCGGCAACGTGCGGCGCACATACTCGAGCATGGCATCGAAGTCGTAGCCGTTGTCGAGCGGCCCCAGGCGGTAGCCGGAAAAATCGCCCAGCACCACCGCTTGCTGCCGTTCCAGCACGCCCGCCTGCATCAATTGCAATAGCAGGCGCTCGACGCGGTACGGGTGTTCGCTGATGTCTTCGAGCCACAGGATGCCGCCGTCGATCCGCGGGAAGTACGGCGTGCCGACAAGCGAGCCGATCATGGCGAGATTGCCGCCCCAGACCGTACCGCGCACGTCGAGCTGCGGATTACCGCTGACGCTCTCGCGGATCGTGTGGGTGGGGCCGGCAAGGCAGGCCCAGAAATCGTCGAGCGTAAACGGCACCGGCTCTTGTGGGCCAAAGTCGCCAGCGACCATCGGGCCGGCATAACTGAGTGCGCCGGCCTTGGCCATCAGCCCCATGTGCAGCGCCGTGACATCGGAAAAGCCGACGATGATCTTGCCGCTGGCGGCAATGGCGTCGAAATCGATCGCCGGCAACAGGCGGCTGATGCCGTAACCGCCGCGCAGCGCGATGATCAAGTGGATGTCGGGGTCAGCCACAGCCGCGTGCAATTGCGCGAGGCGGGCGTCGTCGGTGCCGCCGAAGCGCTGGTGCAGGCAGCTGTGCTCGTAGTAATTGCGGACCAGGCAGCCCTGTGCTTCAAAGCGTGCGATGGCGCGCTCGACGGCGAGCGGATCGTTGGTGCAGCCGGCGGGCGCCACGATGGCGATGCCGAGACGGGAAGTGATCACGGGTGGGCAATGAGGCGGTAGGTGGAATCTGGAAACATCTTACCCCGCCCACCGGTGCCGATCAAGCCGGGCCGGCAGCGCCAGCTTGCAAGAGCAAGCGGTATCAGGCCGCGCTGGCCTTCTTCGCCAATGCACGACGCTCGGCGAAGAACGCGCGCAGCAGGCTGCTTGCCCGATCGGCCAGCACGCCACCAACCACGTCGGTATGGTGATTCAGCGAAGGCTCATCGAACAGGTTCACGACCGAGCCGCAGGCGCCGGTTTTCGGGTCTGTTGCTGCGTAGATGACGCGCGCCAGGCGTGCGTGCATCATCGCGCCCGAGCACATGATGCACGGTTCGAGCGTCACATACAGCTCGCAACCGGGCAGCCGGTAATTGCCCAGCTTGTCGGCGGCGGCGCGCAGCGCCACGATTTCGGCATGCGCGGTCGGGTCGTGGCCGCTGATCGGCTGGTTAAAACCCGTCGCGATGACTTCGCCGTCCTTGACCACGACAGCGCCTACCGGCACTTCGCCACGGTCCCACGCCAATTGCGCCTGGTCCAGGGCGAGCGCCATGAAATGCTCGTGCGCCGCATCCGCAGCATTGTCATGCACGACTGCGGACGGCACATCAGGCATCGGTGATCTCAGCCCAGCAGTTCGGGGTTTCGTGCAGCACCAGCTTGTGCAGGCGCAGGCCCGTACCGAAGCGGTCGATGAACACGGTCTTGAGGATCGTGAACGCCACCTGCGCGAGGTTTTCCACCGTGGGAATACGGTCAATCACCACGGTCTTGTGATCCGGCAGCGACGACAGGAAGTCCAGCACCTTGTCATCCTTTTCGTAAACGATGAAGGCATGGTCCCACACGTCGACCAGATGCTGCTTGGCCAGGGCTTTGACGTCGGAGAAATCCATGATCATGCCGTTGTCGGAATTGCCGTCCGCGTCGATGACTTCGCCGGTCAGTGTAATTTCAAGGGTATAGCGATGCCCGTGCAGATTGCGGCACTGGCTCTTGTGGTCGGGAATCCGGTGTCCGGCATCGAATTCAAGCTTGCGGGTAATGGTCAACATTGCTGCTTTACTAGGTAATGGAGTGGATAAATCAGGGAATCTGGAGCAGCTTGTGGGTCTGCAGGCTCAGCTTCCATTTCGGATTGGCGCGGCATGTCTCGATGGCCAGGCGGATATTCTGCGCCGCCAGTGGCCCATCCATCGCCTGCACGAAGAAGTGCTCGAAGTCGAGGCGCTCGTAGGCCGCCAGGTCTTGCCCGATTTGCGGGATGACCACCTTGATTTCGCTGCCTTTTTCCACCACCAGCGTCGAGCCCATCTTGGGACTGACGCAGATCCAGTCGACGCCGTCAGGCACCGGCAGCGTACCGTTGGTTTCGATGGCGATGGTAAAGCCCCGTGCGTGCATGGCATCGATCAGGGCGGTGTCGAGTTGCAGCAGCGGTTCGCCACCCGTAAACACGACATATTTGCTGGCCGGATAGGTGGTCGGCCACAAGCCATCGATCTCGGCAGCGAGCAGCGCGGCTTCCTTGAACTTGCCGCCGCGCTCGCCATCGGTGCCGACGAAATCGGTATCGCAGAACTGGCAGATCGACGTGGCGCGATCCTGCTCGCGGCCGGTCCACAGATTGCAGCCGGAAAACCGGCAGAATACGGCCGGCCGGCCAGCGTGGGCGCCCTCGCCCTGCAAGGTGTAGAAGATCTCTTTAATGCTGTAAGTCACGTTAAGCCTCTCGTCAACCTTCCATTATAACGCGGCGCATTCGCTGGCGCAGCGGATGTCATCGATCGCCGAGGGCGTGTCGGAAACGTCAGGTTTGAGACTGCACAATATTCCTACGGGAGTCGAGCGGTAAGTTCTTACGGAAACTTCCGAATCCGACCCGAGGGCAACCATGAACAAACACACGTTTTTGCTGGCGACCATGCCCTTCGTCGCCTGCGGCGCCAGCGCCAGCGAAGCCCATTTCATGGTGCCGCTGCCCCTGCGCAGCGCACCACCGGAACTGCTGGCCTGCATTATGGTGACGATGGCAGGTTTGCTGCTGGCATGCCTGAGCCTGCGGCGCAGCCTGGGTCTCGAGGAACGCGCCCGCACGCTGCATGGCCAGCTGGTGGCCGAACGCGAAGCACGCGCGCAGTCCGAACAGGCACTGGCCGACAACCATGACGTCGTGTACCGCCTGGTGCGCCAGAATGAAGACGTGCGCGACACCGAACGCACCCGCATCGCGCGCGAACTGCAGACCGAACTCGGGCGCCGTCTGCTGACACTGCGCACCGAACTGTCGAGCCTGCACGACAGCGCCACTATCGCCCAGGCGCCAGCGCTGGCCAGCCGGCTGGACAGCGCCATGACGCACATCGATGGCGCCCTTGGCGCCGTGCGCGCGGTAGCCAGTGGCCTGCGCGGTTTCGGTCCTGGCGACGGCCTGCGCCATGCGCTCGAGCGCTGCCTGGCCGAGCACGCACACCTGTACGGCATGCGCTACCGCTTCGAAGCCGGCATCGATCCCACCTCACGCGCAGGCCAGGATCGCGGCGCGCGGCTGGCGGTTTTTCGTGTGCTGCAGGATGTGCTTGCTACTGCCGCGCGCGTGCAGCACGGTGAATTGCACGTGCGCCTGCTGGAAAACGCAGGCTCACTGGGGCTGGAAATCGACGGCTGCGCCAGCGCCCCGGGCGAAGTGGCCTCGCTGTCGGCGGAGCTCATCGACCAGATCCGCGCGATGGGCGGCGTGCTGCGCGTGATCGCGACCGCCGGGCACGCCGGCCGCTGGTCTCTGTCGCTGCCAGTCCAGAATCGCGCGGCCGAACTGGTAACGGTTGACTGATGCGCTCGCCTGGCGCAGATGCCTGATCCAGTCGCTTGTTCCACGTGCGACGCACAACCGTGTACGTTAAACACAACGCTCGAACCTCCTTGCTATAGATCAATAGCGTGTCGTGATGCCGGTAGCAGAATCGGTTCCTGACGGCAGCCACCCGGTTGCCGCAAACCGAAGCGCTACCAATCGCAGAGGACTGCTCATGATCAACACAAGCAGCAGCGCCGCCTATCCGACCGTCCTGCTCCAGGACGTCGCGTTCGTCGGTCAGTTGATGGAAAGCCTGTCGGTGCCAGTCTTCGTGCTCGACACCCATGCGCGCGTGACGATCTGGAACCGTGCCTGCGAGCACCTGACGGGCGTGGCGGCGACCGAGGTACTTGGCACGACCGACCATTGGCGCAGCTTCTACGACGTCCAGCGCCCTACCCTCGCCGATCTCGTCCTGCGCACCCGCGGCGAGCCGGCCCGGACGGGCGAGCCCACCGACATCACGACCGACAACGGACGCACCCAGCCAGGCTTGTCCATCGAGAGCTGGTGCGACATGCCCCGCGCCGGCCGCCGCCGCTACCTGGCGGCCGATGCCAGCCCGATCTTCGGCGCCAATGGCCAACTGTCGGCGGTGGTCGAAACGCTGCGCGACCTGACAGATGAAAAGATGGCCCAGGCGGCGCTGGAACAACTGGCCACCCGCGACGGCCTGACGGGGCTCGCCAACCGGCGCTGCTTTGACGACACGCTGGAGGCGGAATGGGCGCGCGCGCTGCGCCAGATGCAGCCACTGTCGCTGCTGATGGTCGACGTCGATAATTTCAAGGCCTACAACGATGCCCATGGCCACCTGGGCGGGGACGAATGCCTGAAGCGCGTCGCGCGTGCGGTGGCCAGCGAAATGCGCGCCAATGACCTGGTGGCGCGTTACGGGGGCGAGGAGTTCGCCGTGGTGCTGCCGAACCAGTCGCTCAAGGGCGCGGCCATCGTCGCCGAGCGCATCCGCTCGCGGGTCGAGCAACTGCAACTGCCATGCTGCTTTGCCGCTGGCCACGTCACGGTGTCGATCGGTGCGGCCACGGCCATCGCCGGCCCTGACAACCATGCGAACCAGCTTGTCGCCATTGCCGATGCGGCGCTGTACCGGGCCAAGCATCTGGGGCGTAATCGTATCAGCCTGCCGATGACCGAAGCGGCCTGAAAGTCATGATCCGCTTTTGCATCAGCCCGTAGGGTGGACGGCTATGCCGTCCACGCGTCTGGATTCATCTGAGGATCGTTGAACGCGTGGACGGGTTACCCGTCCACCCTACGCCGAGACAGCAGGCCAAAAAAAACGGCGCCAACTGGCGCCGTTTTCATGTTGACTTCACTGCAGCCTGATACGCTTAACGCATCATGCGTTCCCAGCCGTGACGGACTGCCGACTTCATCTTGTCCCAAGTCGACTGCTCGCCCGGATAACGGTTGTCCCAATCGCTGCGCAGATCTGTCTCGACATCGGCCCATGGGCGATTGCGGTACTTCTCTTCGCGCGCCATGGCGGTACCGTAGTTGTACGCTGGACGGTATTCGTCGTAGGCGCCACCGGTGCTGCCGTAGACCGAATTCCAGTGATTGCGGTAGTAGACGTCGTCGTCATTGTCATCGGTCATCTTGTCCCAACCATGACGCACGGCGTTCTTGACGCGATCCCAGGCCGACGGCTCGCTGCTGTCGCTGCCGGTGGTGGAAAATTCGCGGGTGCCGTCAATGCGGTTGTCCCAGCCCGTGCGCAGGTCGGTTTCGACGTCGTCCCATGGACGGTTGCGGTACAGTTCGTTGCGGCGCATTTCGGTGCCGTACGAGTACGCAGGCTTCAGGTCGTCATACTTTTCGCCCGATGCTGCGTAGGTGCTGTCGTAGTGACCGCGGTACATGTCGTCGTCGTCACCCGTCATGCGTTCCCAGCCGTGACGCACAGCAGCCTTCATCTTTTCCCAGGTCGATGGCTCGCCACCGGTAGCGTAACGGCTGTCCCAGTCGTTGCGCAGGTCGGCTTCGATATCGTCCCAGGCGCCGTTGGTGTAACGACCGCTGCGTGCCGCTTCGCTACCGTAGCTGTAGGCTGGTGCGTACTCGTCATACGACGCGCCGGTGGTGGCGTAGGTGGTGTCGAAGTGATTACGGTAGTAGGTGTCGTCGTTGCCGTAGCCACCCATGGCGCTGCTGCCCGAACCCGATTCAAATCCGGTTGCATTGCCCATTGCTGCATCCGACTGGCCGCGCGAGAAAATACGCACGCCGTTGCGCTGCTTGTCGGTGAAGTGGGTGCCGCCCGTGCCAGTGCCGGTGCCAGTATTGCCGATGCTGGTATCGCGCTGCAGCGAATCGCCGCGGTCGACTGCGGTCGAACCCTGGCGGATCGAGCCTTCCAGAGCCGAACCCTGGATCGCCGTGTCACGCAGGGTCGAGCCTTGCAGCGACGTGCCGCCGGTGGCGGTCAGGCCGCTCTGGCCCAACGGTTCCTGGTGGGTCGAGTTGGTCAGATCGGCCGTACCGAGCGATTCCTGGTGCTGGAACAGCTGGCGGTCGCCTGGATTGTCCAGTGAAGGGATCGAAGCGGCCTGGACCGAGCCAGCGCCCGTCGGGGTCGACTGCGCCGACATCGACGATGCCTGCTGCATGCCGATCGTGCTGCCAGCGTGCATGGCGCCGCTGCTGAAGCCGGTCGAGGCCAGATCTGGCGTGCCGCTCGACGTTTCGTCGATGTCGGTCGGGCCGTAGCGTTCGACGATGTCGGCGCCGCGCTCGACTTCAGGCAGCGAACTGGCGACCAGCGTCAGCACATGGC
>Ga0308170_10003015_pt1 | contig 14084 bp, 17 predicted proteins | sample PhyBR2_2_FD_202136 | JGI IMG/M metagenome (GOLD analysis project Ga0308170, IMG submission 202136) | Phyllosphere microbial communities from UC Gill Tract Community Farm, Albany, California, United States - DLSLSB.R2 | ecosystem: Host-associated > Plants > Phyllosphere > Unclassified | place... | reverse complement strand
AGCGCGGCGGGCCATCGGCCGGCGGCATCGCAGCAGCAGGCGACAAGCTGAACAAGAACGCGATCGTTACCGTGACCGTTCTCGAAGTCCGCGACGCGGGTCTCGAAGTGCAGCAGGGCGACGATGGTGCGACCGGCTTCATCAAGCGCACGGATCTGGGTCGCGATCGCGACGAGCAGCGTCCGGAGCGTTTCCAGGTCGGCCAGAAGTTCGACGCGATGGTCACCGGCTTCGATCGTTCGAAGAAGCCGACCTTCTCGATCAAGGCTATGCAGATCTCGGAAGAGAAGCAGGCTGTTGCGCAGTACGGTTCGTCGGATTCCGGCGCGACCCTCGGCAACATCCTGGGCGAGGCTCTCAAGGCTCGCACGGACGCCGAGAAGAAGTAAGTCTCACGACTTAACGATAAATTGGCCCGGCATGTCTCGTACATGCCGGGCTTTTTATTGACTATCTCACTTTGGTTTTGACTACGCTCAGATTAGTGCTAACGCTTCGCAAGTTGACTTACATCAATTAGCGGAACTGCCATATGAGCGGGAAAACGAATGATTCGATCTGAACTGGTCCTCAAGATCGCCGAGGCGCATCCGGACCTGCAACCGAACGAAGTCGAGCTTATCGTCAGCACGTTTTTTGACGAGATTTCGAAACGCCTTGCAGCGGACGGACGGGTCGAGCTGCGCGGTTTCGGTGCGTTTTCAACGCGCGCCCGCGATGCCCGAACCGGCCGAAATCCGCGTACCGGCGAAGTCGTCGAGGTCGATGCGAAACGCGTTCCGTATTTCAAGCCGGGCAAGGAAATGCGCGCACGCCTGAACGTGTGACCCCGCATAAATTTCAGGATCTGGCGCCGATCGGCCGTGTTTGTCCCTGCGATGGGTTGACCCGGCGGACGGCGTCGTCTTGTTGGGGGCGTGTGCGGACGTGGCGAAACCGGTAGACGCAGGAGACTTAAAATCTCCCTCCCTAGGAATGCGGGTTCGAGTCCCGCCGTCCGCACCAGCGCGGCCCTTCTTTTAACGACCTGCGTCGTGCTTGCCGCGACGCTGACGGGGTGCGAGCGACGTCGCCCCGATACCGGCGCGGTGATCGTCAGCGCGATCGGGCCCCCACCTCACATCGTCGATGCCCGCCGTGCACCGGTCGACACGCCAAGCCGGTTGCTGATCGACTCGACCGCACAGGGCCTCGTCCGGTTCGACGCCGCTGGACAGATCGAGCCTGGCCTCGCGGAACGCTGGATCGTGATCGACGGTGGCATGAGCTACATCTTTCGCCTGCGGGAGGGCGATTGGGGCGATGGCACGCCGGTGACGGCGGATCAGGTCGTAACCATTCTGAACCGTCAGATCGCACCCGGTTCGCGCAATCCGCTGGCACCCTTTCTGACCGCGATCGACGAGATCGTCGCGATGACGCCGCAGGTTATCGAAGTGCGACTCGGCCGCCCGCGTCCCGATCTGTTGAAGCTGTTCGCGCAACCCGAGCTTGGTTTGCTGCGGCTGACGCCGTCCGGCGGGAGCGGACCGTTTCGGGTTGCGCCGCACGGACGCGGGCGCGCGCCGTTGCTGCGCCCGGCCTTCGATCCCAACCAGGCCGATCCCGAAGACCAGCGGGTGACCAAGCCCGAAGAAGATGTCCGGCTGATCGGCGAACGGGCGGCACGGGCGATTGCGCGGTTCGCCCATCGGGACTCGGACCTCGTCAGCGGTGGCAGCTTCGTCGACTGGCCCCTGCTCGCGACCACCGAGATATCGCCCGCCACCATCCGCGTCGACCCTGCCGCCGGACTCTTCGGACTGGCCATCATTCGCCGCGATGGGTTTCTTGCAGATGCCGCGAACCGCGAGGCCGTGGCGGAAGCGATCGATCGCACCGCGCTGACGACGGCGATCGCTCCAGCCTGGGACGCGGCCGATCGTATTCTTCCCGATATCCTTGATTCGGCCGCGCTGCCCCAGGTGCCCGCCTGGACGCTGCTGACGCAGGACGAGCGTCGTGTTGCCGCGCGGCAGCGGGTTGCTGGATGGGGTGGCGGACCGGTGACGTTGCGAATCGCCCTCCCGAACGGGCCTGGCGCGACATTATTGTATGCGCAGGTGGCGGCCTCGCTGATCGCAGTCGGGATCACGCCGTACCGCGTCGCGCTGGGTAGCGACGCCGACCTGATGCTGGTCGATGCGGTCGCGCCCTATGATAGCGCGCGCTGGTATCTGGCAACGGCCTGCGTCGTATGTGGCGAGACCGCGCAGGCGGCGATCACCGCAGCGCGCGAGGCGCCGACGCTCGCGGAGAGGGCGCAGCGGATCGCCGCCGCGGATGTCGCGATGAACGCCGACGTCGCCTTCATCCCGCTCGCGCGGCCGCTGCGATGGTCGCTCGTATCGACCCGGTTACGACAATGGCAGCCCAATACGCGAGCCTGGCACCCGTTGAACCGATTGCGCGCCGACACCAACTGACAGCCATGACCCAACGCCCGACGCGCATAGCTCCTGGATCGATCCTCGATACGCTTCCGATGGGACGCGACGCCTTGTCGGTTCGCCGTCGTGTCGAGGCCATGGAGCGCGTGATGGAGGGGCTGGTCACGATTCCCGGCACCAACCGCAAAGTCGGCATGGACGTGATCCTCGACATCATCCCGTTCGTGGGCAGCACGATCGCCGCCGCGGTCGGCGCGTGGATGGCGTGGGAGGCCCGCAACATCGGCATGTCGAAAATTCAGATGGCGCGGATGTTCGGCAATGTCGGGGTCGACTGGGCGCTAGGCATGATCCCGTTCGTCGGCGCGATCCCCGATTTCTTCTTCCGCTCGAACACGCGCAACCTGCGGATCATCAAGAAGCATCTCGACAAGCACCATCCGTCGACGGCGACGCTCGAAATCTGACGGCGCCGTCGATCGCGGTGCGGCGGCGGCTAGCGAGAGCCTCGCCAGATCTCGAGCGGGGCACCTACCGCCAGACCACCCTGATGCACCGGGCAGCGGCGGTAGCGAAAACGCCGATCGAGGCAGATCCAGACCTCGTCCAGCCACCCCTGCTTTGTCGCGGTTACACGCATCATGTCGGCCTTCAGGCCTGGGTTGGCGCTGGCCATCGCCGCCGCGAACCGCCCCGCCGTCAGTGACGTTCGCGACAAGGCGTCCATGTTGGGGAATTTCAGTTTGCCATAGAGTGCAGCCGATTGGGCGAAGTATTTGGCGGGACGGTACCCCGGCATACAGGTGCCGTGCTTGGCCCATTCGTGCTGAAGCAGTTGTGCGGAAGGTGTCGTACAGAGATGCGCCTTGATCACCGGAGGCGGTACGAATTCCGCGTCATGACAATATTGCGGCCAGTCCTTGCCGATGCCATCGGGCCACAGCCCGTGCAGCGTAAAGCCGAACCGATTTCCCGCCGCGCACTGAAATGTCGAGCCCGTGCGACTGCCGTTGTCGCGACAATATTGCGGTGCCCATGTGATCGCCAGCGTATAGCTGCCGATCGGAATATCGCGTTTCGGCTGGCTGTCCGACGGTAGATCGGGACGAACACGCTCGACCGATGACGGCGCCGAGCATTGATAGGTCTGAGCTTGCGCCGCGACCGGCAATGCGAGCGCCGCGGCTACGAGGCTCGTTCCAGCCAATCCGCGCCGTAGACCGGACACAGGCATCGATGCCCGTGAGGTCGAATCGGCACTGATAGTTACGGCCCGACCCGACCGACCGATCGCGGACATAATCGGCGCCAGTAGGCCCTTCTCCGCGAAACGCCGCTGATCGGGCCGCCGCTGATCGGGCCAGAATATCGATGGCGATCTGTTCATTGTCTCGGCCCCCTGCCCGGTGTCGCGTCACGCATGCGTAGCCACGCGGATGAGGCGTCATGTTGTCGTGAAATCGAGCCCTATATCCGCCGCCGGTGCGGACTGCGTCAAGCGGCCGACCGAGACATAGGTGACGCCGGTTTCCGCGATTGCGCGGATCGTATCCAGGGCGACGCCGCCCGAGGCTTCGGTCGGCACCCGCCCGTCGACCAACGTCACCGCCGTGCGCAACATCGCTGGCGCCATATTGTCGAGCAACAGGTGCGTCGCACCCGCCGCGAGCGCGGGTTCGATCTGGTCGATCCGATCGACCTCGACGATGATATGCGCGATCCCTGCCGTCTTGGCGCGTCGCACCGCTTCGCTCACGCCGCCGGCAACCGCGACATGGTTGTCCTTGATCATCGCTGCGTCCCACAGCCCCATGCGATGGTTTTGCGCGCCCCCCATGCGGGTCGCATATTTCTCCAGCACGCGCAGTCCCGGGATTGTTTTCCGCGTGTCGAGCAGGATAGCGCCTGTTCCCGCGATGGCGTCGACATAGCGACGCGTCATCGTCGCGATTCCCGACAGATGCTGGACGGTGTTGAGCGCCGATCGCTCTGCCGTCAGCAAGGCTCGGCCTGCACCCTCGAGACGAAGCAGATCGGTGTCGGCCGCGACCGATTCGCCGTCCTGCACGAGACGTTCGATATGTACGCTGGGATCGAGCGCCCGGAAAAACGCTTCGGCGAGCGCCAAACCCGCCACGACGATGGGATCGCGACTATCCATCACACCGGTAAAGCGGGCATCGGCAGGAATGACGGCGGCGGAGGTGATGTCCCCAATCGTGCCAAGGTCCTCCGCCAGGGTCGCGGCGACGAACCCGTCGATATCGAACGATTCGGGCAATGCTGCGTTCACGTAGATTCTCCCAAATATTATCGACCGGCGATGCCGGCTCGATTGCCAAAAAGCGATGATGTGGACCAGCAGATACCGCCGACGGATGACTCGGAATAATTTTTTGACGATGCTGGGAACAAACGGCTGATTGGCGAGTTGCAGGACTGTTACTCAAGGATCCAACAATGCCTACGAAAACGATGGCCGATGTCGCACGCTTGAACGCTTTGCTCGATGAGGCCCTCGCATTGGCGGATGCCCTGCAAATGCCGCTGGCGGCCATCCACATCGATCAGGCGCTGTCCCAACTCAGCCTGGACGTCGTTCCGGCCTGAATTAGAGGCACGGTCGGACGGGTTGAGGCCCGCCCGGCTCGTTTATCCGGCGTGCACGGTCGTTATTTAGGGCCCAGGTCGCCTTTCCCTACCGTGTTCGACGCCATCTCCAGCATCCGATCCAGGCTCTTCTTGGCCTGAAGGCGAAGCCCTTCTTCGATCTCGATCCGTGGGCTTAAGTCGCGCAGCGCGACGTAGAGCTTTTCCAGCGTGTTAAGCGCCATGTACGGGCAGATGTTGCAGTTGCAATTGCCGTCCGCGCCGGGTGCGCCGATGAACCGCTTGTTCGGCAACGCCTTTTCCATCTGGTGGATGATGTGCGGCTCGGTCGCGACGATCAGCGTGTCGCCGGGCATCGCCAACGCGTAATCAAGGATGCCGCGCGTAGAGCCGACGTAATCGGCATGATCGAGGATGATCGGCGGGCATTCGGGATGCGCGACGACCGGCGCGCCGGGATGCTGCGCCTTGAGCTTCATCAGCTCGGTCTCGCTGAATGCCTCGTGGACGATGCACACGCCTGGCCAGAGCAGCATGTCGCGACCGGTCTTCCGCGCGAGATAGCCGCCGAGATTGCGGTCGGGGCCGAAGATGATCTTCTGCTCGGGCGGGATCTGCGCGAGGATCGTGTCCGCCGACGACGAGGTCACAATGATGTCGGAGAGCGCCTTCACCTCGGTCGAGCAGTTGATGTAGGTCAGCGCAATGTGATCGGGGTGCTTCGCGCGGAAGGCCGCGAACTGTTCGGGCGGGCAGCTGTCCTCCAGGCTGCAGCCGGCGTCCATGTCGGGCAGCACGACGATCTTGTCGGGCGACAGGATCTTGGCGGTCTCGGCCATGAACCGCACGCCGCAGAACGCGATGACGTCGGCATCGGTGGCGGCGGCCTTGCGCGACAGATCGAGGCTGTCGCCGACGAAATCGGCGAGATCCTGAAGCTCGGGCTTCTGGTAATAATGCGCGAGGATGACCGCGTTCTTCTCCTTGCGGAGGCGCTCGATCTCGGCGCGAATGTCGATGCCGGCGAAGTTCTGGTTCAATTCCATGGTCGTATCCCGAGTTTAGCGCCCGTCTTCTAGCGACGATTCCCTAGCACGTCCTGCAACGAGCGCGAGGTGTCCCAGCGTTCGGTGGTCGCGATCGGTTCGTCGGCGAAGCGCACCGCGACGGTCGCGTCGATCCCTGCGGCGCGCAGCGGCATCGCGAAACTGCGTTCCACGGCACGGCGCGTGGCGTCGCGCGCAAGCTTGATCATCGCGGGTTCGCGGGCTTGCCGAATAAGTTCGATCTGGCCAGCGCGGCGATTGGCGGCATCGAGGTTCTTCTCGGCGTCGGTGAAGGTGGTCAGGACGCCGCCCGAGCCATATTCGCGGACCGCGTTGAGATCGACCTGCGGGCCATCCGCCTCGACCGCGGGCAGGCGCACGGACAGCGTCTTGCTGGTACCGTCCCACGCGACATCGGCCTGCGTCAGCTTGCCCATGTCGACCTCGTACCGCACCATGCCGGGCATGATCAGCGTCTTCTCGGTGGTGAAGCCGAGCTGCGACTGTTTCGAGGTCACGACCGCGACATAGCGCGCGGCGAACGCGGAGAGGCGGTTCTGCTCGCGCAGGCCTTCCAGACTGGCGCTGGCGATCGTCGTCGGATCGGGGGTCAGGCGGTCGCTGACATACCGCTGCACGCCCCACAGCGCGAGCAACCCGGCAAGCACGAGGATGACGACGAAGCCCGCCGCCTTGGCGAGGAAACCGCCAATCCCAGCGCCCTGCCGCGGTTCGGTCAATTTTTGATCTGCCATGTTTCGCCTTCCTCGATCACCAAGCCCCGGTTTTGCAAGTCGTAGAGATGCGCCAGCACCGAACGCTCGGCGGCGGGAACGAGCCGCGCGTCGAGCCCGACATACATTTGCGTGACGATCCGCCCGATCGGTTGCGGCGCGGCGCGCAACAGCCGCAGGATCTGCCCCTCGCGTTGCTTGCGGTGGCCAAGCATGCCGCGCACCAGCCGCTGCGGCTTGTCGATCGCTTCGCCGTGGCCGGGATAATAGACACGGTCGTCGCGACCCATCAGCTTTTCGAGGCTCGCCATGTACGCCGCCATATCGCCATCGGGCGGCGAGACGATCGTCGTCGACCAGCCCATGACGTGATCGCCTGAGAACAGCGCGTTGGTCTCGGGCAAAGCGAAGGCAAGATGGCTCGAGGTATGGCCGGGTGTCGCGATCGCCGCCAGCGTCCAGCCGTCGCCGGTGATCGTATCGCCTTCGACGAGCACGCGATCGGGCGCATAGTCCGCGTCGAACGATGCATCCGCCCGCGCACTCGCGTCATCCAGAGCAAACGGCGCCGCTCCGACGATCGGCGCGCCGGTGATTGCCTGCAACGACCGCGTCGCAGGACTGTGATCGCGGTGGTGGTGCGTTACGACGATCGCGGTGACCGGACGGCCATCGATCGCGCGGATCAGCGCAGCGATATGCTGGGGATTGTCGGGACCAGGATCGATCACCGCCAGATCGGTCGTGCCGACGACGTGCGTCTGCGTGCCGGTATAGGTGTAGGGTGACGGATTCGGCGCGAGCACGCGGATGACGAGAGGCTCGAGCTGGATCGGAATGCCGGTCGGATGCTCAGCCATGGGACCGAGATGGCCGTGATTGTCGGCGATGACAAGATCCTCTGATCAGGCGGATGTGTCGCCGTTTCTTACAGCTCAGCAGCGGCGCGTCCGGGCATTAACTAACAAATGTCGCACAAATCCGGGATAAATCGCGTTTGGCATACGCACTGCATCCTCTGCCACGTCACCGAACGCTGCGGCGTTCAAGCAGGGTGGATCGACCGCTACCGTCCGGTCTCGCGTCGATCCACCCGCCCCGGTGACATTTCCAATCATGGCCGATCGAACATGGCGCTGGCGGCTGCTTGCGACGCCAGTCCGTCACCCCAGCGGAAGCTGGGGTCTCCATCGATGCCGATGTCGCCCGCCTCATGCTGATACCCCAACTTTCGCTTGGGCGACGTTTGTCAGTGTAGGCTGAAGGATGCGCAAAGCGGCGCGCGTCTCAGCCAGCCTTCTGCTTCACGAACAGTTCTGCCAGTTCGCCGCTCTCGTACATTTCCATCATGATGTCCGAGCCGCCGACGAACTCGCCATCGACATAAAGCTGCGGAATCGTCGGCCAATCCGAATAGGCCTTGATGCCCTGGCGGATGCCCTGGTCCTGCAACACGTCGACGCTCTCGAACTCGACTTCGAGATGGTTGAGGATCGCGATCGCGCGGCTGGAGAAGCCGCACTGCGGGAACAGCGGGCTGCCCTTCATGAATAAGACGACGGGGCTGGCTTTGACCACTGCGTCGATGCGGGCGTTGGTGTCGTCGGTCATATCTTGGGTCATCTCTGGGTCCTCAGGAAATTGCGGTGGTAAGCTGAAGCGCGTGCAGCACGCCGCCCATGCGGCCACCGAGTGCGGCATAGACCGCCTGGTGCTGCTTCACGCGGCTCATGCCAGCGAAACTCGGCGCGACGACCTTTGCGGCATAATGATCGCCGTCACCGGCGAGATCGGTGATCTCGACCTGCGCATCGGGGATCGCGTCGCGGATCATCGTCGCGATATCGTCGGCAGCCATCGGCATGTTATTGCGCCTCCAGCAGCTGGCGACGGGCCTCGATCATCTGCTGCGCGAGAGCGCGGCGGACGGTCGCCTCGTCATGGTCGAGCCCGGCCGCGGTCAGATCGCCGACCAGTTTGCGGACGACGTCGTCATCGCCGCCGCCCTCCATGTCGGCATGGACCAGCGCGGTCGCATACGCATCGGTTTCTTCGGGGGTCAGCTTCATCTCGTTCGCAGCCCAGCCGCCAAGCAGGCGATTGCGACGCGCGGTGATGCGGAACGCCATTTCCTCTTCGCGCGCGAAATTCGCCTCGCTGGCGCGTTCGCGATCGTCGAATGTGGTCATTGCGCAGGTCCCCGTTCAGTCTCGTACTCCGGCCTGAGATAGGTCGGCGACCGCCCGCGCGCAATAATCACCGCAGCTTCGGTGGGGTGCGGTCAGCCGACCTCGACCACCAGCTTGCCGATCGCACCGCGCGCGGCCATCTTCGCGATCGCCTTGCCGCCATCCTCGAACGCGAATGTTTCGGTCACGCGCGGCGCGATCTTGCCTTCCGCCCACAAGGCGAAAAGCGTTTCGATGTGCGCCTGGTTAGCCTTCGGATCGCGCGCGGCAAACGCGCCCCAGAAGACGCCGCAGACGTCGCAGCTTTTGAGTAACGTCAGGTTGAGCGGGAGTTTCGGGATGCCGGCGGGGAAGCCGACGACGAGATACTTGCCCTCCCATGCGATCGATCGCAGCGCGGGCTCGGCATAGTCGCCACCGACCGGATCGTAGATCACGTGCGCGCCGTCGCGACCGACCGCGGCCTTGAACTGCTCGGCGAGCGCCTTCGACTGGTCCTTGTCGAACGGGGCGCGGGCGTAGATCAGCGTGTCGTCGGCGCCGGCGGACTTGGCGGCGGCGGCTTTTTCCTCGGACGAGACGGCTGCGACGACCTTTGCGCCGAACGCCTTGCCGAGTTCGATCGCGGCGAGCCCTACCCCGCCAGCCGCGCCGAGCACGAGCAGCGTCTGCCCCGCCTTGATGTGGCCGCGGTCGAGCAGTGCGTGGATCGTCGTGCCGTAGGTGAGGATCAGCGACGCGCCCTCGGCAAAGCTGCGGCCTTCGGGGAGGCGGTACAGTTTGGCGGGGTCGGCAATGACCTTCTCGCACAACCCGCCGTGACCGAGCATCGCGATCACACGGTCACCGACCGCCCAGCCCGTCACGCCCTCGCCGATCGAGTCGATCGTGCCGGCGATTTCGCCGCCCGGTGCGAACGGTCGTTGTGGCTTGAACTGGTATTTGTCCTCGATGATCAGGACGTCGGGGAAGTTGATCGCGCAGGCCTTGACCGCGACGACGACCTGTCCGGGGCCGGCTACCAGATCGGGCAGCTCGACCATTTCCAGAGTTTCAGGTCCGCCGACTGCCTTCGACACCAATGCTCGCATACCCGCTCTCCACCGTCGTCCAGGGGCGATTCGATGCGACCGCCTCCTCGAATTTCGAAATCTGGGTATCCCTTGCCAGCGTCAGGCCGACTTCGTCCAGCCCTTCCATGAGACACTGGCGACGGAATGCGTCGAGTTCGAAGGTGAAGCGGTCCTGGAACGGGGTGGTGACGGTCATCGTCTCGAGGTCGACGGTCACGGTCTGATCCTTGGCGACTTCGAGCAGGCGATCGATCGCCTCCTGCGGCAGAACGACGGGGACGATACCGTTCTTAAACGCGTTGCCTGAAAAGATGTCGGAGAAGCTCGGCGCGATGACCGCGGTGATGCCCATGTCGGCGAGCGCCCACGCGGCATGCTCGCGACTGGAGCCACAGCCGAAATTATCGCCGGCAATGAGGATCGGCGACCCGGCGTAGCGCGGGTCGTCGAAGATGTTGCCGGGTTGCGCGCGGACCGTCTCGAACGCGCCGCGCCCGAGGCCGGTGCGCGTGATCGTCTTCAGCCAGTGCGCCGGGATGATGACGTCGGTGTCGATGTTTTTCGCGCCCCACGGATAGGCGCGGCCCGAGACGGTCGTGACGGGGGTCATCGCTGTTCCGTGCGCTCCGGAACCACACGCGCCGATGCGACATAGGCCGCGACGCCGCTGATCATCGCGCCAGCCGCCAGCAATACAAAAACCTTCTTCACGCTCTTTCCCCCATCAACTCTCTGACGTCGCTCAGCTTACCGGTCACTGCCGCTGCCGCCGCCATCGCGGGTGATACCAGATGCGTGCGCGCTCCGGGACCCTGTCTGCCGACGAAATTACGGTTCGACGTGGAAGCGCAACGCTCCCCCGCAGGGACTTTGTCCGGGTTCATCGCCAGACACATCGAACAGCCCGGCTCGCGCCATTCGAAACCGGCGGTGATGAAGATTTGGTCGAGCCCTTCGGCTTCGGCCTGGCGCTTAACCAAGCCCGAACCGGGGACGACCAGCGCGCGGACGCCCGTGGCGACATGGCGTCCGTCGGCGATCGCCGCGGCGGCGCGGAGATCCTCGATGCGGCTATTGGTGCAGCTGCCGATGAAGACGTGCTGGATCGTGACGTCGCGCATCGCTGTGCCGGCGGTGAGGCCCATGTAATCGAGCGACTTCTGCGCGGCCGCCTGCTTGGCGGGATCGGCGAAGCTCGACGGTTCGGGGACGAAACCGGTGATCGGCACGACGTCCTCCGGGCTGGTACCCCAGGTCAGACCGGGCGCGATATCGGCGGCGTCGAGCGTGACGGACTTGTCGTAGCGCGCACCGGGATCGGTGGCGAGGCTGCGCCACCACGTGACGGCTTTGTCCCAGTTCTCGCCGGTCGGGGCCATCGGTCGGCCCTTGAGATAGGCGAAGGTGGTGTCGTCGGGCGCGATCAAGCCGGCGCGCGCGCCCGCCTCGATCGACATGTTGGCGATCGTCAGGCGACCCTCGATCGACATCGCTCGGATCACGCTGCCGGTAAATTCGATGACGTGGCCGGTGCCACCCGCCGCGCCGATCTTGCCGATGATCGCGAGGATGACATCCTTGGGGCTGACGCCGAAGCCGAGTTCGCCGTCGACGCGGACTTCCATCGTCTTGGCCTGCGACAACAGCAACGTCTGCGTGGCGAGGACGTGTTCGACTTCGCTGGTGCCGATCCCGAACGCGAGCGCGCCGAGCGCACCGTGCGCCGAGGTGTGGCTGTCGCCGCAGACGAGCGTGGTGCCGGGGAGCGTGAAGCCCTGTTCGGGGCCGACGACGTGGACGATGCCCTGCTCCGCGGCGGTCGCGTCGATATAGTCGATGCCGAACTCGGACGTGTTGCGGCGGAGCGCGTCGAGTTGCTGCGCACTTTCGGGATCGGCGATCGGCAGAACGCGGCCGGCGGCGTCCTTGCGCGCGGTGGTCGGGAGGTTGTGATCGGGGACGGCGAGCGTCAGGTCGGGGCGGCGCACCTTGCGGCCTGCCACGCGGAGGCCCTCGAAGGCCTGCGGGCTGGTGACTTCGTGGACGAGGTGGCGGTCGATATAGATCAGGCAGGTGCCGTCGTCGCGGCGTTCGACGACGTGCGCCGCCCAGATCTTTTCGTACAGCGTTTGCGGAGTGGCCATGATGGAGCGCGCGTTAACCGAAAAGGGGTGCTGCGCCAAGGTTGTATGTAATTTTCGGTCGCTAAACCGTGTGCGGGGAGCGATCGCGAGAAGATTGTTATCCCGTGAAGGCGGGAGCCCCGACTGGGTCCCCGCCTTCGCGGGGAAACAAGATGGATTACCGCGCGGGCATCGCCTTGTTCAGGAATGCGACGCTGTCGGCGAGCACCGGCGCCTTGCCGCGGAACGGCTTCGAGAGTGCCATCGCGACGTTCTCGTGGCTCAAACCGGGGTAGTCGATGTGCGTCACGGGAGCCCCAAGCGACTTCAGCCGCGCGGTGAGGTTGATCGCATTGTGCGGCTTGACCTGCGTGTCGTCGCCGGCGGTGATCAGCAGCATCGGCGGGGCGTCCGGCCGCGCGAAGTGGATCGGCTGGGTCATCACCGGGTCGGCGGCGCCTTGCATCGCGTCGATCGCGCGCTTGGCGGTGAAGGGATAGAAATCATACGGCCCGCACAGGCCGACCGCGGCCTTGATGATGTGGGGGTCGACGCCTTCCGCCTTCAGCCAGCGCTCGTCGAGCGTCAGCATCGCGACGGTGTAGGCACCTGCGGAATGGCCGGCGACAGCGATCCGGGTCGGGTCGCCGCCGGCCTCTGCGATGTGGTCGCGGGTCCATTTCACCGCTTCGGCGCCGTCCTGGAGGAAGGCGGGAAAGCGGACGTCGGGCACTTTCCGGTAGTCGGGCATGACGACGACGTAGCCCGCCTTCGCATAGGCGCGCGCCGCGAACGCGTAGGCGCCGCGCGAGCCGTGGACCCAGCCGCCGCCGTACCAGAAGATCAGCACCGGCAGGCCAGTCTTGGCGCCGCCGGACGGTCGCCAGACGTCGAGTTTCTGGCCGTGCGTGCCGAACGGGACGCCTTCGCGGATGCGGGCGGTGCCGCGACCGCCGCCCATGATGCCGTCGAGGACGCTGAGCGTGCCGGGGCCCGCGGTGAACGCCGTGCCTGCGATCAGGATCACGATCAGCGCTATGACGATCGCTGCGCGGCGCATCAGCGGCGGAAGTCCGCGGTGATCGATCCGCATGTTGCGAGGTCGGCTTCGTGGCTTTCCTCGCGCCATGTCTCGGCAAGCGCGGTCGCTTCCCATTCGCGCATCGCCGGGTGCGCGATGATCCGCTCGACCCAGGCGAGACCTGCCGCACCGACGTCGATCCCGTAGGTCCGGATGCGGAACGCAACCGGCGCGTAGAACGCATCGACCGCAGTGAACTCTGCGCCTGCAAGCCAAGGTCCACCGAACCGGTCGAGCCCTTCGCTCCAGAGTTCGGCGATCCGCGCGACGTCGCGGTCGAGCGCGTCGCTGCCGGGGGCGGCATTCACGCGGACGCCGACGTTCATCGTCCGCTCGTTCCGCAGCGCGGAGAATCCGCCATGCATTTCAGCGGTCGCGCAGATCGCCCACGCGCGTGCCTCGGCGTCGACCGGCCAGACGCCGTCGTGACGCTCGGCGAGGTAGAGGACGATGCCGAGCGAATCCCACACCGTCCGCGTGCCGTCGATCAGCACCGGCACTTGCCCGGTCGGTGAGAAGGCGCGGAACGCTTCGTAATTCACCGGCTCCAGGAACGGCTTGATCCGGTCTTCGAAGTCGATGCCGAGCGCCTTCATCAGGACCCAGGGGCGCAGCGACCAGCTCGAGTAATTTCGGTTCGCGGTGACGAGGGTGTAACCCATCAGGCGGTGTAGCGCGCGGTGGTCTTCGCGGCGATCTCGTCCGCGGTGACGCCCGGCGCCATCTCGACCAGCTTGAACGGGCTGTCGTGATCGGGGCGCTGGAACACGGCGAGATCCGTGACGATCATGTCGACGAC
>Ga0308170_10003014_pt1 | contig 14089 bp, 16 predicted proteins | sample PhyBR2_2_FD_202136 | JGI IMG/M metagenome (GOLD analysis project Ga0308170, IMG submission 202136) | Phyllosphere microbial communities from UC Gill Tract Community Farm, Albany, California, United States - DLSLSB.R2 | ecosystem: Host-associated > Plants > Phyllosphere > Unclassified | place... | reverse complement strand
TGGGCGACCATGCACGCGCTGGCAAACGAGCCGCTGCAGGGACAGGCGGCACACACGCAGAACATTGTGGAGATTTACTGATGAGCAAACGCAGGAACCGCACCCGCACGCAGCCCGTGCCGCAGCCAGATAACATGACCAGCAGGGCAGCGTCGGAGGCGTTTACCTTTGGCGACCCGATCCCGGTGCTGGACCGCCGCGAACTGCTGGACTACGTGGAGTGTGTTATCAATGACCGCTGGTATGAACCGCCCGTAAGCGTTGACGGGCTGGCGCGCACGTTCCGCGCCGCCGTGCATCACAGCTCACCCATCAGCGTAAAGTGCAATATTCTGGCGAGTACCTTTATCCCGCACCGCCTGCTGAGCCAGCAGGCGTTCAGCCGCTTTGCGCTGGATTACCTGATTTTTGGCAATGCCTATCTGGAGAAGCGGACCAGCCGCCTCGGTAACGTGCTGAAGCTGGAGCCGTCGCTGGCGAAGTTCACCCGGCGCGGCATTGACCTGGACACGTACTGGTACGCGCACTATGGCATTAACACGGAGCCGTATGAGTTTGCGAAGGGCAGCGTGTTTCATCTGATGGAGCCGGACATCAATCAGGAGATTTACGGACTGCCGGGCTACCTGTCGGCTATTCCGTCGGCGCTGCTGAATGAGTCGGCTACGCTGTTCCGCCGTAAGTATTACCTCAACGGCAGCCATGCGGGTTTCATCATGTACATGACCGACCCGGCGCAGAGCCAGCAGGACGTGGACAATATCCGCGGCGCCATGAAAAGCGCAAAGGGCCCTGGCAACTTCCGCAACCTTTTTATGTACAGCCCGAACGGGAAAAAGGACGGCATCCAGATCATCCCGCTGTCAGAGGTGGCGGCAAAGGATGAGTTTCTGAACATCAAAAACGTGAGCCGCGATGACATGCTGGCCGTGCATCGTGTGCCGCCGCAACTTATGGGGATCATTCCAAACAACACCGGCGGATTTGGTGATATTGAGAAGGCCAGCAAGGTGTTTGTGCGTAATGAACTGATGCCACTACAGAGACGCTTTGAGGAACTGAACAGCTGGCTGGGTGAGGATGTTATCCGATTTGCACCGTATGTACTGGATATTGAATAGCAGACACTAAAAAGCCCGGCTACGCCGGGCTAGATTTTTAACGCCGATTTTGTCGCTTTCTTTTTCTGATAGAAACAGGCTTCTGCTCTCGATTGTTGTCTACCTTTTCATGCGTATCCATATCAAACCAAGAAGCCTGCGCGACCTCACTCATCGGAAAAATCACGCTAGTGTCCACATCACCCAGCTCACTGTAATCGTTGGAAAAAAGAACCCGCAGATTATCTTTTTCTCTATATCCAGACATTATGGGGTTGATTGAGACCTCAAGGTTAGGACCTTGCTTCTCATTCGGCTCGCTGATCATATTCACCGTGCCAACATAAACCTTCCTGCTTTTTAGGCTAACCAGTACGGGCTTGTCTTTGGTAGCTGAATCAAAAAACAGTTGCCCCAGCGAACCTTCAGAAAGTATTTCTTTAAGCGCCGACAATCTAATTACCTGCTTGAAAAAGGCAACCTGTCCATTGTCGTTCTTGAAGCCGCTCAGTATGTTAGCTGCCAGATAGATCCCAAATCTTGCTGCCTGAGTCCATACCACAGCAGCAAGAACCATACTCAGAGATAAAAGTATCAGCCATGATGCCAGACGGTTATCTTTCGAATTATTGCTGAGGTCAATCCATGCTGTTAGCCATGTTGCTAAAGTGAAGCCAGGTACAAGCCATTTCATCAGATAAGCGGCGCAGACAGAGGCGATCAGACACCATATGCCATATGTGGCCACCTTCATGTAGAGAAGCTGGCCATCATATCTGTGTAAGCGGAAGTAGGTTTTGATTCTGTAGGGTGAGGAAATTATTATCTGCCCACTAGCGAGCAATGGAATTATGAGAAGTGCGAACATTAGTCGTCGTCGCTGTCCTTGCTTCCTGCAGCAACAGCATTAGCGTCTTGCTCTACAAAACGCTTAGCTGCTTCACGGTAATGAGACAACTTCTCTCCGTTATCATGCACGATAACCGAACCGCGACCAACAACGCGTATGTCCTTAACTCCGGACTTTTCTAAGCGATCAGCCATGGCCTTACCACCTGCCACATAACCATTCAGACCGAACATTTTCATCACTAACTCTTGCATACAAACCTCCTTAACCTTCCCACGTAAACCGGTTCAATTCTTAACGATTTACAGGTACTGCCCGTATGGGGCGGCGAAGTTTAGCACAGATGCGCCACGGCATTAAGCGCTTTATCTGTACAGATTAGACAGAACTTATCCTTCATAGTTCTGTTTTGGGTTGACCACCTTTTAACCGTAATTAACAACGTCATCTTTAAAAGCTCACTTAACTTAAGTTGCAGCCAGCCATTTAATCAAGTGCAAAATTCGCACAACACGATAAAATTTACTGCTTAAAGTTTTGAAGGAAGGAATGGCAAGCTTTGACACTTCACTGCAATGTTTCAGTACGGAATCTAAATGTAGCTTCAATTCTCGACTTGCTGAGTTAGTACATTCATGGCTGATTTCATCAAATACCCACCAGAGCGCCTCAGCACCATCCTGCGAGGCGCTCTTTTTTTTCAACCTCTAACCTGTCCTGTTCCCACCGAGACGCCAGCGGCCCGGAAATTGCGCCGCATTCTGACCATCTGCCCCCATCAGCGCGCGCTCGTAGCCCCGCCACGCCTGCCCGCTTTATGCAGTGGTTTTCATGCACCTGCATGACATAAACAAAAGCCCGCCAGTACTGGCGGGCCGGAGCGTCGGAGATCCTTTTGAGATCATGCGGATTCATGCAGTAACTGTATGCATTAAATCAGTCGGTAGTATCCAAGCCACCACTAAGTTTAATCGCACGCCCATCGCGCAAATCAATCAGATTTTCGGGTTCTGAAACAAACCATGCGTATGACCCCCAAGCAAGCTCTGTAATAGCCTTTTTAAAAGGCGATGCGCCACGATCCATGAAGGCGGTCAAGAACGCGAGGTTTTTGTTACTAAATCCTGCATCAGCAGCAATTTTAGTTAATGCGACCTTTCTTTCACGATTAACCGGGCCATCTGTAGCGACTACCTCAGTGAATATGAAAAGCATATCGGAACCCGATTTATCTTCACCAAGATCAACGAGAATAATATCAGGCAATGCTTTGGAGGCATCTATCTTAAGACCCAAGGAACTCGCAAGTTGCTCATCACGGGTTACCACTTTATTACCTGATTCTGAAAGCCATAGCACTGCCGGGACTTTAAGGAATTTCGGTGCAAAAACTTCAATAACTTCCTTAGCAATCACACTTGAAGGACCAGGCGCGAGCGTTCTCTTTTCTCCGCCTGGAAATGTCACAGTCAGGCTCTCATCAGAACCGGAAATACTTGATTTGATAAGCCGTATTCTGGCTAGTGCGGCTTTATTGAGGTGAGTTTCCTGCCAATCCTGAATCTTATGAGTCAATTCTTCATTGCTCAGATCTGGGTTGAACAGCTCAGCAAAAGAAGCATTGAGGCAATATCGTGGCTTAGAGGACGTTGTCGGGATACCCTTTCTTTCAAGAACAGCATGACAAGGTATTAAACCACCTCTCAACGTTTCATCCCTAACCGGCTCTCGGGAATTTGCAGCGTACCAGGCGTCAATTGGCCTGGTGCTTTTTTTGGAGAGAGTATCGCTGAGCCAGGTGGTACGTTCAGTTAAGGACTGCTTAGCTGACTGCTCATTACCCATATCCGTTACCTGGCTGGGTCTAATCCATCTTTCATTACCGTCAATAGCACCTGCATATAGCATGACGAAAATAGTTTTAGCCGCCATTTCTCTAATAACATAATTCCTGTTCTCAGTTCCTTCAGGAAATATGTCTACGAGTCTTCTATGTATCTCAGCTATTTGGGGTAAGTCGGGCATCATCATGACGCAGAAACTCCATATATTTTTGCAATAACTCCTTCCAGTTGAGAAGGGCTTATGCCAGATTCAATGTAACCTTGCAGTTCAGTTAACTTATTTAAATCAGGGAATGGGATAGCATTTAACTCATATGCTGAAACAGCCACACTCCCGCTAATGCAGCGAAATATTCTGTCGACAGTCGATGAGTTGAGTATTTTTTCAATGACGCTGGCACTGACGCCTGAGAACAAAGCATCAGCACTAATTACGTTAACGTGATTTTCAACGACAACCCCTCCAAAATCATCTATAAAATCCTGAGGAATTATTGCTGCCATAATCCTCTTTTCCTGCTCTTTGGAGGTAGTTCTCTGAACAAGCAAACACTCATTTCTTGTTATAAGAAATTCTTGATTTTTCATTATTTCGATAAATGGCACATGATTTCTTCTGGTCGCATTAAATTTGAATCCTTCATGCGTAACAGATTCTGCCCAGATCAGAGGATAATAGCCTTTCTTCTTAATTTGTCTTAACTGTGGTTTGAATCTGTTCCAAACAAGTTGTCCAGTTGACACCTTATAGCCCACATCAGATAGCCGCATAGCTAGCTTTTTGATTTTATTTATAAATGTGACGTCTGTTTTTTTTCGAGGCAGTAACCAGATCTTACCACCATTTTCGATATCAACCTTACCTAAGTTCTCCGTTTTTGCCTTGTTAAGCCCCTTAGGTATTAATGATGAAACAGAAACTTTTTTATCATGCTGGCCTGACTTGAATGTTGCCAACATGGTCTCCTGTAACACATCGTCAAAGACACCGTCTCTATCAGAGATGAAATCGAAAAAGAATGGCGTGGTATATTGAGTTAAAATATTTCTGAGCGAAGTAAAGTATTGTCCACCTAAGAAAGAAGTAGGCGTTAAAAAGGCAATTACACCCGTATCAGGTTTTATCAACCGAACGGCAAGATCAGTAAAAAGCCCATACAGGTTTGCATGACCAAAAAGCGAACGAGAAAACTTCGCACGTAACTCAGGATTAAGTGACACTCTTCCATAGGGAGGATTTCCCATTACAAGGTCAAACTGTCCTAAGTCTTCCTGAATGAGTGCGTCACCTACTATAATTACTGAATCAGGAATACGTCGTTTCGTACTTACACAAAGAGGCATTACAGCTGCCTCAAGAAGAACCAAACTCATCCACGCGGCAAAGGGATCAATTTCAATCCCTTTGAGTCGCTTAACCAGCCTTCTGAAGATCCATTCGGGTGAAGAACCTTTTTCATTTTTCAGCATTCTTAAAGCAACAGGTGCGAGAAATGCTCCACCTCCACATGCTGGATCAATAACTGATGCTTTTGAAAAATCCACTCCACTTTTTTCTGCCATATCCAGCAAACGTTCAACAAGTGGAGGTGGAGTGTAATACGCCCCTTTTTCAGAGCGGTAGGCAGCAGGCAGCATGACAGTATAAATCGAACCGATTAAAAATCCTGCATCTACAACTGGAAATAAAGCAATCAGTTCTCCCGTTCTCTCTGCCAGCAGTCCAGCATCTATAGCCACATCATCAATAGGTACAGAAGGCGTAACTGGTTTTATGGCAATGGAGGCCCTGTGCTTTTCAGCAACCGATGACCAGTAAGCCTTTAAAACCCTTACACAGTAGGAACGAGCCTGTACAAGCCTTGTATCATCGTTTTCAAAATCAGCCGCATAACCTTTAGACATGGCTTTACACGTTTGATACCGCTGCAAAAGTGTCAGTTCTTCATTGTCAATGAATTCAAGAGGTTGTGCGTACATACTCATTCCTAGTTTCAGGTAACTACTTTAAACTTACCTATAAATTTTTTCGGCGCAAGGATAACAGGCTTGCCTATGATAAGTGAACACGCAAACGAAAAGTGTGTCACGGTAAGTCGATGTCGACATTTCTCAGTGCTGCCAGCTGTCGTCTTCCCACACTGATTGAAGAATGCCCATAACATTTTCTTTGTCATCGTCCTGCCTGACCCCGCTCAACGTAACACCGTTGGCGCTACCTTCCCGAATGCGAATAGTAGTATCGGGGTAAACCGGCAGGAAATTTCTGTAAAGCTCAGCCTCAAGTGCAGCAAGAATGTCCTGGCTGATTTTTTGTTGTTTATTAATCATGATTTCAATACGCATAACGATCCCTCAGTTATTCAGCGGCGTAAAAAATTTCATCTTCAGGGACATTCTCACAGCTTGAATGTGCTAGCTCTGCAATGATACTCATTGCTAATTTCATATCGGATGGCTTGCAATTCGCTATAAGCGACACCTCTGCAATGAACTGAACGCAAGCCATCTTACGGTTTATTGGTGCCAAATCTTGAGTGTCCATCTAACCCTCCCTTTACTCTAAAGACTGTATAACCATACAGTAGTAGATGCGTTAAGAAATGTGAAATGTTTTTTCCTTCAATCGGTCCTAATCTGAAAATGAAAACTGCGATTTTCAGTCATTCCAAGCTGTTATTTTGATTGGATAAAGCGTCTACTACCTGCCATTAGCGGCTTCGCTTATGCCAGCTCTATCAGTTCAGATCCATTGACGCCACTTATCGTCTTCCTGCAGCCGCCCGTTCCGGTAAAAAATTCTCATACCCGCGCCTGAATTGAGACTGCCACCGGCCAGAAGCAGGTTTATTTCCATTTCCTCACCTGTAAATCCCCTTACCTGCAACTCAGCTACCAAGAGCTCCCGCTGGTCGTAGTCAATTTCTTGCTTATAACTCTTTTTCTTGCGCGGCTTCACCACCCGGAGACACGCCAGCATTTCCCGGCGCTGTTTTCTGGTCATATTGTCGAAATCTGCCGGACCATACAGAGGCGTTTCAACCAGCTCCATAGGTTCAACAGATACCGGATTGCCCCCTGAAATGTTCATTTTTCCATCAGGGGGACAGTTATTGCCACGAGTCCAAGGGGCGCAAGCGCCCTGGTCGGCTGTCGCCTCCTGAACGTCAACGGCCTTACGAACCATTTTCCACTTCGTTGCGTGCGTGCAGATGCGGCCAGCCACTAACGGGGACCAGATGCCATAAATGCGGGTGCCGTGATCGCCGTAAGGGGTTGGTTCGTCGTTAAGCTCGTAAGCCGTTCTGACGATGTGATGTTTACGTGGAACCAGTACGCCGCCCTGTTTCATGATGTAGGTGGCAAAGCAGCCCACATCTGCTGCGGCCAGCACGGCGTCCAGCTGCGCGTTTTCAAGCACGGGCGCACCTGCTTTTTTATCGCTCTGATTTCTCAGCGCCTGACCGGCAAGCAGGCGCAGTTCCCGGTAAGCCTGACGGCCCGGAATGCCAAAGAAGCGGAACTGCTGAACGCGATGAAGTGACGCCCACGCCCCGACGTTCTCTGCGCTATCACGCAGTGATTTACCTGTTTCTGCACTGATTTCATCAGACAAGCCACGGCCATCAATATTTTTACTGACGTATTTAGCGATATAACTGGTCGGTGAACCTTTGCGAGGGTTGATTAGTTCAGCTTTAAAGCGCGGCCCGGTATTGTTGCCAAGCTCTTCACGGTCTTCGCGAATGGCGAATTTCCGCAGCAGCGCGGTGACTGAACGGCGCTCTTTTTTGCGCATGAAGCAAAGCAGGTGCCAGTGTACGGTGCCGTCATGATGTGGCTCAGCAACCCGCACGCCATACCAGCGCATACCGGTTTTGTGCATAGCCTTACGGAAGGCGGCAAAGGTATCCACCAGATAATCACTGCTCTGGCGTACCGTGGCCGTGGTCCACTTCGGATTGGGCCTGCCGTTGTTAAGGGTGGCGTGGAAGCGCGACGGGCAAGTGATGGTGTAAAACACGGCGCAGTCACCGCGCATTTCCGCGATAAGCTCCAGCCCCTTAACGCAGGCCATCATTTCATTGCGGCGGTGAGCCGGATTGCTGTTACTGGCATTAACCACGTCTTCCATATCCAGCGTGTCGCCTTCATTGCTGACCAGCTCATGCGAACGGAAGAACTCCAGAGACTTCCTGCGCTGCTCACGCTTATGGATCACCGCTTCAAAGCTGACGTAGGGGGACGCTTTTTTGTTGACCAGGCAGACAGCACGCAGCTGCTCTTCACGCCATTCACAACGCAGCTGCCATAACTTGCGATACCACCAATCTGCGCAGAGCATACGGGCCAGCGAGGGCGGGATCAGATCATAGGGCACGGGTTTGCGGCGGCGCTTTTTGCGGCGCAGCTGCTCAAAAGCCGGGGGGATTACGTCCATGCGCATCGCTTCCGCAGCAACAAGCTCCCATGCCTGGCGGACTTGCTCTGGTGTCACGTCGTCACTGACGAACAGATGGCCGCTGGCTTTATCAAGACACATGCTCATGTGCGCAGCGACCAGCGTTGATAAACGCTTGACCTGATTCTGGTTCATTTCAGGCAGCGCCAGCAGGCCATCCAACCCGTCGTGACCGGCCATAAAACGGAATGAAGCAGAAATCTGGCTTTCGCGCACGCGGGCTAGCCTTTCAAGGCATGGGCGGATGGTTTCGCGCAGGTAACGGGAATAAGCCTGTGGCCTGCCGAGATTGTGGAAAAACTTAATGCGCTCCATGAGAGGCTTACTGATGTGCGAAGGCTGGGCGCTTACATCGGCCACGATAACCAGATCGGGATTGTGTTGCTGCTGTTCGCGGGCCATCTTTGCCCGGCTGACAATTCTGTCCTGCACAATTTCGCGCTGGACAGGATCTCGGGGCTCGTTGAAAAAGTAGCGGTCCCAAACCTCATCACTCATTGCCTCACGGCGCAGCTGCTCCTGCTCGTTATCTGCAGCATAAAGACTGATCAGGTTTGAAAGCGCGGACACCGGCGCAACGTCCGCCGGGTCCAGCTGTGGATTGATTGCCTTTTTAGGTGCATTCCAGGGATATGCGAAGACCTGAGTCATTACACCGCCAAACTCATGTGACGCACTGCGATGATTTCGGATGCGCGCTTACTTTCACCGGCGGCCACGCCAACAGAGCGAGCAGCAGTGACTTTTGTCAGGTCAAATTCGCGGAAGATGCTGCGGGTAAACATTGTGTCGCTGTTTGAAACGATGACCGGGTTACGCTCAGAGATACCCAGCAGGATGCAGGCCAGCGAGTGCTGATCATCTTCGCTGAACCCTTCTGTGTGATAAGCGGTAAAAGTGCCGTGATATGGCGGATCGCAGTAAACGACATCACCGGCACGGACCATGTTCAGGGTTTCGCTGTACCCCAGACATTCAAATGTCGCGCGCTGAGCCTTCGCGGCAAACGCTTCGATTTCGACCAGCGGGAAATATGGCTCTTTATAATTGCCGTAGGGATTATTGAATTCACCGCGTTTGTTATAACGGCAAAGGCCACGGTAGCCGTGGCGGTTCAGGTAGAGGAATTGCGCAGCGCGTTCCAGCTGTGGCAGTGCCGCGTTGAAGTTAAAGTCTTCGCGGACCTGATAATAACTCTCTTCCGTTTTGTTCTGATTAAAGAGCGATAACGCCACGACAATAAACGGGCGCGTATGCTCTTTAACCTGACGATAGAGGTTGATCAGATCGGGATTAACATCCGCCACCAGATAGGCCGGGTAATCCGTATTCATCATGACCGCACATGAACCGGCAAACGGCTCAACCAGACGATCACCGGCGGGCAGGTGCTTAATCAGTTCAGACATCAGGCCGGACTTGCTGCCAGCCCATTTAAGGATGGTTTTCATAATGCCGCACCTTTGTAATGCGCACTTTTAAGCTCACTGACTTCTTTGCAGGTTACGCAGAGGGAAACGCCCGGCAGTGCGCGGCGGCGCTTCTCCGGGATTTCTTCGCCGCACGACAGGCAGAAAAACTCACTCGCCCCTGCCGGGCGGTGAGTAGCGTTAGCCAGATTGCGCGCCAGCTCTTCCTGCACGCGCTGCTGTACCAGATCCATTGAGTCAGCCATCAGTGCAGCTCCTGCGCCTGGTTCTCAAAGCGTTCCGCCTCTTTGTCCAGCAACTCGATGATTTCCGCTGCGGACATTTCATTTTTACGGGCATGAATTGCCAGTGCGGCCAGGCGGATAGAAACGGACAGCGCATCATCACTACGCTGTTCGGTTTTGGCCTTACTCAGCAGGACGGCCAGCGCGTCCTCGTCGGCTTTAAAATTACGGGTCTCGATATTTCGCATTTCACTTTCTCCTGAATTCGGGCAAAAAAATGCCCGGCGGGTTTACGCCATTAAATTTCGTTGGGCTAATTAATTAGGTAACGTCAGATTCTTTGGAAATAAACTCACGACTGCCTTTAAGTGATTCATCGCGCTAATCAGCGCCGTTAATTCGTCACTCGTCAGTTCACTGAAATCAACGCTGTGACGTTCTTTGCTGATATTTGCCAGGAAGAATATTGCGCTCAGTGCGCGGCCATTTTGTTCAGCCTTGTGATCGCGCTTATTACGCATATCTGCGATAAAGCGTTTGAGTTCGTGGCTGCAATCGCCGTACATCATGGTACGAAGCGCAGAGATATGATTAAGCGCACTTGCACGCTGCCCCGCGTTCATCTGAACAGTGATACTCTCAGCTTTGTAACCCATGATTCTTTCCTCTTACCGGTTAATTCTGCCAGCAGTTCGGCCTGTGAAATTGCCGGATGCCAGCGCCTGCCTTTATCTGCCGCAATCCAGCCGTGGCCGTATGCGTGGGACGGGCTTTGCCGCTTCAAAAGCGGAGCTACTGAAAAGGCCATATTTCACACCATCCCGATAGATGCACCGATACCACTTAACACATCAGCAGTACCCGACAGCGCTGGGGTAGAGTGGACGCGAGTCTGGACCGCGAGGGCCGCCAGCATCATGCAGCGAATGCCGGTATTAGCAGCTTCAACGATCCCGCGACGGCATGAGGTGGTAATGCTGGCGTGATTAGCAGCACTGGCAGCAAGCGTCCCGACCTGAGCGGAAGCATTGAGCACGTAAGCCGGAAATTTTTCAGCGGCATGTTCATTGACAGGAACACACGGCAGACAGTGCAGCTGCGCCAGCATCCCATCCATCAGCGTTGCGTCCTCGGTCAGATCAGTAAGCAGCAGCACTTCAGGAACGGTCAGCTGATGCACCTGATCAGGATTGAGTTTGTTACGAAGAGTCTGCACTTTCATGCCCGCTTGCTGGGCCAGGTTCACCATATTGTGGGACAGCGCAAACTTGCGGCAGGCGTCGTCATAGTGGCTATGGGTGGAAGTCTTAAAATCAAACATGGTCATTCCTTTGCTCAACTTAAATAATTAAGTTGTTACGCAGCGACGTAGCGGCAATTGACACCTTGAGCGAGCAAACGCGCGCGGAAGGCAACCATGTTGATGCGTGCGGCACCACCAACTTTTTTACGTGGCATAACAAGCAGATCACCGTCTTCAACCATCTGCTTCACAGTGCGAAGGCTGTAACCATAAGCCTGTGCGAACTGTTCATAAGTCATCAGATCGGGGCCGCTAGGTATTGTAATTTGATTGGTCATCGGGGATTATCTCCAGTTGGCAGTATTTACGGTGCATTGGCGTGCATTTTCACTAACGAAGTGGATGATATATTCCAAATGGATTTGTGTAAACAGATCATATTGGATTATTTGAAGGTTATATGACCGATTACAACAGCGATGTTAAGGCCATACTGGAGAGAATCCTTAAATCTTATGGGGTTAGCTCACGCCCAGAGCTAGCGGAACTTCTGAAAATTCCGTTACCTACTATCCAAAATTGGGTGGCTCGCCAGAGTTTACCCGGCGATTACATCGTTCAATGCGCATTGGATACGGGAGTAAGCCTTAGATGGCTGGTTAGTGGTGAACTTGCAAATGTAAGTTCAGATGGGGTGAAGCATCCCTCTCTTAAAGGGAAGAAGCTTCATGACACTATGCTGGCTAATGGCGGGCGGGCAGTGTTGGACCGCATAATGCACGCATATGGCTTTACTATGCAGAAGCAGCTCGGTGACTTGCTTGATATTCCTTCAGCGACGATGAGCGCATGGGTTCGCAGAGATTATTTTCCAGGTGATGTTGTCATTACATGCGCACTTGATACGGGGGTTTCTCTTTCTTGGTTAGCTACTGGCCATGAGGATGAGGCACTACCCACGAAAGATTTAGCTGATCAGCTGATACCATCCATACCTGCACGAAAACTCTCCGGAGGCACATTAGAGAATCAGGCTGATGTGAGTTTTAATCTTTCACTTTTTGGCTTTGATTTAACCAACCCCCTTTATATTCAACGCGGCTCGATGTCATGGATCGTGGAAGGGGACGCTCAGACCATTGGTAATGGTGATTGGCTATTAGATATTGATGGAAATAAAGATATTTATAGTGTTTCACGCCTTCCGGGTAATAGGATCAAAGTTACTAACAGTTCATCTTCATTTGAATGTTCAGAAAGTGATGTAAACCCTATTGGTTTCGTAATGCTGACAATATCCAAAAATTTATAGGGAAATTATGGCTGAGTTTATTTTATTAATAATAGCGACAGTGAGCGGTATTGTTTCAGCTCATATTAATTGTAAAGCAAAAATCATCAGAGGTTTTAAAGCTTTTATGAGCCTATGCCTTGGTGGGGCAGTGCTGGGCACAATAATGCTTTTTAGTTTCTTAGCTCCTATGTGGGTTTCATATGCAATCGCGGCTGTATGTATTGCCATCCTAATCAATAATATATCTAAATTTAAAAAATCTTTGGTTAGATAACATGTCCATCAAAAAACTGTCATCTGGTGAATGGCTTGCTGATTTTTATTTAGATGGGCGCGGCAGTCGACGTGTCAGGAAAAGCTTTGCGACAAAAGGTGAAGCGGTAGCTTTTGAAGATTACACGCGCGCTGAGGCCGGAAACAAACCGTGGATAAAAGAGAAGGAGGATCGCCGCAAGCTTAGTGAACTGATAAATCTCTGGGATTCTCTGCATGGGCAGTCGCTCAAGGCCGTCAAATCCCGTAAGGCTAAATTAGATATTGTGTGTGCCGGACTAGGTGATCCGATAGCCTCTCAATTGACGGCAAAAGATTGGGCGCATTATCGTGACCAGCGCTTGAAGGGTAAAATTTCTAATGGCTATCACGACGATGAATCAAAGTGGAAAGTAAAGCCTATTACTGTCAACAGAGAGCAAAACTATCTTGCCGCTGTATTCAATGAACTGAAGCGATTAGGGGAATGGTCTTTACCTAACCCACTGGAAGGCGTCAGGACGTTCCGGGAAGACGAAAAGGAAATGTCCTGGCTTACCTTAAGGCAGATCACAGAACTTCTGAATGGCTGCGAGCTTTACGGAAAGCCAGATTTAAAGATGATATGCAAAGTTTGCCTGGCTACTGGTGCGCGCTGGACTGAAGCGGAAACCTTGACCCGTTCACAGCTATCACCTAATAAACTTTCATTCTTTAAAACTAAAGGCGGTAAAAACAGAACGGTTCCTATCCAGGCATGGCTTTATGACGAGCTAAAGGAACGGCAGGGCAGGATGTTTAAGCCATGCTATCAGGACTTCAAGAAGATGCTGGCTACTACTACTATCCAGCTTATAGAAGGTCAGAAGACCCATGTGCTACGGCACACTTTTGCCAGCCATTTTATGATGAACGGTGGCAACATTCTGGTGCTTCAAAGAATACTCGGTCACGCTAACATCCGTGAAACCATGAAGTATGCTCATTTTGCTCCTGACCATTTAGAAGAAGCGGCGGCGCTTAATCCTCTGACAAGTTTGATGTCCACAAATTGACTACCCAGCTTGTACGTGCTCGCATTTGGTTGCACTAGATATAGATATAACTAACTGTTTTTTAAATAAAAATCTTATGTATCAATGGTGCCGTGAAAAAGCGTCTTAACTAAGGTATCGCTAACGCGACATCTAAAAGTTAATAGCAAACAAGGGGTTGGCATCTGCCAGCCCCTTTTTTTATGTCACTGTCAACCTTGCTGCCTACCGTTAACCGTCGTCCGGCCGCTGAAAATGATAAATCGCGGTATTAACCGGCCCTTCCTCTAATACGATCAGGCCATAGCGACAGCCAATGAACTGACCACCGCACTTCTCAGCCACGCCCCGACTGG
>Ga0308170_10003010_pt1 | contig 14098 bp, 10 predicted proteins | sample PhyBR2_2_FD_202136 | JGI IMG/M metagenome (GOLD analysis project Ga0308170, IMG submission 202136) | Phyllosphere microbial communities from UC Gill Tract Community Farm, Albany, California, United States - DLSLSB.R2 | ecosystem: Host-associated > Plants > Phyllosphere > Unclassified | place... | reverse complement strand
CGGCGCCATCGCGGCGTCGCACGGCGGGCGCGGCGTCTCGCACGTGTACGACGCCGTGAGCGAGCACGGCTCGACCGAGGCGTCGCTCGGCGCGCTCGTCAAGTCGGGCCGCGGCGGGCGCTACACCTACGTCCTGCCGGTCGAGCTCGAGTCGTTCGGCTTCCTCCCGGCGACGATCAAGCACGAGCGCACGCTGTGCGCGACGGCGCACGAGGACGAGGGCGAGTTTGCCCAGCGGTACTTTGACCTCGTCGGCGAGTGGATGGACCGGGGCGAGTTTCGCGCGCAGAAGGTGACGGTCATCCCGGGCGGGCTCGAGGGCGTCAAGGAGGGGTTGAGGCGCCTTCAGGCGGGCGAGGTGCACGGCGAGAAGCTCGTGTACCGCATCGCCGAGACGCCCGGGCTTGCTTAGGCTCGCGCTCCTCCTCTTCCTTCCTTCCTTCCTCTCGTTCATAGTCTCTCTATAGCCTCTCTATCGTCCATAGCTGTCACTCGTTCTGTGTAGCGCCTCGCACTGCAAGCTGTGTTCGACGTCGACGCAACCGAGAGCGCGCGAGGGGCAAAACTGAGAAGGCCGGGTCCGAGCGTCGTAACGAGCGAAGCCGGTCGGGAGCGACGGCGTGCAGCGCATGCCTTTCGAGCTGCAGCCGAGCTATGCAGGGGGAGAAAGCTGGCTGACGGCCTCGCGAGCCCCTGCGCATGTGCGGCAGCAAGCTCGGCGTAGTTGTCGCAGCCGGCTCGTCTTGCAGCGGTGGTGCAGCACGCTTGCGCTTTCATGCACAGCCTACGCACGTTCTTCGTATCGTGCGACGAGTCTAGCACTTTGTAGTACAGAGACACACGCGCGCCCGACCCGAGAGAGCCGGTGCTGCAATTTGGGAAGGCCGGTCCGAGCGTCGACTCTCGGTGAGGAAGGGGACGAGCGACGTTGCGAATGCGAGAGAGGCATGCAGCTACAACAGAGTGAGAGACAGTGAGAGCTATACAAGAGAGAGCCCACCGCCTACTCGAGGCGCTCGTCGCGCTGGACGACCTCACTGCGCACCTCGACGACCTTGTCGCCCCTCCTCCTTTCCTCCTCGACCTTGCGCTTCTCCTCGCCCTCGCGCGCCCTGCGCCGCAGCGCCTTGACCCCCCGGCTCGGGCTCGTGTACTCGAGGCCGTCGGCGACCGGAAACCGGAGCGCGAGGTCGCTCTCGTCGAGCTCGACGCCCGCCGCGCGCGCCTTCTCCTGCGCGTCGCGCACCTCGGTCGGCGAGATGCCCGTCGGCAGGTACAGGCTCGAGAACATCTGCTGGTGCTCGCGCGTGCGGCCAAAGAGGCGCACAATGTCGAACGGCGAGACGAGGTCCTGCTCGCGCGGCGAGGTCGACGACGAGGCCGTGATGTCGAACGCGAGCTGCCACGTCTTGCGCGCGTCCGGGTGGCGCAGGTCGAGCGAGCCGTCGGTCGGCGCCGAGGCCGGCGGGAGCGTGACGGGCTCGTGCTGCGCCTCGCCGTCGAGGAAGCTCGTCCCGCGCACCTCGAGGAGCGTCATCGGGATCGGCGGCGGCGGCGCGACCGGGTCCTGCGCCTCCCCACTCGACGCCTCGCTCGACGCCGATGCCGCATCGCCGCCGTCGACGGCCGCCGAGCTCGAGCCGGCGCTCGCCTCGACGTCGGCCTGCCGAGCGACAAAGACGCGCAGGACGTCGGCGTCCGGGTCGACGGCGAACGTCGCGTTGACGCTCTCGCCCGGGTAGCAGTCCTTGGCGCGGTGCAGGATCGTCTCGAGGGCGCCGAGCGCGAGGCGGAAGACGGCGTCGCCCGTCGCCGAGTTGCCGAACAGGGCCTCGTCCATCTCGCTGATGGGCACGTACTGGAACCCGTAGAAGCGCGCCGTCGAGTGGTACGCGACAAAGATGCCGTCCATGCAGCCGATGCGCGCCTGGAACTGGTACTTGAGGAACGCCGAGCGGATGAGGTCCTGCGCGCGCAAGCTCGAGGCTGGGTGAGCTCATCTGCTTCGAGCGAGGCACGGTCTCGGCGAGGAGGGAGAGTGGACGCACGTAGTACTCGCGCTCGAACGATTCCCACGGTCCGCGCAGCTTGTCGATCACGTACCCGGCTCCCTCCTGCGAGAACTCGAAGCATCTCGTCAGTCCCGCTCGGGCGCTCAGGCCTCCGAGGAGAGGAACCGACGCACCTCGTAGTTGAGCCGGTCCTGCCGGATGGCGACGGTGCCGCGCGTTTTGAGGTCGAACGTCTTGTTGGGCAGGTGCTCGTTGTGCGCGTCGAGCTGCGAGCGGAGGACGAGGTGGTCCGTCTGCGCGAGGACGGCCGTCAGCTCAGCTCTGCGCGCACAGCAGAACAGGGAGAGCGAGATGAGGACGCACCATGCCGTAGTGGTACGCTTGGCGGTGGTCGGCCTCGGACGGCGCCGGGTCCTCGCTGTCGTGCAGGAAGCGCTTGAACTCGCTCGCCTCGGTCGTCAAGAGCTTCTCCATGAGGTGGCCCTGCGTCGACGAGAGGAGTCAGGACGTGCTCTCGACTCGATGAGGAGGAAGGAGGGAGAGGAAGAGGGACGCACGTAATGGGCGAGGATGTTGGTCTCGATCCCGGTGTCGAAACTCTTGTCGGCGTCGATGCTGTAACGCCCGTTGTCATGCCGCAGGACGACCGACGCCGGCAGCTGCTGGCCCATGCTGAACTCCTTCGACTGCAAGAGGGAAAGGAAGAGTCAGATTCGGCTCGCCCGAAGCGGAGAGGAAGAGGGAGGAGGGGAGAGGGGACGCACCGCCGTCGCAAAGTTGCTGCTGAGCATGCCCGTGTTGATCGGCTTGCCCTTGCTGAGCCAGAAGTAGATCTGCAAGAGGGCAAGGCGTGAGACGAGGCGCTGGATGAGGCGCGGAAGGAGAGAGAGGAGCGAGCGCACCTGACAGAGCATGCCGATGGTCGAGCTCGTGCTGCCGGCGAACGTCCTGCCCTCGCTCTCGACCAAGCCCTTGAGCGTCTCGTCCTTCGAGCTCGTGATGTACTGCGGCAGCTTGTCGAAGTCGAACTCGTCGACCTTGGGCACGTTCTCGAGGACGTCGCGCGCAAAGTTGTACACGCCGGTCCGCGGGTCGCGCAGGAAGTGGACGCCCGGGTTGAACAGGACGCGGTCGAGGGAGTGGGCGAGGGTCGCGATCGGGACGTTGCCGAGCGGCGAAGGGCGAGGGACGTAGGGGACGGTCGAGGGGGAGATGACGTGCTGGTACGACGACAGCTCGCGGTCGGGAGCGGGCTTGTGCGCGTTGTCGTCCTTGGTCGAGGATGCAGAGGCGCCGCGAAGTGCAGGGTGCTCGTCGTAGCGATCTGGGTGAGGAGAAGAGTCAGCGCACGCCGCCGAGCAACCTCGTCGATGACTGGGGACGCACCTGCGCTGCGCGTCTGCGCCGCACGACCCGATCCCGCCGCCGCTCTCGCCGCATCTTCTGCTGCGAGTGCCGCCCGTCGCTCTGCCGGCTTGATCCTCCCTCCCTTCCGCTTCTCGCTCCCACCCACACTCGGGCCCGCCCGATCCGCCTCGCCCGCGCTCGCCTTCTCCTTCTCCTTCTGCGGCGCCGACTGCTGCTTCTTGTCGCCCGGCAAGGGGAGCGTCTGCGCGATCTGCTCCATGAGCGGCGGGCCGTCGCGCTCAGGGACTGAGCCCTTTTTGGGCACGGGCAGCGCGCGCAGCTCGCTCAGCTCGGTGCGCGCCTTGGCGAGCTCGCGGTTGAGGGCCTTCTCGTCCCTGCGCTGCGATGTGGGAGAAGAGTGAGAGTCAGTACGAGCTGCGCCGGGCTGGCGTGCGAGCGGGGAGAGGGGACGCACGAGTCGGGCGAGCGTCTCGGGCCACTTGTCGGCGACGGCCTTCTCGAGCTCGGCCTTGCTCGGCTGAGAGGCGGACGAGATCGAAGAGGAGGTCCCGGCCTCGGCCTCGGCGGGTGCTTGTGCGCCGTCGGGTTGGCGCGGTACAGGCTGCGAGGGGTGGCGCCGAGCTCGAGGGTCAGAACGAGGGCGCACGACGGACGCCAAGGAGAGGGGACGCACCTGTCGAGCAAAGTGGACTTGTCGGTACCGCTGCGACGCGTTGAGCTTGTCCCACGGCTGGAGGATCTGATGGATCTTGCGCACGCGGCGTTTGAGCGACGAGATCTGGTCGAGCTTGGCGACGACCTCGGGCGCTGTCGCGGGTCGGCGCTCGGCCTGCGGGCGCAGCAAGAGGGTCTCATGTCAGCTCGATCGATGGGCTGCAGCTGGCGCAGAAGTGGACGCACCTGGTTGACGCCGCCCTCAGACGCTGAACCGCCCTTCTTGCCGTCCGTCTTGCCCGCCTGCTCGCCCGCCTTGGCCTGCGGCAGCTGCGCCTTGCGCACCGCCGCGTTCTTCCTCAACCTGGCCCGCCGCGCCTTCTCCCATGCCGCCTCCCGATTCAGCTTGAGCTGCTTCTGCGTGTTGGCCTCGCGCACCTCGATCATCTCGACGTGCGCCCGCCCGGGGATGCGCGCGCCTTGCGCCGTCGCGGGCGGAGGCTCGGTAGTCGGGCGAGCGCTGTCGCCCGAGTCGGTCGTGCTAGACGAGGCGGGCGAGGATGAGGTCGAGGGCCCGCTCGCATCGGCGGCCGAGGGAGGGGAAGGGGAAGTCGAGGCGGCGTTGCTGTCGGTGCGCTGCGCGCGTGCCGTGCGGAGCTTCTCGGCAAGCGAGGGCTCGCGCGCGGGCGAGGTCGTGGCGAGGGTCCTCGATGGCGGCGCGGCGGTGCTGGTGAGCTGGGGGAGCGAGGCGAGGCGAGTCGGGGGTGGGGACAGCCGCAGCGCGACTGCCCGGCGTCGCAAGAGCGACTTGAGCATCTCGGCGAGCTCAGGGGAGCCTGAGCGGAGTGCGGAGAGGTCAGAAGGGCGGCGAGGGAGGAGGAGGAGCGATGACCGTCTCGCTCTCACGCTCGCTCATGGTCGAGTTGCGCTCGTGCATTGCAGCTGAAGAGTGCAGTTCTCTCGGCTCGGCGCAAGGCTATCTGGCTCTCGTGGTCCTGCGAGGAGAGAGAGCTCGTCGACGACAAGGTCAACTCGGCGGCAGAGAGATCGAGGCAACACGGTTTGCAAGGGACGGCTTGCGCTGCTCGCTCCAGACTCGAGCGCTGTGATGCTACGAGGCCCAGCACCACCGGCCGAGAAGCGCTGGCCGACGAGGATGCAGCTCTTCGCTCGACTTCGCGAACGCCGCTCTCCCTTCTCCGCACTTCGCACCAGCACACCTCGCCCGGCCATGGTTGCGCCCTCGCTCTACCTGTCGCGCTCTCGCACAGTTGCGCGCACCGCCAGCCGCACCGCCCACCCGCCGCGACCAGCCCCCCGCCTTCCTCCTCGACCTGCACCGCGGCCAGCACCATCCGCAACCGCTCGCTACTCGACCGCGTCGCACGCCAGCTCGTCAGCCTCGTCCTCGTCCACCCGCCGGATAGCCATGTCGGTCGCCCTCGCATCAGGGCTCGCCGCCGCCGCCGCCGTCTCGTTCTCCAAGTCGGCGCGTCCTCGCCGTCGGCTCTCTCCTTCCCGCCCACACCTCGCTGATGTTGCCCGCTCGACAGCCTCTCGATCCACTCGCCTGCGAGGAGCAAGTACCTGCGCCGACCAAGGATGGCCGTCCCTCGTTCGTCGTGCGTCCCCTCTCGCCTCCTCCCCTCCTCCCCACCTCGCCCTCCGGCACGAGCTGACCCAGGCTTCCCTCCCTCGCGCGCAGCCCGTCAACTCGATCGACCTCGACGATGCCTCGATCCCGATGCGACTGCGCATGATCCACCACGTCAAGTCGCTCCAGTCGACCATCTGCAACGCGCTCGAGTCGCTCGAGCCGTCGGGCAAGAAGTTCAAGTCGTCGTACTACCTGCGCGACGCTGCAAAGGGGTTCGGCGACTCGCGCGTGCTCCAGGACGGCGACACGTTCGAGAAGGCCGGGTGCAACATCTCGGTCATCAAGTCGACCCTGTCGCCGGCGGCCGTGCGCCAGATGCGCGCCGAGCGGTTCGACTGGTGGGACGGCAAGAGCGAGCTGCCGTACTTTGTCGCCGGCTGCTCGCTCGTCGTCCACCCGCGCAACCCGCACGCGCCGACCGTCCACTTCAACTACCGCTACTTTGAGATCCAGGACCCGGCCGACCCGAACGGCGAGCCCAAGGCGTGGTGGTTTGGCGGCGGGACCGACCTCACGCCGTCGTACCTGTACCCGGACGACGTCGCCCACTTCCACGGCCAGTACAAGGAGGCGTGCGACGCGCACGACCCGGCCTACTACGCGCGCTTCAAGCAGTGGTGCGACGACTACTTCCGGATCCCGCACCGCGGCGAGACGCGCGGCGTCGGCGGCATCTTCTTCGACGACCTGTCGGACCGCGACCCCGAGACCATCTTCCGCTTTGTGCGCGACTGCGGCAACAAGTACCTCCCGGCCTACTACCCGCTCGTCGAGCGCCGCAAGGACCAGGCCTTTTCCGACGCCGAGAAGCGCTGGCAGCAGCTGCGCCGCGGCCGGTACGTCGAGTTCAACCTCGTGTACGACCGCGGGACCAAGTTCGGCCTCGCCATGAAGGAGCCGAGGACCGAGAGCATCCTCATGAGCTGTGCGTCCTCCCCTCGCTCTCTCTCTCGTCGCGCCCTCGCCTCGAGCACCGTCACTGAAGCCCACCTCTCTCTCGCCCGCCCGCAGTGCCCCTCACCTCGCGCTGGGAGTACGAGCCCGAGCTCGGCACGGCCGAGGGCTCGCCGGAGAAGGAGCTCCTCGACGTTCTCAAGCAGCCGCGCGAGTGGGTTTGAGCGGCGCGCTCGACGGCGCTCGACTTTTGTGTAGATCCATCCCCTTTCCCTTCGCCTCTCCTGCACTGCAAGATACCTCGTCGTCCTTCTCTTGCGCAAGCTGAGCCGAGAGGAAGAGCGAGAGCTCCTGTTCGGGAGCGTTCGCTCTGCGCGAGCGAGCCGAACGCGAGAGGGACGAAAGCGAGAAGGGGGACTGTGCATTGCGTGTGCTTCGAGGCATCTATCTTCGAGGATCGAGGAGGCAGGAGAGAGAGAGAAAGAAGAGGGCCGTGCGCGCTCACGCCTCCGGAGCGAGGTTCTGCGGCGGCGGCAAGCTCGGCTCGCCCTCGGGCGTGACGTACGCTGCGCAGATGCCGCCGTCGACCTTGAAGTCGGCGCCGATGACGTAGCTCGAGTCGTCGCTCGCGAGGAAGAGGGCGCCCTTTGCCTGCTCGATCGCCTCGCCGAACCGGCCGGCGGGCACCTGCACGAGGCGGCGGTTCTTCTTCTCGGGCGTGTCGAGGAAGTCCATGAGGAGCTCTGCGGGCGCGGCGAGGGGCGGGGCGTGAGCGAGGGAGGGAGGGGGAGAGAAGGAGGAGTGAGAGGAGGACGCACTGGTTCGCAGCGGGCCTGGGCACAGCGAGTTGAGCCGGATGCCCTCACGCGCGTGCACGACGGCGAGCTCGCGCGTCATGGCGAGGACGGCGCCCTTCGAGGCGGTGTCTGCGCGCAGTGCCCCGGCACAAAGGCGAGGGAGGCGCAGTCAGCGACTGGCGGCTCGCTCGACAGGCTCGCAGAGGACGGCACGCACAGGCAAGCTGAGGGGTCGCGGCGCCGAGGACGGCGACGAACGACGCCGTGTTGATGATGCTGCCCTTGGACCCGCCCGGGTTCTTGCGCATCGCCTCGATGGCGTACTTGCAGCCCCACCACACGCCCTTGAGGTTGCTGTTGCGGCGAGGTAGGCGCAGGGTCAGCTCGACGGGTGGAAAGGAGGGCGTCGATAGGTCGAGTCGAGGATGCTTACACTGCAGGAGAGAGCTCGTCAGCGACGAAGCTCGTCGAGAGCGAGAGGGAGAGCTGGACGCACTGTTCATCGTCAGGTCCCAGATGCGCTCCTCGGTCGTCAGCGCGTTGTCGTCTGCAGGGTGCATGATGCCGGCGTTGTTGCTGTCGAGGCGGTATGAGGACGAGGGTGCATGGCGAGGAGAGGGAGGAAAGGGGTCGCGAGGACGTCAGCTCGAGGGACGGCGGCGCAGGACGAGAGCTAGAGAGGGGGGAGCACGCACAACATGACGTCGAGCCTGCCAAACTCGTCGACGGCCTTTGCGACGCACGCCTTGATGTCGGCCTCCTTGGAGACGTCGCACTTGACGGCGATAGCCCTCGGGGCGTCCGGGTACATGTCGGCGACGAGCTTGACGGCGCGCTGGGCGGCCTCCTCGTTGATGTCGGCGGCGACGACGTGCGCGCCCTCGCAGGCGAAGAGGAGGACCGACTCGAGGCCGATGCCGCTGTGGACGAGGGAGGGAGCGGGTGAGATAAGTGGGGGCAGGAGAGAGGGAGGGCGAGAGGGGACTGGGGACGGACCTGGCACCGCCGGTGATGATGGCGACCTTGTTCTCGAGACGCAGAGTAGCAGGCATGGTGGCTGGGTCGTGTAGCTGGTGAGGGCAGTGAGGAGGAGGAGGAAGAGGAGCGACCAGGAGATGGCGACGAGGTCGGCCGCATCACCACCGACCCGCTCCCGCCTGGAGCTAGCTGCGACATACCAGCAGCACGTGCATAGCTCATCGACGACCTTGCGCGCAAGAACCGCCTCGTCGCCGCAATTCCTGCTCGCCTCCCTCCTCCGCCCGACTCGTCCGCCATCGGCTCGCATCCACCGCCTCGTCAACACCCGCCGGCAGCTCCTTCGCTTGACAGACCTCTCCGGCTACCACCTCTCAACACCTGGCCTCGCGCGCAACACATGGCGTCGCCGTCCGTCTCTGCCGCGGCGAGCCGCTCGTCCCCGCCGCCTCCTCGGGTCGCCTTCCTCGGCCCGCTCGGCACCTACTCGCACCAGGTGCGCACACGTCCAGCTTGTCGTCGCCGTCGACGAGAAGATGAGCTGACCCTGCGCCGACCGCAACAGGCCACGACCGACTTCTTCGGCCAATGCGACTTGGTCCCGCAGCCTCGAATCGCCGGTGTGTTCACTCTTCCTCCTTCTACCCGCCCACCTAGCTGACGCCCAGCCTCGCAGATGTCTTCACGGCCGTCTCGGCGGGCGAAACCTCGTTCGGCGTCGTGCCGATCGAGAACTCGTCGTTCGGACCTGTCGTGGAGACGATGGACCAGCTGCGGGTGACCGAGCTGGCAGTGCGCGGCATGACGGCGCTGCGGATCGGGCATGCGCTGCTCGCGAGCAAGAGGGCCGAGAAGGGCAAGGCCAAGAGGGTGTACAGTCATGAGCAGGTGCGTCGGCTTCCTCGCTCACCTTGTCCGTCTCGCCGAACCGCTCGGCGTCGCTGACGCCTTGGTGCACGCTGTGCGCAGGGCATCGGTCAATGTCGCAGCTACCTCGCCGAGCGGTATCCAGACGTCGCCATCGTCCCGGTCAACTCGACGGCGCAGGCAGCACGAGAAGCAGCCGACGACGTCGAGGGGCTCGCCATCTGCTCGCTCAAGTGCGCCGAGGTGTACGACCTCGCCGTCGTCGACACCGACATTCAGGACGCAGGAGCGAGTGCGTCCACTTCTTCTTCCTGCGCGACCTCGAGCCCGTCGTCCCCGAGCTGACCCGCTCCTTCCTGCAGCCAACACGACCCGCTTCATCGTCCTCGCGCCCTCAGCACTTCCTCTACCTCTATCTTATCCAGCATCACGGCCTGTCGAGCGAGACGAGAAGCTGGAGCAATAGCACGGCGTGTTTGTCCGTGCGCGCGCGCGAGCGAGCGAGAGCGGCCGCGCGAGAAGCTCTTCCCGCCTCGCCAGGATTTTTGGTGTGGCTCTGCTACGTGACTGAGATGGCTTCACGAGAATTATAAGAGAGTTGAAGAGCTCGCCGAGCGACTGGCGAGAGTCGACCTTTGAGCACCGCCTCGCAACCTCATCACGCTCGCCCGCCTTGCTCGACCCCTCCCACCCGCGCCCTCGCGCGCAGATGCCGCTAACTGCCTCGACCTCGGCAGCACAGCTCCCCGGCTTCCGCACCTCCCGCCCGCGCCGCTCTGCAGCAGCCGTCGCGACCCGCGCCAACCTCATCCTCGCCAACTCTCTTCCACCGCAGCTCGGCTCGCCCAACAAGGGCAAGGGCAAGGGCAAGGCGCGCGCGCGGGAGAGCTTCGACGACCAGAGCTACGACGAGGAGGACTATGCGCCAAGGGCGGGGCAGTTGCAGCGGCGCCGGCGGGCGGGCCGGGCCGAGCAGGGCAAGAAGCGCGCGCGCGAGGTGGAGCAGGGCGAGGGCAGCACGGACGGCGCCGAGGGCGTGACGCTGCCGCGCAAGCGGGCGCGCACCGGCGACGGGCGGGCGGCGCAGGTCTCGCAGGGCGAGCAGCGCGCGCAGCAGGACGAGGACGAGGTCGAGCGGGGCGAGGACGAGGCGGACGAGGCGGCGATGGAGGCGGTGCTCGAGCGCATGGACGCCAAGCGCGCGCGCAAGCGGGCCCGCAAGGACGAGAAGCGCGCCGAGCAGCTCGCGCAGGCGAGGGCGCGCGAGAAGCTCGAGGACGAGGCGGCGTCGCAGGCGCCGCTCGCGCGCCCGGCCCCGCTCGGTGGTGCGGGTCGGGCGCGCGCGAGGGCCGCCAAGCGCGTCCAGTTCGCCGGGCTCGCGGCGAGCGCTACCGGGTCGGACAGCGATGCCGGCGGCGAGACGGACGAGCGCGCGCTCGACGACCCGGACGGCGCCGACGACGGCGTCTTTGCGCAGCTCGTCCTGGACGACATCGACCTCGCCGACCCGATGCTCCTCCCCTCGGCCGAGCGCAGGCGCGGCAAGCGCTTCTGGCGCGCGCTCGAGCTCGGCGTGTGCACCTCGGCGCTGCACGACGTCGCGCAGGGCGAGACGCACCTCGGGCGCGCGCTCATCCAGTGGGAGGGCCTGCGGCGCGTGCGCGAGGCCGACGAGCGCGACGAGCAGGCGCGCGTCGATGCCGCGCTAGGCGACGAGGAGCGCGCCGCGCCGTCCAAGAAGGCCCACCAGCGCCTCACCGGCCTGCGCCAGCACGACCCGCGCCGCTCGGTCCTCCCGATGCACATGGGCCTCGCCGACGACGACGCCGACGCCGACTCGGCGCGCCTGCGCCGCAAGTTCGACGACGACGGGCACGAGGTCCTCCCCCTCCCGACCTCGCTCGCCCTCGCCCGCATGGCTCGCTGGCCGCAGCACCCGTCCTCCCTCCCCGACGCTCGCCTCTCGTCGTCGCTCAGCCTCGAGGACGCGCTACTCGCGAGCTACGAGCGGGCGCAGCGCGCGACGCAGGGCGGCCCGACCCTTCCTCCGCCGCCTACGCCCTGCGCTCGGAGCGCCTACGCCGCCGACGGGCCCTGCGCCTTCCTCGACGACGCCTTCTCGCCCTACCTCGACCTCGACGACGACCCTCCACCCTCTCACGACCCGCTCTCCGACGTCACCGACCCGCTCGAGTGGTCCTCGGCCCCGCCTCAGCTCGCCGCCCTCCCCGCGCTCCTCTCGTCCCTCCTCACTCGCCTCACCGACTGCGTCCCCAAGGCGCCGCTCCCTGCGCCCGACCTGCGCGCGGCATGGGCGCGCGCGGAGGAGATGGCGCGCGACGACCGGCGGCGAGGGCTCGATCGTGATGCGGCGGCTGTTGGGTGGGAGGAGGTGGTTGCGGTTGCGCGGGCGGGAGGCGTCAAGGACAGGTGTGTCTGCTCTCTCGCTCTCTGCTCGTGTAGGTGTCGCTCTCGAGGTCGAGAAGGGCTGACTTGGTCGTGCGCGTTGCAGCATTGTCGACACGCTCGAGGCGCAGCTCGTCGCCCTCTTCGGCCCCTCTACTCGTCCTCGTGCGTCCCTCCGTCTCCTCTCCCGCTCATCTTTGCCCTCGCTGACCCACGCTGCCCCTCTGCCCGCCCGCAGCCGTCGTCCTCCCGCCCGAGGGCAATCCGACCATCCTGCGCCTCAAGAGCCGCAAGCCGACCCTCGTGCGCACCAAGCCCAAGAAGCGCTCGGCCGTGCACGCGTTCAAGCGTCCTAGCTCGTCGGCTAGAGGGCGAGGAGGGTCTGCGGCCGAGGGCGAGGGCGGCAGGGCGCGCGAGCGCGAGACGACGGCCGAGGAGGAGGAGGGGTCCGGCTCAGAGACGGACTGAGCGGTCGCCCGCTCGCACGTTGCCCTCGCCGGCTCGAGCCTGCAACGTTGACGAGCTCTTCCGTGTCGAGCCCCACGAGCAGCGTCGAGAGGCTGCCACGTAGCGCGCTCGAGAGCTCGGCTGCCTCCTCGGGCCCAGCGCACGTTCGGCTCGCCGCCTTCGCTCGCCGCTCCCGCTCGCCTCCTTCTCGTGCTTTCTCGAACCTTGCAGCGTAGCGCTGCACGCGCACTGTGCTTGCTGAACGTTCGGCGAGGCTGGCGGCGGCCCGAGTCGCTCGCTCGCGGTCGGACCCTCGGCGTCGGCCTCTCGGCGGACGGAGCCGCGGAAGGTCCGGGGCCGTCGTCCGTCTCGCAGCTCTCGCTCGACGCGCACCGCACCGCAGCAGAGAGGGACCGGCTTCGGTCGCTCGCAAGGCAGCAACGGGCGACGAGGTGCGCCGCCTCCGTCCGGCTGCGCGAGGTCATGCGCTCGAGCCGTCGATGCGATCTCGCGAGCAGTGAGGATCGTGCACTGAAGTCAAAACTGGAGAGGCGCGAGCAGAGAGTGCGATTGCGTGTGCGAGGGAGCGAGGCGCGATCTGCACATACGAGAGGAGCAGAAGGACGATGGCGCGATGGCGCAAGGAAGCCAAGTCAGCGGCGGGGTCAAGCTGAGCGAGCGGTCCAGCGATGGCGCGAGCGAGCCGACGACGCGCGCGGCGCGGCGAAGTCAGCGAGATTCGGCATCGGCGGATCCGGGCGATCCTCGTCGTCGGTCGCTCTCCCTTTCTCTCCTTCACCACAGCCGCACTCGCCTTACTTGCACGCTCTCGAGCACCAGCAGAGCCTACTCTACAAGCCAGCGAGCTCAGCCTTTCGCGACCGACGCCGAGTCACCAACAGCCGCAGTCACCACCACCGAGGCGGTGCTCGCACGTTCGCCTTCGCCCGCGTTCCCGACCAGGATGGCCTCCACCTCTCTCCCTCCTCCCACACCCTCGCCCCGTGTCACCAGCTCCAGCAGCACCAGCAGCAGCGACTTTGCATTCCTCGAGGCCAAGCACTGTGCGTCCTCCTCTCCCTCTCCCTCCACCCGCGAGCCCTTCCCTCCCCCACCTCGTCGCGCTCCGGGACTCGCACCTCGCGGGCCACGTCCTCGCCCCCAACCCGCTCGCGCAGCCTCGCTGACTCCTGCATCGTGCACACAGACTTGACCACGATCCGCATGCCGTCGTTCGCCAGCTCGTCCTTCGAGGCCGGCGCCCACACCGCCGCCGACCTCGAGGCCAAGACCGCCAGCTCGGCATCGTCCTCCACGCCGACCCTGCCCTGGACGCCCGCCCGCCGCGACTCGTACTCGTCCATGTACTCGTCGCCGTCGTCCGCTGGCAGCTCGACCGAGTGCGGCGACTCGTCGGACGAGGACGAGGCCGTCACCCCGCCCGTCTCGCCCGACCTCGTCCCGACCGGCGGCACCATCGACCTCAAGGGCAAGGGCAAGCAGGCCGACCACGACGCGTTCCACCTCGCCGCCCTCCACTTCTCGCTCGCCGACGTCGCAGAGGACGAGGGCGAGTGGGTCCAGCCCGTCCCCATCGAGGCCGTCGTCCCCACTCCGGTCGCTCCCTCCTCCGCTCGCGGCACCCCGGCGCCCTCAACGACCGTCGCCGCCGTCGCCAAGCCTGCCGCGCCCGATCCGCACGCGCAGGCGGCCGCCGCCGTCCGCCCCGCGCCCCAGCCTTCGCCGCCCGAGTCGGCCGCGCCCGCCGCGCCGGACGACGACGCGCGCGGCCGCTCACGCTGGCCGCGGCTCCTGTGGCGCTCCGAGCTCGACGTCGACTCGCTCGTCGTCCTTCGCGACTACCACGAGCGCGCCATCGGCGAGCCGCTCCCCGTCCTCCGCCACGGCATGCAGCCCCGCGAGGTGGCGCGCTGGTCGCGCCGCATGGAGGACGCCGGGCTCTAGAGCGCGCGCACCCACACCTTCTCTTCGTCGTCGCCAACTACCTCACCACTCGA
>Ga0308170_10003006_pt1 | contig 14112 bp, 8 predicted proteins | sample PhyBR2_2_FD_202136 | JGI IMG/M metagenome (GOLD analysis project Ga0308170, IMG submission 202136) | Phyllosphere microbial communities from UC Gill Tract Community Farm, Albany, California, United States - DLSLSB.R2 | ecosystem: Host-associated > Plants > Phyllosphere > Unclassified | place... | reverse complement strand
GCCGCTGGTATCGTTCAGCGCAACGCTGACCCAGGCCAGATCCTTGCCGTCGTTGACGATCGACGTACGATCCGCGACGGCGGATATACGAAGCGGTGCGCCAGTTGTCCGCACCGTTTCATCTGCCCAGGGTTTGCCGTCCTTCCAGGTTAAGACCTTGATCTCGCCCGGCTCGTACCGGACATAGTCCCACCGGAATCGGTAGGCGAATGGCGCACGTTTCTGGCGGCCCTGCGACTTTCCGTTGACGAACAGCTCGGCCTCGTCGGCGGACGTGAAGGCATGGACCGGGGTCACCTGCCCCTCGCGACCCGCGAAATTCCAGTGCGGTAACAAATGCACGAACTTCACGTCCGGCCGCCAGCGCGCTTTGTACAACCAAAAGCGGTCTTTCGGAAAACCGGCCAGATCAATAATTCCAAAGTAGGAACTGCGCGAACTGTAATATGGCGCGGGTTCACCCAGATAGTCGAACCCGGTCCAGACGAATTCGCCTGCGACTGTTGGGTTCTGATCCTGCGCGGCCCAAGTGCGATCGGCCGACCCGCCGAAGTCAGCGGCGAACAGTTCATAGGCGCTGACCTGATGCGTGGCCTCGTCGCCGCCTACACCGGGGCGGACCGGGTTGCTGATGCCGCCGGGGACCGGGAACTGATACTCGCCTCGGCTACTGTAAGCAGCCGCACTTTCCGAGCTGAAGATGATCTTGTCCGGATGCTTCGCGCGAAACCCTGCAAAGGTCGGCAGCTTGGTACGCACGCCCGCCCCCTGGTAGTTCAGCGCGATGGCGTCAAACACGCTGGCGAAGTCCGACCCCGGCGCAGCGACGTTCATCGACCCCATCACCGGGCGGGAACTGTCCTCCTGCTTCGCAATCGCCATCACCTCACGCGCGACGGCCGCACCGCGGCCGCCATATTGCTCACCGACCTCATTGCCGATGCTCCACATGATCACGGACGGATGGTTGAAGTCGCGACGCATCATCGCGCGCAGATCGGGTTCGTGCCAGTCCTTGAATATCAGATGCGTGTCGAACGGGGTCTTGCGACGCTCCCATACGTCGAACACCTCGTCCATGACGAGAAAGCCCATGCGATCGGTCATGTCGAGCAGTTCGGGTGCAGGCGGATTGTGCGCCATGCGGATCGCGTTGACTCCCATGTCTGCCAGCATATCGAGCTGACGCTTGGCCGCGCGGTCGTTCCATGCCGCCCCCAGCGCACCGAGATCATGATGCTGGTTGACGCCGTTCAACATTACATGCTCGCCGTTGACGATCACCCCGCGGGCGGGGTCGAAGGTCAGCGCACGCACGCCGAAGCGAGTTTCGTAGGTGTCGATCACGCGCCCCGCGCGCCGCAGGGTCGTGACTGCGACATAGCGGTTCGGCCTTTGCGTGGGCGGCGGACCCCAGAGTCGAGGATTTAGGATCGTCGTCGTCCCGCTGGCGCTGGCGGTTCCGCCGGACGTGAGCGAGATGGTGGCAGGCGCGATGCGGGCCACCGCGCCGCCGAGGCGCCTGTCGGCCGCGTCGATCGCGTAGATAGCGGTATCGGCTACAATGGTGGCGCCGGCGTTCGCCAAGTTCTCGACGGTCAGCGCGAGCGCCACCTGCGCCTTTTCTGCAGACACGTCGGACGTCGTAACCTTCGTACCCCATTGCGCGACGTGCACCGGGTCGGCGGTGGTCAGCCACACGTTCCGATAGATGCCGCCACCGGGATACCAGCGCGACGATTCCATCGGATTGTCCAGGCGGATCGCGAGCTGGTTTTCGCCACCGGGCACGATGTACGGCGTCAGGTCGAGCCGCCACGAATTATAGCCATAGGGCCAACCGCCCACCAGCTTGCCGTTCAGCCACACCGTCGCATAGGACATGGCGCCGTCGACATCGAGGAACACGGATCGACCGCGATCTGCCAGCGGGATGGTGAGCGTCCGCCGATACCAGCCGGGGCCCCAGCTGGGCAGACGTCCCATCCCGCCATAAGGGCCTTTGGCAATAAAAGGGCCGGCGATGGCCCAGTCGTGCGGCAACGTCACCGACTGCCACGCGGCATCGTCAAAGCCAGTTTTCACATAATCAACGGTCCCCCCGGGATTGCCCGCCGGGCGCACGTGACGCCGTGCGGGATCCCGAATGAAGGCGTTGCCGCTCGGCAGGATGTAGGAACGCAAGATACCCTTGCGCACCGCTGTGTCGGAATCGTCCATGACGCCGGCATCGAAATCGGCGCCATCCGGACGCAGCTTGAGTTCGGGCAGCACTTCGTAGCGCAGGTCCTCCGATGCGCTGGCGGGATCACCGCGGTGAAACTTCCAACCGTCGTTGATCGAGACGCGCGCGCGCTGGGCCTGCGTCGGAGACACCGCGGCGATCGCGATCGCTGTGATGCTGGCAAATCGCACCGCCGGCAAACCAACGCCGATGAGCCATCGGGTTTGCGTTGTTGCACGAGCGCTTCGAAACATGCCCATTTATCTGCCCTCGCCTAGCATTTGTCAGACCAATTGCGTCATTCTGGCGGCATGAGCAAATGTTTTCGAACTGAGGTATGGTCGGACGTCGCGACGCGAACAGGTCTAACGTGCCTCGCCGATCAGCGCATCTCTCCCAAAGATATGCGATCGTTGACTAGCGATCCGACGTCGAACGGCCTCGAACTCTTCGCTTTCGGTCATGACGAGGAGGTGCTCGATCACGGCCTCCAGATGAACGCGCATCGCGGCACGCGCAGCGTCCGCATCCCGAGCTTCTACCGCGGCGAATACGGCATCATGCTCGGCCGCACGGCGATCCTCGCCGCCACCACGAGCGCGTTGATGGATCGTTCGGGCCAAGAGGCAGCGCTCACGCATCGCCCACAGGTCGGTCACGACGCTCGTCATCGCGCGGTTCCCGGTCGCTCCAGCAAGTGTAAAATGAAAATCACGGTCGGCCTGTTCACTGATGGAAACGTCTGGATCGCGCATGACTGCAATCAACCGCTTCAATTCATCGAGATCGTGATCACTCCGCCGTACCGCGGCTAGGGCGGCAACCTCGGATTCAATGCCACGACGCGCCTCCAACAGTTCGAATGCACCAATATCCAGTGTTTCAACCTCTTCATCTGTGCCGAGCGATACGACATAGATCCCCGAGCCTTTGCGCAGTTCGAGAACACCAACCATCTCTAGGGCAACGACTGCCTCGCGCACCGACGCGCGGCTGACGCCATAAGCGTCGGCAAGTTTTCGTTCGGTCGGGAGCCGGCTACCAACTGGAAACTCGCCAGTGGCGAGCCGCGCAAGAATCGCGTCGCTAATGCGTCGATACAGTTTTTCCTGCGCGATCATTTTCTACCTTTTTCACCGTTGGCCGGCAATCGCCCGCCGACCTATTTCGACGCCGTAATCTGGCCGGCCAACACGGGTGAACCCATAACGCGCCTGATTGTCACGAAAGAAATCGTACCGGTAAGATCAACCCGCACGCCGCAACCCATATTTTGTCGGTGTAATAAAACGGATTGGACCGACAAATAATCTTGACTGGTCAGCCAAGGTATCGCTACCAACCTCGGTAAGGACGGCGGCGTCAAAGAACAACCGCGTCTGGGGGAGGGTTACAGATGAGCTCATTAATTCACCTGCGCCGGTTTGGCACCATTTCGGCCCTGCTGATGGCCTCAACGGCCTGGCCAGCGCTCGCGCAGACCGGGACCGCTCCGGCCGCCCCACCCGCTCCCACTGCATCATCTTCGGCCAGCGCCGACAGCCCGGCAGCTACCACGCAGGACGGTGCTGATCAGACATCGCCGACCGCTATCGACGGATCGGCGCAAGCTCCCGCCGACCCGTCCGCCACTGGCAACGCAGACATCGTCGTGACCGGCTACCGCGCTTCGTTGAAAAGCCAGACGAACGCCAAACGCAACTCGATCGGCTTCACCGATACGATCTTCGCCGAGGACATTGGCAAGTTCCCCGACACGAACATCGCGGAATCGGTAAACCGCATCCCCGGCGTCACCATCAGCCGTGAAGTCACAGGCGAAGGATCTAACGTCGCGATCCGTGGCCTCGGCACGAACTTTACACGCGTCCTGCTGAACGGCGCCCCCGTTGCAATTGCATCGGTCCGGTTCGACGCGCAGTCTACCAACCGCGAGGTTGATCTCGATCTCATCCCCACCGAGTTGTTCACACAGCTGACGGTCAGCAAGTCGCCGACCGCTAGCCAGGTCGAAGGCGGGGCCGCCGGCACCGTTAACCTGCGGTCGGCGCGCCCGTTCGACAATCCCAAGTCCTATGTCAGCTACGGGCTGCAGGGGTCGAAAGTCAGCCTCGCCGATAAATGGGGGTATCGCGGCTACGCGCTTGCCAGCGCCACCTCTGGCGATTTCGGTCTGCTGATCGGCGGTGCCGCCGTTAAGAACCGGTTCCAGGTTGATGGGTTTGAGACCGTTGGCTGGACCAACCCGAACCTGACCGCGTCACAGCGCACCGGCAGCGGAGCGAATGCGACTGGCGGTGGCAACTTTACCATTCCAGGTACCGTCCCGATAAACGCCGGTAACGGGCTGGTTACGGGCGCGCCAATCAATCAGGCATTCTTGCTTGCGCAGAATCCTGGTGCCACGATCGATCAGATCGACAATGGCCTGCTTCCCCGCTTGGGCCGCCCGCGGACCGAGGTCGGCGAACGGACGCGCTACAACGGCCTCGTTTCGCTGGAATGGCGGCCGAGCGACGCGTTCCACTTCTACATCGATGGCATGTACGCCAACCGCAAGACCGACTTTACGCGCACGTCGATGGCGTGGGCGGTACGCAACGGCGCTGCAATCCCCCTCAACACGACCTATGACAAACCCGACTGTACGGTCGGTTGCACAGTCACCGGCGGCACCTATGCAAATTCTCAGTTCTTCCTGGAATACCGCCCGTATCGTGATCGTCAGGACTACTGGGTCGTAAACCCAGGCGCCGAGTTCACCCTGAACGATTCGATCAAGGGCGACCTCCAGGTCAACTACACTAAGAGCAAGTTCAGGCGCGAAAGCCCGACAGTCCTGGTCATCACCCCACCGAACAGCGGCGTGACAGTGAACTACACCAACAACGGCGGCATCCCGGACATTCAAAGCAATATTGACCTGAATAACCCAGCCTCGTTCGGCTGGGCTGGCGGCGGGCGTCTGAACCTTAACGGCGAGGAGCGTTCCACCGAAACCAAGGGCATCCGCGGCAGCCTGTTGTTTGGCGATGCCGAGCGTTTCAGCGTCCGCGTCGGCGCCGCCTATGACGATACGTCGCGTCGGATCACACCGTTCGACAACACCAACCCATGGCAGGCTGCTGTCTGCGGCAACAACCCTAGTGTCGTACTGCCGGGACCCAACCGTCAGCCGTTGTGCGACGGCGCAAACCAGCCCGGCACCGCGGCGCCGCCAGGCTATCCGACGTATGCCGGCTACGGCACCGGCTTCAGTGCGGGTGGGGCACCGCTCATCTACGGGGGTTCGATCGTGCCGACTGCCGCACTGCCGGGCTATTTGCTGCCGGGCAGCAACGGCTACATCACGGTCGATTGGGACAAGTTCAAGGCTGCAACCAACTATGACGGCTTGCTTGCCGGAGCAACAGAGACGGGTTCGGGCAGCAGCGGCGCCAATGGCGGCCTGATCCGCGAGAAGGTGACGGGTACCTTCGTTGAAATGAACGGCAATTTTGATGTCGGCGACAACGGGGATACCGTCCGGCTGAACGGCGGAGTTCGCTATGTTCGGACGTTGCAGCAGGTCGGCGGTCGCACGACCATTCCCGATCCTCGGAACGTCCGCGGCGGCGTCACTTGCCCTGGCTTCAGCCCGACCTTTGCGCTCGACGGCTCGTGCTACCCCACGCTGGTCAACTTCACGCAGACAGATCGGCTCTATTCCAACTTCCTCCCTTCGGCGAGCGTAGCGTATAACTTCGGCCGGAAAGCCGTTGCCCGCGCATCGGTATCGCGCACCATGACGCGGCCGGATCCGAACCAGCTGCTGCCCGGCGCGTCCTTCACCTCGCCCTCGGCCGATGTCGGGACGCTCGGCAATAACGCATTGAACCCATATATCTCGGACAATATCGATCTCGGGTTCGAATATTATACCGGGGGCGAGGGCGTGATCGCGTTTGCCGCGTTCCGCAAATCCATTACCGGCTTCACGGTCAACGGTCTCACTACCGTCCCCTTCAGTACGCTTGAGCCGTTCGGCATCACCTTTGCTACACTCACCCAGGCGCAGCAGCAGGCGCTGATCGACCGCGCGGGCCCATCGGGAATTGCCCCGGAGCAGGCGCCGATCCAGATTCAGCAGCAGGTCAACTCCGACGGCAAGCTGAAGGTGAACGGACTTGAGTTCCAGGTCACCCAGCCGCTCGATTTCCTGACGCGCTTCGTCGGCGTCGAAGGCTTCGGTTTCCAAGGCAACCTGACAATGATCGATCAGAAGGGCGAAGGCACCGGTGCTCCCGCGGTAGCGCTCGGCGTCGCGCCCACCACCTACACGCTGACCGGCTATTACGAGGGCAACGGCCTGTCCGCCCGCCTGACCTACACCTATAACGAGGGTTCGGTGCAGTCCGGTCTAAACCAGAATGGCCTGCCCGCGGCAGCCATCATCGGTCGCGACTACGCACAGCTCGACTTCTCGGGTAACATCGATCTCGGCAAAATCCTCGGAAACGACTATCTGCCGACCGTCGTCGTCAACGTGATCAATATCGCCAAGCAACCACAAAGTTCCTACTTCCAGTTCCCAAATGCGACCTTTAACGAATACAACCCTGGCCGAACGGTTTTGGTCGGTATCCGCGGACGCTTCTGAGGTTTTACATCGTCTCCCCCGCCTGATGGGCTGGTCGCTTGCGGCCAGCCCATTTTTTTGACGGGAGTAGTCTGGACTATATGGCGACTTGGAAAGGCGGGACGTGCGGACACATTCCAACTGTCAAGTCGAGCAGGACGAAAGATGGACCCAACGCTCACTCACCCGGTTATCGCCTAAACGCTTGCGTTACGCGAGGTGAAGCGGTGCATCGACTTCGGTGCATCTACGCTTCTCGCCGTCCCAGAAAAATATTGGGGCAGAAACTATGGTAAGACCCTTATGGAACGGGCTGAGGAGATTGCCGCGCAACGACTGCGTCGGAGTGTGGCTTAATACTTCAGAGTTTCACGCTCGCAGGTTCTACGAGAAGTTAGGCTTCGACGTATTCGGAACCTTAGACGACTGTCCCGTAGGTCAGAAGACATTCTTCCTTGGTAAGCGCTTCCCAGCGCCGTCAGGCAGCGTCCGCTAACGCCACCTGTCTTCCCGAAAGCTGCCGGTCCGCTTTCCTCTCACTGTCGCCATTCATCGGCCCGATATGTGGAAAACCCGGTCGTAATCACCATTGTGCGAAAAACAGGTGTTTTCGGACGGCGGCCTCTTGAATATCGTGAAGCGCGATCACTAATCTCGATTGGCTACTATCGTGTGCGATAACCCCCGCGACGCGCGGTTCTGAAAAGCGGGCGCGTAGCCGTCGATCCGCCCGCGGCAGCTTACGTCAGAGTCGAACGGCGATTGCCTGCTCGGACCTCGCTATCGACGAATTCTGCATCGATCACCCCGACGTTCGTAGATGCGAGGCATGCAGGAACTAACCTTCGCCGCTGTCAAGATCGAATTCCTGAATGCGGACGGCAGCAACCGTCGGTTTTAGGCAATGATCAATCTGCTTGGCGAACCCGTTGAGCTGGTGGCAGAGCCAAAGAACCATCGCGGCCAGCTGATCATGACGAATTCACCACGTCAATCGCGTGAGGAAAACTTGGTCAGAAAATTTGTGACAACGTCGATGTCGTTCGTGCTCAGCCCACTTCCCTCGTCAATGACATCCCCGGCATTCCGAGTGGCGCGGAACGCCTTGAGCCGCGCAAGCGCATCGATGAGTTCGGGTGCGCGGGTCAGGTCTGCTTTGTCGCTAACCTTGATACTGTCATACTCTCCGGTAGCGACCATGTCGTTTGCAAAGGCTTCGGCAGCGGCCAAACTGACGTGAATCACCTCTCGGCCGATCTCACGACCCGCTTTCTCATAAATGATAGTGTAAGCCATGTTCCCGCTTCCTATGCCGGAGTGGCATATGGGCTCTTGCAGTTCCTCGCCAAGAGCATGAGGTGACTGCTGTGCGGAACGCCTTGCAGCACCGACAGTTGCTTGCCTTGCAGGACCGACAGTTGCTTAGGGTAGGATAGCGACCATGACCGACTCGATCAAACCGACGACGGAGAGCGACAAGCCTATCTTGTCGACTGAGCATCAGAAGAAGGGTGATGCCCGTCGACCGAGCGACACGCCGAACAAGGGCAGGCCAAGCACCGAGGGCGAGAATGCACCCAAGCGCAAATCGTCGCTCACATAACCCGGCTCGATCGCGGCGCTACCTCCCGCAGAACGATTAAGGAGAGAACGATGTCCGATGTACCGAACACGAAGACGCCCGAGCCGCAGAGCTTCGCCGACTTGGCCAACCAGCCGTCCGGCTCCGGCGTTGCAGCTGAACAGGCCGCGTTCATGGAAGCTGCACTGGACGCAGTAACCGCAGATGCGTCAATCGATGCGGATGTAGAAAACAAGTCCGCCGCGTACGCCGATACGTTGACACCGACCGAAGGCGGTCCGGGCGAAGCTGAGGCCGAAGCTCAACCGAGCTGATGCGACGCCCGACGGGATGCTCCCGGCGCTGATCCAATGATGGGGTACCACTACGGCGGCATTTCAACGGACTCCTGCCGCCTTCGTATGCCCGTCTCATACCCGTAGCTGCTATCAAGCGCCCGATCTCGTACGCACCCTGCCCGCTGCCGTAGTTTGCGTAGGAGGGCGAAAGCCGCCCGGTTGCTTTGACTGCCTACTGGAGTCGAATTGGCACAGATGCCCGCGCATAGGACCCCCGTATAACTGTGTGTGGCCCCCAGATCCGCGCCATCCGTACAGGCTCGCCTTTAGCGAAGCCAACATCCCGATGCGCCGGTCCCGGATGGCGGAGTGGCGGGGAATGTCCCTCGTGGCGCATCCACTCAATTGCCTCCATCCAGGACGGAAGGCCGTAGTGTTCCGAACCCAGCGAACGGTGCTCGCCTCGTCGCCCCACTCACTTACGCCCAATAGAGATCCAGTACCTCGCGGATTGCGCGCTCAGCGTCCTCACGCGATGCGCCGCCCTTGTTCAAGAGCGTAAGCCGCACGCCCTTCCGGTCGGCACCTTCGACCCTGAGGACGGCTTTCCCTCCCTTGGTCGAAACGGTCGTTGTCGTTAATCCTGACTTATTGGGGGATCCTGACCTTTTGGGGGGGTCAACAGCGAAGGTCAGGGCTTTGAGTACTTCAAGCACCGGCATGGGCTGCCCGCTCTCTTCTTGGGCCTTTGCAAGACGCCCCGCTTCCTTGAACGCACGCTCCCTACGATCCTCTGGCTTTAGTAGAGACTTGAGCGCGATCGCGTTTCGGACTCCCAGTTCCTGAGGCTCGGTAAAGGCTCTCGTCAGCTCCGTCGGTAGCCGTGCCAGATCTAGGTAACGCGTCAACCAGCTTTCGGAGACTTTGAGGCGTTCAGCCATCGTCTTCTGACGCCCCTCATAATAGGCGTCGAGCGCTCGTAGATAATCCCGAGCTCGCTCTAGATCGGTCAGATCGTCGCGCGCACGGTTTTCAATATCCGCAAGGCGAAATGCTTCCTCGTCGCCGATCTCGCGGACATCAATGAGGAACTTGAATTCCGGATAGTTGTGGGACCGCAGCCAGCTGATGGTCCAATGCCGGCGTGCGCCGCATATCACTTCGAAGTCGTAGTTTGGATCGCCTACAACACGACGAACGATAGCCGGAATTTCCTGCCGGCCTTGCGCCTTGATGCTTTCAATCAGGTCCTCGCAGCGCTGCTCATTGAGCAGACCGTATTCACGGTTGTGCCCGGCCCACATGCGGCATCGGGCCGGATCGACCAGTTCATGGGTACGCGTCACCACCGCACCTGATGCCAGGTCAGCAAGCCGATTGGCCCTGCCGGTCAAAACGTTCGTTGCAATGCCGGACCGTCGCGCCGGTGCCGCCTCGCTAGTAAGGTCAATTCCAGCTGCGAGATCAGCGGCGAAGCTGCTGTTTTTCCTGCTCATGTGAGCCTCCCTTCGGTCGCAATTGCACGCGTGCAAGTCATGTTCTACTGAAAATTGCACGCGTGCAATTTCCCTCGCTCACGCCAGCGCCGCCTCACGCAAGCGCTTCTGATGGCTTGGCCACATCGACCGTATGTCGACCTCGATTTCGCCGTTCACGCCGTCCAGATACGCAAGGCAGCGGTTACGAACTGCAGAGCTGGTTGCCGGCCCATCGAGTTCATAAACCGTCATCAACCGAGCGGTCGCGTTATCGATCTCGGCGGAATCCTTGAGCGGCGTGCGCACCATCGCATGGCCGAACAGCGTCCGCATCAGGTTTAACAGCTCCTTCTGCATCGACTTGTTCTCGTCGACCTTCGACGCGACAAACCGGAGGAACCGCAATTCAGGCGCTAGACCACGTTCAGCAAGCTGCTCAATCGTCTCGTCCAACATTGAAAGAAAGGCAGCTGTGGAGGAGAAATCCATGACTGTTGGCGGCACGGGCACGACCAATGAATTTGCCGCGCGCAGCACGGACAAAGAAATCGCACCCAGGGCGGGTGGGGGATCCATCACGATCACGTCGAAGCGGTCCGAGATGCTTTCGACCCCTTCTCTCAACCGATCCAGCAAGGCCCCACTTCCGCGTGCCATGCGTGCCGCCAGTTCATATTCGGATTGGAACAACCTCAAGTTCGCCGGGATAAGCTCCAGGCCGTCGAAATGCGTCTTTCGGAGCGCATAGTCGAGCGATGTTCGCTCCCCCTCGCGAAGGAAGGGGTAGAGTGTGTCGTTTTCGTCAAGATCGAGGTCGGGCACGTAGCCGAACAACGTGGTCGCCGACGCCTGACTGTCGCAGTCAATGAGTGCTACCCGGTAGCCGCGGATTGCGAGATATTGCGCTAGATGCACCGCGAGCGTCGACTTCCCAACGCCACCCTTAAAGTTTTGCACGGCGACAACGCAGCATGGATCTTCGGGGCTGCGATACGGTCGAGTCCCAAACACACCCCGCATGTCATTGAGCTGGGCAAGCGTATATTTTTCGCGCCGATTGTTGTCAGTCCGCGTCGGCTCCGGCAGACGCCCGTCCTTCTCCGCATCACGAATCGCCGCCGCGGTCCGGCCGACAAGCTGGGCCGCTTTGCTGATCGTGAAGGTCGGTTCGCGACGATCGTCGCTTCTGGCGCTTCGTGCCGAATCCCGAAGTCGCTCTAGGACCGAAGATGTGCGGTTCGCTAAGGTCGCGACGGACACGAGTCGATCGGCCTCCTCTAGCTCGAGGCTATTAGACATGCTCCTGCCTTTCGAAATTCAACGCATGGTATACAAACTTGCGAATTCTGGTCAACGAATTTTCAGATTTCGAAAGTTGAGCGGCCGCTTTGGTGAATGTCAGACGGTTTAGGCACCAACCTGACTCTATGGGGGAGGCAAATTGCACGCGTGCAATTCTCCTCAAATTGCACGACCTCGCCTTGTCACCCAGCTCTCGCAGAACCCTTTCCAAGCCGCGGCGAGCTTCACCCCGCGGAGCTTCTCGAGCCGCTCGCCCATATGCTCGCGAAATCCGCTTGCGATCATATCGATGTCCCAACCGCCCCCATGTGTCCGACCGATTTTCAGTAGATCATCATGCCCGAAGCGGATCGACCCGCGAGGGAAGGTTTTCTCTTCCGGTTTAGTGAGCGCGTTCGTCGGCGCAGCGATGGCCCCCTGCCCTGCCAATAAAGTCTCGGCCGTCCCATCGCGTCGTTCCCGGCGGCCACGGGAATGGCGATCAAGCTCATCGACTGTTTCGATAACCTCCGGCGGGCTCTTCGGCTCAAACCGAAATTCGATCTCGGCCACCGTCCGTCCCTGGCGAATCTCGCGCCAGTCGACACGAAAATGGGCAAGCTGATCGATCTCGGCCTTCGCCTTTTCGAGCACCTTGCGGCGCAACTGCGCGAAGTCAGTGTAAACTTCAGGTGGTATCCCCAGCGCGGCGCGCAGCGCTGCCATGTCGCCCCGCCAAGTCGCCTGCCTCCGATGTAGACGCAGCGCCCCGAGCTCATACAACCGCAACGCGTAGTTGGACCTGAAACCGAGCACTGCTTGCCGGTTCAGCACGGCATAGGTTTCCGATGCCTGGATCATCTTGCGAGCGTCTGGCGTGAACTCCCATTCGATCCAGCCGGCTTCGCCGCCATCCTCTTCGGTCTCTTCGCGCGACCGCGAGATGAGCGAGAAGCGAAGTGTCGCCTTCTTACCCCGCCAGGATTTATCATCGACGGCGAACAGTGTCCGATGGAGTTCCTCCAACATGTCCGTGATTCGCTCGTTACCCTTATGGCCCCGCCTAATGTCAGCCTTTCTAATTCGATGCGGCTTATCTTCCCACGCATCACCCCCAGCCGTTAGAATCATGAGCGCCAGCAAACGAGAGGCCGTAAGGCTCAGCGACTCGCCTTTGACGAACTTAACCTCAATGATATTACCAGGCTTAGCGAACTCATCGCCACCTTTAGCCCGCAAAGCCGCAGCTACGCGCATCGCTCGACCAGGCGAGACTTCGTCTGCTACGGGTTCGACTTCTTCGGCTATTTGGCCTGCTTCGGATTCCATGCCATCATACGATCGAAACTGAGTCTGCGGAAACTGTCTGCTGCCTGACCTGACCTCCTGCGTCAAGGCAGGTCAGGAAAGGTTGTCGCTGTTGCGCCCCCATTCGGTCAGGAGAGAGTCGTAGCTCTAGAGGTTCAAAACCAAGGAGATCTACTGAGTCGCAAACTGCGGTTTAAAAGCGACACAAATCTGGCGTTCTGTCCCGTCCTACGGAGTTATTCGACCCAAAGTATCGTGTGATAGTGCGTGGCGCGCCATCCCCCACAAGGTCAGGGTACCCCAAGGGGTCAGGCATCCTCCCCCGCGAAGACAGGATTGAGCCCCCGCCCGGTCAGGGAAACTCCCCCATCAGGTCAGGCAAACCCGGCTAGTCTGTTGAAACCGCTCGGCTTTTTCGCCCTGAATATGAATCAATTGAATCATGAATCCTTCCGCTGCGAGCAGCGGCATTGTTAAATATGACTTTTTGAAGAAGGTTGCCGGTTCGCCCGACCAACTGAACTGAGCCTAACGATCGCCATTCAGCCCAGCGGGCAGCGACGCGCGAAAGGGGAAGGAGGCTGAGCTGGCAAGCAGTACGTAAAACCATGCCGCTTAATGTCGATACCACGGTCGATATAGAGGCGGTGTAGGCTCATTTCGCCTCTGCATGCGCCATTTGATCCTGATCGGCTGTTTTACCCCCATGGTTCAACTGATCGGTTTCCGCGTCTATTCGCGATCGTGAGGATTCGGTGCCAAGATGTGGGCGGAAGTGACCGGACATGGCGTCGCGTGCGCGTAAACGATTAACGCGACGCCCGCCTGCTTGAGCGTGAGCAGGGGCCACTCCATCACGCCGCCCCATCCACAAACAGCGCAACCAGCCGCTGGTTGATATAATAGTTGTTCCGCCCGATCCGGTGCTTGGCCAGCAAGCCGCCCTCCGCCAGTTCGTCGAGATATTTCGTCGCGGTCGGGCGCGACACGGTCAGTTCGGTCTGCACATAGTCGATCCGTGTATAAGGGTGGCGGAACAGGTTATTGAGCAGATCCTGCGAATAGATCCGTGCGTGGTCGGCGCGCAGGCGCTGCTTGAAATCGGCCATTAAGCCGTGGATCGCCTCGATCAGGCGAAGCGTCTCCTGCGCGGTCTCGGCGACGCCGCGCAGCATGTAGAGCAGCCACGGTTCCCAGTCGCCGGTATCGCGCACCAATTGCAGCAGCCTGTAATAGTCGGCCTTGCGGCTAGTGATGAACCGGCTGAGATACAGAATCGGAATGTCGAGCAGCCCGGTCCGCGTCAGGTACAGCACGTTGATGATCCGCCCGAGCCTTCCGTT
>Ga0308170_10003005_pt1 | contig 14112 bp, 13 predicted proteins | sample PhyBR2_2_FD_202136 | JGI IMG/M metagenome (GOLD analysis project Ga0308170, IMG submission 202136) | Phyllosphere microbial communities from UC Gill Tract Community Farm, Albany, California, United States - DLSLSB.R2 | ecosystem: Host-associated > Plants > Phyllosphere > Unclassified | place... | reverse complement strand
CGCTGATGGATGCGGCCGACGACATCGTGCGGCCGCTGCAGGACCGCCCGGTGCGGGTCGACCGCGAGACGCTGGCGCTCGGCTATGCCGGCGTGTATTCGAGCTTCCTGCGGCATGCGGAGACGGCCTCCAGGAAATACGGCGTCAAGACCGTGGACATCCTGGTGGAGCTGGGCAGGCGGCGGATGGTGGGCGGACAGGAAGACATGATCGTCGATGTCGCCCTGGACCTCGCCAAGCGCTGATCCGACAAAATATAACGAATGGAGGAGACGGACATGCAGAACAAGAACACCGTAACAATCGACGACATTATCGGCAGCACCAGGCTGTCGGGCTACCAGATCGCGGTACTGGTGCTGTGCTTCATCGTGGTCGCCATCGACGGCTTCGATACCGCGTCGATCGGCTACATCGCCCCGGCCCTGAAGCAGGAATGGGGACTCACGCCGCCGCAGCTGGCGCCGGCTTTCGGCGCCGGCCTGTTCGGCCTGATGATCGGCGCCTTCCTGATGGGGCCGATCGCCGACCGCATCGGCCGCAAAGCCGCCATCCTGACGTCGATGCTGGTATTCGGCACCGGCACCCTGGTGTCGGCGTTTTCCGGCTCGATCGGGATGCTGACCGTGATGCGCTTCCTGATCGGCATCGGCCTCGGTGGGGCGATGCCGATCTGTATCGCGCTGACCTCGGAATTCTCTCCGCAGAAGCAGCGCGTGTTCCTGGTAAGCCTGAGCTTCTGCGGCTTCACGGCCGGCTTCGCGCTGGGCGGCGAACTGTCGGCGCAGATCATCGCCAGCTACGGCTGGCGCGGCGTGCTGATCGTCGGCGGCGTGGCGCCGCTGGTGCTGGTGCCCTTCCTGTGGCGCCTGCTGCCGGAATCGGTACGCTACCTGGCCAGCCGTCCGGAGCGTGCCGAGGCGCTGCACCAGGTCGTCGAGAAGATCGCCGGCGACAAGCGCTGGCGCGGGCACACCATCGTCGCCGGCGACGTCGGCGCCAAGCAGAAGTCCCCGGCCTCGCAGCTGTTCAGCGGCGGCTTTGCCGCGCGCACCCTGCTGATCTGGGTGGCCTATTTCTGCTCGCTGTTCGTGTTCTACCTGCTGTCCAGCTGGCTGCCGACCATCATGAAGGATGCCGGCTATTCGATCCCGTCGGCGGCCCGCATCGGCGCCATGGTGCCGCTCGGCGGCACGATCGGCGCGGTGGTGCTGGCGCGTTTGATGGACCGTTTCAATCCCTGCGCCGTGCTGGCCGGCTCCTACTTCCTGGCCGGCATCGCCCTGAGCTGCCTGGGCCACGTCATCCACGACCAGGGCTGGCTGGCCTTCATGGCCTTCTGGATCGGCTTTGGCGTGGTGGGCGCGCAGACCGGCATGAACGCCTTCGTCGCCGGCCTGTATCCGACCACGGCGCGCGCCACCGGCATCGCCTGGGCGCTGGCGGTGGGACGCATCGGCTCGATCGTCGGCTCGATGATCGGCGGCGCGTTGATGATGGCGCTGGGCGACGCGGTCTCGCTGTTCCAGGTGATCGCCATCCCGATGGCCTTCGGCGCCATCGCCCTGTTCGTCGTGAATTCGCTGCACCGCGGCCAGGCGCCGGTGCAGCCGGTCGTGGTCGACGCTCACTGATCACAAGGAGAAAGCATTGAAACGAGTATTCCTGACACTGGCACTCTCGCCGCTGCTGTGCACGGGCGCCGCTGCACAAACTTCGGTGACGGTCTATGGCATCGTCGACAGCGCGCTGGCCTACACCACCAACGTGAATGCGGCCGGCGCCGGCATGACCAAGATGCCGGGCCTGACCGGCAGCCTGCCGTCGCGGCTGGGTTTCCGCGGCAGTGAAGACCTGGGCAATGGCCTGAAGGCGGTGTTCGCCCTCGAAGACGGGATCCAGGTCGATACCGGCCAGCCCAGCCAGGGCGGGCGCCTGTTCGGGCGCCAGGCCTGGGTCGGCCTGCAGACGCCCTACGGCACCTTCATGCTGGGGCGCCAGCAGAACATGACCTTCTACGCCACTCAGAAGAGCGATGTGCTGGGGCCGAACCTGTTCTCGATCAGCAGCATCGACCTGTATATTCCGAATGCGCGCAGCGACAACGCGATCGGCTACCTGGGGAATATCGATGGCGTGGTGCTGGGAGCGACCTGGAGCACCGGCCGCGATGCCGCCACCAGCGGCGGCCCGGCCGCCACGTCCTGCGGCGGCGAGGTGGCCGGCGACGCCAGCGCCTGCCGCCAGGTGACGGCGCTCGCGGGGCTGGAGCGCGCCCGCTACGGCTTCAATGTCGCCTACGACCGCATGAACGGCGGCCCGGGCGCCGCCTTCGGCCTGAGCGCGTCCCGCTACCATGACCGCCGCCTGATGGGCAACGGCTACGTGATGCTGGGCGCCACCAAGGTCGGCGGGGGAGTGATGGTGCGTTCGACCCATGCCGCCGGCGGCGACGTCGATTCGAACCTGTACTACCTGGGCTTCAGCAGCCCCTTGACCTCAGCCCTCCAGCTTGACCTCCAGGGGGCCCGGCGCGACCAGAAGGACAGCCCGAACGACAGCACCATGCTGGTCGCGCGCCTGGTCTATTCCCTGTCGCGCCGCAGCGCCGTGTATGCGGCGGTCGGCAGCATGGACAACAACGGGACGGCGGCGATCGCCCTCGATGCAGGCGGCACCGTGGGCCCCGGCATGCGCCAGAACGGCTTCATGACCGGCATTCGCCACATTTTCTGAGTGGCGGGGGGCGCGGCCGTTCAGGCGGCCTGCGCCCCGGCATCCGCCTGGTCGTTGAACAACTGCGTGACAACGCCGCGCAGCCAGGTGGTCTTGGGATCCTTGTGGTAGCGCTGGTGCCAGTACATCTTGAGGTCGTACTTCGGGATCTCCATCGGCGGCATCAGGATCCTGACGTCCTGCTGGCGGGCGAAGGCGTTGGCCACAGGCCGCGGCAGGACCACGACCAGGTCCGAGCCGGCGATGATCGCATGGATGCTCATGTAGTGCGAGGTGCGCAGCACGATCTTGCGTTCGATGCAGCGCGCGCCGAGTTCCGCCTCGAACATCTCCTGGCTGCGGCTGCCGTCCTTCACGAAGGCGTGTTCGGCCTGGGTGAATTCCTCCAGCGTCATGCGCGGCCCCGCGATCGGATGACCGGCCCTCACCATGCAGGCCAGGTCGTGCGAGAACAGGCGCTGCTGGTAGATTGCGCTTTCCTTGATGTCCGGGTAGTAGCCGAGGATCAGGTCGACCTCGCCGGACAGCAGCGCCTCTTCGAGCCGGCCCGGGGGCAGGGTCAGGGAGCGGATGCGCGCCCTCGGCGCCGCCAGCTTCAGGTAGTGGAAGAGCTTGGGCAGGAACACGGTTTCGCCGATCGCGCTCAGGCAGAACACCAGTTCGTCGGTCGCCAGGGCCGGATCGAATTCGGGACTGCGCAGGATTTCGGAATCGACCAGGTCGAGCATCTCGCGGGTCTTGCCGATCAGGCTCGAGGCGCGCGGTGTCGGCATCATGATGCCGCCATGGCGGATGAACAGCGGGTCGCCGAAGGAATGGCGCAGGCGGGCCAGGGCGGCGCTGGCGGTCGGCTGGCTCAGGTTCAGCTGGGCGGCGGCGGCGGTGACGCTGCCGGTGTCGTGCACCGCGAGCAGCAGGCGCAAGAGGTTCAGATCGACTTTCATGCTTCAGTGTCGCATATGGCTGGCCCTACGGACAAGCGCTGCGCCGTCGCGGCCGGGATCACACCCCCAGAAAGCGCGCCAGCGTGTCCGGCTCGGCCAGCAGCCCGGCCGAACTGCCGCGCGCCACCACCTGGCCCTTTTCCAGCACCACCGCGGAATCGGTATGCGACAGCACCGCATGGTAGTTGCGGTCGACGATGAGGGTACTGATGCCGGTCTTGCCGATCTCCGCGATCACGCGCCAGATCTCCGCCACGATCAGCGGCGCCAGGCCTTCGGTCGCCTCGTCGAGGATCATCAGGTCCGGATTCGTCATCAGCGCGCGGCCGATCGACAGCATCTGCTGCTCGCCGCCGGACAACTGGTGGCCGCCGTGTCCGAGGCGCTCGGCCAGGCGCGGGAAGGTCTCCAGCACGCGTTCGTAGGTCCAGTCGTTGCGCCCGCCCGGCCCGCGGCGCGCCGTCATCACCAGGTTCTCGCGCACCGACAGGTTGGGGAAGATGCCGCGCCCTTCGGGCACGTAGCCGATGCCGAGCCGCGCCATGCGCTCGGGCGGGTTGCCCGTGACGGCGCGTCCGCGCCAGCTCACCGTGCCGGACGCCGCCGGCACATAGCCCATCAGCGATCGGATCAGGGTGGTCTTGCCCATGCCGTTGCGGCCGAGCAGGCCGACCGCGGTGCCTGGCGCGATATCGAGGTCGACCCCCTGCAGGATGTGGCTGTCGCCGTAATAGGTGTTCAGTGCGCTAATCTGGAGCAAGGCAAACCTCTCGTTGTCGGGGCATGGATGGTTCAGGCATGGGCGTCGCCGAGGTAGGCGCGCTGCACCTCGGGGCTGGAGCGCACGGCGGCGGGCGTGCCGCTGGCGATCACGGCGCCGTTCACCATCACCGTGATGCGGTCCGCCACGCGGAACACCGCATCCATGTCGTGTTCGACCAGCAGGATGGCGTGGCCGGGGCGCAGGCGCTCCAGCATGGCCAGCATGCGTTCGCTCTCCTCGGCGCCCATGCCGGCCAGCGGCTCGTCGAGCAGCAGCACCTGCGGCGCGGTGGCCAGGCACATGGCGATTTCGAGCTGGCGCTTCTTCCCGTGGCTCATGCTGCCGGCGTTCAGGTGGAGAGCATCGGACAGGCCGCTGGCATCCAGCGCGGCGCGCGCGGCCTCGAGGCTGGCGCGGCAGGACTGGGCGCCCTGCCACAGGCTCCAGGGCTTCTGGCGCGCGGCCTGGGCCGCGAGGCGGCAGTTCTCCAGCACCGACAGGGCCGGGAAGATCGTGGTCCGCTGGTAGCTGCGGCCGACGCCGGAGCGCGCGCGGCGCGGCTGCGACAGCCCGGTAATGTCCTTGCCGTCCAGCCGGATCTCGCCGGAGGACAGCGGGATCTCGCCGGACAGCAGGTTGATCAGGGTCGACTTGCCGGCGCCGTTGGTGCCGATCACCGCGTGCACCTGGCCGCGGTGCAGGTCGATCGAGACGCCGTCGACGGCGACCAGGCCGCCGAAGCGGCGCGTCAGGCCGCTGGCCTGCATCAGCGGAACGGCGCTCATGGTCTGGTCGTTCATGGGCGGCTCCGCTTGAAGGAGAAGCGCCGGCCGATGCCGACCAGGCCCTTCGGCAGCAGGGCGACGAAGGCGATCATGGTCAGGCCGAGGGTCAGCTGCCAGCGTCCGGCGATGGCCGGGCCGAGCAGGGCCTCCGAAGAATAGAATTCCTTGAGCAGCACGAAGGCGGCGGCGCCGATCACGGCCCCGCGCAGCGAGCCCAGGCCGCCGAGGATGATCATCATCAGCACCGCGCCGGACTCGTGCCAGGACAGCAGTTCCGGATTGACCACGCCGTTCTTCGAGACGTAGAGGAAGCCCGCGATGCCGGCCAGCGCTCCGGCCAGCACGAAGGCGGCCAGCTTGTAGCGGTAGGTCTGGAAGCCGGCCGCGCGCATGCGCTGTTCGTTGATGCGGATGCCCGCCAGCGCATGGCCGAAGCGCGAGCGCAGTACCAGCGCCAGGAAGGCGTAGCACAGCACCAGCAGGCCGAGGGCGGCGAAGTAGAGGTGGAGCGGCCGTTCGAAGTCGGCCAGCACGGTGTCGCCGGCCTTGAGCACCGGGCGCATCATCAGGTACATGCCGTCGCTGCCGCCGCCGATCGGGGTGTCGTGGAACACGAAGTAGGCCATCTGGGCGAAGGCCAGGGTCACCATGATGAAATAGACTTCGCGGGTGCGCAGGCTGAGCGCGCCGACCAGCAGCGCGTACGCCGCCGCGGCCAGCATCGACAGCCCGAGCAGCAGCAGCGGCGAGCCGGCCTCGTACTGGGGCGCGGCCAGCGCGGTGGCGTAGGCGCCGATGCCGAAGAAGGCCGCGTGCCCGAGGCTGACCAGGCCGGTGGTGCCGGCCAGCAGTTCGAGGCTGAGGGCGAAGATCGCGTAGATGACGATCTTCATCACCAGTTCCTGGTAATAGGTCTCGAGCACCAGCGGCGCGAAGGCCAGGACGACGGCGACCGCGGCCGGCGCCAGCCAGTCGCCGCGCCAGCGCGCACGCGGTGCGACGGCGCCTGCTGCGAGGGGGACGGAAGAATGCATCTCAAAATCCTTTGTTTCTCAGGCCCTGGGGGCGCCAGACCAGGATGACCGCCATCAGCACGTAGACGCCGATGCCCGACAGTTGCGCGAAGAAGACCTTGCCGAAGGTGTCGACGAAGCCGACCAGCAGCGCCGCCAGCAGGGCGCCGGAAATCGAGCCGATGCCGCCGATGACCACCACCACGAAGCACATGATCAGCACGCCGCCGCCCATGCCCGGATAGACCGAGGCCGCCGGCGCCGCGATCATCCCGGCCAGGGCCGCCAACGCGACGCCGCCGGCGAACACCGCGCGGTACAGCAGCCGGATATTGATGCCCAGGCCGCGGGTCATGTCGCGGTTGCTGGCGCCGGCGCGCACCATCATGCCCAGGCGGGTGCGGTTGACCACCCAGTACAGGGCGAAGGCGACCACCAGGCAGGCCGCCGAGGCGAACAGGTTATACGCCGGATAAGTCATCATGCCGCCCAGCGAGATGCCGCCGGCCAGCCAGCCAGGTGCCTGCACCCCGTGCACCTCGTTGCCGACCAGGATGCTACGCAACTCTTCGAACACCAGGATCAGGGCATAGGTCATCAGCACCTGCTGCAGGTGGTCGCGCCCGTACAGGAAGCTGAAGAAGACCCATTCGAGCACGAAGCCGAAGACGGCCGCCATCAGCATGCCCGCCACCAGCATGGTGATGAAGTGGTCGCCGAACATGGGCGCCAGCAGGTAGGCCAGGTAGGCCCCGATCATGTAGAAGCTGCCGTGGGCGAGATTGATCACGCCCATGATGCCGAAGATCAGGGTCAGCCCGCTCGCGACCAGAAACAGCAGCAAGCCGTACTGGATCGCGTTCAGGCACTGGACCAGGAAGGTCGGGAAATCCATCAGAACGGACGACAGCCGCGCGCCGGATCGGCCAGGGCCTTGATCGCCACGCCCTTGACCACGTTGTCGGTGCCGACCACCTGGCGCAGGTAGATGTCCTGGACCGGGTTGTTGGCCGCCGACAGCGTGAACTTGCCGCGCGGGCTGTCGATGGTGGCGGTGTGCATGGCCTTCAGCATGGCGTCGCGCTTGCCGTCGAAGTCGCCGCCGACGCTCTTCAGGCCCGTCGCCAGCAGCTGGGCCGCGTCGTAGCCCTGCACCGCATAGACGTCGGCGTCGGCGTGATAGGCCTTGGTGAAGGCGGCGCGGAAGGCGTTGTCGCGCGGGGTGTCCAGCTTGTCCGCATAGTGCAGGGTGGTGAACAGGCCCTGGGCGGCGGCGCCCTGGGCTTCGAGCGTGCCGTCGGTCAGGAAGCCGGCGCCGTACAGCGGAATGGTCTTGTTCAGGCCCGCGGCAACGTAGTCCTTGACGAACTTCACGGCGCCGCCACCGGCGAAGAACACGTAGACGGCGTCCGGCTTGTCGGCGGCGATCTGGGTCAGCAGGGCCTGGAATTCGACGTTCGGGAAGGGCAGGGTCAGGTTGCCGGTCACCTTGCCGCCGCCTTTTTCGAAGGCTTCGGTGAAGCCCTTCACGGACTCTTGCCCGGCAGCGTAGTTCCAGGTGACCGTCACGACCTTCTTGTGCCCGCGCTCGGCCGCCACCTTGCCCATCGCGAACGCCGGCTGCCAGTTGCTGAACGAGGTGCGGAAGATGTTCGGACCGCACATCGGCCCGGTGATCACGTCGGCGCCCGCGTTCGGCACGATCAGGATGGTCTTGCTTTCCTTGGCCGCCTTGGCCATCGTCGCCGCCACGCCGGAGTGCACCGTGCCGACCAGCACGTCGACCTTGTCGCGCTTGATCAGCTTGTTGACGTTGTCGCTGGCCTTGGCCGGATCGGATTCGTCGTCGACCTTGAAGTACTGGACTTCGCGGCCTCCCAGCTTGCCGCCCTGTTCGGCGACGTGCAGCTTGAATCCGTTCTCGATCATGGTGCCGAGGTTGGCGTAGGTGCCGGTGGCGGGCAGCATGAAGCCGACCTTGATCGGGGCATTGTTCTGGGCGCCGGCAAGACCGGCGGCGAACAGGGCAACCGCGGCGGCGGTGGTGCGCAGAGTGGCTGGAAGGTGCATGAAGTGTCTCCTCGTTGTTATGGGGCGATCAGGCGGTGCCGATCATGAACCGGGTGGCTTCGTCGATGAGCTTCCCGGGTTGGTCACGATGAGGCGAGTGACCGCAATCCGGCAGCACGAGCAGGCGCGTCTGCGGCGCCCGTCTCGCGATGCCGTGGATCTGTTCCAGCGTGCCGTATTCGTCGTCCTCGCCCTGGACTGCGAGGATGGGCGCGTCGATGGCCGCCAGGTGTTCGCGGATGTCCCAGGCGCGGAAGGCCGGGGCCAGCCAGATGTCGTTCCAGCCCCAGAAGGCCGAGTCGATGTCGTCGTGGTAGCGCGCCAGGCGCTCGCGCAGGCCGCCTTCCAGGTAGGCCGTGCGGGCCTCGGCGATGGATTCCACCGACAGGTCCTCGACCAGGATGTGAGGCGCGGCCACCACCAGGCCGCTGACCGGGAAGCGCGCCGCATGCAGCAGGGCGATCGAGCCGCCGTCGCTGTGGCCGAACAGCCAGGGGCGTTCGATGCCGAGTTCGGCCAGCAGCGCGGGCAGCACCTGCCAGGCCTGGCGGTGCATGAAATCGACCTGCCAGCGCTCCTCGTGCGGGCGCGGCGTCGAGCGGCCGTAGCCATTGCGCGAGTACACCAGGCCGCGCAGGCCGCAGGCAGCACAGAAGCGCTCCGGAAAGTCCTTCCACAGCGCGATCGAGCCCAGGCCCTCGTGCAGGAAGACGACCGTCGGGTGCGTCGATTCGGCCACGCCGACCCACTGGTATTCGAGACGCAGCGGCGTCCCGTCGACGTGAATGTTCGCAAATGCCGACATGGCAGCCTCAGACCGCGTTGCGCAGACGGAAGCGCTGGATCTTGCCGGTCGCCGTCTTCGGCAGGTCGGCCACGAATACCAGCTCGCGCGGATACTTGTGCGGCGCCAGCCGTCCCTTGACGAAGGCCTTCAGCTCGTCGGCCAGCAGGTCGTCGGGCTGGCGGTCCTTGCCCAGCACGACGTAGGCGGCGGTCTTGGTCAGGCCGTCGGCGTCCTGCCTGCCGACCACGGCGCACTCCAGCACCGCCGGGTGGGCGGTGAGCGCGGCCTCGACCTCGATCGGCGACACGTATTGGCCGCTGACCTTCAGCATGTCGTCGCTGCGGCCGGCATACACCAGGCGGCCGTCGGACTCCATGATGTACTTGTCGCCGCTCTTGAGCCATTCGCCCTGGAAGGTGGCGCGGCTCTTTTCGCGGTTCGACCAGTAGAGCAGGGCGGTGCTGGGGCCGCGCACGTACAGGTCGCCGATCTCGCCCGGCGCCACCGGACGGTCGTCGTCGCCGCGCAGTTCGACCTCGTAGCCGGGCACCGGGAATCCGGAGCTGCCGTAGCGGACGTCGCCGGCGCGGTTCGAGACGAAGATGTGCAGCATCTCGGTCGATCCCAGGCCATCCAGGATGTCGCAGCCGAAGTGGTCGCGGAAGGCCTGGCCGACTTCGCGCGGCAGCGCCTCGCCGGCCGAGGTGCAGACCCGCAGCGCCACCTGCTCGCGCGGCGGCAGGTCGGGCGATGCCAGCATCGCCACGTACAGGGTCGGCACGCCGCCGAAGATGGTCGCGCGGTGGCGGGTCAGGCGCGCGAACACGGCCTGCGGGGTCGGGCGCTCCGCCATCAGCACCACGGTGGCGCCGACGCTGAGCGGGAAGGTCAGGGCGTTGCCGAGGCCGTAGGCGAAGAACAGCTTGGCGGCGGAAAAGACGATGTCCTCGCTGCGGATGCCGAGGATGGGCTTGGCGTACAGCTCCGCGGTCCAGAACAGGTTGGCGTGCGAATGCACCGCGCCTTTCGGGCGGCCGGTCGAGCCGGACGAGTACAGCCAGAAGGCGAAGTCGTCGGCGCAGGTGTCGGCATGGGCGTCGGCCGCCAGCGGCGCGGTGTCGAGCAGGGTGTCCATATGCGGCAGGGAGGCGTCGACGATGTCGCCGGCGGCGATCAGTTCCGGCTTGCCGCGGGCCGCGGCGAGGGCCTCGCGCACGCAGGGCAGCAGGGCCGCGCTGGCGACGATCGCCTTCGCGCGGCTGTGGTCGATCATATAGGCATAGTCGGCGGCCGGCAGCAGGGTGTTGACCGGCACCGGGATCACGCCGGCGAAGATGGCGCCCAGCAGCGCCACCGGCAGGTCGACCGTGTCCTGCATCACCAGCAGCACGCGCTGCTCGGGCTGGATGCCGCGCGCCAGCAGGCTTGCTGCGAAGCTGCGCACGCGGCGGTCGAGCTCTCCGTAACTGAGGCTGCCGTGGTCGTCGATGAAGGCGGTCTTCCCGGCGCGCTCCGCATTGAGAGCCAGGATGTGCCGGGCGAAGTTGAACTGCTGCGGCAAGGTGATGCTGTGATGGTTCATCATGTCTCCTTTGCCGGGATCGCGCTGTCCACGCGTCCCGTTTTATATATGGTCTGCCTAGTCCAGCCGAAGCTGGACCGCCTCGCGCGTCATCAGCGCCAGGGCCGAGGGCGAACCCTGCACGGCGCTGCGGCGGTGGTAGAAGCCCAGGCCGCGCAGGCCGCCCAGTTCCTCGCCGCCGCCGGCCCGGCCGGGACCGCCGTGGATCGAGGCCGGCATCACGTTGCCGTGGCCGGTCTGGGTCTTGCCCACTTCCGGCGTCACCAGGTGCACCCGGCCGTGGGACCCTCCCAGCAGCGGGGCGGCCGCGGCCAGCCAGGATTCGTCTTCGCCGAACACGGAGGTCACCAGCGAGCCCAGGCCGCGGTGGCTGAGCGCCAGCGCATGCGCGGCGTCGCGGTAGCCCAGCAGGGTCGAGACCGGGCCGAAGACCTCGTGCTCGTGCACCAGGCGCGCGGCATCGCCGTCCGGCAGGCCGAGCAGGGTCGGCGCCACGCAGGCTGCCACTGCCGGATCGGCGTCGACCAGGACCTGATTGCGGCCGTCGTGCAGCACCCGCGCCTCGCCGGCAAGGGTGGCGATGCCGCCCTGGACGCTGTCGAACTGCTCGCGGCTGACCAGGGAACCCATCCTCACCCCGGGATTGCGCGGATTGCCCACGCTGACCTGGGCCAGGCGCGCGCCCACCGCCTCGGCCACGGCGTCGAACAGGCGCGCCGGCACCAGGGCGCGGCGGATCGCGGTGCAGCGCTGGCCGCTCTTGGTCGTCATCTCGCGCACCAGTTCCTTGACGTAGAGCTCGAAGGCGGGCGAGCCTGGCTGGGCGCTCTCGGCCAGGATGGAGGAATTCAGGCTGTCGGCTTCGATGTTCAGGCGGATCGAGTGGCGCACCACGCCGGCATGGGAGCGGATCCTGGCGGCGGTGTCGGCGGAGCCCGTGAAGGAAAGCAGGTCGAAAGGTTCGAGCGCGTCCAGCAGGCCGCTTGATGGCCCGCAGACGATCGACAGCGCGCCAGGCGGCAGTACGCCGGCCTCGATCACATCGGCCACCATGCGCTGGGTCAGCCAGGCGGTGACGGTGGCCGGCTTGACCACCACCGGCACCCCTGACAGCAGGGCCGGCGCCGCCTTTTCCCACAAGCCCCAGGCCGGGAAATTGAAGGCGTTGATGAACAGGGCCAGGCCGCGCACGGGCGCGAGGATGTGCTGCGACTGGAAAGAGCCGTCGCGGGCGAGGGCGGCGGCCGAGCCGTCGAGCAGCAGGCGGGCCTCGCCCAGCGAGGCGCCGAGCTTGGCGTAATAGTTCAGGGTGAAGGCCGCGCCTTCGATGTCGACCGCGGAATCGGCCTGGGTGGTGCCGGAATTGGCCTGGGCGATCGCATAGTAATTGTCGCGATTCGCCTGCAGCACCTTGAGGACTTCGCCCAGCATGGCGGCGCGCTGGCCGTAGCTCATCGCCTGCAGCGCCGCGCGTCCGCTGTCGCGGGCGAAGGCGAAGCCCCGTTCGAGTCCCTCGGCGCGGCCGCCGGTGGCGGCCAGCGCTTCGCCGGTGACCGGATCGCGGAGCAGGTGGACAGGCGCGGTCGCGTCCTGGCGTACGCCGCCCAGGTAGTTGTGCAGGAAAATGGTCATGATGTTTGTGTTTAAGCAGTAGTGGCGGCGGGCGTGAATTCGATCGCGCCCTGCGGCAGCAGGTAGAGGACGAGGGCGCGGCCCTGCGTGACCGTCGGCGCATGGGCGCTGCCGGCTTCGTACACGCACCAGCCGGCGGGACGGCCGTCGAAGCAGGCGTCCGCGGTGAGCGGCATGATCAGGTCGATCTCGCCGTTTGGATGGACGTGATGCGGGCCGGCGATGTCCTGCATGTCGACCACGTCGACGCTGAAGCCGTGGGTGGCCGGCGTCGCCTTCAGCACGCGGCCGTAGCGGATACCGCCGCCTTCGCGGTTGCACAGCCAGCCCTCGCGCACGCCGGTCTTGCAGGCGTCGACGATCTGTTCATAGAGCTCGCTGCCGGCGCCGTGCTGGGCGTTGAGATGGGATTCGAGTGCGGAACCGAGTGGTATACCGTCGATTTCTTCGGTCACCCGGGTGATCAATTGCTGGAAAGCGGAAACGTCCATTCAACACCCCTGAGCTGATATTGCACATCATGCGGGAAGATCGGAGATATAGTGCGTTCGAAAAGAGTGTAGGTGTATTATGTTGCATGAGTCAAGCCTTGTTTGAGTTATATTTCATGTGCCGTCTTGCCGCGTGCAGTGGTGAGATAATTGGCGGATAGTCCCGAAGGGGCAGTACTTTTGATGGAATTCAGAATGACAGCACCGCAGCTCAGCACAGACGGTTTATCCCAAGAAGAAAAAGATCCCTTCCTGATCGCGCTCGGCGAGCGGGTGCGCGCCCTGCGTTCGCGCCGCGGCCTCACGCGCAAGGCGCTGGCCCGGCTGGCCGACGTGTCCGAACGCCACCTGGCGAACGTCGAGTCGGGCGTGGGCAATGCCTCGATCCAGTTCCTGCGCCAGATCACCTCCGTGCTCAATTGCACGCTGGCCGAAATGATCGGCGACGAGACCGCGACCTCGCCCGAATGGCTGATGATCCGCGAGATCCTGCGCGGCCGCTCCGACGAGGAACTGGCCAGGGCGCGCGCCGCGCTGGCCGGCCTGTTCGATGCGCCCACCAGCGAAACCTCGCGCCGCCAGCGGATCGCCCTGATCGGCCTGCGCGGGGCCGGCAAGTCCAGCCTGGGCCGCATGCTGGCCGACTACTGGATGGTGCCCTTCGTGGAACTGGGGCGCGAAGTCGAGACCCTGGCCGGTTGCGGCATCGCCGAGATCCATGCGCTGTACGGCCCCAGCGCCTACCGCCGCTACGAGCGCCGCGCCCTCGAAGACATCATCCAGCGCCATCCGCGCGCCGTGATCGCCACGCCGGGCGGGATCGTGTCGGACCCGGCCACCTACAAGCTGCTGCTGTCGCACTGCTACACGGTATGGGTGAAGGCGGCGCCGAAGGACCACATGGCGCGCGTACTGGCCCAGGGCGATACCCGCCCGATGATGGGCAACCGCGAAGCCATGGACGACCTGAAGAGCATCCTCGAGAGCCGCGCCGCCTTTTATTCGAAGGCCGACTTCAGCTTCGACACCAGCGACATGACCCTGGAGACCGCCTATGTGGGCCTGCTGGAGCAGCTGCGCGACAACGTGGCGCTGTAGAGCTGTCCTCATCTGAAACGAGCGCCGGCGCGATGCCGGCGTTTTTTTTTTGTGTTTTCGGATGCAGTTTTTTTCTTGACGTGTCAATTGAGCTGCAATATAGTGCTTTCATCGGAAGATGAATGCAGCATATTTCACCAAGGGACCCATCTCATGAGCACCGCACCGCAGATCGATTACTCAACCTCGCCGGACCGCTACAAGCACTGGA
>Ga0308170_10003003_pt1 | contig 14125 bp, 7 predicted proteins | sample PhyBR2_2_FD_202136 | JGI IMG/M metagenome (GOLD analysis project Ga0308170, IMG submission 202136) | Phyllosphere microbial communities from UC Gill Tract Community Farm, Albany, California, United States - DLSLSB.R2 | ecosystem: Host-associated > Plants > Phyllosphere > Unclassified | place... | reverse complement strand
GATTGTCGCCGACCGCTTCAAGGCAGAAACCGACCTGCTGTGTTTTGACGAATTTTTTGTCTCAGACATCACCGATGCGATGCTGCTCGGCACATTGATGGAAGCGCTGTTCAGCCGTGGCATCACCCTGGTCGCCACGTCAAATATTCCGCCGGACGATCTCTATCGTAACGGTTTGCAGCGCGCACGTTTTCTACCTGCGATTGAGATGATCAAGCAGCACTGCGAAATCATGAATGTTGATGCCGGTATCGATTACCGCCTGCGCACGCTAACCTCGGCGCACCTGTGGATGACGCCGCTCGGTGAAGAGACCGCCAAAGAGATGGAGCGGATGTTCGTGGCGCTGGCGGGAAAACCGCGTCAAGCCCATGAACCGCTGGAGATTAATCACCGTAAGCTGCCCACGTTGGGCGTGGCTGAGGGCGTTGTGGCGATGAGTTTCCTTGCGCTGTGTGGGGAAGGGCGCAGCCAGCACGACTATATTGAACTGTCGCGCCGTTTTCACAGCGTATTGCTGTATGATGTGCCGGTGATGATTTACAAGACCGAAGACCAGGCACGGCGATTTCTGGCGCTGGTGGATGAATTCTACGAGCGGCACGTCAAGCTGGTGGTCTCGGCGGAAGCATCACTGTACGAGATTTATCAGGGCACGCGGCTGAAGTTTGAGTATCAACGCTGCGTATCCCGTCTGCAGGAAATGCAGAGTGAAGAGTATCTGCGACTGCCGCATTTGCCCTGAAACTTGAATGGGCGTGGCGGGATGAGGATTTTATCGCAGAAAACGTTCGATCTTTTTGGGCGACTTCTCTATAATCTTGCGACCCCACGTTACAGCAAAGGTTTTTTTCCCAAAACTCTTTGTGTTCCAGTAACTCTATCCGAAGGGGTGGGCTTACTGGTCAAGATGGTCGTGTGAGCTCCAACCGTTTATTCAAGCGTTTGGGATTTCACCAACGTGTAACTTAATTTGGGTAAGCTTTTAGATGAAAACTTTTACAGCTAAGCCAGAATCGGTCCAACGTGACTGGTATGTTGTTGACGCAACAGGCAAAACATTAGGTCGTTTAGCGACTGAATTGGCTCGTCGCCTGCGCGGTAAGCACAAAGCGGAATATACTCCGCACGTTGATACTGGTGATTACATTATCGTTCTGAACGCAGAAAAAGTTGCCGTAACCGGTAACAAGCGTACCGATAAAGTGTATTACCATCACACCGGTTTCGTCGGTGGTATCAAGCAAGCGACCTTCGAAGAGATGATTGCTCGCCGTCCTGAACGCGTGATTGAAATCGCGGTTAAAGGCATGCTGCCAAAGGGTCCGCTGGGCCGTGCTATGTACCGTAAACTGAAAGTTTACGCGGGCAACGAGCACAACCATGCGGCACAGCAACCGCAAGTTCTTGACATTTAATCGGGATTACAGGCAATGGCTGAGAATCAAAACTACGGCACTGGTCGCCGCAAAAGCTCTTCCGCACGCGTCTTTATTAAGCCGGGTAGCGGTAACATCGTTATCAACCAGCGTTCATTAGAACAGTACTTCGGTCGTGAAACTGCCCGCATGGTAGTTCGTCAGCCGCTGGAACTGCTGGACATGGTAGGTAAATTCGATCTGTACATCACTGTTAAAGGTGGTGGTATCTCTGGTCAGGCTGGTGCGATCCGTCACGGTATCACACGCGCTCTGATGGAGTACGACGAGTCCCTGCGTGGCGAACTGCGTAAAGCAGGCTTCGTTACTCGTGATGCTCGTAAAGTTGAACGTAAGAAAGTCGGTCTGCGTAAAGCACGTCGTCGTCCTCAGTTCTCCAAACGTTAATTTTTCCTGCTCACGCAGAAACGATTATCGGAAAACCCGGTGCCTGGCGCCGGGTTTTTTATTTCCTGCCTGTACAAAAAGCGCGAAACACCCACGGCTTTGTTATTTTCCCCCGCAATTCGACACTCCGCTCCCCACAAGCTGGCTAAAATCTGGTAAACTGTGTGTCACTTTGTGCCCATTGGCCGGGCAATGACGCTGGTATCCTGTGCAATGGACGATCGGTCAAACTTCGGGCTGATGGCAATAATGAGTCGCCGCGTGGATGGCTATTCGCAGTAATTTTCTCGATAAACTTGGAGGTTTACATGGCTGTCGCTGCCAACAAACGTTCGGTAATGACGCTGTTTTCTGGTCCGACTGACATTTTCAGCCATCAGGTACGTATTGTCCTGGCTGAGAAGGGTGTTAGTGTCGAGATCGAGCAGGTTGAAACGGATAACCTGCCGCAGGATCTGATCGACCTCAACCCGTACCGTACCGTACCCACCCTCGTTGATCGCGAGCTGACGCTGTATGAATCGCGCATCATCATGGAGTATCTGGACGAACGTTTCCCGCATCCACCGCTGATGCCGGTTTATCCGGTTGCGCGTGGTGAAAGCCGCCTGATGATGCACCGCGTCGAGCAGGACTGGTACAGCCTGATGCGTAAAGTCGAAAACGGCACGGCGCAGGAAGCGGAAGCAGCGCGCAAGCAGCTGCGTGAAGAACTGCTGGCCATCGCACCTCTGTTCGCCCGCACCCCGTTCTTTATGAGCGAAGAGTTTAGCCTGGTAGATTGCTACCTGGCCCCACTGCTGTGGCGTCTGCCACAGATGGGCATTGAGCTGATTGGTGCCGGTTCGAAAGAGCTGAAAGGCTATATGACGCGTGTCTTCGAGCGTGATTCCTTCCTGGCTTCCCTGACGGAAGCGGAACGCGAAATGCGCCTGCAAACGCGGGGCTGATTACGATGGAAATGTCTCAACTTACCGCACGTCGTCCCTATCTGCTGCGCGCTTTTTATGAGTGGTTGCTCGACAACAATCTCACGCCGCATCTGGTCGTAGACATTAATTTGCCGGGTGTCATGGTGCCCCTGGAATATGCCCGTGATGGTCAGATCGTTCTGAACATCGCGCCGCGTGCCGTGGGCAATCTTGAGCTGGGCAATGACGAAGTGCGCTTCAGCGCGCGTTTCGGCGGCGTTCCACGTCAGGTTTCCGTGCCGTTAATGGCGGTGCTGGCGATCTACGCCCGTGAAAACGGCGCAGGAACGATGTTTGAGCCAGAGCCAGCGTATGAAGAAGCGGGTGAATACGATGCTGCTGACGCGCAGGATAGCGCACCGGAAACGGTGATGTCGGTTATCGATGGCGATCGTCCTGACGACAGCGGTCAGGATGACGACAACGGTCCTGACGATGAGCCGCCGCCGCGCGGTGGTCGTCCGGCGTTACGCGTCGTGAAATAAAAAACGGGCCGTCAGGCCCGTTTTTTTATGCTGCGAAGGCTTAATACACGTCGCGCAGGTAACGCTTCTCTTTCTTCAGCTGGTCAACGTAGTCGGCTGCACGCTCCGCAGACATGCCACCAAACTGAGTAATCACCTGGTACAGCGCCTTATCGACGTCTTTTGCCATGCGTGATGCATCGCCACACACGTAGAAGTACGCCCCCTCTTCCAGCCACGCAAACAGCTCTGCGCCCTGTTCCAGCATGCGGGTCTGCACGTAAATCTTCTCAGCCTGATCGCGGGAGAACGCCAGGTCAAGGCGGGTCAGTAGACCTTTCTCTTTCCAGCTATTGAGCTCGTCCTGATAGATATAGTCATGTTCCTGATGCTGGTCGCCGAAGAACAGCCAGTTTTTGCCTTTGGCGCCCAGCGCATCACGCTCCTGAAGGAAGGCGCGGAACGGTGCGATACCGGTGCCCGGGCCAATCATGATCAGCGGCGCATCGCCGTTGGACGGCACGCGGAACGCTTTATTTGGCGAGATAAAGATCGCCGGCTTTTCACCGCGCTTCACGCGTTCGGCCAGGTAGGTCGAGCATACGCCGCTGCGCGCGCGTCCGGCGCTGTGGTAGCGCACGGAAGCAATCGTCAGGTGCACCTGATTCGGGTGCGCCTTCTGGCTGGAAGAGATGGAGTAAGCGCGGTGCTGCAACGGGCGCAGCAGGGCAACAAACTCAGGAATGCTCAGCGCACGGGTGACGTCGAGCTGCAGCAGATCGAGGGTATCTTTGCCCCACAGCCAGACGCCCAGCGCATCTTTATCATCGTGCTGCAGGACGTGGCGCAGCTCCTGGTTGGTGGTGTTCTGGCCCACCCACTCAATCAGCTTGCGCGAAGGCTCGGAGATCTCGAACTGATAGGTCAGCAGGTCACCGAGGCTACGTTCGAAGCCAGGGACCGGCGTATCGTAGTCGGATTTTAGCTGCGTCAGCAGCAGGTTAACCAGTGCCGGTTCGTTCACCGGGATCACCCCCAGCGCGTCGCCCGCTTCGTACTTCAGCCCGCTGTCGGTCAGGTCAAACTCGAAGTGACGGATGTCCTTACCGGAGTTTTCACCGGACAGACGCTTGTTGGTCGCCAGCGCTGCCGCATACGGGTTGTTCTTGTTGCTGCCCGGAATGACCGGCGCTTCCGGGGCGCTCTCCAGCGCTGTGCCGCTGCTGCCCGCGCTGGCGGCAAACTGAGGCATGGAAGCGGCGATCCACTCATTGGACGGCTCTTCAAAGTCGATGTCGCAGTCAATGCGGTCGTAAACGCGTTTCGCACCCAGCTGCTCCAGGCGCATATCAATAAATTTACCTGCCTGGCAGAAGCCGTCGTAGCCGGTATCACCGATAGCCAGAACCGCAAAGTGCATCTGCTCAAGACGCGGCGCGGTGCTGGCAGAAATCGCCTGCCAGAACAGCTGGGCGTTATCCGGCATCTCGCCTTCACCGTAGGTGGAGGTGATCACCAGCACGTGACGCATGGTGGCGAACACTTCAATATCCACTTCGCCCAGCCCCTGAACCACGGGCACCAGACCTTTGGCGCGGGCGGCTTTCGCCGCGCTCTGCGCTAAGGCTTCAGCATTACCGGTCTGTGAACCAAACAGGATATGCAGCTGGGTGTTGGCAGCCGACGCTGCCCCGCTTGCCGCCTGCGGCTGGTTTTCCAGCACCAGCAGGCGTGAATGTAACCCGGCAAGAAAGCCCGCCAGCCAAAATTTCTGTTCGCCATTGAATGGCGCATCTTCAGGAATATAAGGAATCTTCATCGCTTTTATCTACTCAATCCCGTTCTCATTATTTATCAGGCTAATTTGCCAACCGCCGCCGCCAGTTCTGGCAGTGCAGCGCGCGCAAACAGCTCTTCAAAGTCAGGCAGACGTCCCAGCACTTCCCGGTTACAGGCATCCTGATACATGATCCAGCCATAGGTTGCCAGGCTGTCCATGGAGCGGATATTACGCTGCGTCAGGGCGGCTTTATAATCCGACATACGCTTGGCGCCAATCAGGCAGGAAAGCTCTTCGTCGCTGTAGCTTTCAATCGCGGCACGACCGTGGCGCTGCAGCTTGCTGATCAGGGTGAAATCTTCCGTCATCAGCAGGTTGCGCACCGCTTTCTCAACGGCTGGGTCCTGCACCGGCGTGCCTTTCGGCAGGCGGGAGAGCGCCAGCTGCTGTGCCGAACTCAGCACGGTGTAGTTGTTCAGCAGCACCAGCATTTCAGGGGTGTCGGTGGCGCCGTAGCCCGGAACCGCACCGTTAGCGATCGCCTTGCCATCGCGCCACGCCGCTTTAAACTTCGCCACCTGGTGACCGGCCAGCGCGGTAGACAGCTCCTCCAGCAGATCCTTACGGGTCTTGGCTTTCAGGATCTCAGCGCCGTCCTGGTAGAGCAGCAGGGAGCGCGGCATCACGTAGACGAAATGCTGACTCTCGCTTTCCCAGTGATCCAGCAGCCACTGCGCACGCGGCGAGCGGGTCGCTTCCAGATGCCAGTTCAGCATCGTCAGCACCGCGTCTTTGTGTACGCGCGCCATCTCGTTGTCGTCGGTGATCGAACCCAGCATCACCGAGTCAGCCGCCACGGAACCCGCCAGCGTGCCGTACGGGTCATACTGATAGGCGAAGCCGCCGCTCATCCCGTTGCCGAAGCCGGTACCGTAAGTGCCGAGGTTCAGCACTGCGCCGTTGGTCATATATTCGCAGCAGAAATCACCGACGCCTTCGACGACCGCCGTGGCACCGGAGTTACGCACGGCGAAGCGGTCACCTGCCTGGCCCTGAGCAAACAGACGCCCGCCGGTGGCACCGAACAGCGCGAAGTTACCGACCAGCACGTTGCCCTCTGCATCCTGCGAGCCGCCGCCAGGCGACATCACCACGATTTCACCGCCGCACTGGCCTTTACCGACGCCGTCGTTACAGGTGCCGTAATGCTCAAGGCGCATGCCGTCATTGCAGAACACGCCGTAAGACTGACCGGCAGAGCCGGACGTGGCGATGGTGACGGTACCCGGCGCCAGATAACGGCGACCGCGATCGTCCAGCAGGGCTGCCGGAATAGCGCTCAGCTGCTCCGCATCCAGCTGATGGTTCAGCAGGCGTTCGATATCAATCGCCAGCTGGCCACCAACGCTCTTATTACGGTTGTTCAGGATGATGCCATCGCCAAGGGCGATCGCGGTCGATCCCTGATTGACCAGTTGATCTTTCACCAGCTCGACCCAGCCATCGTCCAGCTCGAAATCTTTTTCCAGATAGACCGGGCGGGCAATTTTCAGCTCCGGCACCACGGTTAACATGGCGCGCAGATCCAGCTTGCCGACTTCCAGCGGGTGATCCATCAGGTGCAGCAGGTCAGAGCGTCCACGCGCTTCGCGCAGAGAGCGCAGGCCGAGGCGCGCCAGCATCTCACGCACTTCGTGCGCAACGTTGATAAAGTACTGTGCCAGCTGGCGCGGATCGCCATCAAACGCTTCGGCGTTGGTGGTTAAACCGGCCGGGCATTTCACGTTACAGTTTTTCGCCATCACGCATTTCAGCATCATCAGTGCGGTAGTACCGAACTCGAAGCTGTCGCCGCCCAGCAGCGCGGATTTCACCACGTCGCTACCGGTCTGCTGAGCGCCGGAACAGCGCAGCAGCACTTTTTCGCGCAGGCCGTTGGCACACAGCGCCTGGTGAACTTCGGCGATGCCGATTTCCGCCACGCGGCCAGTGTATTTCAGGCTGGTTACGGAAGCCGCACCGGTGCCGCCGGTGTTACCCGCGACGTTAATCACATCGGCGCCGGCTTTCGCCACGCCAACCGCGATGGTGCCGATACCCTCGGACGACACCAGCTTCACGATCACGCGCACGCGCGCTGCTTTACAGTCGTGGATCAGCTGTGCCAGATCCTCGATGGAGTAAGTGTCGTGGTGCGGCGGTGGTGAAACCAGCTCAACGCCCGGTGTGCCCCCGCGCGCTGCGGCGATCTCAACGGTAACTTTCGCCGCCGGTAACTGACCGCCTTCGCCCGGTTTTGCACCCTGGCCGATTTTAATCTCCAGCTCTTCCAGCATCGGGTCCGCCAGATAGGCTGCCCAGACGCCGAAGCGGCCGGAAGCCAGCTGCTTGATGCGTGAAGCGCGAATGGTGCCGTGGCGCGAATAGTGCTCGCCACCCTCACCACAGTTGCTCATGCCGCCAACCATGTTAGTGCCGTGCGCCACCGCTTCATGCGCCGGAGCCACCAGCGCGCCGTGGCTCATCGCACCGGAGGCAAAGGTACGGGTAATTTCATGCGCAGGCTGCACTTCGCTCAGCGGCAGCGCCGCAGAGATGGTGAAGATGCGCGACAGGTAGTCGGCCGCCTTGCCGTTAGCGCTGATGTGCAGCGCGTCCGCGCTGATTTCGCTGTGCTCAATGGCATCACCGAAGCGTTTTTTCAGCACGCCGGACAGGGTGGTCAGGCGATCGTGCTCGCTTTTCAGGCCGACGATGGCATCGGTCAGGCGCAGCGTGAACTGGCCTTCACGGCCTTCGACCGCCTGGCACACCATACCGCGCACCGCAAAGCCATTGTTGACCAGCGAGTAACGGCCCAGCTTACGGGTAAATTCGGCTTCGCTGTCGACGTGGGTCAGGTCCGCCGGGAAGGCGAGAATGTCACGCAGCGCCGCAGGACGGCGTTTACGCTCTTCCAGCATCAGGCTGGAGAACTGACGGTAGTCCGGGGTGATAGCAAAGTTATCGATCACCTCGTTCGGAATGCGCTCAAAGCTGCTGTCCTTAAAGGATTTGGCTTTGATGTTAAAAGCGTTATCCAGCTTGGCCAGCGTCATCAGGCGGATAAAGTTATCCTCCTCACGCGGCTTGTCGGCGAAGCGGATCGGCTGCTCGGTCATATCGATGAAGGTGCGCACGGCGATGGTGCCGTAAGAGTGGCCGGCCCCTTCCGCGCGCTCTTTAAACAGGCCGAGCAGCGGCACTTCGTTTTCGCCTTGAATGCGCAACGCGCTCTGATGCCAGTCCACCGCCATCTGCGCGATGCTGGCAAAACCTGCGCCGCCGACCGGGGTCTTGATGTTCGGGAAGTACTTCTTCAGCACGCGATCTTCGGTATCAAGGAAGTTCGGCTCGAAGAACTCACCGCAGCTATAGCTCTCAACGGTACACAGGCCGACTTTGCCCATGGTTTTCATCAGCGCTTTTTCTGCGGCTTTGGCATAGCGTTTAAAGGCTTTGTTGCCGCCTTCGCCTTCACCGTACTTCTCTTCCGCACGCATCTGCACGCCCAGCGGATAGACCGCGGAAGCGCCAAATCCGAGGGTGGCCGCGATATGGTGTGACGAGATGCTCTGGCCGCTCTCCACCACCAGCGAAACGTCGAGGCGCAGACCTTCCTGCACCAGGCGCTGGTTAATGGCGGAAACCATCAGCAGCATGGGAATGCTGGCGCGGGTTGAGGAGATGTGGCGATCGGTGATCACCGCAATGCCGCCCTGTTCGCGGGCGAAATCGACCACTTCCTGAGCTAAATCGTCGATGGCTTTTTCCAGCGCGTCCGCGTTGGCGGCACGATTCAGCGGGTCGACGCCAATTACCGGGGTGTAGAGCATCTCAAAGCGTTTGTACGGAGCAACGGTCTGCTCACGCAGCTGCAGCATATCCAGGTGGGTCAGGATCGGGCTTGGTACCACGATCTGCTTGCCTTTGCTGCGGCCGAGGTGCGGTTTGGCACCCAGCGCCACGCGCAGCGTCATGCCGTCGGCTTCACGAATGGAGTCGAGCGGCGGGTTAGTCACCTGCGCAAAGCGCTGGGAGAAGTAGTGCGCCATGCCGCCTTCGTGGTCGGACAGGGCGTTGATAGCGTTGCCGTAGCCCATCGCGGAGATTTTCTCTGCGCCGGTGGTGAGCATCGGGTCCATCATGAACTTGAAGCTTTCCTGGTTGTAGTAGTACGCCACAAAACGCTGATAGGTTTTGAGGTCGCCGCTATAACGCAGTGGGGAGCCTTGCTGCTCCGCTGGGATCACCGGCAGCTCTTCGAGCGTGACGCGCGACTGTGCCAGCAGCGCCGGGTAATCCGCTACCGCCGCCAATTTTTCCAGCGCTTCGAGGGTGGTGTAGCTGCGCTTTTCGCGGTGATCGTAATACAGCATCCCGCCCGCTTCGATACGGCCACGGCGCAGCACGCTCTCCGGTGGGAAGGCGATCTGACCGGCTTCGGACATGGCACCGATGTACTCTGCGGTCTCAACGGAACGCAGCGGGCGCAGGCCCAGGCGGTCCAGACGGGCACCAATCACTTCACCGTTGCCGAAGATCAGCGCAGCCGGGCCGTCATTCTTCTCTTCATACAGGGAGAAGTACTCCAGCATCGCGCGCACTTCCGCAGACAGCGACGGGTCGTTCTCCCACGCAGGCGGCATCATTGAGACCACGGCGGTGATCAGGTCGAGGTTATCTTCCATCAGGCGGCTGTGGATGCTCTGGTCAAGGCGTGAGCTGTCGGACTGGCCTTTCGGACGCACAATCTTCTTGCCACGGGCCAGCGCCAGCGCCGACTCCGCAATGCGGTTTTTACGGTCGGTATTCAGCTCGCCGTTGTGCGCCATCAGGCGGAACGGCTGCGCCATGGTGGTATGCGGGTCGGTATTGGTTGAGAAACGGGTATGGAAGAACAGACCGCGCACCTGATGGTCGGCGTCGGTCAGATCCTGGAAATAGGGGATCACTTCGTTTGAGTTCAGGCGTGCTTTAAATACCTGAGTGCGCGAAGAGAGCGACAGCGGGTAGAGACCGCCAAATTCGCTTTCGGTAAAGGCGCGTGCTTCGATATCCAGCAGCGCGCGATAGATGCGCTTCTCGAAGTCTATCTGATGAGTGATATCGGCCGGGGCAGTAAACACCCACTGCACGATAGGCAGCTGGAACGGGATCGCCGCCGGGCGCAGCACGCTGGTATCCAGCGGCATGTCACGCTTAATGATAATGGCAAGATCATAAGTGGCCAGCGTCTCTTCTACCAGACGCTCGGCGTTGGCACGCAGCGCAGCATCTTTCGGTACGAAGAAGTTACCCACGCCAAAGCGACCGGCCTCTAACGGCAGCCCGGTGACTTTGCGGAAGAAGTGCAGAGAGAGGTCAACGTTCACCCCGGCTCCGTCACCGACGCCTTCAGCAGACATGCCTCCACGGTGAGGTACGGTGCAGAGTGCGCTGTGCGCCATTTGCAGAACCTCATGAGTTTGCTCGCCGTCCTTACGAGTAATGAAACCCACACCACAACTGTCACTGTCTTTTGATGGATCGTACAGTCCATAAGGATAAGGTTTTGAGTTGGACATCGAGGGCCTCCTTAACTGCTTTGACATTACCACTAATCTTCAGGCACAGAGGGCGCTCGGCATCTCTCCAGGCTCTGTATCCTATTTTTGCCGCTGTTTGTTACGGACACCGTGAATCCGGGCATCCTTCGCCAGATATTTTCTAAAACATCCTTGAAGGGGACCGCTCACTTTAATTCCGGGTCTCTGGGTGGAGATAACTTGCATCACAAGGGAGTCTGGTTGCTGCATAGATATGCCAAGACGCTGACCCCTGAGGAAATCTTCCAGCGGATTTCCAACTTATCGGTAAAGCGTACTCAGGTCAAATAGCGTTCTTACTTATGCTTTTTGACGCTTTGAGTGAGTTATCTTATTGATATGTATGGTTATCACCACCATTTTTCACGCTGTTCAACATGAGTTGTCAGGGGGCGAAGTGTGAGCTGACTCACTATAGGGCAGGCGCCAAATCTCTGCACCATGCTGGTGCCGGAGGTAATGGCAGCAGAATGTGCTGTAAGAATGAGTATAACCGCAGGAACGCACTGTTTTTAATTAGTGGGGTTATTTGAATAAAATAGGGGGTGTCATTAGTAAAATTAATCATGCCAGGTGTGATTAATATTTCATGAATTGTGAATGGTTATTCGTTTGGATGAGACAAAAGAAGGCGAGTGATTTCCATCATCGCTAAGAAAAACATCATCTGAGAATGGCGCGGCGAACTGGCAGCGGCCCTACAGATTATGCAGTTATAAAATTTAGTCAATATGCGCAGGCGTAACTTTTTTGATCCGGGCGAAATGCGTACCTGGCGCGGGATAGCAGCGATCCGCAGCCGTTGCCTGACGGCGACGATAATCCCGCCATAAGCGGCCGCCGCCTGTGGGTGGTGCTGCACTATTACCGTGCAGCTGCTGGCAGTGTCCTGCGGTCAATCGTGCGTTGGTCTTTTGTCCAATTCCGGTATGATTGCGGCTATCAGGCGGAAGGGATCCTTTATGAAACAAATTCGTTTATTAGCGCAGTACTACGTTGATTTGATGGTGAAGCTGGGGCTGGTGCGCTTCTCGTTGCTGCTGGCCTCTGCGCTGGTGGTGCTGGCGATGATTGTGCAGATGGCCGTCACCATGGTGCTGCGCGGCCACGTCGAAAGCATTGATATGGTGCGATCGGTGTTTTTCGGCCTGCTGATCACCCCGTGGGCGGTCTATTTCCTCTCGGTGGTGGTGGAGCAGCTGGAGGAGTCGCGCCAGCGCCTGTCACGGCTGGTGGATAAGCTGGAGGAGATGCGTAATCGCGACCTTGAGCTGAACCAGCAGATGCAGGGCAATATCACCCAGCTAAATCAGGAGATTGCCGACCGTATCAAAGCCGAAGAGGCGCGCCTGCAGGTGATGACCCGGCTGAAAGAGGAGATGGCGCGGCGTGAAGAGGCGCAGATCGAGCTGGAACAGCAATCCTCCTTCCTGCGCTCGTTCCTTGATGCTTCCCCCGACCTGGTTTTCTACCGTAACAGCGACCAGCAGTTTTCCGGCTGTAACCGGGCGATGGAGCTGCTGACCGGCAAAAGTGAGAAGCAGTTAATCGGCCTGACACCCAAAGAGGTGTACGACGACGATGCCGCCACCAAAGTGCTGGAAACGGACGAAAAAGTGTTCCGCCACAACGTCTCACTGACCTACGAGCAGTGGTTACAGTATCCCGACGGGCGCAAGGCCTGTTTTGAGATCCGTAAAGTGCCTTATTACGACCGCGTGGGCAAGCGCAGTGGGCTGATGGGCTTCGGGCGCGATATAACCGAGCGTAAGCGCTATCAGGACGCGTTAGAGAACGCCAGTAGGGAAAAGACCACCTTTATCTCTACGATTAGCCACGAGCTGCGTACGCCGCTTAACGGCATTGTCGGTCTGAGCCGCATCCTGCTGGATACCGATCTCAATCAGGAACAGCTGAAATACCTCAAAACCATCCACGTTTCGGCGATCACTCTTGGCAATATTTTCAACGACGTGATTGAGATGGATAAAATCGAGCGGCGCAAAGTGCAGCTGGATAACCAGCCGATCGACTTCACCGGCTTCCTCGCCGATCTGGAAAACCTCTCCGGCCTGCTGGCGGAGCCGAAAGGGCTGAAGTTTGTACTGGCGCCCGACCTGCCGCTGCCGCACAAAATTATCGCCGACGGCACGCGCCTGCGTCAGATCCTGTGGAACCTGATCGGCAACGCGGTAAAGTTTACCCAGCAGGGCGAAATTGTGGTGCGCGTTGGCTATCTGGAGGATGACTGCCTGCGCTTTGAGGTTGAAGACTCCGGCATGGGCATTCCGCAGGACGAGCAGGATAAGATCTTCGCCATGTACTACCAGGTGAAGGATCAGCGCGGCGGCAAACCGGCGACCGGAACCGGCATCGGGCTGGCCGTTTCCCGCCGCCTGGCGCAGAGCATGGGCGGAGACATCAGCGTGCGCAGCGCCCCGGGCCAGGGCTCCTGCTTTACCCTGACGCTGAACGCCCCGCGTATCGCGGAACAGGTGGAGGATGAGCAGCCGGAAGACGACCTGCCGCTGCCTGCGCTGCATGTGCTGCTGGTAGAAGATATTGAGCTGAACGTTGTCGTCGCGCGCTCGGTGCTGGAGAAGCTCGGCAACAGCGTGGAAGTGGCGATGACCGGCCAGGCGGCGCTGGATATGTTCAACCCGGATGAATTTGACCTGGTGCTGCTGGATATCCAGCTGCCGGACATGACCGGGCTGGACGTGGCGCGTGCTATTCATCGGCGCCACGCAGGTGAGCAGCTGCCGCCGCTGGTGGCGCTGACCGCTAACGTGCTCAAGGACAAGCGTGAATACCTGGATGCCGGCATGGACGATGTGCTGAGCAAACCGCTGGCGGTGCCTGCGCTGACGGCGATGATCAAAAAATACTGGGATTATCAGGAAGTCGAGCTGCCAACCCTAACGGAGAGCAACATGGATGAGAAACAGCTGGCGCTGCTGGATGTGCCAATGCTTGAGCAATATATCGAACTGGTCGGGCCGAAGTTGATCCATCAGAGTCTGGAGATGTTTGAGCAGATGATGCCGGGTTATCTGGAGGTGCTGGATTCCAACATGATGGCGCGCGATCAGAAAGGGATTGCCGAAGAGGGCCACAAGATCAAAGGGGCTGCAGGATCGGTCGGTCTGACTCACTTACAACAGATTGCCAAACAGATTCAAAGCCCGGAACTGCCAGCATGGTGGGATAACGTGCAGGAGTGGATTGATGAGCTGAAACAGGAGTGGCGCAATGACGTTGAAGTACTGCGTCAATGGGTTACGGATGCTGAAAAAAAATGACCCCGACCGAGGCCGGGGTGCGCGAATACTGCGCCAACACCAGGGAAACTGGAAACCTGCGCTATTTTGATAGGAATCGTCGGGAGCGCAGATTTGGTATTGGGTGAACCACTAATAAGCTCAGGAACTACTTTAGCAAATCTCACATCACATGT
>Ga0308170_10002999_pt1 | contig 14135 bp, 8 predicted proteins | sample PhyBR2_2_FD_202136 | JGI IMG/M metagenome (GOLD analysis project Ga0308170, IMG submission 202136) | Phyllosphere microbial communities from UC Gill Tract Community Farm, Albany, California, United States - DLSLSB.R2 | ecosystem: Host-associated > Plants > Phyllosphere > Unclassified | place... | reverse complement strand
AGGAAAAAGAATCGTGTTTATAGCTATCGGCATTTTCATCACCATGTTCAGTTTTATTTTTTACTCGCTATTTTTTCATAGCGGTACGAATGAAAACTCGGAAGGTACCGCTAGTAGTAAGCCTTTGTCTGCAAGCGAGCAAAGAAAAGAGGACCTAAATTTAGTAGAAAGAAATGAAGCCTTAGTTTATAGAGGTATTTGGTATTCTGATCGAGCGGATGGCATGGTTTTGGAATTAAAAAATGACGGAACTTATCAAAGTACCAGTTGGCTCACAACGGGTCAGTATCGCTTAGTAGATACAAAGCTTGTTCTGACGGACAAAGAGAAAGAGGAAGTTTCTTTTGAGCTGATGACAAGGTTAGGCGAAACGATTTTCTTTTATGAAGACAATGAAGGGAACACGACCTATTTCTATCCTAGTGTTGCATTGATGGAAAGGGCCAAAGAAATTATTGATTCCAGTGGGGAAGAAATCGATGAGATAATCAGTCAAAAATGGAATGACGTGTTACTTCAAGGTAGTTGGACGGGAACGACGATGAATAGTCAAGTGTTGATTGATTTTACAGAAGACACATTTGTCCAAAGAAAAGTGGAAGACGGAAACGAAATAAGTCGAATTTTTTACTATCGCGTCATTTCTGAAGATATTTCTGAGACGCTATGTGTACTTGAACTATCAGTCACAGATGAAAATTCAGCAGTGATGACATTTGAGGTCACCTTAGAAGAGACACAATTCGGTTATCGCATGCATTCCCTCCCAGGGATGTTTTTATGGGTAAATGATTACGAAAAACCACATCAAGCTGTGCGATTAACTCAAACAGGTATTTTTAGAGAAGAAAATTCATCTTTAGAACAATTACTTGAACATCGCTTGAATGGTTAATCGACTCTAAAAAATTCTTCATTGAATGGAGGAGACCGATGTTTTATAAAAAATACGAAGACTATCTTAAAGAATATATAAACAAAGATATTTCAATAAAATCAGTAAAACCTCATGAAGAAAAAGTATTCAATGAGTTTCAAGCAAAAGCAATATTGGATAGTAATCCTGAAACTTTCAGAGAAGAATTCCACTTCGTTCTAGACTTGATTTCTTCAAGAAAAGAAGTGAACGAAGAAAAGACAAATGATTTAAAACAATCATTTGAAAGGATGCTCAAAAACATTGATCCATCAGACTACAATACGTTGAGATTCTCCATTTATAAATCGCGGATGATCGTCTTAAAACAAGATATACGTGAGCAAGAAACAAGGACAAAAGATGCGGCACCCACTTTTACGTCAAACACACAGTTACAAGCATCTGACGAATTAGTAAGTCCTAAATTAGTGGCTGAACAAGAAAGAAGATTTGCAGAACAAGCCTCACTCAATAAGAGAGACAACGTAAAGCAAGAAGTTTTATCTAATGAGCAGATCAAAGAGAATGTCTCGATGCACGTAAATTCTGTCCACACGACGAATCAATATACAAAAGAAGAACACCATGAAAGGCTTAAAGTGAGTGATTTAAAAGAACAATTTGAAAAAGAACGTTCTTTTAATAAAGAACCGCATTCAGCTGGAGTACCATCAGGAACAGTCAACAGATTGCGACAATACTATGAAGGTCTGAATCATTCATCAAATGATCATTCACCATTAGAAAGTCGAAAGTCATCTAGATGGAGAACCCCGCAAAAGAACGATTCGCTGAACGTTCAAAATAGGCAAAATCAACCGACAGATCGACGGAGCCAAAGAGATGAAGGAACATCGTCCTATCAAAAGGCTCCTTCATTAAAAGGTACTAGCGAATTTGTGCGTAGAGGAAACGAAAGCACAGTCTATACGAATGAATCATCACCCACAAATAAAGCAGAGCCGGATCAAACCGGCATGACGAACGAAGAATTTCAAAGACGGCGAGATCGATTTGGCAATCTGCCTGGACCAAGTAACGAACCACCAGTCATTGAGAGAACAACCCAAAGCGAACCGGATAACTACCAGACAGCTACTTATCAAAATCCACCTAGGCAACAACGAAGTAGTGAGCTAGTACAAGAAGGCAGAGCAAGCAGGGTAGATAGCAACGATACCTTAAGGACAAATAATGCAGAATCGGGTTCAGCTGGTAGGTCGAATGAAGAAATACAAAGATATCGAGACCGATTCGGCAATCTGCCTGGACCAAGTAACGAACCACCAGTTATCGAGAGAACAAATCAAAGAGAACCGGCTAACTACCAGACAGCTACTTATCAAAATCCACCTAGGCAGCAACGAAGTAGTGAGCTAGTGCAAGAAAGTCAAGCTAGTAGGATAGATAACAATGACTCATTAAGGACAAACAATGCAGAATGGAATCAAACTGGTAGGGCGAACGAAGAATTTCAAAGATATCGAGACCGATTTGGTAATATGCCTGGACCAAGTAACGAACCACCAGTCATCGAGAGAACAACCCAAAGAGAACCGGCTAACTACCAGACAGCTACTTATCAAAATCCACCTAGGCAGCAAAGAAGTAGTGAGCTAGTGCAAGAAAGTCAAGCTAGTAGGATAGATAACAATGACTCGTTAAGGACAAACAATGCAGAATTGAGTCAAACTGGTAGGGCTGACGAAGAATTTCAAAATCTTCGTGCTCGATTTGAAAACCTGACTGGTACAAGCAGTGAACCATCACTTTCAAAGAAAAAGAGTCGTGGAGAGAGTGAACATCAAGGAACTTCTTATCATAGAGCTATCACCAGGCATGACAGTAGTGAAAGCGTACGTAAAGTAAACGAAAGCGCAGTTGATACGAATGATTCATCATCTGCAAATAAAATAAAATCGAATCAAACCGGCTTGACGAATGAAGAATTCCAAAACCGTCGCGCTCGATTTGAAAATCCTAGTGTAAAAAGTGATAACCGCCTTGCAACAGAAGCAACAGGTCAAGTGAGGGCAGCGAGAGACCAGTTTGAAAAAGCGAGCAATCTTCCTGACGACCGACCAGCTCCAGAATCCACGGGACGAGTGAGAGCAACGAGGGACCAGTTTGAAAAAGCAAATGCCCTTCGTGATGACCGACCAATTCCAGAATCAACAGGTCGAGTGGAAGCAGTGAGAGAACGGTTTGAAAGTGAGAATACTCTTCCTAACGACCGACCAGCTCCAGAATCCACGGGACGAGTGAGGGCAGCGAGGAACCAGTTTGAAAAAGCGAATGCCCTTCGTGATGAGCGACAAGTTCCAGAATCAACAGGTCGAGTGGAAGCAGTGAGAGAACGGTTTGAAAGTGAGAATACTCTTCCTAACGACCGACCAGCTCCAGAATCAACGGGTCGAGTGAGAGCAGCGCGAGACCGGTTTGAAAAAGCGAACGATCATCTTAATGAGCGACCAGTTCCAGAATCCACGGGACAAGTAAAGGCAGTGAGAGACCGGTTCGAAAAAGCGACCGACCTTCCTGACGACCGACCAGCTCCAGAATTAACGGGTCGAGTTGAAGCGATGCGAAGACAGTACGAGTCCAGAAATGGGAGAGAAACTGAAGCTAGTGTCTCTAACGAAACATTCCAACAACAAAATGGCTTGGCTAATGAAAGATTTCGTCAACGCCGAGACCAATTTGAAAATCCTGTTGTAACAAGTAGTGATGGATCAAAATCAGAAGAAACTGCTATAGCCGATCAGCTAGATCGTAGAAAAGAAACAAGCAACCAACCTACTGCTAACTCTGCTGATCAAACAGGTATCGCTGCTGGTAATACGAAAAAAATCCGTGAATTGTTAGCTGATAAACTCAAATTTAATCCAGTAGAGAAAGTACCACCTGAAACAAATACCCAAACAGCTACTCAAATAGATAGTTCCCATCCACCAGTAGAGGAATCTGCCTCTGACACTCAAAACAGCCAAATGAGAAATCAGATGCGTGAAGGTGGTGAACTGAGATCAACGAAACTGGATGGAACGAGTACAGCAACTGGAGGAATGGATAAAAAGCAGTCGGAAAACACAACTGATTCTTTAGATAAACTTGGAATAGACGCGAGTAGTGATAATTTTGGTTTAAATGAGAATCCTTCAGGAAAAACGGATAAAGCTACAGAAACCGATTTTATGGATGACGATATAGAATTGCCAGAGTCAGGACCGCTTACAGAAAAAAAGAAAATCCACACAAAAAAAAGCCGAGCGATTCAAATCGGAAGATTTTTGTTGAACTTACTACCATTAGCATCTTGGCCGTTGATCAGTATGTGGGTAACTGGCATTTTAGGTATCGTTCCAATTTACTTTGCTATGTATGGACTACCATTAACTCGGTTTATTTACGTGACTATTTTGATTGCCGTTTATGGACCAAAACTCATCAACTATATTCTTAAACTTTGTTCTAGAATACAAACCTATCGCCAGGCAGAACGAAGTCGACAGAGAAACTTAGAAGATCGAGTGATTGATCCAAAAGAAAAATCAATTCAAAGAGAAACTGCCGCTCATGAGAAAGAAACAGCAAAAACAAAACAACAGAATCACTCATCAGAAAAAGTCAGTCCTGAAAATTCAGAAAAAGACAAATCTGTAAAGGGTTATTTTAAAAGAAATTGGAAATCTCTCGCCATCATCTTTGGTGTTGGGATAGTTGTAGCAGGAATTGGTATCGCACTGACACCAGTAATAGCACCATATATATTTACGATAGCCACCTCAACTCCGTTATTTATGTACAAAGTAACTTCAGTTATTGCAATGGCACTTGGGGTTTCCTTTGGTGTGACTGCCTTGAGTAAAGGACTGCATGCACTACAAAGAAAGTTTTATAAAAAAGAAGATCAAACATTAGAAACGACAACACAAAAAGAAACAATCGAAAAAAATTCTTTAGAGGTAGATAAGAATTTTGATAAAGCCTATGAAAAATTGGATAAGGATGATCGTGCATCTGCCCATGATAATTCGTCAATAAAAAGTGCTGGATCAAAAGAAGATGGCATAAAACTCGCTAGTAATGAAACGAAGTCAATGGAAAAAAGTCCATATGCATGGGTCTATGGTCAAGAGACAGAAAACAAAACCCCAAATGAATCGAATCGTTCAAGTCGGTCGAATTCGTTCAATACCCATGAAACACTTCATGTGAAAGCGGATATTCATGAGCCACCCTCACAGTCATCACGTGAAAACCGTGCGACGAATCAATTAGGTGAAGCCGCAAGACATCGGTTGGATAATACAAAATCTGAAAGAAATCCACAGATTACTGAACAAAATAAGGGAATCAATCGTCAGCCGGCCGTCAAAGAGGCATTTGATTCAATCAAACAAAAAGCAATTTCGAAGAGTAATAATGCCAGTGGTAAGCCCCTACTGAAAGGTCAAATATCTTTTGAAAAATAAAGAATACGGAGAGAGATTCAATGAATAAAATCAAACTAATGAGCATATTTAGCGTCATCTTGTTGCTCTTACATTTTCCAGTGAGTGTTTATGCTACTTTTAATGATTATATGCTCGATGAGATCCATCAAGGAAAGAGCTTACGTGCATGGTTGTATGACGAAGGAGAAAACGCAATCTCTCAACAGATCAGTGCTACACCACAAGTAGATGGTTCTTTAGGGGTTGATGTGGGGGATAGTGTAAGTTTTTCGATTAATATTCCTACCTATGCCCTTGTAACAGATCGAGGTGGTTGGATTCCAGCACTTACGGGAGGTAAGAGTGGAAATACGCCTGTACCCAATTACTTTTATACTCAGATGCGTTATGGAAAGTCACCAAATCTGCTAGGTAATTTTAGCATAGGCGAGGTGACCGCGACAAATCTTCCTTCGGGAGTGACTATTAGCAGGGTAGTTGGTCCGACTACGGGAAATCATACAAGAGTTGATGTGACAGTTACTAGGTCACAGGTGAGTGCGACAAATGGTCATACTAACTCAATCAATCTTAACTTGAGTTCGCTTTATTTAGATACATGGGCAATTGATCCAACAACTGCTGATTTTTTTGGAAACAACCCGATTAATGTAGGGGGTATCACACTTACTAATCTTAATTTAGGCACATTGTCACTGCGAACAAAAAATTCAATCAAAGTGAGATATATCGATGAGGAAGGTAATGAACTCCGAGCTCCACTGGTAGAACAAATGGAGGTTGGTCAAAACTATACGTATACACCTCCAGCCATTCCGGGATATACCTACAGCAGATTATCATCTGGAAGCGCAAGTGCTTCCGGTCAGATGGCAGCTGGTCCGGAAAGACTTGTTGAATTTGTCTATACAAAGAATCCAACGGTGGGCGGAGCGATCACGGTGAACCACGAATTTATCGGTGCTTCAAGTATGAATAGCAGTGAACGATTCACAAACGTGGGGAATGTGGGCGATCGATTTGAATTGACACCTAGAACAGAAGCCGGTTGGCAAGTAAAAGGTGAGTTGCCAGAAGTGATAGTGACAGAACAAGCACAAACGGTGACGATTCAATACGAGCGAAAACCTGGAGGTGCCATCACCGTCAATCATGAATTCATTGGCGATTCTTCTATGAATACGAACGAAGTGATTACAGATGTCGGGAATGTCGGTGATCGTTTTGAATTGATGCCACGAACAGAAGCGGGTTGGCAAGTAAAAGGTGAGTTGCCAGAAGTGATAGTGACAGAACAAGCACAAACGGTGACGATCCAATACGAGCGAAAACCTGGAGGTGCCATCACCGTCAATCATGAATTCATTGGTGATTCTTCTATGAATACGAACGAAGTGATTACAGATGTCGGGAATGTCGGTGATCGTTTTGAAATGACGCCACGAAAAGAAGCGGGTTGGCAAGTAAAAGGTGAGTTGCCAGAAGTGATAGTGACAGAACAAGCACAAACGGTGACGATCCAATACGAGCGAAAACCTGGAGGTGCCATCACCGTCAATCATGAATTCATTGGCGATTCTTCTATGAATACGAACGAAGTGATTACAGATGTCGGGAATGTCGGTGATCGTTTTGAATTGACGCCACGAACAGAAGCGGGTTGGCAAGTAAAAGGTGAGTTGCCAGAAGTGATAGTGACAGAACAAGCACAAACGTTAACGATCCAATACGAGCGTAAAGTTGGCGGTCAAGTAGTCGTCAACCACATTTTTGAGGAAGCACCTGAAAAAAATCGAATGGACATTCTACTTGGACGTTGGGGAGAAGCTTTTAAGGCGGAGCCAATGCAAATAGCTGGTTGGGAAGTAAAAGAAACCATCGGCCAACCTACAGGTGTATTTACAGATGAGAAGCAAGAGATAAATTTCATCTATGTTAGGAATGAGGAGCAGCCGATACCAGAGGAAGACAAACCTAATGATAATAAGGATAAGTACCCTGAGACAAAACCGGTGGACCAAACAACTAACAAAAAAACTTCAACTAAAAAGAATGATGGGGTCGCAATCAGAAGAAAAGAAGAGAAGCGTTCGCTACCAAGATTGAATAGTCAAGCAGGTATTTCCTTAACTGTAGTAGGGACGTCAATGGTTGCATTTGTCTTTTGGAAACAACTAAAAAAGCGAACTAAATGTAAAAATAAATGATACCAAACGTTTGATTTAAAGGAGGAGTTCGATGATCACCAATGAACAGCCAGATCCAGAGGTAAAAATGCTACAAAAAACATCGTTGAAAACACCTAAATTTGGTTTTATGGGACTGAAATATTTAGGAAGATTTGTCGTCAAAGTGACGAAGATGATCAAAAATAGAATCACAAAAAAGAAAGAAAAAGAGCAATCACCTTTAGAAGCATCTGCTAATACGACGAAGGCAACTAAAAAACAACCTGTCAAGTTGGAAGCTGCGAAAGAAAAAGCGCCTGTTGTAAAAAATATCGCAACAAAAACCAATCGGAACCTTTTTCAGTTTTTATACAAATTAGGAGCGAACTTCATGAAGTTTGATCTATTAAAGAGTATAAAGACACTCGGTATTGGTGCTACCTCTTCACAACGAAGAATTAAATCAGCCGAAGTCAAAACAGTGAAAGCGGCAAAACAACAATCCGTTGCTAAAATCAAAAAATTGAGCTTTGCCACAGTAAAAAAAGAGGCAATCAGTAAAAGTAATAAAATCAATCAATTATCAAAAAATAATCAGTTAACTAGAAGACCGTCATTGCAAAGATCATAAAGAATTCTCATGATCAATTGGAGGCATCCTGATTGGAGGAGAAAGAATGGAATATGAGCGTATGAGTGATGAACAACGAAGAAACGGTCGCGAAACTAAGCGAATCCAAACAACGAAAAGGATAGAAGAAAACAAGAGAGAGCAAGAACGCGTTTATTTGGAGAGTGTTCGATCGTCAGAGGGATTCAAACGTTCGTTACAAAAGAAAAATAAAAATAAGAAATAAGTCATTTTGTTCATAAATAATATCGCGAAGACAGATAAAGGATTTCTTTAAGAAAGTGGGAATGATAATGGATGAACAACTCATAAAATTAAACCAAAGAATTGCACGCATAAAAGATATCAATGATCCTGAATACGATCGCTTAGTAGCAGAGAGAAATAAGGTGCGACAACAAATCGCTGCGCGGAATGAAAGACAGCCGACTGCTTCATCAAGCACCTCGAGAGTAACTGAAGTAAAAACTGATCCTAAAAAGATTCACCAATTAACGGAAAAAATTTCAGAGAAACAAGCGCAAATAAACCGTATCAAAGATATGAGTGATCCCCGCTATGAAAAATTAGAAGCGGAGAAAACACAGTTGATCAGAGAAAGAGAAAGTGAACGTCTCAAATCAGCTAAGAGTCATGAACTTACAGATAAAACAGGCATAGCTGGGCAAGCAAATGGGGTCTCAACGATCGACAAAGAAGATTTAAAAAATGCTCAAAAAATGATCCACCACGATCTGGACCAACAATTTAAAAAACTATCTAATTTTTTTGAGGAGTATAAATTTAAGTATGATTCATCAAAGGATGAAAAAAACATCAAGGAATTAGGTGAGAATATCGACATGCATAAAAAAAGATATGACCTGAAGATGAAAAATAGTTTTAATGACGGGGGGTTCTATGGCAGGTTTAAGAAAAATGAAAAACAAAGTGAACTAGCACTCGGAATTTTTATCGAAAAATGGAAAGAAGACCAAGGCTACCATCGAGATACTCATTCCGCTATTGAAAAAATCCATGAATTAAAAGATACAATTGTAAAAAATCATAATTTAGAGAAATACAGTATGAAAGTCAACACGAAACAAAATGAATTAGACGAATTACAAAGTAAAAAACAGCGAATCAATTTTTTTAGTAAGTATATTTTTAATCGCGAAAAATATCGTCAATTAAAAAATCAGATCCATGAATTAAAAAACGAATTGAATATTATAAGAGAAGCTCGATCACTAGCTATGAAAGGCGATTTCACAAAAGCAGAGGCTTTATTCAATGTGAGTGAACGCACAGGGACTTCTCATGAAGTGAAGCAGCGAAGACTTACTCAAAAAACGTTATCGCCTTCCTTGGCTACAAGTATTCCTGGTCCTAGTAAACTGCAAAACAAAATGGAAGCAAGCATAAGCAAATCAGCAGAAATCATGCAACAAAAGAATACGGACAAATTACGTAGTTCTTCACATAAGGAATTACGAGCATAAAAACGGGTCTCCTATTGATATCAATTTTATCAATAGGAGATATCACTGATCAGTGTGTAAAATAATGACAGATGTTTTTTATTCGGAACCATTCATTAAAAGAAAAAGATCGATATGTTTATTTATTCCAACAGTTAATCATTAAGGAGCACCAATGAAAAGTAGAATTAATCATAATAAAACTATCATTTTATTGACCGTATTCGTTGTTCTATTGTCTCATCTACCTTTTCATTTTGTTTATGGATCAGAAACCAGTGAACCCGCTAATGAAATCCAGAATGAGGCAAGGGTAGACTTAGCTAGAGATGTAACGATTACATTTGAAACAAGTCCGTCAGAAGGTGGAAATCCTTACCGTACAAGTAGTAATCAGATGCCACCACTTGGAACGGTGTATACCATACATGCGAATCCGAATCCAGGATTTCGTTTTGTTCAATGGGAATTAGTATCCAGTGATGGCGTTTCTATACAAAACCCAAATGCAGAGGTAACAAATCTCAATACAGGTGGCGGACCTACAGGACCGATAAGTGCGACAGCAAGGATTCGAGCGGTTTATGAGCGAGTGTACAACTTAACCTTTCAATCTTCTCCAAATGCTGGAGGAAATCCAAGAGCGGATCAAACAATACTGGCACAAGGTGAAACGACCACGATCCATGCCAACGTTTCGAATGGATATCGCTTTGTTCAATGGGAACCTGTTTCAGGAAACACGACTATCGCAAACCGAGCGAGTCAAAGTACATCCATTACGATGGGGGCAGGAGATTCGTCCATTCGAGCAGTCTACGAACAAATCACCCATAGTGTGAGTGTGCAGGCAAATCCAACGATTGGTGGCAATCCTAGGGTTTCAGCTTCATCCGCTGCCCAAGGAGCAACCATCAATTTGAATGCAAATCCAGCTACCGGTTATCGTTTTGTCAATTGGCAGTTTCGAACCCAAAATGGGGCAACCATAACGAATAGTAATCTGGCGAATACCAGTTTACGAATGGGTACGGGACCTGTGAGCGTTCAAGCTAATTTTGAACGCTTGGAACAAGGCAGTGTCGTCGTAAGGTATGTGGACGAAGAGGGTAATGAGTTAGCGCAAAGTGATATTTTAACGGGATTTAGCGGAGAAGCATATCGTACAGAAGCAAAAGAAATCGAAGGGTGGGAATTGCTTGTTACACCGGAAAATGCAACAGGGGTTTTCACGAATATTGAGCAGATAGTCACCTATATCTATCGGAAGAATCAGGAGTTATGGGGAACTGTCCCTTGGGAATACGACGAGGCAACGAAAACGATCCATTTGTATGGTGGAATCGCTGGATCGGTCCCAGAAGCGCCATGGAAAGTTCACTCAGAAGTTGAAACTATTCGTGTCATCAATGAAGTATTTTTACCAGAAAATAGCGCATCTTTATTTTACGAGTTAAATCAGTTGAAAAGTATTGAAGATGCAGGAAAGTTCAATACATCCGGAGTTACGAATATGAGCAGAATGTTTGCAAGTACAACAGCACTAAAAGAGCTCAATATTAGTCAATGGGATGTGTCTAATGTAACTAGCATGAGTCACACATTTGCATGGATGAGCAATTTAAGAAAGTTAGATGTCAGTCAATGGAATGTGTCTAATGTGACGAATATGAGCCACGCATTTGCTTGGACATATAGCTTGTCGGACCTTGATGTCAGTCAATGGAATGTTGGGAATGTGATAGATATGGGGAATTTATTTATGTCTTCCTCTTCGCTAGCTGAATTAGATTTGAGTAATTGGGACACAAGAAATAAAAATATTAGTGGCATGTTCTATCTTGCATTAAGACTTTCATCCCTTAAATTAGGAGAAGAATCAGTTATCGGAAATACCAGCTTACGAACTATCGTTCCTACAGCGGAATATACAGGACGATGGGTGCTTGAAGAAAGTTTGGATAGTTCAGTTCGAACAATCGCTTTTGAGAATTCAAACGAATTTATGGCAAATTACGACGGAAATCATCCAGGAACTTATGTATGGGAACGTTCTCGTCCGGAAGAATTAGTGGCAGCATTAGAGCCATTAAGTGACCAATCAACAGCAATCACTGGCTGGATGACAGAAGTAACGGATAGTCGAACAATCACTTACCAAAATACAGCGGGACAAACAGTCAGTGTAACTAAAGAATCACCGAGGATCAAGTGGGGAGATTACCAAGATGCAGATCAACGGATTCGACAGTTTGAGATACCCTTAGCAGAAAATGAGCGTTTAGCAACAGACACACAGGTAACGCTCGCTATTGCTAAACCATCCGTCGAAACAACTGGTGATTTGACGATTGACGAAAAGGTAATCAAAGGGATCGACTACACTGCAAATCACTTCACATTAAAACGTAAGAAGTTAGAGGGCTTAACCAGTGAAGCAGAACTCCATGAATTGATTCTGAAGGAAAGTCAGGCAACAGCACACGATGTTTTGACACAGGACGATCGCAGTCAGGAAATTAAAATCGTAGCTACGGATTTAACCAAGGATGAAGTGGACGATGGCACGTATTTTGCTACATTTCAAGTAGGGAACAAAGCCTATCAGTTTACAATAGGCATTGATGTTAGTTCGAAGATCCATCATCTAAAAGTTTCCATACCGACGAAAATGGTGTTCGAATCCCTCTACCAAGGCGAGGAAACTAATCGTGAATTTGTTAGTCCAGATTACGAGATCCGTAATCATTCAGATCTTTCTGTTGATACGTATGTGAATCAGTTCATTGTTGAAGATGATGCAGGGGTCACCTTGTTAAGAGAGGATGAAAATCCTTTAGATCACGCGCCATTGCAAGAAGGACAACCGAAAAACTTCTCTGATATCAAACAACCATTATTGGAATTACAGTTGATGTCTAATGAAACCAAAATTTCTTTATATGAACGAAGAAGTGAACAACGCCTGGCACAAGTTGCACCATATTCAAGTGTCCCTTTCCATTTGACCGGTCGATTTTATGGGCCGTATCCTAAGTGGATCTCGGATGATGGCAATGAACAAGGAGGCTATTATCAAGAGTCATTCGTTCCTACCTATCGTATGATTTTACGATTTGTTCCCAGATAGCGGGCATAGATGTACGAGATAAAAGAATGATAATGACTAGGAGACGTTCAACCAATGAGTAAAACAAAACGAAGGAATCAACAAAAGAAACGACGGAAGAACGGTGTCTTATTGTTGTTTGTTTCTTTGTTGGTGATGGCTGTTGCTAGTTGGTATTGGTTTGGTCACAAAGAACCCACTCCAGTTATCAGCGCAGATTTGTTGCCTGAAATCAGTGATGCGAGTGATCAACGGATTTCTGAGCGTGCGCAAGAACTAGCAGATGCAAATTATTTCACCTTGCAGATCAACCCAGAAGCAGTTTTCGAAAATGGCAGAAGTCGTGGATCGATCGAAATCGTCAATCCTGGCACGAATGTTTATCCGATTGCGGTCGATATTACGATCAATGATACGAAAGAAGTGATTTATTCTTCTGGCGCGATTTATCCCAATCAATTGATTGAAGCGGTGTATTTGAAGCGACCTTTAGAAAAAGGAGAATATCCAGCAACAGCGACAGTCAATATCTATGATCCAGAAACCAAAGAAAAACAAGGCGTAACCGAAGCAGAAATCAGCATATTGATAAAAAATTAATCCAATTTAAGTGAGGCTACCTAAATGAAAAGAGCAACAAAATTAGTGTTAAGTATTCTAACAATTACAGGAGTATGTATTAGTGGAGTTACCGCTTCTGCTAGTCCAGTCCAAACCATTGATGGGCGAGAAGGCGCAACTTCTGGCGATATCACTATAAAGGGGATCATCGGTGAATTTGATAATACAAAGCCTGGTCCCAATCCAGAAAATCTCGATCAATGGATCAATGTGACCCTACCGACGACAGCTATTTTCCGGACAACAGAAGAATCTGAGCATAAAAAGATTACTTCTCCGTCTTATCACGTGACGAATCATTCTGCGTTAAGTGTGCGGGCCTCCGTCTCAAATGTGACAGAAGTCAAAGAAATGAGCGAAGTGGATCGACTAACGATCAACACGATCGAATTATTCAACAAAGGAGTTTCGACAGTGGCAGCTACGCCTTTATTCACCTTATCTGGTAATGAGGGGAATCATACAGTCGGTAACTTCCAATTTAGTGGGGATGCGACACCGAGGAATGCTTCCGTAGAAAGTAATCCGAGCTTTAAACTAGTAATGAATTTTGCAGTAGAGGAATAAAGCGAATGGAAAATCTACTATCAGATAGTACGATGAGGAAGTCTAGAAGTAAAAAATGGCAAGTTTTATCGGTACTACAAATACTTTTTATTATCAGCTTATCCTGTTCAACCATAGTCAAGGCAGAAGAGGTGCACTCCACTCACAATATCAGAGTATCTGGTACGATTGGATCAACTGTTGAAGAAACAAAAGAAGCA
>Ga0308170_10002994_pt1 | contig 14161 bp, 9 predicted proteins | sample PhyBR2_2_FD_202136 | JGI IMG/M metagenome (GOLD analysis project Ga0308170, IMG submission 202136) | Phyllosphere microbial communities from UC Gill Tract Community Farm, Albany, California, United States - DLSLSB.R2 | ecosystem: Host-associated > Plants > Phyllosphere > Unclassified | place... | reverse complement strand
TGGTCAGTGAGTCCGAGGGCGAAGGCGCCGGACGCCACATTGTTGTTTCCGCAGACTAGAGAAATGCTGGCCCGATAACCATGGTTGACATCACGGCGGCAGAGCTTCGCGCTGCTGAGAAGATCTTCGGCGATCGCCTGGACCTGGCCAAACGCTACGTGGAGCACCTGGCCACCTCCGGCACCGAGCGGGGCCTCATTGGCCCGCGTGAAGTTCCCAGGTTGTGGAGCCGGCACGTGCTCAACTGCGCGGTCATTGAAAGCGAGATTCCCCAGGGAAGCCATGTGGCCGACGTCGGGAGCGGTGCGGGGCTGCCCGGCTTGTGCCTTGCCATCGCGCGTCCGGACCTTGAGCTTACCCTCATCGAACCGCTGGAGCGCAGGGTCATCTGGCTCCAAGAGGTGGTTGACGACCTTGGCCTTGACAACGTGACGGTCATGCGCACCCGGGCCGAGCTTGCGGTTGGCCATGTGGAGGCTGATGTGGTCACCGCCCGTGCCGTATCCGCCTTGACCAACCTGGCCGGCCTGACTATCCCGCTTCTGGGCGGCCGTGGCGAAGTTGTGGCCATCAAGGGCCGCAGCGCCGGCGAAGAGATCGAAAAAGCGGCCAAGACCATCCGCAAGCTGGGTGGCGTTCAGACCTCGGTGCTGACTGTGGGTGACAACCTCCTTGAAGAGCCCACCACGGTGGTCCGCATCGTGGTGAACAAGTCCCAAAAGAAGTCCTGACCCGGGCCCGCTGACGGCTGTCAGCGGGCCGGAGCGGTTAGGCTAGACAACGGCAGCAAAATTGGCTGAACGAGAGTGAGTGTGCCCCAGTGACCAGTAGTGAAGCCTCCGCACAACGGATCCCGCCGTTTGTGTCCTTGGGGTCGGCACGTTCTGTCGCTGGGTCCGGGCTTGCCGGCACCTCCATGGCTCCAGGCCGCGGAGGAAGTCATCCTAAATCGGTTGCTCCAGCTTCGTCGACCAATGCAGTTTCACGTGAAACAACCTCGGGGAGTCGATCCAACGTCATTGACGCGATCGACGACTCCAGCCCCATCGCCCGCGAGCTTGCCCATGAGACCAAGCGCCGGGAGAGGCTGATGGGCCGTCAACTTCCTCGCCCCGAAAAGACCCGCATCTTCACGGTGTCCAACCAGAAGGGCGGAGTGGGCAAAACCACCACCACTGTGAACATCGCAGCCGCCCTGGCTGCCGCCGGCTTGAACGTCCTGGTTATTGATATCGACCCGCAGGGCAACGCCTCCACGGCCCTGGGCATTGAACACCATGCGGACGTGGACAGCATCTACGACGTCCTGATCAACGACGTCCCGCTTGCCGACGTTGTTGCCCCGTGCCCCGATATCGGAAAGCTCATCTGCGCTCCTGCCACCATCCACTTGGCTGGAGCCGAGATTGAGCTCGTGTCCCTGGTGGCCCGGGAACAGCGGCTGCGCCGCGCCATCGATGTGTATGCGAAGACGCGCGAGAAGAACGGCGAGGAGCGGCTGGACTATGTCTTCATCGACTGCCCGCCGAGCCTGGGCCTGCTGACCGTCAACGCATTTTGCGCGGCCAGCGAGGTGCTGATTCCCATCCAGTGCGAGTACTACGCCCTCGAAGGCCTTAGCCAGCTCCTCAAGAACATCGAGATGATCCAGAAGCATCTCAACGCCGACCTCGTTGTCTCTACCATCCTGCTCACGATGTATGACGGCCGGACCAACCTCGCCGCCCAGGTCGCTGCGGAGGTGCGCCAGCATTTCCCGGATCAGGTGCTTTCGGCGGTGGTTCCGCGTTCTGTGCGGATCTCTGAGGCGCCCAGCTACCAGCAGACGGTCATGACTTACGATCCTTCCTCAAGTGGTGCTCTGTCCTACTTGGAAGCCGCTGCTGAAATAGCGGAACGCTAGAATCTTCAATACCGCAACGCATGGAGCCAGGCTCGTCTTGGCTCTACCACTGGAGGGATTTACCCATGAGCGAGAAGCGACGGGGCCTAGGCCGCGGTCTTGGCGCGCTGATTCCAAGTTCCGCCGCAACTAATGGGTCCGGCAACGGTGGGACCGTGTCGCGGCCTGTGGATCTATTCTTTCCGGAGGGCCGTAAGAAGACGGAGTCACCGGAGCAGTCTGCCACTCCAGTAGCGCCGCGCGTTCAGGAGAAGGAAGAGGCGGCTCGTGCCGCACGTACCTCCTCAGCTGAAGCAACCTCTTCGAATTCTGTCGAAGAAAAGAAGACCGACGACAAGAGGAATGAAGGCAAGAAGCAGCCGGCTGCTGCAGCTCCTGTGAAGAAAGCTCCTACTCGAAAGCCGCCGGCAGCAAGCGCGAAGACAGTGCAGGATCCCTCCCCCGCTGACGGTGCTTCAGTCGAAGCAGAGACTCCGGCGGACGTCCACGGCCCTGTCGGGCCCGCTATTGAAAGTGTCCCTGCCGACTCGGGCGTTGAGTTGGTAGAGGTTCCCGGTGCCCGCTTCGCGGAGATCCCCGTGGCGGACATCCATCCTAACCGGAAGCAGCCGCGCAGCGTCTTCGATGAAGACGACATGGCCGAGCTGGTCCATTCCGTTCGTGAAATTGGCGTGCTCCAGCCAATTGTTGTTCGAACATCAACTGAAGACGGTAGCGAGCCCTATGAACTCGTCATGGGTGAGCGCCGGTGGCGGGCCGTACAGGCCGCAGGGCTTGAAACCATCCCTGCGATCATTCGGGATACAACGGACGACGACCTCCTGCGGGATGCGCTTCTGGAGAACCTCCACCGCAGCCAGCTGAATCCCTTGGAAGAGGCTGCTGCCTACCAGCAGCTCCTGGAAGACTTCGGTACTACCCATGAACAACTTGCCGACCGGATCGGCCGTTCACGCCCCCAGGTGTCCAATACTCTTCGCCTCCTAAAACTTCCCCCGCTGGTGCAGCGCCGCGTTGCTGCAGGAGTCCTGTCCGCCGGCCATGCGAGGGCCCTGCTCTCCCTTCCCGATGCGGCCGCCATGGAACGCCTCGCTCAGAGGATTGTGGCCGAGGGAATGTCTGTCCGAGCAACAGAGGAAGCCGTAACCCTGTACCAGGACCCGGCCAAGCCTGCGAAGAACAACATTCCGCGTCCTGGCGCGAGGCATGAGCGGCTGGACTATCTCGCCTCCTCCCTTTCTGACCGCCTTGATACCAATGTCAAAATCTCCCTTGGCGTCAGGAAGGGTAAAGTAAGCATCGAGTTCGCTAGTGTGGAGGACCTGAACCGCATCATGGATGTGCTCGCTCCTGGTTCAACCAACTAGTCGAGCAGAAAAGGCCCGATGCCTCGCGAATCGGGCCTTTTCTGTATCTGGTCACCACATCTTCTAACGACGACCCCATCCTGCACAATTGGATACCACTGGGAAGCCTGTGCGGATCGCAGAACTTGCTGACCTGTAGGTCGCCGAGGGGGCTGGCGCGGTACGCCGCCATCCCCACGGGGGTATGAATGGTAGCGCAGGCGCCCAATCCACTCCTGCATGCGGGAATTTCGACTGTGGTTTCTGACGTCTGTAGACTGAACAGCGCTCCGTGGTGTAGCTGCGAGTGCTGCATGTTCCTTTGATACCTCCCTGGGAGTCAGGCGTCCCATCACCTTGTCTCTCAGGTCAGTCCCCTGCTAGTGCAAGGCACACTAGTGCGCATGAACCATTGCAGGTCGCGCGGCAGCGGTCCCCAGTACCAGTGCAGCTGCCACGGCCGACGTTACGGTTCTACGGCTTCTACGGGTTCTGTGTTTCACGTGAAACGGGGCGCCACGGGCCAGGGTCTTGAGCTATCGCAATCGTCAATGATCGCCTGGATTGACCGGCGAGCAGGAAGATTTCCGTGTGCTTCCTGCGTTCCCTCCCCCAACACAGTGGACTTTTGCCAGCGATGTGGATCTCTTCGCTGGCAGGCTGAACATGAGAGTCCAAGCTGATCCGACGCCTTGTGAGTGGTTTGTCGTACCTTGTTTGCGCCATAGTTTGGCTTCCGCGGGCCTGGCACCACGCCCGAGTTGGCGGATGCCGCTTATGGACGTGCCCGTACGAACGAGCTGGTCATGATTCCCTTGTGTGTGCTGTAAAGCCGTGCTTCGCGTCTTTGGTGGAACCCCGTATCGCTCTACAGGAGGTCCTTGTGATCCCATACGACGATTCTGCGTTTAGGCCGCGACATATGCACGGGCACACGAACTATCCGATCTTCATGCATCAGCTCGTGTGGCTAGCTATGCGTTATTTACGGCGGAAAAGCATGCAACATGGAGTGTTCGCGGTAGAACCAAACCTAGTTCATGGCGGGAACATAGCTTCAACTCTCGGTGTTTGGACTACTTTTGTACAGCGGCGGGTGCCAGGTACGACGAGGCTGGAATTTATACCCCAGTGGCGTCAAAAAGCCATCTCCGTGCACTAGTTTCACGTGAAACATCGCCCCGGCAGCCGGTCAACTGATTTCTTCACGGGGAGCATCTTCACCGGGAGAGCTTCACTCCCCGACTCAGGCAGTTATCCCGGGATAGCCGAGGTGTGGCTCTTCCCGGGGGGTCGAACGGAAGACAAGCAAGCTGAATCTTCCTTGAATTATGCTCCTCAGGGACCGCAGGAGTGTTTCACGTGAATCCCCCGTCCGCAGCCGACACAGAGCTGAGAGAGGCCGGCGCCGCCGCATCTCCTTCCGGGTGCAACTCATCTTCCGGTGTCCGTGGTCAGCTGCCACCGCCCGTAAGAGAAGGGGTCTATTTGCTTCTGCTCCGGGCAGGGTGTTCCCTCTATCCATTAGCACTTGCGGCGTCCTTTATTGCGTAACGGCCAGCTCTGCCGTGCGCGCTTGGTACTCAGCCCTTCGGGGGGCACCAACCAACTACGGCGCGTCGAATGCCACCCGATAACCGCTTGATGTCGGCCATGCCGGTATCCACGTGCATCACGCATTCATGCACCAGGACAAAGGGGTTGCGGTCCGGTGGCTACCCTGGTCGCGACGCGACCGTAGTGATGTGCGCGGTCGGGACCACGATACGAGAACGCCGGCGGCCACTGCTGAATCCGCAATCCACGGTTTGAATCCCTCGATGAGTCATAGCTACCCCTACGCCGATACAGGCGAAACGGTAGTACGCGGTCCTGTGGGAGTGACTGATTGGCCCCACCTAATTGACCCCGGATGGACAACCATCTGCATCCGTGCGGCGCATCGGCACATGGCGCAGGAGGGAGTGGGCACTCCGACGAGCAGCAACGGGACTCTAGCGCCGTTGGTCGGGTGCTTCGACGGGCCATGTTCTGGCGGTGGATAAGGTTGTGGATAACTCTGGGGATTACTCCGGCCGGTGTTGGTGATAACCCGCTGCTGGCCGAGCGGCCTTGCTCGTATTTGTGGGTTGAGTGGGGATCCGGTGGCTGCGAGAATGCTGGGCCGGGTGCTGATGTTTCACGTGAAACGGTGCGACCGGCGGGCTTCGACCCCTCGGCCCGGCAGACGTCGCATCACAAAGGGTGATTATCGCGGATCGATGTGGCAGTGTCGGACGTAAGCGGCCTTATGTGGGCCTCGGTAAAAGTACGGGGCGTCGAGTTCGAAGTCGAGTGCAGACCTGTCGGCTCCCAGACTGAACGCTCGCGGTTCGAAACCGCCTTCATAGGTCTGTGGATAACAATGTGGATAGTGTCACGCCCCCCTGTGGAAAACGATGTGGAGAACTGGGAGGAGCCGGGGCCTACGGACATGCGCGAAGCCCCGCTTTCGGGCCACTTCAACTGCTCCCCGACACCAGCATCGAACTGTGTTCGCATTGCCCGATCTCGATTCCTGGTACCTGGGCGGTCGTCCTAGCTGACAGCCAGCACTATCCTGCGTCGCTGCGATTTTGGGTCAGGAGCGGCGCTCCCGTACACAGTCCGCCTCTGCTTGGTCCGGCGCTCGATGGAACCATAAAGTCGTACCGGGAGGTGGCACTCACCTACGAGGCCTCTGTGTTTGGACGTATGCGGCTTGGGACACGTCGTATCGGAGTCCTGCCTGAACGAGGCCAGGGGGCTCCACTGCGTACCAAGGCGTCGATCGGGGGGACCATCGCGCGCGCCTGCTGCGAAATGATGTGCCAGCATGCACACCGCTACTGGGCCGCTCCTTACAGCGGCCGCTTCACGATTAGGGCATAGGCAGGATGTTTGAAGAGGAGCGCCCGGCGGTAGAGCTGCTTGGGGATCCTACCCAGTGTCTCAATGGGGAAGCGCTCCCTTCACTATCTGCCACCTGTGGTCGATTCCTAGCGAAGTTTCACGTGAAACATCTGCCCGCTGTGGGCCCTCTATAAGGCGTTCCACGTGAAACATCCTGCCTTGCACCCGGTCAAAGGATCGATGGAGCGCGTGTATCATTCACCTGCCCCGTGTGCGCTGTCTCCGCGGCATAGGAACCGTCTTCTTGCTAATGAGTGTCCATAGGACACGAGGACATTGGTCCTAACGCCTGCGTTGCGATGTCGCGCCAAAGGATTTATGAGGTGAGCCTTAGCCAAGGTAGGGCTTCCCGCGAAGGCGGTGATCTTGTGTGCTCCGCCTCCCTACTCGCCACGGGTAGCCAATGCCAGCGCATCCGTAGGACATTGCAGTCGCGCCGGCGCCGTGGGTTGAGCCACAGAGATTCCAACCGCAGCTCGCACAAGACCTGGCAATCGCGAGTTGCTGCGTTGCCACCAGCAAGACACTTCATCGCCGTTCGCCTTCACGTAACCAGCGGCACTCCAAAGCGTCATTAGTCTGCAGGCTGGCGCTGACAATTGCCTAGCTCCGGCGCAGGCAGCACAAGCACATATTTTCCGCTCGCGTGTAGCAGTACCCACGCAGTCACCGGAAGACGTTGTGGGCAACGTAGGTGAACCAGGCTGAATATGCTCAGGGTCGACGTTATGAAGCCGATGTACGCTTACATGTAGTTGGCTGGCGCGGGTTTTCGATCCCTACACTAAAAGGTCGAGTTTCCCGCGCCGTTTCACGTGAAATCATGGCTCCCCGGGCACGCGGCAACAGTGGAAGGAAGGACTCCACCGCGCTTGAATGTGTGTGGGGCCCGCCCCTCCTGTCCCACCTCTACTTCTCGGTTCTATCGCAACCCGGAGCCGTGACGATTGGAGCCGGTGCGTCAATTCTTGCAAGGCGCTCCCTCGAAGGGGCCTTTCCTCCGGCTGGGTGGCCGAACCAAGACAGCCCTGGGAGGAGGACGGCCCGCCACAGCGAGGACATATGCAACAGACAAATCTCGCAATGAGTCCAAGAGGGGCACACAAAAGCCCGGCCTGGTCACGCGCAGGAAGCGCTGCCGTTTCACGTGAAACATCATGCCGCGCACGCAGTGTTAGGCGGAAAGGACCTGCCGGACCTGCCGGACCCAAAAGTCAGGAACAAGCTTTGCGTAGTTGGCGAGGGATACAAGAATGGCCACCGCCTTTCGGCGATGGCCACTCCTCTACCACTCAGCTGCCCGGGCTACCGGGGATAATTGAGCTAGGACAGAACGTCGGAAAATTCCTTCTCAAAGAACTGCTTGGGCTTCGCGCCGATAACAGTGCTCTTCACTTCGCCGCCCTGGAAAAGGTATACGGCGGGTATTGACGTGATTCCGTACTCTGCTGCGATAGCGGGGTTGTCGTCGACATTGACCTTGACGACATCGACCTTCTCGCCGTATTCCACCGAGATTTCGTCTAGGATGGGCCCAAGCTTGCGGCAGGGCCCGCACCACTCAGCCCAGAAGTCCACGATTACTGGCTTCTCGGAAGACAGTACGTCCGTGCCGAAACTTGCGTCAGTTACATCTTTAGCGTTGCTCATAACCTTTTATCTTTCTCTTCGGATAACAGTGGCGCAGATTATGCTGGCAGGTCGGCGAGGTAGTGTTCGACGTCGATGGCCGCCACACAACCCGAGCCCGAGGCCGTAATCGCCTGGCGGTATGTCGGGTCTACGACGTCACCCGCAGCGAAGACACCGGGGATGCTGGTTCGGGAGCTTCGTCCTTCAACCGCGATCGTTCCCTCCGGAGTCAGCTCAAGGACGCCCTTGACCAGGTCGGTGCGGGGGTCATTTCCAATCGCCACGAAAACGCCGGTGACGGCGAGATCGGAGATTGAACCGTCCAGCAGGTTTTTCAACCGAAGTCCAGTGACTTTGTCGGCCCCCAGTACGTCGTCAACCGTGCTGTTCCAGACAAAGTTGATTTTTTCGTGGGCAAGCGCGCGCTCGGCCATGATCTTGGAGGCCTTCAGTGAATCGCGGCGGTGGACTACCGTTACTGACTTCGCAAACTTAGTAAGGAAGAGAGCCTCTTCCATCGCGGAGTCCCCGCCACCGATGACCGCAATGTCCTGGTTCTTGAAAAAGAAACCGTCGCAAGTTGCACACCAGCTAACGCCGTGCCCCGACAGCCGCTTCTCGTTGGGCAGGCCAAGTTCCCGGTAGGCAGAGCCCGTGGAGAGAATGACGGCCTTTGCCTTGAACGTCTCCCCCGTGGCAATCGTGACAGTCTTGACCGGGCCTTCCAGTTCCAAGGCGGTTACATCCTCGAACTGGATTTCCGTACCGAAGCGGGCTGCCTGCTTCTCGAAGTTCTCCATCAGGTCAGGCCCCATGATCCCTTCCGGGAATCCGGGGTAGTTCTCCACGTCCGTGGTGTTCATCAGTTCGCCGCCGGCCGTCACAGATCCTGCCAGCAGCAGGGGCTTCAGGTTGGCCCTGGCGGTGTAGACGGCTGCGGTGTAACCCGCCGGGCCTGAACCCACAATAATGACGTCGCGTACGTCCGACGTCTTTTCTTCGATGGTCACTGGACCGTGAACCTCTTCCCTTGTTCGACTCGCCCCACTGTGGAGGCCGGCCACATGGCACAACTGTGTCCGCCTGCTGAATATTCCAGCGCCAGGACAGGGTGTACCGCCGGGCAAGACAGAGGGCCAGCCGTCGCAGGACGCTCTTTCCAGACTACATTCCCACTACGAATGTCCCGGCTCACGGGAAGTCACATGCGTGCGGTGAAGAAGCCCTACTGAACCTTAATCTCAGCCAACCGGAGCCCGTAGCCGTAGCGGGTCTTTGGAGCAGCCAGCTTGGGAAGTGAATTGATGGAAACAATCACATACTGCGCCTGTACGGGCTCCGGGAGGGGCATGTTCAGGTCAGTGGAGGTGAAGCTGCTGGTTCCCACAACCTTGGCTCCCTCAGTGGAGGGCTGGTCGTTGGTGGAGACGGTGATGTTGCCGCCCGATCCCCCAAGCTGGGAGAGCGTGATGGACGAGATGGTGGCCGGGCTCTTCAGCTTCACCACCAGGGGAACACCCTGCGGCGCCAATCCGCCCCAGTTCTCCGTGGCGAACTCCATGTCCGACCAGTAGCTTGCAGCATTGCCGTCATACGCCTTGACCAGATCTCCATCGAAGGTGGCGGCGAAGTCAAAGTTGCCTTGGCGGCTGACGCTCTCGATGGCCGGCGGTACAACCGGCGCTTTGGACGGTGCCGCCTGCGTAGCGGGGGCAGAGGCCTGCGGAGCATTGGTGGTGACCGGAGCGGCGGTGGGGTTGGCCTGTGGTTCCGACTTGAAAAGGCTGCCCAGGTTGGTGACGGCGAAGATCAGTCCGGCTATCAGCACCACAGCCAGGAGGCCACCCACCAGCCAGCGCATGGAACGGGGCTGGTTTTCGGATTCGTCACGCCCTTCACGGTCGTCGTCGTAGTCGTCGCGGTCAGCGAATGCGACGCCGGCTGCGGCGGGAGCTGCCGCACGGGCGAAGAGGGCTGATTTGCCTTTTACCCGACGCGGTTCATGCTGGGTTTCGTCAGTGTCTTCGTAGTAGTCCTGGTCCCCCGCCTGAACGTAGTCGTCATCGGACCACAGGGAAACCTTCGGTTTGCGTTTCTCCGCGGACGGCTGGGCCTGGGTGGCAGCCGGAGCAACATCGTTCGGGCCGGTATCGGCATCTGCGGAGCCGGCACGTTCAGACGCGGGCGGAGCAGCGTTGGCTACCGGCTGGGCGGCAGTGGCATCCGGATCAATCCGGGAGGCGCCCGCACCCGAGCCTGCCTTCGAAGCGGCAGCACCAGCGGCACCGGAAGCAGCGGCGGCGCCGGCACCAGCTGCACCTGCACGGCTGGAGGAAGCAGGCTGCCGGGCCGCGGGACGAACGGGAGGCCGGGGCGGTACAGCGGGAGCGGAACGGTAGGGATCAACCTGGTTCGGGTGGGAATCGCCGTAGTTGATGTACCCGGCCTCGACGTGGTCTTCTTCGTCATACGGTTCGGGCTCGTTGGACCGTGGCTGGCCAAAGATCTCGCTCCCCAGCGTGTCCGTGAAGAACGGCTCCACGTACGGAGGGTTGGGCGCGACCACCAGATCCAGCAGATCGGCGGCGGAAGTGTGGTTGGTGATGAGGTAGGTAGCGTCCTCTGTGACGCCAAGGTCCAGGACCTGCACCGTGCCGGGGCGTTCACCGGTGGCCACCTCGCGGGCGCTCTGCGCAACCTGCTCGGTGTTCTCAGGCCCGGCAACCAGGATGCTGACCGGGCGGTTGAGGACCTGGTCCACACCGTCCAGCACCAGATCGTGGTCGTGCGAGGCCAACACTGTGGCGGTGACCTTGTAGCGGCCGCCCAGTACTGATCCGACATCGATCGGGTTGGACACGTGTTCCTCCTAGACTGTCCGGGATTGCCGGCCTCAATGGCGCAACCGCCGTTCAGGCGCCGCGCACGGCCCACCCTGAATGCAACTACCCCTGTACCTGTTCGATCCTAGCGGATCCGCCCCTGACGGCATCGGACAAGACGGCCGCCACAGCGCACCCGAGTCACTTTTTTCGCTTGCGCCGGGTGAAATACGGGTTCTCCCCGGCTTTCCCCTGGTACGTGCGGCGTCCGGGAAGCGGAATCTGTTCGCTGAGCAGGCCTCCGCGGGCCGTGCTCGGCTGGTCCTCGCCCGGCAGGTAGGCGCCCTCGGCGCCCTGGCGAGTGCCGGCGTCGTACGTTTCTTCGCGGCGGCCGCCCCGCTCCGGATCCGGGCCTGCGCGGAAGGAGACGGCGTCGAACTCGCCGGAAATCCGCGGGATGAGGCCGGTGTCCACCGAGGTGGTGGCCCGCTCGGGCCGATGCCCGGAGGACTCATCAGCAGGAGTGGACGACGGCGCGTCCCCGGCTTCAACAGCGGGGGCTTGGCCGCCGCGGCCAAACCTGCCCAGCAGCGGCCGGAGCATATCGCGCAGCTCGGAGACGCGGAACAGCCTGAGGAGGACAAAGTACACGGCCAGCATGACAGGCCCGACCACGACGAGCGTCACGAGCGCCGTAAGCCTGTTCTGCCAGGCAAACCCGTCCGGGTTGTAACTGCCCATGAGCCAGAGCGCGCCGGCACCGGCGATCGCCGAGCCTAAGGCGGCGTATCCCATCCGGATGTACGAGTTGGCGATCCGCGCTCCGTCCAGGTGGCCCAGCATGCGCCGGAGGAAGAATGCGCTGATAACCACCGAGAGGATGTTGCCCACCATGTAGAGGACGGCGATGGCATAGATGATCTGGCCCACCGGCAGGAACTGGATGGCGAACGCCCCGGCGACGTAGACCACCGCGAGCAGCAGCTGCACGTAGAACGGCGTACGGGCGTCCTCGTTGGCGTAGAACACGCGGGACATCATGAAGTTGGCGCTCATGAACGGCGTGCTGAGTGCCAGGATGGTCAGCGTCTGGGCCAGCATCACACCGTCCTGCCTGGCGCCGCCGGAGAAGAACATGCCCAGCGGGCCGGCCAGGGCAAACAGCGCCAGCGCGCCGAACACCGTTGCCACGGCCATGGTTCGGAGGCCGTGGGAGAGTGCGTCGCGCAGTTCCGCGCGGTTGCCGTCCTGCGAGGCCCGGGTCATGCGGTTGAAGAGCACCGTGGCCAGGGACAGGGCAATGATCGAGTGCGGCAGCAGGTACAGCTGGCTGGCAACCTCGAGGACGGCGTTGCCGGGAAGGGTGGAAGCGGACGGATCCCCCGCCTGCTGCAGCCGGATGCGTTCCGCGCCGGGGATGGTGGCGATACGCATGACGTACAGGAAGGCCAGCTGCCCGACGGCGGCCGTCAGGAGGGTCCACACGCTCAGCCGGGCAGCGTGCCCCAGTCCCACGCCCCGCCACCCGAACCGGGGCCGGAGTCCGAGCTTGAGCCGGAAGACCGGAACCAGCAGGATGGCGGTCTGGGACAGCACACCGATGGTGGAGAACCCGGCTACCAGGAGCGTCTGGCTGGCACCCCAGTTGTCGATTGTGTGGCCGTTGATTTCGTTCGTGCCGAAGATCCAGATGAACATGCCCAACCCGGCGATGGCCACCACGTTGTTCAGGATGGGCGCCCACATGGCGGGGCCGAACGCTCCGTTGGCGTTCAGGACCTGGGTGAGCAGGGCATAGAGGCCGTAGAAGAAGATCTGGGGCAGGCACCAGAAGGCGAACGTGACGGCCAGCGCCTTCTGCTGTGGCGAGTAGCCCTGGGTAGTCAGGTCGATCACCGCAGGCGCCGCGAGCGTGACCAGTGCCGTCAGGCCGAACAGGATCAGGACCGCAAGCGTCAGCAGCCGGCTGATGTAGTCAGCTCCCCTGTCCGGGGCCTTGCTGGCTTTTATGATCTGCGGAACCAGCACGGCATTGAACACGCCGCCAGCCACCAGCAGGAAAATCAGGTTGGGCAGGTTGTTGGCGTTGATGAAGGTGTCATTGACCGTTGACCCAAGGCCCAAGGCGGTGCCGAGCATCCAGGTCTTGCCGAAACCCAGGAAACGTGAAACCAACGTGCCCGCAGCCATGATGGCGCTGGAACGCGTCTCGCTGACGCCCGCTGCTGCGGGCTGGGCAATATCCGGGGCCGCGGGCTCCGGGGGCACGCCGTCAGGTGCCGCGTCATCGGGCCGGCCGGACCGGTCGGAAGGGAAGTTGGTAGCTGACATCGACTTCATCGTCTCACCCGCCGGCACTTAACACTGCAATGACGACGGCGGCGTCCGGGCTTAGAGGTGCGCGGGGAGGACTTCCCTGGCGAGGTCGGCGATCCGGCGCTCGTTGGGGAAGGACAGCTTCCGGGCCAGCTCCTGGATGGGCACCCACGCCACGTCCACGGCTTCCTGGTCGGGATCGTTCTCAATGGTGAGTTCGCCGCCGGTAGCGCGCAGCAGGTAGTGATGCACGGTTTTGTGGACGCGGTGGCCGCTGACGGTGAACCAGTAGTCGATGCTGCCCAGCGGCGCCAGGATGACGCCTTCGATGCCGGTTTCCTCGGCGATTTCCCGGACGGCGGCCTCTTCGTTGTTTTCCTTGCCTTCCGGATGGCCCTTGGGCAGGCACCATTCCAGGCGTCCGCCCCTATTAAGGCGGGCGATAATGGCCACCCTCAATTCGGCGTCGGACGTGTCCACTATGACGCCGCCGGCAGAGACTTCCTCAACCGTGGGCAGCGATGCCGGTGCCGACTGCTGGGCAGGGGCAACGTGCGCCCCGATTGCCGACGGCAATGGTGCGTTCGTCCTCCTGCCGGGAGCGCTCGGTACTGGATGGGCCATGGAGTCCACTCTAACGACTGTTGCCCTCCTGTGATGACCGGAACATGACACCAACATGGACGGGATATGACGTACTTTCGGGGAGCGAACGCCAAGCAGCATGGATCTTGACCTTATTTTGGACTGCTGCGGCGCTGGTTTCTGCCAAGCTTAAGGAACTATGGCGCACGCACATCACAAGATTGAAACCCACACAGTCGACTTCAAGGTGGATCCGGTGGTCCTTGAGCTCGGGCAGCGTTTCGTGGATGCCGGCCACGAGTTGTCCCTGGTGGGCGGTCCCGTGCGCGACCTGTTCCTCGGCCGGACCTCCCCCGACCTGGACTTCACCACCGACGCCACACCCGACCAGACCGTGGCCCTGATCAAGAAGTGGGCGGACAACTTCTGGGAAATCGGCAAGGCCTTCGGCACCATCGGCATGCGCAAGGCCGGCTTCCAGATCGAGATCACCACCTACCGCGCCGAGGCCTACGACCCCGATTCCCGGAAGCCGATCGTGGCATTCGGTTCCTCCCTCACCGATGACCTGCTCCGCCGGGACTTCACCATTAACGCCATGGCACTGAAGCTGCCTTCCATGGAAC
>Ga0308170_10002991_pt1 | contig 14165 bp, 8 predicted proteins | sample PhyBR2_2_FD_202136 | JGI IMG/M metagenome (GOLD analysis project Ga0308170, IMG submission 202136) | Phyllosphere microbial communities from UC Gill Tract Community Farm, Albany, California, United States - DLSLSB.R2 | ecosystem: Host-associated > Plants > Phyllosphere > Unclassified | place... | reverse complement strand
AGCGCGACCGCGGCGAACAAAAGCGCGCAGACGATCCACCGCACTTTCCCGCGCGGTTTCTCGGCTGCCGGGGTGGCGATAGCGTTCACCAGTTGCACAGCGTGCCATCCTCGAGACGCGCGACCGGAAGATAGGCGCGCTTATAGTCGTAGGTCGCGGCAAGATCCTCGTCGATGTCGACGCCCAGCCCCGGCGCCTCGCCCGGATGCATCATGCCGTCGTCGAAGCTGTACGCATGCGGGAAGACCGCATCGGTCTCATCGGTGTGCGGCATATGCTCCTGCACGCCGAAATTAGGCACCGACAGCCCGAAATGCAGCGCCGCCGCCATCGCTACCGGCGACAGATCGGTCGCACCGTGGCACCCGGTACGGATCTGATACAGGTCGGCAAACGAGGCGATCCGGCGCAGGTGCGTGAGGCCGCCCGCATGGACGACGGTCGCGCGGATATAATCGATCAGCTGGTTCTGGATCAGGTCCTTGGCGTCCCAGATCGAATTGAACACCTCGCCCACCGCGATCGGTGTCGTCGTGTGGTGGCGGATAAGCTTGAACGCCTCCTGGTTCTCGGCCGGCGTCGGGTCCTCGATCCAGAAAAGGTTGTAAGGCTCGAGCGCCTTGCCCAGCCGGCCCGCCTCGATCGGCGTCAGGCGGTGGTGAATATCGTGGAGCAGGTGCACGTCCCAGCCCATCGCCTCGCGCGCGGCCTTGAACAGTTCGGGGACGACGCGGAGATATTTCTCGGTCGACCACACGCTCTCACTCGGCAGGTCGGCATCCGCGGGTTCGTAGCGCGCGCCGTGCTTGGCGACGCCGTAGGTCGAGGCGAGCCCCGGTACGCCGCATTGCAGCCGGATCGCCTTGTAGCCCTTCGCCTGCTCGGCTTTGGCAACCGCGATCGTGTCCTCGATCGTCGTGCCGTTGGCGTGCGCGTAGACCATGCACGCATCGCGCGCCGCACCGCCGAGCAACTGGTATACCGGCATGCCCGCGAGCTTGCCCTTGATGTCCCACAGCGCGGTGTCGACCGCAGCGATCGCCGCCATCGTCACCGGGCCGCGCCGCCAATACGCGCCCTTGTAGAGATACTGCCAGACGTCCTCGATCCGGTGCGCATCGCGGCCGATCAGGCACGGCACGACGTGGTCGGTCAGGTAGCTTGCGACGCTCAGTTCGCGGCCGTTGAGCGTCGCATCACCGAGCCCGTAGGTGCCGTCGTCGCACTCGATCTTCAGCGTGACGAAATTGCGCCCCGGACAAGTGACGATGACGCGGGCGGAAACGATCTTGGGCATCGCGGGTCCTTCAGGCGATTTCGAGGATGGCGGATTTGAGCTGTGCCGAACTCGGGCCGGCCATGATCGTGAACAGCCCCGGCTCGACGACCTCGCGCATGTCGACGTCCCACAAAGCGAACGCGTCGGGGCCGAGCGTGAAGCGCAGCGTCTTTCGCTCGCCGGGCGCCAGCGTCACGCGCTCGAACCCCTTCAGCTCCATCACCGGCCGGGCGACCGACGACACCTGGTCGCGGACATAGACCTGCACGACCTCGTCGCCAGCACGTTGCCCGATATTGGCGACGTCGACCTCGACCCCGACGCTGCCGGCGATGCCGATCTTCGCCGCCGACAGCCGCGGTGCGCTGACCTCGAAGCGCGTGTAGCTGAGGCCATGGCCGAACGGGAACAGCGGCGCCGTCTCCGCGAACAGATAGCCGCGCTGCGTCGACGGCTTGCGGTTGTAATAGAACGGCACCTGCCCGACTTCGCGGACCACGGTGACGGGCAGCTTGGCGCCCGGATTGATCCGCCCGAACAGCGCTTCGGCCATCGCGGTGCCGCCCTCCTGCCCCGGATACCAGCATTCGAGCACCGCGTTCGCCTTCGCGATCACGGTCGGCCAGCTCGGCGGACGACCGTTGATCGCGGCGATCACGATCGGCTTGCCCAGGGCATGCAGCGCGTCGAACAGCGCGTTCTGCTCGCCGAGCAGGTCCAGCGTGGTGCGATCGCCGAGGTGGTTCGCTGAGAACCCCTCGCGACTGGTCTGCTCGGTATCGCCGATCGCGAGGATGATCGTATCGGCGCCGCGCGCGACCTCGACCGCCTCGGCGATCAGCGCGCGGTTCTTTTCAGGATCGGCGAGCAGCACCTCGTCCTGCGACCGATCCTCGCTCTGCGTGATGAACACGCCCTGCGCATGGACGATCGTCGCCGCGCCGCCGACCAGCGCGCGCACGCCGTCGAGCAGCGACACCGTCTGGCGTGGCGGCGCGGAATAGCCGCCGAGCCGTGCGATCGCTGCATTGGGCCCGATCACCGCAATCTTGCCCTTCGGCGCAAGCGGCAGCGTGCCGTCGTTGGTGAGCAGGCACATCGATTGCCGCGCGGCCTCCAGCGCAACGCCCCGCGCTTCGGCATTGCCGGTCAGGCGAGCGGCGGCGCGTGGATCGACCGCTGACTCCTCGAACAGCCCGGCGCGAAACTTCAGCGCCAGCATCCGCGCGCACGCCGCGTCGACCTGCGCGATCGGCACCGTCCCCGCACGCACCTGCGCGGGCAATGTCCGGAACGCGATCCCGTCCGGCAACGCGCTGTCGACGCCCGCCGCCAACGCCAGCCGCGCCGCACCGTTCAGGTCGCGCGCGACGTGGTGGATCGTATCAAGTTCCTCGATCGCGCCGTAATCGCTGACGATCGCCCCCGAAAATCCCCATTCGCCGCGCAGCACGTCGCCGAGCAGCCAGTGGTTCGCATGGCTCGGCACGCCGTCGATCTCGTTATAGGACGGCATCACCGCGCCGATCCCGGTGCGCGTCACGACCGCGCGGAACGGCGGGAAGAAGCTCTCGCGCAGTTCTCGCTCGCCGATCGGTGCCGGGCCGACATTATTGCCCGCCTGGGGCTGGCCGTGGCCGGTCATGTGCTTCAGCGTGGCGAAGACCTTGCCGGGGGCGAGGGTCGTGCTGTCGCCCTGCAGCCCCTCGACCGCGGCCACCCCCATCTCGCCGCATAGATAGGGATCCTCGCCGAACGTCTCCTCGATCCGGCCCCAGCGCGGATCGCGGGCGATGTCGACGACCGGCGACAGCGAGAGGTGGCTGCCATGCGCGCGCACCTCGCGACCGATGATCGCCTGCGCGCGTCGCATGAGGTCGCGATCGAAGCTGCCGGCCATGCCGATCGCCTGCGGGAACATCGTCGCGTCGGGCGCCATATAGCCGTGTAGCGATTCCTCGTGGAAGATCACCGGAATGCCGAGCCGCGTGCCGCGCGCCCAGCGCTGGACCGCGTTGACGAACGCGATCGTCGAAGCCGAGCCGCGGAACCGTGCACCGGTGCCGCCTGCCACCGCCGCCACCGATGGCCCGCCGCGCAAATCCGAAGGCCGCGTCACCTGCCCGAACCCAGCCGGATACGCCGCGGTCGCCCGCGCGGGATCGAACGTCAGACCGCCGGCCGTCATCACGTCCGCCTTGGTCGCCCACAGCGAAATGGTCTGGCCAACTTTCTCCTCGAGCGTCATCCGCGCCATCAGATCACGGACCCGAAGGTCGACCGGCGCGCGCGCATCACGGTAGATCGGGGCCGCCGTCGCGGCCTGCGCGACACCGGGAACGAGCCCCACGATTGAGACGGAGCCGAGCAACCCGAAAAGGTCGCGCCGTGTCGGCGTCATGGGCGGTACGATCCCTGCTGTCTCCGTATCAGCCACGATTATCTCCTAATATGAAACGCGGCATTGCTGTCGAAGCCGTCGTCGTGATAGCGATAACATGGCTGATCATCCGCGATCCTGTCAATGTAGCGCGGAACGGCGGGAGAGGATTATGACGCAATTCGGCCGATGGATCGGTAAGTTCGCGCTGCTGTTCGGCGCGGTAATTGGTTTGACCGGACCGGCGCAGGCCGAAGACGGCTATGACCTCTGGCTTCGCTATCACGTCCCTGCGACAGCGCCCACGCGCAGTATCCCGACGATCGAAGCGCACGGCGACACGCCGACGCTCCGGGTGGCGGCGGAGGAATTGCGGCGCGGCGCGGGTTTGTTCGGGACGAGCACGTCACCGATCCTGTTGGCCACCGCCAACGATCGCGACGTCGCGGCGCTCGGCTTGCCCCTGGCCGCGCTCGGCGACGAAGGATACCGCGTCGGACAGGTCACGATCGGCGGCCGCCGCACACTCCTCGTCACCGCCAACACCGATCGCGGCGTGCTCTACGGCAGCTTCGCGCTACTGCGGCACCTCCAGACCGGTGGCAGCCTCGACCGCATCGCCCTGACCTCGAGCCCCCGCGTAAAATTGCGCGTGCTCAACCATTGGGACAATCTCGATGGCGTGGTCGAGCGCGGCTATGCCGGCGTGTCGCTGTGGGACTGGTGGACGCTCCCCGACTTCCGCGATCCGCGCTACACCGATTACGCGCGCGCCAACGCATCGATCGGGATCAACGGCACCGTCCTCAACAACGTCAACGCGAAGGCCGACAGCCTGACCGCGCCGTATATCGCGAAGGCCGCGGCGTTGGCCGATGTGTTCCGGCCGTACGGGATCAAGGTGTATCTGTCGGCGCGATTCTCGGCTCCGATCGAGATCGGTGGCCTGAAGACCGCCGATCCGCTCGACCCGCAGGTCGCGGCGTGGTGGAAGGCGAAGACCGACGAGATCTATCGCAGCATTCCCGATTTCGGCGGCTTCCTGGTCAAGGCGAACAGCGAGGGCCAGCCCGGCCCGCGCGATTATCACCGCAGCCACGCGGACGGCGCCAACATGCTCGCCGCCGCGGTGGCGCCGCATGGCGGGATCGTGATGTGGCGTGCGTTCGTTTATGCCGAGACCGACCCGGACGACCGCGCGAAACAGGCCTATACCGAGTTCAAGCCGCTCGACGGCAAGTTCGCCAAGAACGTCATCGTCCAGGTCAAGAACGGCGCGATCGATTTCCAGCCGCGCGAACCGTTCCACCCGCTGTTCGGGGCGATGCCCAAGACCCCGCTGATGATCGAGTTCCAGATCACCAAGGAGTATCTCGGTTTCGCGACGCACCTCGCCTATCTCGGGCCGCTGTTCGCCGAGACCTTGGCGAGCGAGACGATGCGGACACCTGGCGAGACCGTCGCGGACGTCGTCGATGGGTCGGTTGAGGGCCATAGTCTTACCGGCATGGCGGGGGTCGCCAATATCGGGCGCGACCGCGACTGGGCGGGCTCGACGTTCAACCAGGCGAACTGGTACGCGTTCGGGCGGATGGCGTGGGATCCGACGCTCGGCGCAGCCCCCGTCGCGCGCGAATGGGCGGCGATGACCTTTGCCCCCTCCCCCGGGACCGTCGATCCGGTCGTGGCGATGATGATGGGATCGCGTGAGGCGGTGGTCGACTACATGACGCCCCTGGGGCTCGCGCACGTCATGGCGACGGGGCATCATTATGGTCCCGCCCCCTGGGTCTCGGACCTGAAGCGCCCCGAATGGAACCCGGTCTATTACCACCGCGCCGACAAGGCCGGGATCGGCTTCGACCGGACCAGGACGGGCAGCAACGCGGTGGCGCAATACGCCCCTGCCCTCGCCCGCACGCTCGCCGACCCGGCGACCACGCCGGAGCGCGAGCTGCTGTGGTTCCACCACGTCGCGTGGGATCGGCGGATGGCGTCAGGCCGGACTTTATGGGCGGAGATGGTCCATGATTATGATTCCGGCGTCGGCTATGTCGGCGACATGCAGCGGCAATGGGATGCCTTGAAACCATCGATCGACGCCGAGCGCTGGGCGAAGACCGCGACCTATCTCGCGGTCCAGCAGCGTGAGGCCAGATGGTGGCGCGACGCGAGCCTCGCCTATTGGATGTCGGTCAACGGCCTGCCGCTGCCGGCGGGTGCCACGGCGCCTGCGCACGATCTGGCATGGTACAAAGCGCAACGCTTTCCCTATGCCCCCGGCAACCCGCAATGATTCCCCGGCCGTCTGTCCACGCAGCGGCCAAGCAAGAGGCTGATCGATGACGCGCACCGACGGGCCGATACTGTGTTTCGGTGAACTGCTGCTCAGGCTCTCCCCGCCGGGGCACGGCCCCTTGTTCAGGGAGTCTCGGTTGGACGCGAATTTCGGCGGCGCGGAGGCCAATGTCGCCGTCGCGCTCGCCCGCCTCGGCAGGAGCAGCGGCGTCATTTCCGCGGTGCCTGACGATGTCGTCGGCGATGCGGCGATCGATGCGCTCCGCCGGTGCGGTGTCGATGTGTCGCGGATCGCGCGCAGCGACGGACGACTCGGCCTCTATTACCTCGCACCCGGCGCAGGGCTGCGCGCATCGGCGATCGTCTACGACCGTCAGAACAGCGTGTTCGCGACCAGGGCAGCGACCGTCTATGACTGGCCGGCGCTGCTGGCCGGCGCGGCGCGGCTGCATCTGTCGGGAATCAATCCGGCGATCGGTTCAGCGATGGCGGATATCTGTCTGGCAGCGATGACCGCCGCGCGCGCGATCGGCGTACCGGTGTCGTTCGACGGCAATTACCGCGCGAGCATGTGGGCGAAATGGTGTGCGGACCCCGCCGCGATCCTTCTTCCGCTCGTCGACCATGCCGATTTGTTGTTCGGCAATCACCGCGACATCGCGTTGCTGCTGCGGCGTCCGCTGGATGGCAGCACACCACAGGGCCGACGCGAGACGGCATTGGCGGCGTTCGACCGGTTCCCAAACCTGCGCCACATCGCATCCATGTCCCGCGAGGTCCGTGACGCCGGATGCAACGTCTTGCGCGCCCGGATCGATACGCCGACCGAGATCATCGAGACCGACGCGATCGAGGTCTCTGGCATCGTCGACCGGATCGGCACCGGGGACGCGTTCGCCGCGGGTGTTCTCGCCGACCTTGGAAAGGGTGCGGAACTGGCAGCGCAAACCGGGCTGGCGCTGGCGGTCTTGAAACATGCCACCCCGGGCGACCAGAGCGAGACCACCCCGCGCGACCTGGCGACGTTCCGCGAGGGCGGGTTCGACGTCCGGCGTTGATCGACGCGGGCAGCATGTCACCAGAGCCCGGCGTCGAAAATTCGCGATGCCCCCGTTGACAGCATCTCCAAGCGCGCAAATGATATCGCTATCATAATGATAAAATAGGAGAGATCGGTGGATATCACGCGACGCGACGGGCTGGCGATGTTGGGCGGTCTTGCCGTCGCTGCGGGCGCAGCAGGCGGGGCTTTGGCGCAAACTGGGGCCGCGATCCCGTCGCTGGACGGCGGTGTCGCCAGCTTGCAGTCGATCGCGGCAACCAAGGGGATGCGGCTAGGATCGTGCTTTGCCTGGGGACGCCCCGGCGCGGATCGCGGATCGTTCGCCAACCCCGCTTACGCCGCGCTGCTGACGCGCGATTGCGGGCTGCTGGTGCCGGAGAACGAGATGAAGTGGCAGGCCATCCGGCCAAGCGCGACCCGCTTCGACTTCGCCCATATGGATGCGATGATGGCCTGGGCGAAGGCCAACCGGCTGCCGGTGCGCGGTCATAATCTGCTATGGCATCAGCCGAAATGGATGCCACGCTGGGAAGAGAGCCATGATTTCGGCGCGAACCCGGCACAGGCGGCAGAGCGTCTGCTGGTCGAGCATATCACCACCGTCTGCCGCCGCTATGGCACGCAGATCGGCAGCTACGACGTCGTCAACGAAGCGGTGAATCCGGCGGATTCGACACTCTACCAGACGGCCCTGTCGCGCGCGCTAGGCAGTCCCGAGGCGACGATCGATCTCGCTTTCCACACCGCACGCGCCGCCGCGCCACATGCGCAACTTGTCTATAACGACTATATGAGCTGGGAACCCGGCAACGCCAAACACCGTGCCGGCGTGCTGAATTTGCTCGAGGGATTCAAGCGACGCGGCGTGCCCGTCGACGCGCTTGGGGTGCAGTCTCACCTCGTGACGCAGGGATCCGATACGCGCGCCGCGATCATCGCGCTTGAGGGCGAGTGGCGTCGCTTCCTCGATGCGGTGACGGCGATGGGGTATGGCCTTGTGATCACCGAACTCGACGTTCGCGACAACAAGCTGCCGGGCGACATCGCCGCGCGCGATCGCGCGGTGGCGGATTTCACACGCGGGTATCTCGATCTCATGCTGTCATACCCGTCGGTCCGCGACGTGCTGCTATGGGGCATGTCCGATCGCTACAGCTGGATCGAAGGTTTCGAGCCTCGCCCCGACAAGGCCCGCCGCCGCCCCTGTCCCTATGACGACAGGTTCGTCGCCAAGCCGATGCGTGCGGCGATCGCGGGCGCGATTGCCGCCGCCCCGATGCGAGCGACGTCGAAGGCGGTTGCCCGCGAGGGGTCGCGCCGATGAGTCGCTGGGCGATAGCGCTTCTGCCAGCCGCCCTGCTCGCGGCCAGTGCGGGCGCGCGGGATACGGCCCACACTGCGCCCGCGCGTCATTGGATCGCGAGTTGGGGCTCGTCGCAGATGATCGCGGACGGCGACAATGCGTTGCCTGCGGATCGCGCACGCGCGGTCACGCTGCGCCAGGTGATCCGGCTGTCGGCAGGGGGCGATCACCTCCGTGTCCGCCTGTCCAACGCGTTCGGAACGCGGCCGCTCACCATCGCTGCGGGGCACGTCGCGCGCAGTTCGGCGCCTCAGACTGGCGAGATCGTCGGCGGGGTGCGACTGACCTTTGCCGGCCATGCCGATGCCGTCATCCCCGCCGGTGCCGAACTCTATTCGGATCCCGTCGCGATGCCGGTCGCGGCCGGGGCCGATCTCGCCGTTAGCCTGTATCTGCCCGAGGCCGCGGTTCCACAGACCGGCCATCCGGGCGCGCGCGCGATCAGCTTCGCGCTCGCGGGCAATCATGTCGCCGATGCAAGCCTGGCAGGCGCTACGCAAACCCCGCATTGGTACGCACTCGCCGATGTCGAAGTAGCGGGGCCGGCCAACACAGGGACGATCGTCGCGATCGGGGACTCGATCACCGACGGCTACGGCGTCAAGCCAAACCGTAACACGCGGTGGACCGACATTCTCGCCGAACGGTTGCGGCGCACGCCCGCCACCCGCGGTACCGGCGTCGTCAATGCCGGGATTGGTGGCAACCGTATCCTGCTCGACGGGCTGGGTCCCAATCTCATGGCGCGGTTCGACCGCGACGTCATCGCGCGTAGCGGCGTACGCTGGGCGATCCTGCTCGAAGGTGTCAATGATCTGGGCGTACTCACGCGGGAGGCGCCAGCGACACCCGCCCAGCACACCGCGCTCGTGACGCAGATCGTCACCGCCTACACCGAACTCGTGACGCGCGCGCATGCGCACGACATCAAGGTGATCGGGGCGACGATCACGCCGTTTGGCGGGAACGACTATTATCACCCGGAACCGGCCTCGGAAGCAGATCGCCAGGCCATCAACACGTTCATCCGCACATCCGGCCTGTTCGACGCGGTAATCGATTTCGATCGTGTCATGCGCGACCCGGCGCAACCGGCCAGGCTGGATCCCGCCGTAGATTCAGGCGACCACCTTCACCCATCCGAAGCCGGTTATCGCCGGATGGGCGAGGCAGTTCCGCTGGCCTTGTTCGGCAGCAGGCCGCGCTGATCAGATCGCAACCGCGTACAAGGCGTGATGCGTCAGGATGAAGAGCGTTCGATTGTCGTCGCCGCCGATGACCAGTTGCAAAGGGCGTTCCGGCGTGTCGATACGCCGTCGCAGTGTGCCGTCGGCGGCGTAGACGAACACCTGGCCGTTCGCGACGTAGAGTTGCCCGGCGGCATCGCGGACCGCGCTCTCGCCACCCCGGTCGGCGACGATCTTGAGGTCGGTGACACGCCCCTGATCGCCGACCAGACCGTCATAGGTTCGGTTTTCCGACGCGTTGGTCAGGACGACGCGCGCGCCGGGAGCGGCGGACACCAGACCATAGGCATCGAGTGTGTCGGACCAGCGCCACCCCTGGTGGTCGTCGGGTCCCTGGTTCCAGACCCGAAACGCAGGCAGCGCCAACGATCCATCGGGTGAGCGATATTCCTCGGGCTTGGGCTCTGCCATCTTGGTCGCGAACATGTCCGCCATGGTCGGGAACTGGTAGGTCGTGGGATCGATACGGTCGGCGAATTCGCCGTTCGCCCAGACGTTGACGGGGAGCAAAGTCGCTGCCCCTTTTCCCGCGGCAGCAGGCGTAGGTGCGATCACCTGAACAGCCGCGGGCTTGGCGGGATCGAGGCTGTACACGGTAGCGTCGCGCCCTGCCGAGGATAGCACGAGCAGATGCCCCGACCGATCGACCGCGAGATTGACCGGATCGAGCGGCGCGTCGGCGACGATCGAGAGCCCTTCGGCCTTGGTCCAGCCATGAATCCGCTGAAAATGCCGGTCGATGAAATAGAGTTTGCCGTGCGCATCGACGGCGCCACCGGCGATCGAGTAAAAGCCGTCCGCCAGTTTCTTGACGTCGGTCGACACCGGGATGGCGGAGGCAAGCGCGGCGCTTGTGACTGCAGGCGGCACGTCCAGGCGCGCAAACTCGCGTTCGCGCACCTCCTGGCGCCGCGTGATGTCCTTGATTGCGGTCTCGAACGGGTATTTGCTCGCGCGGAGATACGTGCCGCATCCCTTGGCATCGCAGCTCGCAAACCCGCTTTCAGCGTTCACGTGGACGTTGCGAAACCGGATATCGCCCGAATCATACAGCTTTACCGCGGCATCCATCGGCTTGATCGAGCGGGTGACGCGGTAGGCATGGTAATTGGCGAACAGGATGTTGCGCGAATGTCGGATCTCGGTCGAGATCGCATCGACCCCGTCGCGCACCTCCTGCTCGGTCTGCGGCGCGAGGAACTCCCAGTTCTCGACATGGTCGAGGACGATTTCCGCGCGGTAATGATGCTCGGCCGACAGCTGGTACACATGCCCCGGCGTCTTGGTGTTCGACACGTGGAAGCCCGAGGACGCCAGCGTGTTGGGCGACCAGATCGCCGCGAACGTCCCGCCGCCGCCATCGGTCACCCAGATGCTCGGCGACTGTCCGTCGAACCGCGCGCGGGGATCGCCAAAGCCGATCGGGCTTCCCTTGGTCAGCGCGGTGCCGCCGCCGCCCTGGATCTTCACGTCGTTGACCATCGAGGCCGCGCCGGCGCGCCACAGCAATGCGGTCGCGCGCGGATTGACGCCACCGGTCCACAGGCCGATCCCGGAGACGATCGCATTGCCACCCCGGGCGCTCTCGACCAGTGCCTTGGGCGGGCCAACCCCGGCATAGCCCGCCGCCTGATCAACAAGGTAGAGGTGAGTGAGGCCTGGATGCAGCGCGATCAAGACGGTATCGGCCCGCAACTTCACCGTGTCGGACACGCGGTAGCGGCCGGTCGGGAAATATAGCACGCGGTGTGTGTCGATCGCGCGTTGCAGTGCCACCGTGTCGTCGGTGGTGTCGTCGCCCTTCACGCCCAGATCGCGGACGTTCGCCCAGTCTCCGACCGGCGGCAGCGCACGAATCGCCGGCGTCGCGCGGACCGGAACGCGGGCCAGCGGCGCCATCGTGACGTCGGTCGCATATGCGCCGATCGTGCCGAGCGCCGGCAGCTTCAGCCCGTACGAGAAATCCGCAACCCGGTAGCGTGGCCCGGCTCCCGCGACCGTCTTGCCGCTGTCGCGGAAACGGACGAAAGTCGGCGTATTGACCCCGACGGCATTGTCGAAACCGATTTGCGTGAAGACGCTGTTCTCGGCCGAAACGACGACTCCGGCGCGCGTGACGTTCTCGAACCGGACGTCCTTGCCCCATAGCGAGTCGGAATGGCCGCGATCGATCTCGATGCCGACCGGCGTATCGCGGATCGCGACGTTGACGAGCGTCAGGTCGACCTCGTGCTCGCGGATCGCGGCGTCGCGCTGGCCCTGGAACTCGGAGTCGATCAGCGTGAACTGCCACGCGGGCGACGTCTTCTCCGAGATGATTCCGTAACGGCCACCGAAGAACCGCAGATCCTCGAATTCATTGCCAGCCTGATAGACCCCGGCGAGCCCCGAACCGATGTGGAAATCGACGTGGCGCAGATAGCCGTGCTGTGCGACCCGGAAGCGCACCGCGACCGCGCCCGCATTGCCATCGCCGATCCGGAAATCGATATTCGACAGCGCGGAATAGAAAGTACTCGAGGTCGCATCGAAGATCGCCGGGTCGAACGGCACGCTGGTGGGCGGCGGCACCGGCGCCTTGCCGACCCGGTATTGATCCTCGCCGGTGAAACTCAGCATCGCCGCGACGCCCGATGCGTAGCCCGCACTATTGTCGCCGAGGACGATCTCGGGACGCGTCGGTCCGATGCCGAAGAGCCGGACCGCCGACCGGACGAAGATCGTCCGACTGATCCGGTACCGCCCCGACGGCACGAAGACGACGCCACCCTGGCCCCCGGCTGCCGCCGCATCGATCGCCTGTTGCAGCGCTACGCTGTCATCGGCGCGCCCGTCGCCAACGCCCTTGACCGTTATCGCGCGCGGATCGTCGGGACGGGTGAGATAGACCGAATTCGTCTTCGCGAATGCCGCGACGGGGGACAGCACGGGCAGCAATACCGCACCACTCAGCAGCCATTTCATGGTCATGTCGATCCTATTCCCCGATGACGGGCCGTAGTTGCGGATAACGATTTTGCGGTCGCCGGCCCGGGAGCGGGATTGTCCGCTCACAAGTCGAACCCGGTCGCCGGATGCGCGCACGCGCACGCGCGCGCTCGACTTGTGGCGCAGGTCGATCAGGCGGGGTGCAGCACCAGGGTCTGCGCGACGATCGCCACCTGCGTGCGATTGCGCACGTTCAGCTTGCGCATCAGCGCGGTCATGTGTGCCTTCACGGTCGCCTCGGCGATCCCGAGATCATAGGCGATCTGCTTGTTGAGCAGTCCCGAATGGACGCCGCGCAGGACCTTGATCTGGGTCGGGGTGAGTTGCGGGGGGCGCGTCGCCAGTGCTGGAGCGGCATTGCCGCGCAGGGATCGGTAATCGTCCCGAACAGTCGCTTCCATGATCATCCTCCACTGTTTCGGCTGTGACGCCGCCGTCTTCTCCCGCAGTCTGAAGCCGCGGTAACAAGCTCGTAGTTTTCGATCCGCCGCTCCGCTTTATACAGATTCGGTTGGACAGGTTTATACTATGCTCCGCTGTTCATCGCCGTATCAAGCCTTTTCTGTTGGCAGATCGCAAATACCTGTCCTACAGATCGGGTCTACTCGACAGGTGAACACGCCGTCGGATCGCAGGGAAGGATGCCGATGTCGCCACCATGCACGCGTCTCGTACGACCCGAGGATCTTCGCCGATGATCGGCGGCGACCTCAGGCTGATCATTGCCGCGCTATCGGGAATCCTGCTTGCCGTGGTGATGATCGTCCGCGGACGACTGCATCCCTTTATCGGCCTGTTGTGCGGCGCCTTCACGGTCGGTTTGCTGGCGGGACTGCCGCTGCCGGACGTCGCCAAGGCGGTCCAGAAGGGCGTTGGCGACATCATCGGCGGCACCGGTCTGGTCGTCGCGCTGGGGCTGTCGTTGGGCGCGATGCTGCATCTGTCGGGCGCCGCCGCGTCGCTTGCCAAGGGCGCGCTGAACCTGACCGGCACCCGCGCGGCGCCATGGGCGACGCTCGGCATCGCGATCGTCATCGGACTGCCGCTGTTCTTCGAGACCGGGCTGGTCCTGCTACTGCCGATCGTCGTTGCGGCTGCGGAGGAAATGTCCGCGATGACCGCGGGAACCAGCGATGCCGCGCGCGATCAGGCCAAGCTGCGGCTGATCATGCCCGCGCTGGCGGGTCTCGGCGTGGTGCATGCGCTGGTGCCACCGCATCCCGGCCCGCTGCTTGCGGTCGAGGCACTCGGCGCGAACCTCGGGCTGACGATGCTCTACGGAATCCTCATCGCGATCCCGACGGCGATCGTCGCCGGACCGTTGCTGGCCAAATTCACCACCCGCGGCGTGCGACTGGCATCGCCGGTGCTGCGCGATACCGGACTGGCGATCGCCACGCCCTCGCGGCTGCTGTCGCTAGTGATCGTGCTGTTGCCGGTCGTGCTGATCGCAACCGGCGAACTGGGTCAGATGATCCCGACGCTGAAGGGCGCGCCCGGCCTGGTCGCGGCGAGCAATCCGGTCGTCGCGCTGCTCCTGACGAACC
>Ga0308170_10002988_pt1 | contig 14172 bp, 10 predicted proteins | sample PhyBR2_2_FD_202136 | JGI IMG/M metagenome (GOLD analysis project Ga0308170, IMG submission 202136) | Phyllosphere microbial communities from UC Gill Tract Community Farm, Albany, California, United States - DLSLSB.R2 | ecosystem: Host-associated > Plants > Phyllosphere > Unclassified | place... | reverse complement strand
CCCGATAGCATCGACGACGTTCGTGAAGCCCTGTCGAAGGGAGTGAATGCATGACTAAGCAGCCAGCCAACAAAGCGCGTACCGTCCTGTTCGCCAGCCTGATCGGCACCACCATCGAGTTCTTCGACTTCTATATCTACGCCACCGCCGCGGTGCTGGTGTTCCCGAAACTGTTCTTCCCGGCGGCCGACCCGGCGGCCGCCGTGCTGCAATCCTTCGCGACGTTCGCGATCGCCTTCTTCGCGCGTCCGGTCGGCTCGGCCCTGTTCGGCCACTTCGGCGACCGCATCGGCCGCAAGGCCACGCTGGTCGCGGCCCTGCTGACGATGGGCCTCTCGACCATCGTGATCGGCCTGCTGCCGACCTACGCGACGATCGGCACCATGGCGCCGCTGCTGCTGGCGCTGTGCCGCTTCGGCCAGGGCCTGGGCCTGGGCGGCGAATGGGGCGGGGCGGTGCTGCTCGCCACCGAAAATGCGCCGCCGGGCAAGCGTGCCTGGTACGGCATGTTCCCGCAGCTCGGCGCGCCGATCGGCTTCCTGCTCTCGGGCGGCATCTTCCTGATCCTGACGCAGGCGATGGGCGACGAACAGTTCTTCGCCTGGGGCTGGCGCATTCCTTTCCTGTCGAGCGCCTTGCTGGTTGCCGTCGGTTTGTATGTCCGCCTGAAAATCCATGAGACGCCGGACTTCCAGGCCGTGCTCGACAAGGGCGAACGCGTCAAAGTGCCTTTCGTCACCGTGTTCAAGGAACACGGCCGGGCGCTGCTGCTGGGCACCCTGATGGCGACCTCGACCTTTGTGCTGTTCTACCTGCTGACGGTGTTCGCGCTGAGCTGGGGCACGAGCGGGCTGCATTATTCGCGTACCCAGTTCCTGTTGCTGCAGCTGGGCGCCGTGGTCTTCTTCGGCCTGCTGATCCCGCCTTCGGCCCTGATTGCCGACCGCTTCGGGCGCCGCGCCGCGATGATCGGCGTGACGGTCGCGATCATGGTGTTCGGTTTGATGTTCGGTTCGCTGTTCGTGGCCGACAACCTGACCCGGGTCGGCCTGTTCCTGGTGATCGGCCTGTCGCTGATGGGCCTGACCTACGGACCACTCGGCACGCTGCTGGCCGAGCTGTTCCCGCCTGCCGTGCGCTACACCGGCTCGTCGCTGACCTTCAACCTGGCCGGCATCCTCGGCGCCTCGCTGGCGCCGTATGTCGCGACCTCGCTGGCGACGAACCACGGTATCGCCTACGTCGGCTACTACCTGACGGGCGCGGCGCTGCTGAGTTTGATTGCACTGCTGCTGGTGCGTAGTCCTGCGCGCCAGCCGGAGGCGGTGCGGGTCTGAACGCTTGACGTTCGTGGGGCTGTTGCCTGCGAAGGCAGCGGCCCTTTTAATCCGCGTGGACATGTCCACCCTACGAGCGTGTGAAAAAATCGCCATGGCTGCGTTGCATCGTCTCGCCGTACCCACGTACTGTCTTCGACTTTGCGCCTTGCCCTGACAATTTTTTCACACGCTCTACGGGAGACGCCGCCGGTTCGGCCTGCGGCCTCGACGCTCCGGGTTTCGGCCCGCGGCGCCTTCCGTAGGATGGGCACTCGTGCCCATGCGGACTCAATATACCGATAACGGTACAGGCAACAGCCCCACATACGGGTGATCACCCCGACGGCAGCAACCTGTCGTCTTCCTTCTTGTCCGACCTGACCCCCGCCAGCCGATCGACCCTGATCAGCCCCTCCGCCGCCGCGTGCGAAGCGGCAAAAACGCTGTCCGGCGCCAGCACCAACTGCGTGCCGGTGCTGCTCACTTCCTCGATCAGCCGGTCAAGCGCTTCGATCCGCACCGGGTCCGGATTCACGTTGCGAATATAGATCATGCGCACCGCCTGCGGGTGGCGGCGCACGATCTCGGCATAGATTTCGGGGTCCTTTTCCCCGCTGTCGCCGATCAGCACGAACTGCATGCCTGGATAAAAGCTCAGGATCAGCTCGATCTTTTCCAGCTTGTGGTTGCCGTGCTTGGTCAGCTTGAACACGTCGCGCATGCCCAGTTCGCGCAGCAGCAGGGGGCCGACGGGAATGCCCTGCAGGCGCAGGAAGTCGACCAGGAAGCCGAACAAATGCCAGGGGCTGCTCGAGACGTAGAACAGCGGGTTGTCCTCATTGCCGCCGGCGCCGTCGCGCAGCGCGCGGTAGAAGGCGGCCACGCCCTTGAAGGGTTTGCGCGTGTGCGCATTGGTGCGCGCCAGCATCAGGGCCATGTTCAGCTTGTTCGTGACATTGGTCCAGAGCACCGTGTCGTCGATGTCGCTGATGATCCCGAAGCGCGCCGTCGGCGCCGGCACGAAAGCCTCGGCCACCGTGCGCACGGGCTGGCCGTCGTCGGCTGTCGAGTTTGGCAGCTCGAGCGCGATCCGGTGCGTGCCGCCAGTAAGGGGCGCGGCGGGCAGGATTTCGAACTCGAAATAGCCGCCGCTATCCGTCACCGTCTCCCAGCGCCGCCCGTCGAAATGCGCCGTCACGCGCGCGCCCGCCACTTCGTCCGATTCGAGGCGATGGTACAGGGCGACCAGGTTGCTCCAGCTGCTGTCCTGGCCGGTCTGCTCGCGAAAACTCGCTTCATCGAGTACCCGGCCCTTGATCCAGAGTTTCTGCGCATTGCCGAAGCCGAGGTAGGGCAGCACCAGCAGCGGGCGCGCGCTGCCGACCTGGCGCAACCGGCGCAGGGCGCCACGGGCGAACTGGCCGGCAGCGCTCGCCAGGCGCTCGTGCAGGGCGGGGGCGTCGGCCTCGACATGGTTTTCTGGCAGGAGCGGGCGCTGTTCGGCTTGCGGATGCTCGATCCAGAGGCGGCCCGCAACCAGTCCCGCCGCCTGCAATGCCGCCTCGAACCGCGACGATAGTCCGGGAGGCAAGGGCTGCGGCAACACCTGAACGCTGGCCCCGGCCGCGGCCAGGCGCGCGATCTCGGGCGCTTGCGCAACGCCGGGGTTGAGATAAAAGGCGGCGCCCGCGGGCGCGACGCGCGCGCTGATGTCGGCGAAGCCGGCGCGGGTCAGGATCAGGAAAGCGGTCTCAATGGCTGGATTGGTCATCGGTTCATGGGTCGCAGCGGCGTGTTGGCAAGAACAAGCCGCCAGTATCGCGTATCTGGTCGATCTGCCAACGCACGGCTGGCGCCCCGGCCCTTGTGCGCGCTGTGCACGCTAGCGCACAGTCCGATTCATGCGAACCGGGCATACTGCTGGCATTGTCTTCTTGTCATGAGATACCGAACAGCCCACAGGATATTGTCGCCATGTCTTTCGTCATCATCGCAACACTGGTCGTGCTGATTGTCATCGCAACGCTGCTGCCACTCTCGCGCCATACCGAATGGTGGGTGCGCGACCTCGATTTCCCGCGCCTGCAGATTGCCATCGTCGCGCTCGGCGTGCTGGTCGCCGAAGCCTTCCTGCTGGATATGGGCGAACGCGAATCGCCGCTGCTGATGCTCGTTACCGCCGCCTGCCTCGCTTACCAGGCCTGGTGGATCGTTCCTTATACCAAGCCCTGGCCGAACGAAGTGAAACATGCGGTGGGCGGGGCGCCCGGCGACCGGCTGCGTATCCTGACTGCGAATGTGTTGACGCCCAACCGCAACACCGACGGCCTGATCGCCCTCATCCGCGAGCACAAGCCGCATGTCTTCGTGACGCTCGAGACCGACCGCTGGTGGCAGGAGCGGCTCGACGTGCTCGAACCGGCGTATCCGTACTCGATGAAATGCCCGCTCGACAACCTGTACGGCATGCACGTGTATTCGAAGCTGCCGCTGCAGGACAGCGCGATCCAGTTCCTGGTCGAGGACGATATCCCGTCGATGCATGCGCTGGTCGTCCTGCCCTCGGGGCGCAAGGTGCGCATGCATTTCCTGCACCCGGCGCCGCCCAGCCCGACCGAACACGACGAATCGACCGAACGCGATGCCGAATTGCTGGTGGTGGCGAAAAGCGTGGCCGGCCTCGACACCCCGGTGATCGTCGCCGGCGACCTGAACGACGTCGCCTGGTCGACCACGACCCGGCTGTTTCGCAAGATCAGCGGCCTGCTCGACCCGCGCATCGGGCGCGGCATGTTCAACACCTTCCACGCCGGCCACTGGTTCCTGCGCTGGCCGCTCGACCACCTTTTCCACAGCCGCCATTTCACGCTCGGCTACATCCGGCGCCTGCCGTCCTTCGGCTCCGACCATTTCCCGGTGCTGGTCGAACTGGTCTACGACCGCGCACGCGGCGCCGACCAGGAGGGCCTGGAGGCGGACGAGGACGACCATGAACTGGCGGAGGAAAAGATCGCGGCGGAGCCGGTGTCGGTGGAGGATGTGCACGAGCCGCAGGCGTAGGCTCCGCAGCCCGGCAGGCTTGCTATCATGGCAGGCTCGGGTGCACCGTAGAGCGTATGAAAAAATCGTCAGGGCAAGGGATGCGGCCGCCCGACGCATCGTCGAAGACAGTACGCGGGTACGGCGAGACGATGCAACGCAGCCATGGCGATTTTTTCACACGCTCGTAGGGTGGGCATGCCCACGCGGACGCACGATATGCGCACCGGCGATGCTTGCCTCGGACCGCTTGCTCGATCACCACGGTTCGGCGCCTGATCTATTCGGAGCTTGCGAGCGCGTGGGCATGCCCACCCTACGGTGCGCATCAGCAACGACTTTGGCTTGCGTTTGGTCTGTTCGGATGTGATACCGCGTTGGCGGAGCCCACCCTACGGACGGCTCATGCCTCGCGCCGGAATTCGGGCGCGGGCAGGGGGTGACGGCGTTCGTCGGGCCGGGTCAGCACGCGGCGTGCCACGTCGAAGGGCACGCCCATGCCGGCCATCGCCCGCGCGGGAGAGCCGCCGGCGGCGGGCGCCTGGATTGCCGCGTCGATCAGGAGTGCGGTCTTGTAGTCGGTTCGTCGGTCCATGGCCTATTGTCGCATGACCTGCCGCGGTTTTACAGGTCCGTTCCCCTCAGCCGCCGAAGCCGAAATTCGGCACCGCGCTGCCCATCGTAATGACGAGAAGGATCCACATGACGCTGGGAATGCCCAGGACGAGCGTTGCCGTCACCACCAGCCAACGCCAGGGCGGCGCATGGCGCCACACCCACCGCGCCAGCAGTAGCCCGACGCCCAACATGGCGATCGCGAGTGGCTTGCCCGGCAATGCGTCGAGGCGGGCCAAGGTGGCCGAGTCCAGGATCTCCGAGAAGGGGAACAGGAAGCCGAACGGACCAAAGCACAGCATGAACAGCCAGGTGCCCAACAAGGCGCCGGCAACCATGCAGACGAGGATATGGAAAATGGCCCGCATGTACTTCATGCCACGCCCCCGCCAGCGGCAATCGCCCGGATGGAATCCTCGACCAGGGGGCGCGCTTTACTGTTTAGTAACGTGTCGAACTGTTCAGCAGCGCGGAACACGAACTTCATGCGCTGCTCGGCGACCCACAGTTTCGCGTAGCGATTCTCTGAAAACGGCAACGTGAATCCGGGCTTGGCCTTGCATTGGGCTGATAGCGTCAGTTGGATCGTTTCCGCGTCGCCGGTCGGTGTGCCGGTCACAGCGGCGTACTGGTTCAGTGCTAGCAGGCGCTGCATCACCGGGCCGTCGTACAGGATGCGCTGGAGGATATTCACTTGTTCGTGACGTGCGAGCGATTTCACGCTCTCGTGTACGCTGCCCTCGTCGATTGACCTGAACCCGTCTCGAATTTCTCGAAACGGCATTCCGAAAGGAAGGATTCTGCTGTCGACCTTCCAATACACCGCGTATTTGCTTGTCTGCCGGTGGGGCAGGTATTCGCTGAACTCTCGCCATCCGCGCTCCATGAAAAAACGGTGCAAGGGATAGATGTCGAGAAAGAGGTGCGCGTTGCCGAAGCCGAGGAGGTCGAGCATGTAGGCCGCGCCTGCTTCGGTTCCGGCCTGCACGCCGACGGCGGCCTCCGCCCCCGGAAATGCGGCGGCCGGGGAAAACGCGAGCGCTTCGCGTTCGCGACGGTTTTTCCGCATCGTTGCCGTCGCATGCAGAAGGCCGCAGCCCACCTGTTTCGATGCAAACGCGGCCAGCCCTGCCCACTGGAACCGGTGGTCGGACAGCCAGAGCCGGGCATAGGCGGCATTGATCCGTTTGTTGCGCTCAAGGGGATCGGCTTCCATCGAGCGACCCAACTTGATCAGGTCTTCGGCCTCGTCCTGAAAGGTCTTCCACACGTGTTCCGGCGTCAGGATGGGGACGGCAATGGCTCTCTCGATCGTTGCGGCCGGGCCGACAGTGTGATGCAGCTTGCACTCGGAAACGGGCTGCACGTTCCGGTACATCGGCACGCCATGAAACTTGTGCTGTGCGAAATAGGGATTCGGCTTGCCTGGGACGTACTCGCTGCGCATTGAGGCCTTCCTTCCCGTTTGACTGAACGAACCAATCTAGTCAGGGAGGAGGGGGCCGGTGTTGGGCGAGCGCAAGCGCGTCGATTCTCGAAGATTGACTGTTGCGCCCGGCACGAATGGCTGGTGATACGCGAGAGCGGGCGCCCCTGCGCTCCGCTATCAGAACGAATACACCAGCGTCAGCGAGGTCTGCGTATCCAGGTTCTTCTTGTCGACCGGCACATTGGTGTCGTTGCGGGCCGAGAAGGCCGCCTTCATCTGCATCGTGTCGTTGATCTTGGTGGACAGGGCCGACTCGGCGATCGAGTGCACGTTCGAGGTGCCGCGCTCGACGCTGATCGTCTGCACAAAGGCCGCCGACGGGCTGACCTGCCAGCGGAAACGCGCGGCGCCGCGCACCGTCATGCCGCTCTCGCGCTCGCCCGTTTCGCGCTCGCCGCTGAAGTAACCCGGACCGATTTCGACGTCGAGCGCCTTGTCGTCCGTGTTGTAGAGCTGCGAGCCATGGCCGACCGCGAACGAGGTGTAACGCGTGTAGGCGCCGAACTTGTCGTTCACGTGCGAGCCGAGCACGAAGGCGCGCGAGCCTTCCTTCATCAGCTTGTAGGCGGCCTTGGCAGAGGCGGTCCAGCGCTCGGCCGAACGAGTGCGGTAGCGTTCGCCGTCGTCGTCGGTGATCTCGTCTTCCTTGAAGTAGCCGCTGACGACGTATTCGTTGCTCCAGTCGGCCGATTCGTGGATCGCGTCGATCTTGCCGCTGATCGAGGTGCCGGTGGTATTGCCCGAGGTGCTGATCGCACCCAGTTCGGCGGAGGTGAACCAGGTGCCGTCGGGAATCGTCTCGGGGCGCGACACCGTCAGCGCACTGTGGATGCTGCCGATTTGCGGCAGGTCGTCGGCGGCGCCGTCGGCGAAGGCGGGAAGGTGGGCCAGCCCGAGAAGGGCCAGCGCGTACATCTGGAATGATTTCATAAGCTTGTCTGCGGCCGCGGCGCCAGCTTGCGGGCTGGACCGTGTGCCTGCCGGTCGTCATCGGAAAAGAATCGGGAAAGAGCGCCGGTGCACGCTGTGCGGCAAAGGGGCTCGGCCGAGATTGTATCCCAGAAGCAGCACAAATGCCGTCCGAAGCCAACTGAAACGGCCAAATTGCTGCACCGGCGCGACTCGGCAGTACTCCGCGGGCGCGCCGGACGAGCTCGATTCAAGTTCCGATTCAGGTGCCGATATAGGCGATCTTGAAAATGAACAGCGCCGCAATCACCCAGACGACCGGCTTCACGTCCCGCGCCCGGCCGGTGCTCAGCTTCAGCGCCGCGTAGGTGATGAAGCCGAAGGCGATGCCTTCCGCGATCGAATAGGTAAACGGGATCACGAGCGCCGTGATCGCCGCCGGGATGCTCTCGGTGGTGTCGCCCCATTCGATGTCGCCCAGGTCGCGCAGCATCAGGCAGGCCACGAACAGCAGGGCCGGCGCGGTGGCGTAGGCCGGCACCACGCCGGCCAGCGGCGCGATGAACAGGCAGGCCAGGAACAGCACGGCCACGCTGAGGGCGGTCAGGCCCGTCCGTCCGCCCGCCTGCACGCCGGCCGCGCTCTCGATATAGGCGGTAGTGCTCGAGGTGCCGAGCATGGCGCCGGCGACGATCGCGCCGCTGTCGGCCAGCAGCGCCTTGTTCAGACGGGCCATCTTGCCTTCGACCAGCAGGCCGGCGCGGCTGGCCACGCCCATCAGGGTGCCGGTCGCATCGAACAGTTCGACCAGGAAGAACACCAGCACCACGTTGATGATGCCGACCTTCAGCGCGCCCGGGATGTCGAGCTTGAACAGGGTCGGGTCGATCGAAGGCGGCGCCGAGAAGATGCCGTGGAAGGTGTTGCCGCCAAAGAAAAAGCTGAGCACGGTGACGACGATGATGCCGATCAGGATCGCGCCGCGCACCTTCAGGCGGTCGAGGGTGACGATCAGCAGGAAGCCGAAGATCGCCATGATCGCTTCCGGCTTGTGCAGGTCGCCCGCCTTGACCAGGGTCGGCTCGCTGCCGACGACGATGCCGGCGTTCTTCAGGGCGATCAGGGCCAGGAACATGCCGAGGCCGACCGTGATGGCCACCCGCAGCGAATGCGGGATGCCGTTCACGATCATGCCGCGCAAGCCGAATACCGAGACCAGGATGAACAGGCAACCCGAGATGAACACGGCGCCGAGCGCCGCCGGCCAGGCCACACCCATGCCGAGCACGACCGCGTAGGCGAAATACGCGTTCAGGCCCATGCCGGGCGCCATGCCGATCGGATAATTGGCGTACAGGCCCATCACCGCACTGCCGAGCGCGGCGACGAGGCAGGTGGCCACGAACACGGCTTCCTTCGGCATCCCGGCGTCGCCGAGGATCGAGGGGTTGACGAAAATGATGTAGGCCATCGTCAGGAAGGTGGTCAGGCCGGCGAGCAGTTCGGTGCGTACGTCCGTGCCGCTTTCTTTGAGTTTGAAATAGTTGTCGAGCATCGTCGAGTGGTTCCGGATGGTGCGCAAGACCTGGCCTGCGCGGTTGGGATGACCGAAGCATAACACCGGCGCGGCCCCCGCATGGCGCAGAGGAGGACAAAAACGCCGGCAACCCGCCGGGTCGGGCGCGCCCATGGGTTCTCCCAGCGGTTTTTCCACTCTTATCTTGCTTTACGATGCAGGATTGGTATCATCGTTTTGCTGGCTGTCATGTCGATGGCCGTCCGACTGTGAGCTCGCGATGCAGATCCGTGCCTACCTGTATCTGATGGCTGCAGCGATCCTGGTGCCGGTGATCCTGTTCGCCGGCTTCGCGCTGCGCCTGCTCGACGGCGCCGAAACCAGTCTCGCGCGCACCCGGGTGGAAGCCGCGGCCCAGCGGGTGGCGCTGCTGGTCGACGCCGAACACCGCGCGACCGAATCCGCGTTGCGCGTGCTGGCAGCCTCGCCCTCGCTGGCGCGCGGCGACCTCCAGTCCTTTTACGACGAAGCGAAAGCGGCCGCCAGCGGGCGCGACGCCTGGTGCGTCCTGATGGACGAGCACGGCGCACTGCTGTTCAACACCCTGGCGCCTTTGGCAAGCACGTCCGTGTTGCCGCGCGACCCAGTCCCCGCCTACTTCACCCCGATGTCCGCCCGCGACGGCGCCTATGTAACCGACGTCATGCCGGGCCGTGCCAGCGGCCGGCTGGTGACCGCGGTCGCCATGCCGCTCATGAAGGACGGGCGGCGCCATGTGCTGGCGGTCGGCTACGGTACCGATCATTTCATCCACCTGCTGGCCGCCGCCGGCCTCCCGTCCGATTGGCAAATCGACCTCGTCGACCGCGCCGGCAAGCTGGTCGCGTCGAGCAGCGGACCCGCCGAGCTCGTGGGCCAGGATGCGCCGCCGGCCGTGGCGGCGGCGGGCGCCCATGCGCCGAATGGCATCCTCGAGATCCCGCTGCGTAATGGCGGGCCCGGCATCGTGGCGCTGAGCCATGCGGCCGCGGGATGGATCGTCGCCGCCGGCGCGCCGGCGCGCGCGGTGGCCGCGGCGCCGGGCGGGGCGCCGCGCGCGGCCGCGCTTGCGCTGGTCGCGGCACTGGCGGGCGCGTTCGCGGTGGCGGCCTGGTTCGGGCGCGGCCATGTGCGCTCGATCCGGCGCGCGGTCGAGGCGGCTAGCAGCCTCGGACGCGGCGAAATGCCGCCCCATCGCCGCTCGCGCATCGTCGAGATCGACCGCCTGCTGGCCGCCCTGCGCCAGGCCGGCAACGAGCTGACGCGGGCCCAGGCCACGCGCGATTCGGCCGGCAACGAGCGCCAGTTCCAGCTCGAGCGAGCCCAGCAGGCGCGCCAGATGGCGGAAGAGGAAAACCGCGCCAAGGACCAGTTCCTCGCCATGCTCGGCCACGAACTGCGCAACCCGCTGGCGCCGATCGGCACGGCGGCCCAGCTGCTGAAACTTCCCGACCTCGACGGCCACCGCGCGCGCTATGCGGGCGACGTGATCGGGCGCCAGGTCGAACACATGAACCGGCTGCTGTCCGACATGCTCGACGTCTCGCGCGTCACCCGCGGCCTGGTGACCCTGAGCCTGGAAGACGTCGACCTGCGCAATGTCGTCGAGCGCGCCGTCGAGCAGACCCGGCCGCTGATGGAGGAGCGCCAGCATCGCCTCGAGCTGCGCCTGCCGCAGCACCCGGTGATGGTGCGCGGCGACCAGACCCGCCTGACCCAGGTGGTCGCCAACCTGCTCACGAATTCGGCGAAATACACGCCGCCGCACGGCGCGATCCAGCTGTCCCTGGGCGCCGCCGGCGACGAGGCGACCCTGAGCGTGGCCGACGACGGCGAGGGCATCACCCCCGAACTCCTGCCGCGCGTGTTCGACCTGTTTTCCCAGGGCGAGCGCAAGCCCGACCGCGCCCAGGGCGGCCTCGGCCTGGGGCTGGCCCTGGTGCGCAGCCTGGTGCAGCTGCATGGCGGGGATGTCGACGCCAGCAGTTCCGGGCGCGGCGGCGGCAGCATTTTTACCGTGCGCCTGCCGCTCAAGCACGAGCTGGCCGCGCTGGCCGCGCCGCTGCCGGGACCGCGCCGCGCAAGCCGCGAGCCGAAGCGCGACGCCCAGCCGGCGGCACTGCGCGTGATGGTGGTGGACGACAATATCGACGCCGCCGTCAGCCTCTCGCTGTTGCTGGAAGCAGCCGGCGACCATCTCGTCTCGACCTATTACGATGCGGCCAGCGCGCTCGAGTGGGCCGCCTTCGAACGGCCCGACGTGTTCGTGCTCGACATCGGCCTGCCCGACATGAACGGCTACGAATTGGCGCGGCGCCTGCGCGCCATGCCCCAGTTCGCCGGCACGCTGCTGATCGCGCTGACCGGCTATGGCCAGCTGGCCGACAAGGTGCGGGCGCGCGAAGCCGGCTTCGACATGCACATCGCCAAGCCGGCCGAGCCGGAAGAGATCCTGGCGGCGCTGGCGACGGTCAGCGTTTCGCCCACCGAAGCCGAACGCACATAGAGCGCGCAACGCTCTATATTGAGTAAGGGGCCGGCCGATGCGCTACCATGGCGCTTTCATCCATTATCACGTCGACCATGCCGAAAAATAAGAAGCCCGTGCCGCGCAAGGGCGCCGCCCCCGCAGAACCCGATACCGACGCGCTGGCCCAGGCCCTGGCCGACCTTGCGCTCGAGGTGGCCGAGGGCGAGGACGCGGATCCCGAACTGGCCGCCGCACGCGAGGAAGAGCTGCTGGTCGCCATCCGCAAGGCGCTGCGCAAGAAGCGCGACGAAGTGCTGTATGGCGCCATCGAGCTGGCGCGCTTTACCGACCCCGAGGCTTGCCGCCTGCTGCGCGGCCACATCGGCGAACAGTCGGCGACCCTGCACCTGCGCCGCGAGGGAGAAGAAGAGCTCGAGATCGACGCCTTCCTGATCCCCCTGTTCGTGCGCAGCACCGGCGGCCTGGTGGCCCAGGAAACCTTTATCGATGACGCCGCCTACGAGGAACTGGCGGCCAGCTTCGTCGCGGCGGAGCTGGACAGCCCCAAGGCGAAAGTCGCCCTGGTGCGCCACGCCTACGACCTGGCGGAGGCCGACCACATCGGCTTTTCGACCTTGCAGGAGCTGTTGCGCGAAGCGGCCGCCACGATGACGAGCAAGAAGCCGGCGCCGGCGCCGCTGCTGGAAGCGAGCATCCGCGGCTGGACCGGCGAGCGCTTCGCGCCCGACGAGACGGCGATGGAGCTGCGCTTCCTGTTCGGCTTTTCCCTGAAGCGCGCGAACGATCCCTTCTATGCGGTGCCGAAGGACGAGATCGACGCCGACGTGTATTTCGCCGACCGCATGCGCCGCTACCGCGCCTGGACCGAGCGGGTGGCGCCGCTGGTGCGTCGCTGCCTGGCGGCCGATCCGGACTCGGTCAGCATCGACTTCCTCTACCAGGACCTGTTCCACGGCGCCAAGGAGCAGGGCGTGGCCGAACTGGCGATGCTGGGGACGCTCTCCGAGATCAACGGCCTGCTCGCCGGCAAGGAACTGGCGGCGGACCGCGTGCGCGCAGTCGTCGCCCCGCAGGACGCCGGCGAACACATCGAACTGCGCGTGAACCTGTATGCCCTCGACGGCGGTCCGCCATGGGGCGGGGTGGCGAAGGCGGTCGACCTGGCCGCCGACCTCGGGGCCGAAGTCGACGAACTGTGCGATGCGCTCGGCTCGATCGGCATCGACGACGTCTCGACCGCCGACAGCTTCGACGACGAGGGCCATCCGGAAGGCGCCCAGCCATATCCTGCGGCCTGAATCCTCCCGAAAGGGGCGAGGATCGCCGCGAATACTCGCCGCAGCGCAACATCGGGGGCCACCGGCGCCCCTGCGCAGCTGTTTTTCGCCCGCCGGCGCGCGCCGCGGGCGCGCTTTCCGCCCACGCCACGGCAGAGTATGCCTACACCCTCTGTGGCCTCCCCGCTGGACCCGCCATGCCCCGCAATCCGCCTCAGCGGCCCGTTCCAGGGGGTGCACACGGTTGCGCATGCCTCCCATATGGATGAGTTTTCGTAGTGGATTTCCTTGTATATCAGTAGGACTATGCCTACAAAAATTCCTGCAGGACACCGGACTCTCCTATGAGGAAATGCTCTGCGTTTCCGCCGAGTCCTTTCTAGCGACTAATGTTGCGATGCATAAATGAAAATAATAGTAAATTTGCATGATACGATTCTGCGGTCCGGCTTCATTCCGAAGGCGTGAATCATCTCCGCCGCGGCCATGATTGCCACGGACCCAAGATCAACTAGAGCGCCACAAAGGCGAAAGGAAATCAACATGCCGACCCTGATCGTGTTTTGCCACCTGCGCTGGGACTTCGTCTTCCAGCGTCCACAACATCTGATGACGCGCCTGGCGGAACACTACCAGATCCTGTTTGTCGAAGAACCGGTGCATAGCGAAGGGCCAGCACACCTGCAAAAGACGGCGGTTGCGCCGAACATCACGGTGTGCCGCCCGCATACCCCGATCCTCCATACCCATGGCTTCCACGACGACCAGCTCCCGACCCTGCAAGGCCTGCTGGCCGACCTCGTCCCTGAAGGCGAGCGTCCGGTGGTCTGGTTCTACACCCCGATGGCGCTGCCGCTGCTGCAGGGCCTGAACCCGACGCTGGTGGTCTACGACTGCATGGACGAACTGGCCGCCTTCAAGAACCCGCCGAAGCAGCTGCTGCAGCGCGAATCGGCCCTGCTCAACATCGCCGACCTGGTCTTCACCGGTGGCCCGAGCCTGTACGAAGCCAAGAAGGACCGCCACGCCAACGCCCACTGCTTCTCGAGCAGCGTCGACGCCAAGCACTTCCGCCAGGCCCTGGACGCCGCCATCTCGCATCCGGAGCAGGCGCATATCGCCGGTCCGCGCCTGGGCTTCTATGGCGTGATCGACGAGCGTTTCGACACCGACCTGGTGCGCCAGATGGCCGCCGCCCACCCGGAATGGCAGATCGTGCTGGTCGGTCCCGTGGTCAAGATCGACCCGGCCGAACTGCCGCGCGCCGACAACGTCCACTACATGGGCCAGCGCAACTATGACGAACTGCCGAAGTTCCTCGCCGGCTGGGACCTGTGCCTGCTGCCGTTCGCGATGAACGACTCGACCAAGTTCATCAGCCCGACCAAGGTGCTCGAGTACATGGCTGCCGAAAAACTGAGCGTGTCGACCCCGATCACGGACGTCAAGGTGCCTTACGGCGACGTGGTCGCCATCGC
>Ga0308170_10002987_pt1 | contig 14172 bp, 19 predicted proteins | sample PhyBR2_2_FD_202136 | JGI IMG/M metagenome (GOLD analysis project Ga0308170, IMG submission 202136) | Phyllosphere microbial communities from UC Gill Tract Community Farm, Albany, California, United States - DLSLSB.R2 | ecosystem: Host-associated > Plants > Phyllosphere > Unclassified | place... | reverse complement strand
TAATTTACAACATTAGCATCAGGCGAAAATAAGTACCATCCAGCAGGCTTGTCCATAAGAATCCAAAGGTAAGGGAATATAAAGTTTTATCGGCAACCAAAGAGGGTTAATAAAACATGAGACCAATGGATATCCATTGGTCTCATGTTTTATTAACCCTTCAAACTTTTACGTCTTACGTAATTACTGCGTCTTCTGTCGCCTAATAGCATCGCGGTTCATGAAGTGAACGAAGAAACCGAAGAGGATGAAGTGCACCACCATGAAAAGGTACTGGCCCTGAATGAGTTCTACCACTGCCGTGGCGAAGAGGACGACAGTGGTCGCCCATCCCAGAACAAAGGAAGCCTTATCATAGAAGCGGACCCGCTCCGCCGACTGATTCGCCTTGTCTCGCAGGACAAATGCAATCACCAGGGCGATGGGGACAACGATGACCAAAATAGTGGTCAGAGCGTCAAAGAAAGCAAGCATAATTTTCTCTCTCAGTAGGGTGCTTGGTCTATTAGTCCAAGCGTAACATAGTTGAAAGATTGTGTCAAACCGCCTTCTGAGTTGTATTCTACAGAGTATGATAGGATTGGCATGATTCTACCGAAAGTACACCTATGATTTTCTTCATCCTTATTGCCCTCAGCATCCTTATTCCTGTGCTCGTCGCATGGCTTAATTCGGATGATTCTCCTGTGGCAAATGCTATTGTAGCCTTTATTGTCTCTTTGATTTTTGGTGGTATTGTGATGTTCGGAGTGGCTGGGATCAGCTCTATGGCCACTGACAATGACTACATGGTTTCTCATGTTGATTCACAGAAGTATGATCTGCAAGCATTGAACACAGGTGATTCAGGAAACTACTACCTTGGCAGCTCATCAAGCGATTCTTCCCGTAGCCTGAACTACATTTATGAGAAGCCAAACAAGGGGAACCCGTACTCTGTTGTCAGCAGTGCGGACGGAGATGGTAGCCGAGTCTTCCAGGACATTACTAAGAGTTCAGATAAGAAGCCTTATGTGGAGGAGCGCAACCTCTACAAGACTATCTGGTGGGTTGCTCCATTTGAGATTGAATCAGGGACTGTCTATGATTTCCATGTTCCTAAGAACTCCGTCATTGAGAACTACAAGTTGGACAACAAGTAATTTCTCATGAAAGAAGGCCCGTGACTTATAGCAGTCACGGGCCTTCTTTCATGTCTTTTAGAGAGCCAGGTCGTACTTGCCCTCATATGCTCCAATTTGCAGGTCCAAACCCCACACAACACCCTCAGCAGTTTCACGCTTCGCCTTAGCGATAGCTTCCGCACCCTTCGCATCACTCAGGCTACGAAGAGCCAGCTCACGCTGCTCCTTCAGCCACACCAGATGACCTTCGGTTCGCTTCTCACGAACAATCTCCTGCTGCTCCTGAGTCCACGCCGAGTTCAGCAGCCCAAGGAACCATACCTCCATCTGAGTCTTTGTCCCCGCGTGAAGAGACTCCACATAGGACAGGTACATTTCTGCCTGCTCGCACTGGTTGACGAAACCCTTCATGAAGATGAAGTTCCCAGGGATGAGATGACCATGCTCGTTCACCGTCACATGACTCGTGTTCATCGTGAACCCGTTGACGGGGTGAGCCTTACGCAGGTCATATGAAAGATGCAGCGTGAACGTCAATGGCTGCTTCGGGTCATAGTCACCATACACCATGACCTTGAGGTCACCGTTGTCAATAAATTCCTGGAACACGTCTACTCCTTATAGATAAGGTTTGCTGGTTCCATTAGCTTAGAGGTCAAAGTCCTCTGGTGTCAAGCCCTGAGTGAAGGTTTTTCATGTCTTTCAGCCGAGAGTGTTAGCATAGATAGTTCACAGACGAAAGGTGCAGCATATGGGCGCATTGGTAATGGATGACACTTCTCGAGTAGCTCTTCCTGAGATGGATGAAATTTTCCGAACAGGGGATGCCGGGGAAGAACAGGTCACTGACATCATCATGGAAGCGTCAAGAGTCCGTCTTCGAGGACTATTACTTTCCTCCATCTCCCGTCATACAAACGTGCCAGGTAATGCAGATGGAGCTAAGACCTCCCGACAGTTGGAAGCTCTGATTACGCTAAACCTCAGTGATGATCCTGATGCTGCTGACCTCATTGATGAACGAATTGATGCAACAGGTGACATCATGCAGCGGATCATGCTTGCAGAGTCTATCGCACTGTACAATCGCTACGACCTCGCCGCTCGCTAACTAGTCCAAAGGGGACATAGAATGAAAGAAGAGTACTCAGTTGTACATCTTCTGGCACCAGCTCCATCTGAGAGCATGCTGGTTGCTGATGACGTTTTCTATGTCTCCTTCTTGAATCATGTCGCTATTGATTCAGAAAATGAAGCCACCAAACAGAGACTCGTCACAGAAGTCAAAGACCTGACACAGTTGTTCGCTTCATTCACGATGAAGATGATCGGATTGGAGATGTCTGACTCGTACCAACGACAACCAGTTATGGTTTTTGAACAAGCGCAAGCCCATAAGCTCCATGTTGAACTGTTGATGCTTGCTATGTGGAGTGGTCTCCCATTGACAGACCTGAATAATGTAGGCAGTGGATTCCGCCCACTAATCCTTTTCCCAGGAAGAACTTCTCCGATTGACGAAGTGAACATTGATGGTCTCAGTATCGTGAAACACCATCAAGGCTTCGGGGAAAACTTCATGGAAGTCATCGCCACGTTTGGGATGTCAACCTTTGATGAGATGACCGAAGGTATTTTCAGTTAGCGCTGAACACTGCTACTGCTTCTTCTGTGTATGAAGGACAGTACGTTCTTACTGCTGCGATGGTTGCTACTTTAGTGAAAGGGACAACCTCAGGAATATCATCCTCCAACAAGTCTGAAAGAATTTTTTGGTTGGTAAGAGGGATGCCGTCTCTGGTGTCTTCGCATATCCTTTTTGCGCCCACTATGAGATGCTTTTCATTCCATCCAGGAAGCTCAGTCCATTTTGGATAGTTACGTTTCACGTCTTCAATGAACTGAGCATCTTTGTCTACTGCTTCGTAACTCTTTTCATCATAATCCTCAGGAATAGGAATGGTTGTGGATTTGAGTGTTGGGTTCGCCGCTAATGGTTCAGTTGAAGGTGGGTGTACCATTTTAGGAATGATAGCTAATGAAGCTACAATTAAAGCGAAGACTCCAAAACCAGCTAGCAATGCAATAACAGGTCCTCTGAAAAACGGCTTTCTCGATTCGTCTTCCATTGCAAGAACAGTATCTTCCGGCAGTGTGACCTGTTTGTGAGAGGCCAGCTCTAAGAGTTCGTCCTCTGGAAAGATAGAGTATGGTTCCCCAGCGAATACTTCCTGACTTTGGCCAGTAAACTTTTCGCCATCCCAGTAGTATGCATCAGCAGACCTCGTAGAACGAACATACCAACCTGGACTTTGAGCCATTTTCCACCCTTGAACTTTTTGTACTATGAAAAAGTATCGGATGAAGTAGGATGATTCTGAAGGACTGCTCAGAGCGCTTTAATTTCAGCGCTCACCTGAGCAAACAATTCAACCAGCGGTTCTTTCCACCGGCTCAGGCGCTGTTCACTCAGCGGCTCCTGACGGGATTTCATGCTGAACAAGCGTGCAACTCGAATTGCTGAACGATATAGTTCCCAGTCTCTCGGGGCAACTTCCATTACCTGCTTGTACGATTCCTGGTAAAAATGAACGTTCTCCGAAGTGATGTTTTCAGCATCAGCAGTAGCGTACTCGAAGAAGTCAGAGCAGTCACAGCTGATGAACGTCTTCACTTTATCCAGCTGCTTGAACTGCTGAGTTGTAGCATCGTATGCTGAGAAACGTGCACCGTACCAGAATCCTGTCTCTTCACTGATTTCAGGGATGGTTTCCAGAAGCTTCTCAGTAACAGTGATAGCTTCCTGAACATCATCCTGGCTGAAAGCTAATGGAGGGAAACGTAACGCGTTGAACCAGAACTTCTGCGTATCTAGGAAGATGAGTGATTCAGTTTTGTTCAGCTCCTCCTGCTGCAAGCGCTTACGGACAACAGCGATGACATCTGCATCATCAAACTGGTGCTCCGCGTACTGCGGGGCCTTACGGTTCAAGCCAGAAAGTCGTCCATGCTCTTTGATGAAGCTCACGTACTCTTCAACAGTAATCTGGAGGATACGGGCTTGCATCATGGTGTTCAGTTCAATACTGAATTCATCATCAACCACTTCGCCGTTGACTTCCGTCTCCCCAGTGTAGATACGAAGAAACACGTCCCCTGCGTCAGTTTTATGGATAGAGGTGAGGGTCGTTAAATCCAGACGATCTAACTGATGGATCATCAGCCATGTGGCGTATGTTGAAGATGAAATAGATGCTGTCATAGCGTTATCTTACCAATGTGCTATAAAATAGTCCATTAAATGACGCTTCAGCGTTTCGAGGTGTAAAATAATACTACAACCAAATATTTTGGGAATGATTCAGTCATTCTTATGTTTGGGGTAGATATGCGCGAAGCTTTACCGACCTACATGTTTTTACTGGGGAGTTGAACATGTAGGGAGTCATGAGGGGAAGATTGGCAACTGGTTCAGTGAAGAACGCATGATTAAAGAAGAGGCTCACCAATTTGGTGGGCCTCTTCTTATGTTCAGACTTACTTCTGGCGCACTCGGAAAATTGCAGGAAACCCTACTCATATCAAACGTCACACAGTCAACAGCTCTTGCGTTTCACTCTCAACTCAGATAAGGTAAAAACGAAAGGATGGTGAGAGCCATTATGAAGCTGAAAATCAGTTATCAGAAGCACCCTCTAACGGAGCAGGCAGACAAGAAGTGTGCATCATGTAGCGGGTCAGGTTACTATGATGACGCGAATCCTCGCACAAACAAATCGTACAAGTGCGGCAGTTGTGGCGGTAGTGGTTACGAGCATCCTGAGCTTCGTGAACACCGCAGTTCCCGCTGGTGAGTCCTGAGGGCCGTACATTGCATGATATACGGCCCTCAGTGCTGATCTGAGACGTTTTGAGGGCTGTCACACCTTCTTGCTGGCTCCTCATCAGTTATGGGCGGAGAAAGGCTTCTATGGGTATTGCGTACTACTCTTGACTGTGTTAGCCTGGATACATGACGAATGATATCAAGCCTGAATTTGATGCTGGTGGACAGCACATCGCTGACCGCATCCTCGGGAACCAGAAAATTCAGGAGGGGAGCGTCTACCTCCGTGGTCAGGCCGCTCCGACCCCGCAGCAGGTGTCCGCTGTCTTGCATGCACTTGCAGACCATGGTCTCATCAACAAGATGCTCAGTGATGATGTGAAGCACCTCGGCGCTGACCATGCAGACCTTGGTGAAGGTTGGGAGCAGTCCACTGGCGTTGGACGCTGGTTGCAGGGTATCGGTGATGCTCTGGACTTTCGGGAGTAGCTCATGAGCATCAAGAGTCGTGTTATTGAGTACAAGAATCTTCTGACTTGGGGATTCAAGGATGATGTCCTCAACCTGCTGATGTCCATCCCCATCGGTATCATGTTTCTTCTCTCCTGGTCTCCTCTGGTGTCTCTGATTTTCATTCTCCCTACAATGTCTGGGGTGGACATCTTCTGGGTGCTACTGGTGAGCTTCGCAATGGGCGGAGGAGGAACTACGCTTACTTGGTTCATGTTCAAGGTTTTTATCTTGGAAACCATCCGTATAGACAAGCGGAATAAGGAAGTTGAGAAAAAGTGGGAACGCATTGATGCTAAGAGAGCAAGAATTCATAGCTGACCGTATACGCAGCATCTGATTGACTTCGCATCCCAATCCAAATAATTGAAAGTGGAGCTAACAGAAACCTTTTGTTAGCTCCACTTTCATGTCTTCCTACAAGCGGCTGTGATATTATAGAGTATGGATAAATTCAATGATCTTGCTGAGGACCTTTCCGACATGGGCTGGGAGGTCGAATACTCCTCTGATGAGATGACGGTAAAAGGAACAACTGCTTTCTACGGTCACCTCATCACGCTAAGCCGTGTTCTTCGTGACAGAAGTGCTCATGAGGAACACGTTCAGGTTGAACAAGCCTTCGCACGAACTTGGGAGGACATGTACCCAGCGCTGAAGAATCTGTTTGAGACAGTGCAGCGAGGTGAACGCGCTCCCAAGTTGGAAGACGACAAGAGACCTGAACAACTTCCAGCAGTAAAGGCAGAACTCAATGGTATAACTGACGAGCTTCGCCTCCATGATGTAATGATGCGGGCTGGTTGGAAGTATCATGTTTCCATTGAACCGAAGCATCCGCACGGAGTGCCAAAGGCGAAGCATTTGCGGTATTACCGTAATGACTGGCATGGCGTGGTCTATGAAGATGCAATGATGCTTCGTCGTATGGACTACCCTTATCACGGAAGCTTCGCTGTCAACTGGGATAAGACAGCACAGATGTTAGCAGAGCAGGCTGTACGGTATTGGAATGAAAACCCAGAGAAGCCACCTATCGTAGCATTGCCGATGTGATGTTCAAAAATGGGGAGTAACGACATCAGTTACTCCCCATTTTTCTTTAACTTTTTATAGTTCATGACATCGGCGACAACTATGAGCTCGCCGATGTCGGGCTCGAGGTACTCGAACTATCACGTGTAGAAACCGGCTGTTGTCAAAAAGAAGAGGAGTTACCCATTAGGTAACTCCTCTTCTTTCGTTTTATAGTCTTTGTAGTTTTTATAGTTCAGAGGATTTCGTCATCATTGTTGACGTTCATGAGACGTTCAAGCATTGAGTTGAAACCGTAGTTCTCCATGATGAAACGAGTGTTGTACACTTCCCCGCATTTACAGGAGATGCGTGCACTGACTCCATGCTGCTGGTCTTCATTGAATGAGTCGTATACGTTCCAGCTATAGTCTTCTTCATAGTTGCGCACTAACGCCGGTTCACAATCATCAAAATGACGACTGGCTTCATAATCGCGTGAACCTCGAGTGTCTCCGAAGCTGCGGTCCTCCGTGAATGCTTCACCATCTCGGATGAGGAGCTTTGCAACGTCTTTTCGGAAACCCTCTAATGGTTCTGCACGGTTGAGGATAATCTCTTTCTCGACGTTTGCACGAAGGCCCTCTAGAATTCCCTGACGCTGCTGTGCCACATGGTTCAGTTCAGCTAACGGAGTCTTGAAAGATTTGCGGCGCTTAGAAAGGTCCTCAACTTCTGATTCCTTGGAAGCTACCCAACGCTGATAGGCGGATTCTGAGGCCACAGCAAGGGTGTTCAGTTCCGCTGATTTGGCTGCTCGACGGAGCCGATCAACAGTGGACTTTCGTGAAGTCTCATCTTGCTGAGCTTCCTCATAACGCTCGGTCGCTTCCTTACTCAATGCAGCAACTTTTTTACGGTAGTCACGAAAGTCAGCGTTGACTCGCGTAGCCAGCGTACCTTCACGCTGTGGGTGCTTACGACAGTTGATGTAATTCTTACTGCAGTTACCATAGTTCTGCATGTGATCTATCCTTCATTAGGGGCTGCTCTCTGAGGGTATTTCTAACGAGAGAAGGGAAGCTTTAACGAGTTTGCGGGTAGAGAAGAAAACTCTTTCTCTACCCGCAAAAGTTATCTGCTACTTACAGCGCAGGTTCAGTACCAAAGAGTCTTTCAAGACGCTTGTTTTCAGCAGTCAGCTCAGAAAGTTTCTGAGCTGACTGAACGAACATCCAAGTCATAATGACTTGCATCCTAAAGTCCTCTTTCTGAGACTCATCCATGTCATGGAACTCATGAATGAACGTACTGGAAAGCTCAGGACGCGGGTCAGTGATGTGATGGTCAGGGTTCTCCCGAGAAAGAAGGTCATAGTCCACAGGAATCTGCTTCATGTAATCGATAACAGACGCGACAGCTCGCATGTCCTGCTCATCCTGTGCACGGGTAGAGTTCTTCTCTCCGAAATGCTCGATGAGCAGAGTAGCTGACTCCGAAAGGTTAGACATAATTTTCTCTTTCCTTGATGATTTTCTCTCTAACTGAATGTATTGAGCCTAACATGTCATCTGATGTGTGTCAACCATGTCAACCAGTTTAGCTACTGCTGTTTGGCCTGTTTATGCAAAATTGCTCCTGTAACAGCACATCCGATTGCTGCCACGGAGATAATGATGGCGGGGACCCATAGAGAGTACCTAAATGGAACAGCTGTACAAAAAGCTAAGAGAGCCGCCGCATTGAACAACCGGTCACTCCACTCTTTTTTCGTATGAATCATTCTGTCCTTTTCCTATTCAAGCAACAAAGTTTACCATGCTTGCAAGAAAACGTTGATTGTAGGCTAAAAAGTGGAACAGGCGTATCATAAAGGTGCCGATTTCGATAGATATATTTTATGGCTTCCTCAAATTGAAAGGATCAAGCCGGCTATGTCAGACAACCCTTACCAAAAGCCTTCCCCATTCGGTGGGCAGCAGAACCAAAACGGACAGAACGGTAACCCTCAACAGGGTCCTTTCGGTCAACAGCAAGGACAGCAAAACCAGTTCGGTCAACAAGGCCAGCAATTCCCACAGCAACCTCAGCAGGGCGGGTTCCCACAACAGGGAGGCTATCCTCAGCAGCAGGGTGGTTTCCCTCAGCAGCAACCGCAGGGCTTCCCACAGCAGGGTGGATACCCACAGCAGCAGCCGCAGCAGCAGCCAGGGTATCAGCAGCCTCAACAGTTCGGCCAGCAGAACGGTTACCCGCAACAGAACCATTACCAGCCTGGATATAATCAGCAGCCTGGAATTCCACCACAGGGACCACCGAACAACAACAAAAGCCTTTGGATTATCATCGCTTCTGTTGTCGTTGGAATCTTAGTCATCGGTGGTCTCGTTATCGCAGCTGCATTCGCTTTCGGCGGAACTAAGGGTGAATCTTCTCCTAATGGAAATGACCGTGGAACCAGCGCTGAAAACCCAATCAGTTTGAAGCCATTGGAATCAACTGGCAATGCAAGCAAGGATGCCAAGTTCGACAAAGGATATTCACGTCTTGATATCCCAACTTTGACTCAGGACAAAGCTCGTGGTGTCGCTTTTGACACATGTGCATACTTGAAGACTGACCCAACCAAGCAGGAGTTTGAGGACAACTTCCTTGGTGGGAAGAGCAGCTCAGAAGCATATGACCTTGGCCAGGCTTTGGGTGTCGGTATCCCAGTCTACTGCCCAAGCGAGATTGACACACTCACCAACCTGATTCCAGCTGGTTGATGTCTGAATTGTTGACATGTAGGCAACATAAGTGTCAATAACTTGACCGTTATCGCCAAATAAGTAAGGCCCCGAAATTAGTTCGGGGCCTTACTTATTTTATGTCTCAAAGGTAGTCCGCACCGTCAGGGTCCTTGTAGATGTACACCCCAGCAGCAATGAGCTTCTCCACGTGGGCAAGCTGCTCTCCAAGCTCAGCAATACGCTCGCGGATGATGTCAGGGTGAACGCAGTACTCGCAGCCGTACTCCTGGGTGTGGGTTCCCAGCTTCACAGGGCAGTCCTCGTCTCCGTACTTGCATCCGTGGAGGGAGCAGCAGTGGGAAGTGTGAACACCAATCTTGTTAACGGTGTCAGCCATGATTTTTCTCTCTTCTCTCATATCAGCTCCTTGCTGATACTCCAACCGTAGCACAGGTCTTTGGTGGATGCAACAAGAAAAGGGGACCAACTTCATGGAAGAAGTTGGTCCCCTTAGCGAGGGATGCCTTACCTGTTAACGGTTTGTCTTGAAGCTCTTAGAAGCAGAGTTCGTAGCGGAGTACTTGCCGTTTGCGGACTTCGCAGTAGCAGTAACTTTCGCAGTGTAGGTCTGGTTAGGCTTCAAACCTGAAACAGCAACAGCATGGGTTGTGAGGTTCCATGTCTTACTGTACCCTTTACCTGTAACAGTCAACGTGTACTTCTGGACTTTGCCTGTAACACTTTTTGGCGTGTTCCAACGTACTGTTGCGTTGTAACGACTTACTCCTGCAGAAACATTCTGCGGAGCGCTAACGCTCACTTTAGACGCGTTGGAAAAAGGTGTGGTTACACTTGCAGAAACAGCGGAGGAGACAGCTGTCTTCTTTTTGCTTTCAGAAGTGGCAGTAGCTGTGACTTTCACAGTGTACTTAGCGTGTTCTGTCAGACCTGTGAAGGATGCTGAAGTGGCGTTAGCTGCAACGTTGACAGTTTTGCTGTACTTGTTTGGGCCAGTAATAGTAGCAGTGTACTTCGTGATGCTTCCAGTGACACTCTTTGGCTTAGTCCAGCTGGTGGTGACAGTGGAGTTGTTTGGTGCTTTGACAGTAAGCTTCTGAACTGCACTGACGCTTACCTTGTCTGACAAAGCGCGCTGCGTAGTGGCGTTAGCAGAAGCAACTGTAGACGTTGCTGTCTTCACTCCACTGTCAGAAGTGGCAGTAGCTGTGACTTTCACAGTGTACTGGGTACTTGCTGCAAGACCAGAGAAGGAAACATTCGTGTCTTTTGTGGTGACAGTCTTGGTGTACTTGTTTGGACCTGTAATGGTAGCAGTGTACTTGGTGATGCTTCCAGTAACAGTGGCTGGCTTCAACCATGAAACATAGATGCTACTCTGGTTAGGAGCAGTAGCGGAAAGCTTCTGGACTGCTGATACAGCAACATTGTCAGAGACTGCTTTTACTGTGGTGAATGCTGTCTGAGCAGTGTTGGTGGCTGTCTTTGTTCCATCAGGTGAGTATGCCTGGCTGGTGATAACCAACTTGTAGTTCGTTCCTGCGGTCAAACCGTTTGCGTTGATGCTGGTGCTCGTGGTTGTGAACTTGCGAGCAATGGTGCCGTCTTCTTTGAATACGGAAACAACGTACGGGTAAAGCGTTCCAGTTGCCTCAGCTGGTTCTTTCCAGGAGATGGCAGCTGTGTCCTGTGCTGGCTTGACAGCGATTGCTGTGACGGGGCCAACGTTCACCTGGTCACCTGTGTAGACAGGAGGAGCAGCAGGAGTTGTGTAAGAGAATACTCCAGAACCTACGGAACGAGTTTCAGTTCCACCACCATTGGTAGCGTTGACAATGACCTGAACGAGGTATTTTGTGTTCTCTTTGAGGTTAGCGAAGGATGCAGAGTTAGCTTCGGTTTTGACATCGTTCTGACCTGCGATGCTGTTACCGTTTGCATCAAAGATTTTGACAGTGTAGCTGTTGATGACACCGTTAGTGGTTGGTGATGACCAGCGGATAGCTAAATGGTCGGAACCGGTGTTGAAGAACGTTGCATTGTTGACTGCGTTAAGAGTAAATGGTGGGTACTTGGCGAAGTTCTGAGTGAACCAGGTGGTTCCATTCGCGTCGACGTAGTAGCCGATGCCGATGTCCGTGTAGTCTCCGAGGATGTTCGCACGGTGACCTGTGGAGTTCATCCAGGCAGCAACGACATCTTCGTAACGCTGACCCATTGCAACGTTCTCACCTGCAGAGTTCCATCCAGCAGGAATTTGGAAAGCGTAATCTGGGTTGTGCTGCATAGCTCCACGATTAGCTTGCTCCTGAGACCATGCTTGAGAGACTTGGGAGATGCCGTTGTTGAGGACAAGTGGTTTCAGACCATTTGCTACACGAGCTTGGTTAGTCTGGTCGAGGATGAGCTGGACTGCTTGCTGCTGCTCATCAGCGGTGACAGCTGCCTGTGCAGCTTGCGGGTGGATAAACCCAGTTGCCAGTGTTGCACCTGAGGTGGCAACAGCTGCTGCAAGTACAACTGAGAATGTTCTTTGGAATCGCATGAGATACGAAAGCCTTTCACAAATGGTTTGGATGATGTATTACTTATCATCGGTCATTTGAAGGTAAATGACGTGACATACTACCATACTTTTGTGACATATCTGTATTTTTTCTGTGAGTGTCGCAAAAAACGGGCGTGTCACGCAATAAAACACGTGACACGCCCGTTAGAAGCGTCTTTTACCAGAAGGGGTTACATAGGAACTGAACGGGTCACCGAGAAGATAATGTCGGTGATGGAAGCCTCAGTTGCGAGACGGTGACGAGTGTACCTACCACAAGCACAGGTGAACACAACAGCGACCTCCATGAACGCACGCGAGGAATGAGGGTCAAAGGTGTCAAAGACCGACTCCTCCTCAACCTCCTGGTCCACATCATGCACCTCAGCGATGGAGCAGGACTCCATGTGGGTACCCAGCTCAGTCGGGCGCGGACCGTAACCCAGTGCGTAAGAAGTGGAACATGCCTCCACAACATACTCAGCAACAGCAAGGTGGAAGCCCTCCACCCAAGCAGGTGCGTCAGTCATTTTTCTCTCTCTTTCATCAGTTATGTAGACAGTTTCTCTCTCTACTGTTTTCACAGTAACACACAGTCCACCTGCGTGCAACACTAATTTAGGACCTTCCTACCCCAGATGTCAGCGTTGAGCTTCCAAGTGTCAGCCACATGTGATAGGGTGGAGATAGTCACAATCAAGGAGAGAACATGACGACCGCACTTGACAACATGATGGAAGCTGTAAAGATTGGCAATCAGGCCAATGCAGCATACGTAGCTGTGCGGCGGCAGCCTCTGGGAACCCCGCTGAACACCACAGCTTTCGTGGAGAAGATGGATGCACTGCGTGCTGTTGCTTCTCAGAATGTGCTGAACTGGTTCAACGATTACGTTCGTTTTGAAAAGGCTGAGTGGGAGCTGGAAAACGAAGAGCTGGATGCCCTTGAAGGATTCAGTACCTTCGAGTATGACCCTCGTGAGCAATTTGAAGTCAGCAGCCTTGACTGCACTGTTGCAGAGGCACTTCTCGCATCACATGGACTGTTGACAGCGAAGACATACGATGATTTGGTCCGGCTTGACCAGGCTTGGCCTTCTTTCCCTGAGTTCCACCGTTTTACTGACTGGTGGTGAGCATCTGTGTGGAACGAAACGTATACACGTAAGCTTATCTGTATACGTTTCGTTCCATACTTCTATGTCCTCATCTGGGACATAGGGACATAGAATTCTTACTCTCTTATTAGAATCATGTCCTCCGTGTTATACTTCTGATCGTCCAAACCAACCAAACAAAAGGAACCAAAATAATGAGCACGTACTTCACCCAGGAGCAGTCAGAGCAGCTGCGAAATCTTGACCATGAGGTCAATGCCTTCTTCCAGAACGATGCTCGTAAGGGTTTTGACGCTCGTCGTGTAGTGGAAGCGAATGATGAGTTCGCAGCATCTCTGCCTGTGGAGATTACGCAGTGGGTTCGAGTCTTCCTGTTTGGTGAGGAGGAAGACGTTGCTCAGCTGGCTCCCGTAACAAGCCTTGGAGACGATTATGAGGTTTCCGCTGCATACGTGATTGCCAGTGTCGCCAGCCTTGATAAGGCAAAGTCGCTGAACAACATCATTACTATCCAGCACGAGCTGGTGAATGACCTGAGCGACCTTCGTAGCTGGTCCCGTGACTGGGATGCTGAGCGGGGTGTCTGGAAGCGATAAAGCACGGGTAGGTAAAAGTGGGGAGAGAACCAGGTCTTTGTTCTCTCCCCACTTTCATGTCCTTTTCGTTTTTCACAGGTTTAATGGAGCGCTCCAATTCTATGTCCCTTAATAAATATTAAGAGTCTATGTCCTAATGTTACTGTCTTGGGGACATAGAGACATAGAAAAGCTGGAAGTACGTGAGCATAAGAAGAGGGAGGTTAGAACCCACGTTCAGGTTCTAACCTCCCTCTTCTTTATTGAAGGTTACTCTGCTTTACCAGGTCTCGCGGATGCGGTCCATTGCAATCATGGACTCAACATCATCCTGCTCAAAGCGAAGGTCCTCCTCCTCTGCTTCTGCGAGGAGACCGAAGTCATCCTCATCAAGGAACGCGTGGCGGTCAAGCATGCGCTCACCACGAGAGTCCACGTCCTCATCATCCCACTGCCATGCAGGGATGTAGGTACGGGAAGTCCCCTGGTACATGTTGTAGCCCTCGCTGCCACGGGTGCTGTACCGACCGTAACCCTTGTAGTCGCTGGCAATGTCTCCACCGAGGACAGGGAAGCGGCCCAGCAGGTCCGAAGCGGACAGGATGGACGGAAGGCCCTCCACGTTCTCCTGGTGCTGCTCACGGACATGCTGGAAGAAGTTCTCCAACAGCGGCGTAAGCGTGTCGTCCTGGTCCACGTGGGAAGCCT
>Ga0308170_10002986_pt1 | contig 14173 bp, 14 predicted proteins | sample PhyBR2_2_FD_202136 | JGI IMG/M metagenome (GOLD analysis project Ga0308170, IMG submission 202136) | Phyllosphere microbial communities from UC Gill Tract Community Farm, Albany, California, United States - DLSLSB.R2 | ecosystem: Host-associated > Plants > Phyllosphere > Unclassified | place... | reverse complement strand
AAGAGAGGTGCAGTCGGAGAGGACGCTGGACGCACCGAAGCGCAGCCGCACTTGGCCTCGCCGTCGATCGTGACGATGCCGGTCGCGCCCTTCTCCGAGTTGAAGCACTCGTCCTCGTCGACCGTGACCTTGTTGACGACGGTTGCGGTGCAGTCACTGCGAGAGGTCGGCGTCAGCTCATGCAAGGTGAGCAGCGAGGGAGGGAAAGAGAGGGAGAGAGGGACGCACGCGCCGGAGCAGGCCTCGACGTCGCACGAGGCCGTGAAAGTGTTGGTCTTGAGGTCGAGCGCCGAGTTGCAGATGGCCTGGCCGGCAGCCGACGACGGGCAGAGCTCGAACTCGGCGAGGTTGTCCTGTAGCACGAGGGAGGAGGAGGAGGACGGGCGTCAGCGTCGCTCAACAAACAAAGGCGACGACGCGTCGCTCGCCGACCGACCGAGGGGAAGGGCGACGTGTCCAGGACGTACCGAGACGCAGCCGCAGTGAGCCTCGACGTCGCCGTTCGAGAGGGTGACCTTGCCGATGCCGACGAGGCCGCCGAGCGCGCCCGACGAAGCGCCCGCGCAGGCGGAGTTGGGGAAGGCCGAGTGCGAGACGGCGGCGGCGCGAACGGCGTCGGCGGAGAGGAGGGCGGCAGCCGAGAGGAGGGTGGCGACGCGGAGCATGGTGATGAAACGAGTGACGAGTAAGGCGTAGAGCCACAGGAGTTGGACGAGACGGAGACGAGGGAAGGAGGGAAGGGGAAACGCCGACGAGGTCGAACGGGGTGTACTCCTTACTGTTGGTAGTCGAGGTCGAAGGAGAGAGGGAGACGGTCGTCGAGGTCGGAAGTCGAACGAGCGTGCCGAGGGAGAGCGAGCGGTATGAGGAGAAGGGAGGGAGGGAGGGAGGAGGAGGCGTGGACGGCGTGAGGGCGGGGTCAGCTCGCTGTGTGTGTCTGTGCCTCGGGCCAAACAGTCCACGCGCGCGAGAGAGTTGAGTGTTTGTCGACGCACCGAGGGAGCACTCGACAGGACGCGTCGAGGTGCGGTCGTCCCCAGCATTCCGCCGCCGTGCCGGAACCTTGAGGGGAAGCTCGCAGCCGTCTCGCGCCAACCAGCGCTCGCCACCTGCACGCAGAGCTGCTCCTCGTCCCCTTTGAAGCTCGGCTCCGCATCGCGAGCGCCCTTGGCAAGAGCTCGCCCTCGTCGCTCGTCGCCCGTCGTCGAACCTGCGGACGCATGGAGTCAGCTCGGTTCGGCTCACCTCGCCTCGCTGGCTGTAGAGAAAGCGTGCACGCACCATGTCGACCTCGTCCTGCTCCTGCACACTGCTTGCCCTGCGCCGTGGATCTGCTGCTCGGCCGGCGGCCTCGATCGCGCGCGGTCGAAGTGGGCCCGTCGCAGTGGGCAAGCGCGGTCGCTCTGCGATGCCGAGTGCTGCGCGTGCACATGCAGGCAGGCTTGCGGCGATCTGGCCGGCCTGGCTCGGCTCGCGGTCGAGGTGGACGAGCTGATCTGGTCGGCCGGGCTGATGAGGTTGAGGGAGAGCTCGGCGTCGAGTGGGCCAGTTGGCGGGGCCGCTGGCGGTCGTGAGCGCTGCAGTGCACAGCAGAGGGTGCACAGCCGCAGCAGGAGCGGCGCAGGCTGGTGGGAGAAGAGGGAGGAGGAGGCGCCGCCGCCGCGCCGGCTTGCTCCACGCCGGAGTCGAGAGGACTGTGCGGCAGCTTTGGCTCTCTCTTGCGCGGTTACCTAGCTACAGCTCTCTCGCTTCGTCGAGAGAATAGGACAGCGCGACGAGACAACCCCTCGTTGCAGCGTCTCGCAAGGAAAAAGCTCACAGCCTCCCAACGATGAAAGCGGCGACGCCCGCCGCAAAGCAGACGCTGCCGATGCCAAAGAAGGCGAGCATCTTCTTGAACCCGACCTCGTGCGGGATGGGCATGCCGACCTTGGCCGCGTCGACGCACGCCTGCTCAAAGTCGGCGCCGAGCCGGTCCGTCGAGAAGTAGGTGCGCACGCGGCGCTGCCCGGCCGCGCCGACCTGCGCCTGCCGAGCGTCGTCGAGCGCGAGAAGCGACGAGACGGCGTCGGCCCATGCGGCCGGGTCCCTCGGACGGAGCAGGCCCGTCGTCTCGTCGTCGTCGAGCCCGCGGTCGACGACGGTCTCGGTCGGGCCGCCCGTCTGCGTCGCAACGACGGCGAGGCCCGCCGCCATGCCCTCGAGGGGCACGATACCGAAGTGCTCGTACATGGGCGTGTACAGGAGCGCGACGGCGCCGCTCTGCCGCGCGTCGAGCAGGAGCGCCTTCTGCGCCGCCGAGATGTTGAGGAGGAAGACGACGTCGGGCGCGCGCTCGCCGGCGGCGGTCGAGGTCGGGCTTAAGGGCGGCGAGGCGTCGATGATGGGGCGGAAGCGCGCCGTGACGGGCGAGGGGACGTCGGGGAGGGCGCCGCCGGCGGCGTAGGCGTGCGAGCTGAGGCCGAGGCGGCCGGCGAGCTGCTGCAGTTGCGACAGCGTGCGCACGTTGTCGGCGAGGCGAGGGTCGTAGCCGCCGGCGAGGACGAGGCGGAGCGAGGGGTGTGCGCCCGACGAGCGGACCTTGGCGAACGCCTCGAGCGCGAGCGCGAGGTCCTTCTTGCCCTCGAACCGGTTGATCGAGAGGAGGACCGGCTCCTTGCTGCGCGCGCGCCATTCGTCTCGTCAGCGAGTGCACCAGAGGCGCACCAGACTGTCGAGGGAGGAAGGACGACGTACCTGACGAGCCACTTGTCCTTCTCGCCGACCTGCGTCTCTGCTCCCTCGCTCGCGCCCGCCTTGCCAAGCTCGACGGCCGGATACACGACCCTCGGCCGCCTCTTGAGCTGCGCAAACGTGCGCTCAAACACGCTCGCCGTGAACTCCGAGTTGACGAGGATCTTGTCGGCCTCGCCCGTCGTCGCCATCTCGACGGCGTCGATCGGCGCGCGGTACGTCTTGCGGATCTCGCCCGCGAACGAGAAGGGTGTGCCGGCGCGTGGGTCGCGCGGCATGGTCGGCAGGTTGCGCGCCGAGGTCGAGGGCGACAGGAGGAGGTCGGGGAAGTGGCAGTAGAAGACGACGCGGTTCTGGCCGAACCAGCGCAGGAGCGGGACGGCCGTGCTCAGTTGGTCGACGATGACGACGTCGAACGGCTCGAGTTGGCGTCGGGGCGACCAGTCGCGCGACGAGGCGAAGGCGGTCTCGAGTGGGAGGACGAGGAGCGAGAGGAGAGGGAGGGTCGAGAGGTGGTGGAGGAGGCAGGCGAGGAGGAACGACGCGACGAGGTGCAGCTGGCGAAGCATGGCGCACACGATGGTGAACCGGCCGAGGAGCGACCGAGGGAATAGCCAGTTGCCGAGGACGTGCACTTGCAGCGTGCCTGTTGCGACGCAAGGGGAGGGGGTCAGTCTCGTCGAGGGTTGCGCTAGAGCGTAGCCGCGGGGCCTCGAGGAATCCGCAGCCGCTCTGGACGATCCTGGCTGAGCGAAAGAGAGCGACGCACCGTCCCTCGTCTCGTCAAAGCTCCTCCCCTCCTTGCCCGGCTCGTGGTAGCTCGTAAAGACCTCGACCTCGTGCCCGCGCTTCTGCAGTGCCACTGCCGCATCGACGATCAGTCTCTCGGCTCCTCCTGCGGGCGCAAAGAGGTCGAGAGGCGTGTCAGCAAGGGCTCGGAGAGGGACGGAGGGGCCAGGTGGGGAGCTGCGCGGGATGACCGACGGCGAGCCCCGAGAGGATAGGGTGGGTCGCGGGGGGTTCTCAGAGAGTGAGAGGACAGCTGCGACGCACCCAAGCCAAGGTCTGGGTGGATGAAGGCGATCCTGAGGCTTGAGGGGAGCGAGACGTCCGGGTAAGACTGCGGGTCGATGGCGGCTGTCGGGATGTTCATGCTGGGCTTGCCGGGACGAAGAGAAGTCGAGCGAGCAAGGATGGGGCTGCCTCGAGCCGAGAGCGGTGCGGTCCAGAGGAGAGCGACGAGGCGACGAGGTGGGGAGCTCGGCGTCGAGCAGGAGACGGCCGCCTCTTCTCGCGCTCTCGCTCAGATTGGGCCCTTTTTGCGACAGCAGCAGCGCCCTGTCACGTACCGGACGAAGGGCAAAGAAGCCCGGCTCGAGCGGAAGAAGCAGCGCTCGTCCCTCTCGACCTCGAGCGCGGCGGCGAGGAGAGCCTCTCGTGCGCTGCCTGAGCGCAGCAAGTAGCCCTGCGAGCGACAGCATGTCGTACTGAAGCTCCTTCTGTGCATCGTCGTCCCTCGGGCCCTCTACAGCCTGTCCCACGCGTCTGCGCGCTCGCCCTGACCGGCGGCCGGCGGCAAGTCCCTCGCGTATCGTACCGTCCTGCTCTCGCCCGCGTCGGCGGCGACCTGGTCGAGGCGCGCACCGGTCTTGAGGGTCGTCCACCGCAGGACCGAGGGGTCGAGGCGCAGGCGCGTGTTGAGGGCAGAGAGGACGGGCGGCGAGCAGTCGAACTTCATCGACCAGTAGCTGCGCGCGAGGAGGACCGCTGCGAGTCAGCGACACTGAAGGGACCGGCTCGATGACACTGGAGAGAGACGGTTGGACGCACTCGCCGACCCCTCGCCCTTCTGCGCCGTCCTCACCTCCACCGCCTCCTCCGCGCCGCTTGCCGACCTTCATGCGGTTGGGGAGGTTGCGGGTGCCCCAGTGGTCCAAGCTGCGCACGACGCCGCCGTTCTGGGCGACGAGTGCCGACGACGAGCGCAGGAGCTGGTGTAGAGGAGCCTGCGGACGAGAGGGGAGTAGGAGGTGAGCTCGACATGGTCGAGGAGGAGGACGGCGAGGTGAGAGGGGCACGCACGAGAGAAGCGTGGTGCTTTGCAACGCAGACGAGCTCGTACAAGGGCATGGCGGGTGCTGAACGGCGAAGGCGGTCTCTGCTGTCGGGCGGGCTGAACAGCAGCAGGCGAGAGCTGGCGCGGATGGGGAGAGCGATGAGGACGGAGGACGAGAGGTGCGACGAGGGCGACGAGGGCGGGGATGGTCGAGGGCGCGAGGGTCTGAGTGGTGCTGGTCGGTCGAGGCTGAGGGAGAGAAGCTCGAGCAGGTCGCTCTTGGGTGGCTCTGGCTTGCAGCAGGTGGTCGGCGGGCGAGCGCAGCTTCGGCGACGAGGCCGACCCGCCGCCAGCGAAGTCCGAGGCGTCGCTCTCGTCCCTCTCCGACCCGGCTACCTACCGCGACTCGGGGCCATGAGCGACCCGCACTACCAGGGCTACGGCCTCGCGCACCTCCAGCACCACCACCACCACCACACCGCCTCGTACCCGCCCTCGCCCCTCGCCAACTCGTCGGCCCCCTCGACCGCCGTCAGCTCGTCGTCGACAGCCACCGGCACTGCCCAGGGCCCACCGACGCCCCACGACCACGACCAGGATGGCGACCAGGTCAGGCCCCTCAGGGCCATGCTCGCTCGCGGTGCAGCGTGCGTTCCCTCTCCCTCCCTCTCCCTCGAGCCGGTTGTCCGAGAACCGACTTCTCGTCCGAGCCCGCTTCCCCTTCGCCTCGCGTCCTGCTCGCTCGAGCATGCCTGCGTTCCTGCACGAGCTGACCCGCGTCTCTCTGCCCTGCAGCTGCGACACGTGCCGAGCCCGCAAGGTCAGTTTCACGCTCTCCTCGACCCATGACTAACCGGGGCCGAGTGCCGGCACCGCCTCGTGCTTGCGCTCGTCGCCACCTCGAGGACGCGCTCGGGCGACTCGGTGCCGTTGGGATGAGCAGCGTCGGGGCGCAAGGCGGCAGCGTACCGACGAGGAGGACCGCAGCAGTCCTCGCCGACCTTGAACCGCTTGCTGACCCTCTTGTCCCTCCTGGCTCCTCCCCCTCTCCCTACTTCCGCTCTCGCCTACGTCTCGACATCCTCGAACTCCCTCTACCCTTTCGTCGACGCACGCAGGTCAAGTGCGACGCCTCTCGCCCCTTCTGCTCGCCGTGCCTCAAGTCGGCTCGCGGCAACCACGCCGTCGCGCAGGACAAGTGCCGCTACGAAGGCACGTCGGTCGCCGCGGCGCGCGAAGCAGCTGCCGCGGCGCGCGAGGCGGCGGGCGCAAGCGGCGCGGGCGGCAAGCGCAAGCGCAAGAGCGCGGCGGCGAGCGGCGGTGCGCCCGGCGGCGGCTCGCAGGACGGCGGCGACGGCGAGGCCAAGCGCAGCAGGATGAGCAGTGGGGGTTCGGGCACGGCGGGTCCGGCGGCGATGCTCGGCGCGGCGCAGGGCGAGTACGCCGGCGTGCCGGCCTGGGCGCATCAGCCTCAGCCTGCGCAGCCGCACCTCTCCGCCGCGCCCGCACCCTATCCCGCCGCGCAGCACCCGCAGCAGCAGCAGCAGGCGTACGCCCCCTCGATGCTCACCAACCACCCGACCGCGCCCCCTCTCGGCTACCCTCCCCCGCCAACCTCAACCCAGCCGCTCGAGTACCGCCCGCCCGCCATCCCCGCCCCGCCCTCGTCCTACACCGAGCCCTCGTCCGCCTCGACGACGGCCTCGGCCTCGATCGCGCACGACGGCGTGCCCGTCGCCGCTCCTCCGCCCCCGCCGGCGCCCGACTCGGTCCCGCGCGAGCGCGTCGTCGACCTCGAGGACCGCATCGCCGAGCTCGAGCGTGCACTGCGCGCCGCCGCCGCCGCACCACCTCCACTGCATACCGCCCAGCAGCAGCAGCAGCAGCAGGCGAGCACGTCGTGGTACAACGGCCCGAGCGCGCCCCTCGCGCACACGCGCTCGCCGAGCTTCCCCTACGCGAGCTACCTCCCGCCGCCGAGCAGCGGCGGCGGCGCCTCGCCGTACAGCACGTCGTTCCCGCCGCCGCTGAGCAGCGCGGGCGTCGGCGCGCTCGGCGGCGCAGGAGCATACGGCGCCGGCGGCAGCCCGTCGATCGGCGGCATCGGCGCGTCGTCGTTCCTCGCGAGCGAGAACCGCACGGGCGCAGCGTCGCCGCTCGGGTTCCTCGCGCCCATCGGCGGCGCCGGCGGATCGCCAAGGAGCATGGCCGGCCTCGGGCGCAACGACCCGTCACGGCGCTCGCTGAGCGCGCTCAGCGCCGCGGCCGTCACGGCCGGCCTGCGGGACGATGCGCCGTTCGGCAGCGGCGTGAGCAGCTGGGCGGCGGCGAGCCCGCTGTCGAGCCTGCGCGGGACCGGCGGCGACGTGCTCCTCGGCGCGAGCCCGCGGGCCATGGTGAGCTCGTTGCGCGGGACGGCGCCCGTGCAGACGCAGCAGCAGGCGCACGGGCTCGCGCAGGGGCAGGGGCAGACGCCGACGAGCTCGACGGGCGAGGGCGGCGCGAGCGCGGGACCCGGGTCGGGCGGGTCGAGCACGAGCGGGACGACGCCGGCGGGTGGGCCGTCGCCGACTACGACCGAGGGCAAGCCTAACGTGTCGTCGGCGTCGTCGCTGACGATGGACGCGGCCGTCGCCGCGGGACACGCCGTCGTCGACGACGGCGCGTTCGAGCTCGACGAGTTCGCCCTCACGCCCGAGCTGTACGCGCTCCTCCACCCGGCCTACCCTCCCTCGCTCCCGCCCATCGCAACCCTGCACCACCTCGTGTCGACCTTCTTCCTGCGCGCGAGCGTCCCGGCGACGATGCTCAGCCGCGCCGGCATCCTCACGTCGCTCGCGTACGGGCCCGCCGACGCGCGCTGGCCCGACGAGGCGCTCTTACACGCCATGTGCGCGTACGGCGCCCTGTACGTCTCGACGGCGAGCGTCTCCGAGGGCTTCGGCGGCGGCGCGGCGGGAGGAGGAGGCGTCGGCGGCGGCGCGCTCGGGCTCGAGCTCGGCGGCGGCGAGGGGTTCGCCAAGGGCCGCAGGACCGCTTACTGGGAGCGCGACGGCGACAAGACGCCGAGGGAGTACCACTACCGGTGCGCCAAGGAGTCGATCCAGAGCAGCCTCCAGGCCGGCAAGGGTCGGCGCAAGATGCTTCAAGTGCGTCTTCCTCTCGCACCTCTCCTCCCCCCTCGCTGGCTCGAGACTGACTCCCTCTCGTTCCCCGCTCGCAGGTCGTCCAGGCGACGGTCCTCACGTGCTACGTCGCGTACCAGAGCGCCCAGTTCACCGACCTGTGGATCTTCGCCGGCCTCGCGACGCGCCTCTGCACGCCGCTCGGCCTCAACCACCTCGACCCGTGGGACTTTGCCAACGGTCGCTGCGGGCCCGAGAAGGAGGACTGGGGCGTCCGCGTCCGGTTCGTCGAGCGGCAGGACCTTCTCGAGACGCCGAGGACCGTCGAGGAGCACTGGGAGCGCGCGACGACGTGGTGGATGGCGTTCGCCGTCGACCGCTTCGCGAGCGCGAGCACCGACTGGAGCACGAGCATCGACGAGCGTGCGTCCTCGTCCTCTTTCTGACCCCGTCGAGCCGGGCAGAGCTGACCTCTCCTCCCTGCACCTCTCCCTCCTGCACCTCTCCTCTCCTCTCCACACCTCTCCCCTCCTCCCTACACCTTTTCCACGCTCGCAGAGGACATCACGACGCACCTCCCCTGCATCTCGCCCTACCCTCACCCCTCGCTCGAGATCGACTACACGACGGGCCTCATCCCCTCGCTCAGCGTCATGTCGCCAACCTTCCTCGACGACACGTCGGCGCCGACCGGGTCGCTCGGGCTCTACGTCAAGGCGTGCGTCCTCCTCGGCCGCGTCGTCAACTACCTGCAGCGCCTCCCTCGCACCAAGTGCGTCAAGCAGGGTGCGGCGTGCAGCGCCGTCAAGGCGCACAACAAGGCGCTGCCGGGCTTCATCGAGCTCGACGTCGCCCTCTCGCGCTTCAAGGAGAGCGTCGGCCCGCGCCTGTACGACGCCGTCGGCGACGGCATCGACGGCTTCCTCGTCTCGGCCTACTGCATCCCGCACGCGGCGACGATCCTCCTCCACGAGAGCTTCACGGATCGCTACGTGCGCGACCCGACGTCGTCCCTCTCGCGGTGCCTCGCCGCGGCCAAGTGCGTCGTCAACGCCATGCACGTCCTGTACGGCTCGTCGCACGACCTCGCCGGCGGCGACCCGTTCCAGCCCGTGTGCTGGTCGATCGCCGGGCGCGCGCTCGTGCGCGACTTTGCGACGCGCCGCCTGTGGGGCGACCACGACGAGGCCGAGGTGTCCAAGGGCCTCGCCGAGGACTGCCTCGAGTTCCACGAGGTGTGCCAGAAGGGCGGGAGCGGCATCGCCGGCGCACTCGCGCAGACGCTGCGGCGCCACCTCAGCAACCCGGACATGCTTCTCCCGATGGACGGCCCGGTGCGTCTCTCTCTCTCTCCCCCTCTCGCCCCTCTTCCTTTCGTCCTGCTCCCCCTCGTCGCTCTCCCTCTCGACCCTCGCCCTCTCTTCTCTCCCTGTGTCTCCTCGCGCCTGCACCCGAGCACGCTGTCTGACTCCACTTCCTCTCTCCATGCAGTACCCGCGAGGCTCGTGAGGGAGGGAGGCGGGCAGCGCGAGCGGGCGGCGGGCCGAGGAGCTGCGCTCGAGGAGACGAGGCGGAGGGTGTCGCGAGCAGGCGTCGCAGAGCGTGTATCTATAGCGTAGGATCCCCTTGTACTGTAGCTTTTTAGCAACACATGTCGCGCATTCACAGTTCCGCCGCACTCAGCCGAGGCTCGCGAGTCGAGGCGAGGAGGAGGAGCAGTCACACCTCGCTTGCGCGCGCTTCTTGTCGAGCTCGAAGGTTGCACAGTACTTGTATGGAGCACCTCGGCCTAAGAACCGCACCAAGGAGACGAGCGAGCGAGAGCAAGACGACTTCATCAGCGAGGACGCGCAGCTCTCCCTCGTCAACACCGCTCGCTCGCACCAGACACGCCCAGAGCCAGCAGCACAGCCTCGGCTACAGCCACACGCATCGGCGACCGCGACTCCTCGCCCCGCCCGCCCGCCTACCTCGCCCCTCCCCTCCCCGCCTCCCGGCCCTCGTCTCCCCCTCCGCCCGACACCATGGCCCAGCCCAAGCCGCGCTCGCTGCGCCTCGGCGTCGTCGGCTGCTCGCACGGCACCCTGGACGACATCTACGCGAGCGTCGAGCGCTGCGACGAGGAGGCGCGTGCGCGAGGAGAACCCGAGGTCGACCTGGTCATCTGTTGCGGCGACTTCCAGGTGCGTGCGTCCCTCCAGCAGCCGTGCATCTGGCACTGCTGAATGCTGACTCGCGCCCTGCGCTCCCCCACCCAGGCCATGCGCAACGCGTCGGACCTCCAGACGATGGCCTGCCCCGTCAAGTACCGCGCTCTCGGCCACTTCCACCAGTACTACAGCGGCCAGAAGCGCGCGCCCAAGCTCACGATCGTCATCGGTGGCAACCACGAGGCATCCGGCTACCTCTGGGAGTGGTGCGTCGTCCCTCTCTCCGCTCCTCCTCCTCCTCCCCCAAAGCGGACTCGATCGAGCTGACCTTTGCGCCCGACGCTCGCAGCTACCACGGCGGCTGGCTCGCGCCCGACATCTACTTTCTCGGCTTTGCGGGCTCGGTCCTCGTCGACGGCTGGTTGCGCATCGCCGGCGCGAGCGGGATCTGGAAGGGCGGCGACTGGAAGAAGGGTGCGCTCACGCCTGCTCGACGGCTACCCCTCAGCCGTTCAGAAGCTGATGCCGCTTCATTTGCACGCAGGTCACTTCGAGACGGTACCGTTCGACGACCGCACGATCCGCTCCGTCTACCACATCCGCGAGTACGACGTCGCCCGGCTGCTCCAGGTGCGTCTCGCCTCCTCGCCTCGACCTTGCAGTTCCTTTCCTGACTCGATCTTCGTCCCCTACAGCTCAAGAACCGCGGCGACTCGGTCGACGTCTTCCTCTCGCACGACTGGCCCCTCGGCATCGAGCAGCACGGCGACACCGAGACGCTCCTGCGTGAGAAGCCCTTCTTCCGCGACGAGGTGCGTCTGCATCTCCTACCGACCGTTTCTCGCTCGCCTGCGGAGGAGTAACTGACTCGTGATGTAACCGCACAGGTCGCCACCAACTCGCTCGGGTCCCCTCCGCTGCACGCCCTCCTCACCTCGCTCCAGCCTCGCTACTGGTTCTCGGCCCACCTGCACGTCAAGTTCGCCGCGCTCTTCCACCACGACGGCCGGACGACGCAGCTCATCAAGCGCGAGCCGAAGCAGTGGGGCGGCGAGGGTCAGCCGGCTCGGGTCGCCAAGCCGCTCGAGCAGAGCAAGGCGAGCGGCGCGGCGCTCAACCCGGACGAGATCGTGCTCGAGGACGACGAGGACGACGGCGACGGCGATGCGGCCGCGTCGGCGATGGACGGCGTGCAAAGCGCCGAGGGCCCGCAGAGCGAGGAGAAGGGCTGCCCGGGCGGCTGCGGCGCCGACTCGCACGCGCACGGCTCGGCGACGGTCAAGGCGGTGCAGAACCCGGACGAGATCGCGCTCGACGACGATGACGATGCGGCGCAGGGCGAGGACGTCGAGATGAAGGTCGAGTCGGAGAATCAGGCGCAGGAGAAGGAGGACGAGGTGGAGGGAGCGTCGACCAGGTTCCTCGCTCTCGGCAAGCCGGGCAGGGGCAGGGACTTTCTGCAGGTGCGCTTCTCTTCCTTCTTCTTGTCGAATGAGGCAGGGCGTCAAGCTCACACGGGCCCTTGCAGGTCCTCGACATCCCCTGCGCCTCGACCTCGACCTCCCCCTCCACCGCCCCTTCGACCTCTGCGCCCTTCGACACTCCCTCTTCTACCACGGTACCCGTCGACGCTCCGACCGGCGTTCCCGCACCCGTCGAGACGGCACCCGGCGAGCCCGCCGACGCCTCGGTCGCCGACAGCGACGCTCCTTCGACCGAGACGCCCTCCGCCGCCGCCGACGCTACCGCCGCGCCACCTCCTCGTCGACCCGAGCTCTTCTTCGACCCTCACTGGCTCGCCATCGTCCGCGCCACCGCTCCTTCCCTCTCCCTCACGCCTCGCCCGATCCCCTTTCCGCCGCTCTCCGAGCTCGCTCAGCGCATCGAGGCCGACTACGCCTGGGTCCTCGAGCACGTCGGAAAGAACGGCAACGGGCTCGTAGAGGTCGGCGAGGTCATGCGCTTCGCGAGGACGGCGCCGACGCAGGAGGAGTGGGAGGCCCAGGGGATGGTCCAGATGCGTGCGTCCGCCTCTCTCTCTCTCGCTTCTCCCTCGCTCCCTGCGGCGCGTGTGTCTGAGGTGGGATACAGAGCTGACGCACAGACTCGCACGCAGCTTCGTGGTACACCAACCCGCAGACGCTTGCCTTCGCCGCGCTCCTCAAGATCGAGAACAAGATCAACCCCATCCCCGAGGGCTACCTCCAGGCGCTCGAGGCCGAGAAAGCTCGCGCGCTCGCCGCCGCCAAGGCCGAGGCGCTCGCCGAGGTCGACCGCGCAGGCGACGCCGTCGACGAGGAGCCGCAGGGCGAGACGGCGCACGAGGTGGTCGACAAGGGCGTGGACGTGCCTGCGGGTCAGGCGTCGGTCAACCCGGAGGAGATCGCTATCGAGGACGACGACGAGTAGACGAGGACTTGTCGCGTCGTGCAATTGGCGTTGGACTAGGCACCTCGAGCTCGCGAGCTCGTTCTCGTCGTCGCGACGAGGTCCGTGCACTTATCTCGTCCGCGCTCGGCGGCCTGCTCGCACCGACGCACTCGTCACTCCTGTCGATCAGCTGCGGGGCACCTGTTCGCGCTCGACCCGTCGTCCGTCCGCTCTCCTCTCGTCCTCTCCGCGGAAGCTCCGTGCGCCCTCGCGCCCGGTTCGTCCTCGGCTCTCGGGCTCTCGCTTCTTCCCTCCTCTCTCGAGGCCCGCATCCACTCGTCGCACTTCGCGATCATGAGCATGCTGGTGCGTCCTCTCCTTCCTTACAGCTCGAGGGGTGCGAGCGCTCTCGGCCGAGGCCTTCTCAAGCTGACCCTCCTCGTCAACTCGGCTCGTGCAGGACCGCCCTCTTCGCGCCCTCTCCGTCGCGACGGGCTCCGAGCCTAGCACCGCGCACGACCATCCTGGCTCGATCAAGCTCGACCAAATCGACTCGTGGCACGACGAGCTCGAGCACGACCCGCAGTACACGCTCGCCAAGACGATCCTCGTCCGCACCAACATGAGCGTCGTCCTGCGCTCGAGGGAGGCCGCCATCTCGGACCAGATGCGTGCGTTCTTCTTTATCTTGTCGTCGACGCCGCGCACGCTCGAGCCGCCGCTGATCCTGTGCTCGCCGTCGTTCGCAGTCTTCAACGTCGAGTGCTCGCCCGAGGGCACGCCCGTCGCCAACCAGCTCGCCTCGGGTCGATGCTGGCTCTTTGCCACGACCAACGTGGCGCGGATCTTCACGGCGCGCAAGTTCCGGCTCGGCGAGTTCCAGCTGTCGCAGGTGCGTCGCCTCCTCAACTTGCCGTGCGTCTCTCCCGCTCGACGCTCGCTGACGCTTGCACGCTCACAGTCGTACCTCTTTTTCTGGGACCATCTCGCCAAGGCCAACTACTTCCTCGAGCAGATGCTCGACCTCGCCGACGAGCCCCTCGACTCGCGCACCGTGCAGTACCTCCTCGCCAACGGCCCGGCGCAGGACGGCGGCCAGTGGGACCTCGCCGTCGCGCTCGTCGAGGAGTACGGCCTCGTGCCGCAGACGGTCTACCCCGAGTCGTTCAACTCGAGCAACTCGGCGGCGCTCGACGGCCTCTTGACGAGCAAGCTGCGCGAGATGGCGCTCACGCTGCGCAAGGCGGTGCGCGCTCACGCCTCGACCGGTGCGCGCAAGAAGGATGTCATAACCGAGGCGCGCGTGCTCAAGGACCGCATGCTGCGAGAGATCTTCAGGATCCTCACGATCACCCTCGGCGAGCCGCCGAAGCCGGACGAGCCTGTGCGTCCCTCTTTCTCTTCGCGCTTCCTCCTCCTCGTGCTCCTCCTCCTCCTCCTCACTGTGAGCGACCTCTGACGCGTTCGACCGCCTGCAGATCGTCTGGGAGTTCAAGGACAAGGCGGGCAAGGTGCGGTCGCTCAAGACGACGCCGCTCGAGTTCGCCCAGGTCCACGTCGGCTACAACTGCAGCGACACGGTGTCGCTCATCAACGACCCTCGGCACCCGTACGAGCAGGTCTACACCGTCGAGCGCCTCGGCAACGTCGTCGGCGGCAGGTCCGTGCGCTACCTCAACCTCCCGGCCCAGACGCTCAAGGACGTCGCGATCAAGATGCTCCAGGCCGACTACCCTGTG
>Ga0308170_10002985_pt1 | contig 14174 bp, 13 predicted proteins | sample PhyBR2_2_FD_202136 | JGI IMG/M metagenome (GOLD analysis project Ga0308170, IMG submission 202136) | Phyllosphere microbial communities from UC Gill Tract Community Farm, Albany, California, United States - DLSLSB.R2 | ecosystem: Host-associated > Plants > Phyllosphere > Unclassified | place... | reverse complement strand
CATGCAAAGTAATCCAAGCAGAAGCTGTACCCACTTGCTGTGTTTCGCTATTACCACCGGTTCGCTCATCGAGGCCATTGTCTGTCTCCAAAATTACGCTTTGCTCTGCTTAACCACTTTTTTGTCGCATTACCTGCTAATGCTCCATCCCCGAAACCTTCATCCTGACACGCAGATGTATACGTGAAGCCATAAGCAGGATGTGTGCCAGTTTAAAAAATGCATTAAATTCAATTGGTAACGGAATTAGGGGCGGGATAAATGTGATGGGGTGCAAAAAATGAGTGCGCTGAGATGGTGCGTGGGAAGAGGGTCGCTGGCTAGTCAGAAAGGTCATCCGGTACATTCTGATATTCGGGGTGATACACAGAAAGGCGTTATCGGTAAACGATGACTCGGTGTTTGAAATGTTCGGATTGAGGACACAAAAAAGCCCGCAAGGCTTGTGCCGTGCGGGCTTTCAGGACTTAGATGATGGTCTGGTAAGTATCAACCAGGAAAATATCCTCCTGAAAGCCTCATTTCTCTGACGAGATCTGGCGAACAGTGATCAGGAATTCATGAGCCGTGGTTTCCCAAAGTTCAGGGGCAAAATCAAACCCATATCGTTTCCTGAACTCCTCTTCGACACCGTTACCATATGCGGAGATAAAATCATCAACTTCCTCGATGAGATCGTTGAGCATCCATTCTGGTGCTGACTTTTTGAATAGCCGCACTATGCCCTCGATCGTATCCTCGCCATCATTGATGATGCCCGCGTCCTGATTGAAATAACCGAAAATCAGCTGGTCAAGAAAGTGGAAGTTTTGCATTTTGTACCTATAGATCCGGGAATGCTGTGAGAATGTAAAAGGGTTTGCCGTTATATTGCTGAAACTCGATAACAATTCTCACATTTGTCATGACTATTCGCTGGTTACTCCCGCGCCGGAAACCGAAGCCAATCGCTTTGCCAGATACATTGCGAATAGTCAGTCTGGCTCCCTGCGTGCCTCCGCCAAGGACAGATTTTATAACGTCCCGATTAACAAAAAGCGCTTTCGATATGGCTTCTTCAGCAACCTGTAGGTTGGTAAAGGTGGTGGCATACTGCAAACGCTTATTCGCTTCAAAGCGGGCTAATAGTTCTGCATCGCTTTTGCCAACATGTGTGGAAAGCGTATGCCCGCCGGGTTTTAAACCTGTGATTGACTCATGCTCAGTGAGTTTGATGCGGCCAGCCCTTACTGCGGCTACCCGGCTTGCGCCGATGCCAAGTGCAAATCCCAGTGGAACAGCGATATCGACAGTCAGGCCGATTTTCATCGCCGTATCGTCATCTGCTCCAAAGGATTTGGCAATTGCTGTTGCTGCCTCGTATGTTGCCGTGCGAGTGTCTCTGCCCATAATGAGCTGATTTGCAGCAGCATTAATGCTATCGAGGCTATGCGCGCCGACGACAATACATCCTGCTTTTGTTAATCCGGTAGGTTCAGGTGCGATACACAGAGCAGTTGCACCAGCCAGTTCGAGTGAACCCATGACAAGCCCCAACCCCCCGAACAGGCGGTTACTCATTGTTTCCGCCTCTGTCACTGTCTTATCAGAGAGCGCGGCCGCAAGCTGAACAGGGGACATCGCGATCTTTATGCCATCATCCATAATGTGACCTCATATGTTTAAAATACAAACAGCACAATTGTATGCTCTTTTCAGGCACGGCCAACCATTTCAGTGCCATAAATTACGTTAGTGAGGACTGTTCAATTCTCACAGGATGTTGAAAGGAGCTGGCGCTGGATAAACAGGAGGCGATGCTGAAATAATGTGGCAGCGGCAAAGAGTAAATTGGATCACACGGTGCGCCGTTTACCGGATTTGCAGATCCTCATTGGCAGTCAGCCCTGCGAAACGTGAGCCCGTCGCTGCTGTGTGTCATTAAGTTGCGTATCCGTCGTGAAGAGCTTTTCCCGATGTTTGTCGGTGAAGACCGTGACCGGATAAGGACGTGGCTTATCTGGTTGGTGAAGCACTGATGCAGGCAGCGGCCGCCCTGCCGGACAGTGTACTGAAACAGGCACCGCTGCTGGAGAATATTGGCCTGCATCGTGCTGGCGGAGTTTGAATAGGATGCGCAACTTTTTGAAATTAAGTGTTTTTCGCCAATTCAACTTTGATTCGTGTACCTAAACGTGTACCAATTATTGGATCTCATACTTCGGAACGGCTAGCTAGGATTACCAACGGGCAGCCTAAAATCCAAATAAAATGATTTTAGTTAAAAGTGTTCACACTATTCACTTTCGATTTTTGTTCTTTTGATTCATTTGGTTAGGTAGTGAATGGTTTGAGGCGGGATGTACACTAGTGTCCACAAAGGGTGATAACTTTCATCCGAGCATTGAAAACCGGCGCATTGTGGCACACCGGTAAGCAAATATAGTTACTTTGAAATTCTTTTTGCAAGAATTGATGTAACTAAAGGAACAGTTTCAACCTTTTTTCCACCCGCAAAGTTAGGGTTGTGAGCGTGTCCGTACGTAAAAGTACTCTCTTCATGAGCCCAAGACATGCTTTCAACAGTGATAACCTCAAATCCTACGGGGTTGAATACAAACTGATCGTAATCAGCTTTAGTAGCGATAAAAACATCATTTTTATCTGCGCCCGCAATTCCATGTCCACGCGAGGCAAGTTGAATATACTCGACTGAATCAATGCAAACTTCAGGTGAAGCGATAATGTCTTCAATTTTTTCACGATACTTCTTTGACATCTCGGCAGGATTTTGCACTGTAGGTACCTGCTTTAATTGATCAACACCGCTTCCTCCAATCAGCCAACCAACAATGACTTTAGGTGCAAAATCGCTAATCAACTGTTTGTCGCTTTCGGAAAGCGTGAAAAAGTCACATTGATGGATGGCAGATGCGCAACCATGCTTAACAAGGTTTTCTTTTGCACTATTGATTAAATATTCATTGTTTTCAAGAGATAATACCGAATGATGGTTGAGCAGATAGCGGGTGCTTTGACCTGCTCCACACCCAAACTCAAGAACGTTTCCCTCTGGGGTAAGTGAAGCTAACCACTCATAAACGCCTTTACTCTCCATTAAATCTGACTCTTTTTCCCACCGCTTCGCATATAGCTCGTGATTGATTAACATTTTGTAGGCTCTCTTAATTATTAATGCTGTATGAAGTAACATTTTGTAAGTACTGCTCTCATAAGATGTGTCCTTCTTCTCCAGATTTCAATAGTCAAAAGAGACCCTTGGAGCAAAAAATGAGGGGGGGGATAATGTGAGGGCTTCACTTCCTGTCAGTAAATACTCTCCAATTTTTGTAATGCATTCGTAATTATGACAACCATCATAAACTTGCACCTCTAGCTCAAACTTTTGAATTGCTGACGCAACTAATTGCATCAATTTATTCAGTATCTTATAAAAAACCGGCAAAAGCCGGTTAGTGTAAACATCTACTTACTACATGCTGGCAACCAATCTGCCTCGCTATCTTCATGTAGCGTAAGGTTGGTTTGAATACCATTGTTGGTACGGCGCTTAAGCAGCACGCGTTCATATTCTTTCAATGTTTGAGGCACCGCCTGACCGAAAGCTGTAAGGCTGAGCGGGTGCTGATGTCCGCGAGATTCCATAAACGACAAATAAGCATGATAAAGATAGCGCTTCGGGTTAATTGGGCGAATATTGGCATTACCGATAAACAGCCCGTTTGGCGTACTCAGTGGCATCAGGTAGCCACAGAAATCGACCAGTGGATCAGCCTGTCGCTTTATCTCCAGTGCTTCGCCGGATGATTGCTGTGCCTGCAAAAGCTCGCGTGCTTCATCTGGTGACGCGAAACGCTGCATTAGGTGGCGAACAATCACGGCCAACTCTATGCTGATTTTGTCCAACAACTGCGGATCGCGCTCCTTTGCAGGTATCACTTCCGGGAACGTCAGGATTACCCGACGGCGCGACACGCCGCCGCTGCGATCGCTGAAGCGCATTGGGTTGTTGTTTACTGCCAGAATCACCGCCGGGATGTGCGTTGAATAAGCGTCACGGTATTTCGGATCGATTGCTACCGCATCACCGCCGGTAATCGCCTTAATGCCTGCGCCGTCGCCGCTCCATTTCTCCTGATCGGGCAGAATAATCAGCGAGAACCCCACTACGCTAGCGCGTTCGCGTGATGACTCCAGCGTGTCGATGGTGGCGGACGTTGTGTTATCGCGGCCAGCGAGCAGCGTGGCGATCGAGGCTAACACGCTTTTCCCACTTCCACCTGGACCGGTCACCTCAAGGAACATCTGCCAGTCATAGCGGTTTGCCAGCACCATAAATAACGCCGCGAGGATGCGCTCCTGCTTATCATCATTATGTCCGGCCGCCCGCGTTAACCAGCGGTAAAAGTTAGGTGCGTGGTCTGCTAGATTTTCACCGGGGCGCGGCGCGGAGTAATCAACGCTGTTTACCGTGCGCAGCCAGTTCTCACGGCGGTGCGGGCTGAATGTGCCGTTAGTCGTATCAAATACCCCGTTTCGGAAACCAATCAGGCGGCGGGACGGTTCACCCATCTGCGGCACCATCAGCTTGAGCGTGTCCAGCACGCTGCCGATACCGGCGGCCGAGAAAGGTGCGCGCACCTTCTGGAACAGCGCGGCGATTTCCCGGCGCAGCGTCTTCGCCTCCATCACCTGCCATGCGCCGTTCTCATAGCGGCAGATTTCCTCCCCGACCGGCGGCACGGCCAGCGCCTCACCGTAATGGGCGACCAGCAGCTCGGCCTTCTGGCTGGCGCTCATGGCCTTCAGGTCGGCCTCGCTGACGGATTCAAACGGGCTGAGCGGCTGCGGCTGCGTGAAATCGGTGAGCTGCGCCAGTGTGGCGATATCGCCCTGCGCCTGCCACACGTCGTTCCAGTCACCTGCCACCGGCGGCAGTGCGGTTTTTCCGCCACAGGCTTTTGCCGCTTCCTCTGCCTTTAACTGGCCGGCGCCGTTGTCGTCGCGGTCGGCGGCAATCAGCATCATCGCATCAGGATGTGACTCACGCAGCCGCTTCGCCAGCGCGGGCAGGTTGTTAGCACTCAGCGCCACGTATACCGCCTGCCCGGTCAGCCGGTGCACGGTCAGGCCGGTGGCGTAACCCTCGGTGAGCCACAGCGTTTTGCCGTCCGGCTCGCCTGCCAGCCAGTACGTGCCTTTCACCTGCCCGCCGGGCAGGGTGCGCTTGTCGCCTGCGGCGCTGATGAGCTGCACGTTGACGGGCGTGCCGTCTTCACCAGTCAGCGGGATGAGCACATCCCCGGCGGCAAAGCGGATGCCGCCACAGCGCAGCGCATCAGAAAGCGTCAGCGCTTGCGTACCGTGCAGCCCTTTAGCTAAAAGGTAGGCGTTGTCCGTGCGGCTGACGGCGGCGGCTATAAGTGCCTGTGTCCGTGCGGCTGCGTCTGCCTGCGCGCGGCTTTTGTCTGCGGCTTCATCATGCATAACCGGGGCTGACTCCGGCAGCGTGCCGAGCATTCCGGCCACCTTTATGGCGGCCTCTTTAGCGCTGATACTGAGCGCCTTTTCCACCAGGTTAAGGCCGTCACCGGCCCCGCACTGGTTACACAGCCAGGTTCCGCGACCGTCCTGATTGTCGAAGCGGAAGCGGTCTTTGCCGCCGCATGCCGGGCAGGCACCGGGTCGCCCCCCGGCGAGCACGCTGATACCGAGGGCAGGCAGAAGCTGCGGCCAGAATCCGGCGGCCGCTTTTACCGTGTCAGAGACAATGTGTTTCATCTGCTGGATCTCCCTCAGTGCAACGTGGCGCGGCGAGTCGCGGCAAGCTGGCTGCAAAACAGCTCATCCATCATGGTTGCGCCAAGTCGGGTCAGGCGCGGCGGCGCGGTCAGCAGGTCAGGTTCAACCATATCGCCCAGCATGGTGCAGGCCATTTCCATTCCGGCTTCTGCGCCATGGCGACGCACGTAAAATCCTTCCAGCTCGAGCGCGATAGTCATCTGAAGTTCGTCGAGCGTTGCCGAAACGGTGATGCCCAGCGTTGTGCAGGCGTTCAGATAACCCTGCGCCAGTGCGCGACGGTAAACGGCAGTGCGGACTTCAACAGGTAAGCAGGAATTATTAGCGGTCATCATGGCGAGCCTCCGTGGCAAGAATCAGGGAATCACAGGTTTCAACGACTTTACCGAGCTGGTCAGTAAGAAGGGCAACGACCGACGCCAGCGCGGCGCTGTCTGGTACGCAGCTTTGAGCGCTGAGGCAATGAACAGAATCGAACATATCAAGCACTGTTACGCCGACGGAATGAGCATGCAGAAGGCGCAGATAATCGGCGTGTGGAATTGAATAGGTGCTGTTGCTGTTGGTGCGAGCGGCAAGAGTATTCATGCAGCCACCGCCTGTACCGGCACGCGGCCAGCGAAGCACAAAACATAATCACGAACGAAGTATGCACGAGCTGTGCGCTCGTCTTTAGCCGCAAAACGCAGCATGCAGGGACGGGCAGCACGATCGGTGCGGCGCACGGCAGCGAAAATAAAGGTGAATTCGAGATGAGTGGCAGTAATAACCGTAGCCATTAAGGCAATCTCCAAGGTTAACTTTAAGAAGCTACCACTGGAGTTCCTACGCTCATGGGTGGTAGCCCGGACGGGGGTAGGAATACCGGCAACCTTGGAAACCGGCCAGCCCGAAAGCTGCCCCGCCCGAGCCACCATTATTTTGACGGCAAAATGGCTTAAGAACCAATGCCCGAAAAATGGGTGCACAGAGGCGAAGACACAAAAAAACACGCGTGGCGCGTGCTGTGTCGCCAAGATTAAGCTCGGGTTCCTACGCCCGACTACCGATTTTGCGGCAGCGCGAAAACTGTATAACGGCCGCTCGCCAGAGAAAAGCCTTTTTTTAAACATCCGGGCGATTTCCTCAGCAACCGGTCAGGACGTGATCGGATTGCGGCGGATTTGATCGGAATTCCCCGTTCTCTTTCTTCGCCCGCTGCCTGGCAGGCTTCTCTTTTTTACTCATAGCGGAGATGTGACCGTGTATTCCGCTGGTAAAGGCCGGTGCCGTGGCTGGTTTGCCGCTGACGGCTGCCGTCAGGCTTTCTGCGACAAAGGCGGCTTCTTCGCGGGTAAGCGGATAGGTTTTCGTGTCGAAATTCAGCGTGATCATGCTGCACCTCCGGCGCGCTGTGCGATGCGGGCCTGCATCCAGCCGTCAATTTCTGACGCCAGCCAGGCGACGTTTTTACCGCCAAGAGAAATCTGCGAGGGGAACTGCTCACGACTAATTAAGTCGTAAATGGTTGAGCGTGACAGGCCACAGGTGCTGATGACTTCCGGCAGGCGCATGAAGCGGTCGCGCGGGTAAACGGGATCGCGCATTACGGGAACGGCAGGGGCTGGTACGGATGAAACTGCGTGCATGGTGTTACCTCATTATGAGTCCGGCCGATACTGTCCGGTTCCGGTGGTGTCTTCAGGTAACCCCCTATTCTGGTTATATTTCTGGTGAAGTAAACAACCCCCTGATTGCTGAAAAATGAGCAAAAAGCACTTCTCTTATCTCCTGTTTGCCTTTGTTTGCCAACGTTTGCCAACGTTTGCCTTTTAAGAGCTTTTAGCGATTAAAAAGGGATCATTAATAGAATTAAAATCTAAAAAAGGCTCGCCAGAAAAAAGCTGTTGTCTGAGACTGTGTGAACACCGGTGAATACTCTGTGAAGACTTAACTTTATAGTGTTCACTGTCTTAAGTATTGTATTTATTGTGTTTTTTATCTTAGTGAATACCAGTGAACAGTTATATAAGAAATATCACCAGTTAAGGGGCCATCCCGTACCGGTTATGCCCTTGTTTGTTCATCGACAGGCGGAAAGCAATGAAATGCGCTGTCCTGTGGTACACGACAGAATGGCCTCATCCTTTACAGACGATGAGAGACAATCATGACCACCCCGAAACAGAAACCTGCATCACTGGAACGCTTCGAGAAAGCCCGCGCTGAATATACCGAAAGGATGAAAGCCTATAACGGCATCTGCGCCGATATCGCCCGCTGTGAAAAAGAACAGCAGGAAGCCATCGAGGCAGGGAAAGAAGCCGAGAGCAGCTGGCGCACGAGCTTTCGCAACCTTCGAGGTAATCTCACCGACGAGCTGCGCGCCCAACATTCTCAGCGCATCGCCAGCCGTGAACTGGCCGATGAGTTCGGCGGGCTGCTCAAAGAGCTGGCGTTGGATAAACAGGAGGCGATGCTGAAATGCTGCGGCAGTGGTAAAGAGTATGTTGAATCGCACCGGGAGGCTTTTACCGGGTTTACGGATGTGCACTGGCAGTCAGCCCAGCGTAACGTAAGTCCGTCGCTGCTGTGGGCCATTAAGCTGCGTCTCCGTCGTGAAGAGCTTTCCCCGACGTTTGCCGGAGACGACCGGGATAGTATTAAGGACGTGGCATATCTGGTCGGTGAAGCGCTGACGCGGGCTGCTGCTGCTCTGCCAGACAGCATACTAAATGAGGCTCCGCTGCTGGAGAATATTGGTCTATATCGCCCGCCGCTTACGGGTATTGATATGGAGCTTTACCGCCATCCTATGCGCCGCCAGAAGCTGGCTGAATCAATCCGGGCGCAGCGTGCAAAACTTCAGGAGGGCAGCCAGAAATGATGCACTGTCCCTACTGCAAAAGTGCGGCGCACACCAAATCGAGCCGCTATATGTCCGAACAGGTGAAAGAGCGTTATCACCAGTGCACTAACCTGGACTGCTCCTGTACTTTCAAGACGAATGAGAGCATCACAAAGGTGATCACCGCACCGCCACAGCCGGAAAAAGTAACGGAAACGCCACCTGAACCGGCTAGGGAGCGGCAGACATTGGGCCGCTACGGTTCTGCATTCCGCCAGGTTCATTAATCCCGCACAGCCGCTGCCCGATCAGCGGCTTTATTGTGTCTTTCGTTTGTCCTTCTGAAGCCTTTTTTCTGGCGAGCCGCTTTGTAAAGAGCCGTGCATGCATAGCGTGCATGGATCTGCATGTAAAATCATGCACCGCTTTCTCCCGTTCAGGCCATGCCGCGCGCGGCTCTGACCGCACCATGCATCTGCATGAAAAGCGATGCATAAAGCGGGCAGGCGTGGCGGGGATAGCATTGCGCGCATCAATAGAATTCATTTCAAATGATCAGGGTTGACAACCAATAATCAAAATTTGTGCGTAGATGATTAAAATAATGGAATCAGTTTCATTGCCTGTAAGGTTACGTATGGAGTATAAATACCATATCAGATTCAAGTTTTCTCACTACGATAAGTCAAGACTATAAAAAGAATGCGCTTATAACAAAAAGATACCTTTAGGTTATTATATATTATAAAAAGATATGCATTATAAGTGTAACCTTAACTAAAGTAGTCGGCCTTAGTACTTATATAACATTATCAAGATAAATAAAAAACTCATTGTAAATTATAATATAAGAGGATTGAGCATGAGCTTGCCGCAGACACTTATAGATAAAATAAAAAGAGGAAGAGTCGTTCTCTTTCTAGGGTCTGGTGCTTTAATAGGTGCTAAATTAAAAAAACACGATGTGCCTAAAGGAAATGAGTTAGGTTTACTAATATCTGATAGGTTTCTGAACGGTGATTATAAATATGAGTCACTAACTCAAATTGCAGATCTAGCAATTTCGGAACATGGCATAATTGATGTGCAAGAGTTTATTAGGGAGATTTTTGAAGACCTTGAAGTTAATGATTTTCATAAAATGATTCCAGAATTTCAATGGAAAGCTATTTTTTCAACCAATTATGATCGGATGATAGAGTTCCTCTACGAAACTAAAAAGACTAACCAAGCTCTTTCTATACATCTATCAAATAATGACAATTTTCAAGAGGGCGAAAAGACAACTGATATACTTAATTTTGTAAAATTGCATGGGTGTATAACTAGAACGAGAGACCCGGACTTACCACTTATTTTAACTGTAGAGCAATTTAATAATTATGAGAAAAACAGAAATCTTTTGTTTAAATATTTGTACGAGTTGGCTATAGAGTATAGTATTGTATTTGTCGGACATAGTTTACAGGATGCAAACATAAGACATATCATATCAATGGTTAATAGTAATGTTCCTCAGGGGCAAAGGCATTACTTGTTAAAACCGGGGATAAAAGATCCAGAAGTTAACTTATGGGCTTCCAAAAAAATAAACGCTTTAAATTTTACTTTCGAAGCTTTCTTGAGGGAGATCAATAATTCAATACCTACACCCGAACGATTTAACTATCTTATCGCTCCAGTTTCGAATAATGCAATACAAAGAATATTCGTAACTACTGCTCCTCCATCAGAAGAATTGAACAGGCTGCTAACAGACAGCATACAATATGTCCATTCTGACATGAATACCGAAATTTATAATCCTAAAGAATTTTATAAAGGATCAGATTTAGGTTGGTATGCGCAAAGCGCAGAATTAGCTATTAAAAGGTCGTTATTAGATCGTTTCTTAGATGAAATAATTCTGAAACCTGAAACTGAAAGAAGTGATACTACAGAGTTGATTTTGCTTAAAGGAGAAGCGGGATCAGGTAAAACAGTTTTCCTCCGGCAAGTTGCTTGGGAAATGAGGGTAATGGATTTCGGATGTCCACTTTGGGTTTATAATGGTGATAATTTAAATGTTGAAGTCATTAAGGAAATAATTGAAAAAACCAATGAAAGAGTGTTTCTTTTTTGGGATGATGCATCATTGCACGTAAACAAGATGTCTGCGTTGGTAAATAGCGCAATAAAGATTGGCTTAAAAATAACAATAATAACCGCGGAAAGGTATAATGAATGGAGTCAGCGTTGTGATTCACTAAAGGAATTAATTACGGAAGTATATTCATTACGTAATCTGAGTGAGTTAGAGGTGACTAATTTAGTAGAAAAGCTAGAGTTTCATAATTGCTTGGGTCCTAATCTCATAAATAAAACTAAAGCTGAACGCATACAGGAGTTTATTGTTAATTCAGAACGGCAGTTATTAGTTGCTCTTCATGAGGCAACTATGGGCGAACCGTTTGAAGATATAATTTTTAATGAGTATGAGTCTATTTATCCTATTCAGGCGAGAACAATTTATCGTACGATTTGTACATTAAATAGATTGCGTGTTCCGGTTAGAGCAGGTCTGATAGCTAGGATTTTCGGCATTAACTTCACTGAGTTTAAACAGCAGTTTTTTACGCCATTAGAAAAAATAGTTTTATGGGACTCTGAAGGGGGTGATGATTATCATTATAGAGCTCGTCACTCTGAAATAGCAGAGATAGTATTTAATCGTGCGTTTAGTAATACTTTGGAAAAGTATAACGAGTACACCCAGATATTAGACAAAATAAATATTGCATTTGAGTCTGATAGAATTTCATTTAGACAGTTTATGCGAGCAAAATCTCTTCATGAAATTTTTCCTGACTATCAAGATGTAATTGGAATCTATCAACAAGCACTGAAATCTATTGGGGAAGATCCCTACTTATTACAACAAATGGCAAACTTTGAAAGAATAAGGCCAAATGGAAATTTATCTCTTGCTATAGAATTGCTTGAAACTGCAAAAGAAAAGGCTCCATATGACAGCAGCATAATTCATACTATGGCAACCGTATGGCGAGATAAAGCAAACAATAGCAATGAAGCCTATGACAGAATAAAGTTTCGTGGTGAGGCTCGTCATTTATTGCAGGAAGCACAAAGACGCTGGGGGGGAAGTCCATATATTTCTACAACTCTTCTTGAGCTTTCCATCGATAATTTTGAAGATAATACCAAGGATGAAAACATCTCTGGAAAGGTTATAGATGAACTCATTCGAAGGATTGAAGAGGAAATTACTGTTAGTAAACAAAAATATCCAGATGAAGCTATGCTTTCAAACTTGGAAGCTAGGTTTGCTGAAGTGATGAATGACGATGGAAGGATATTAAGCTCACTACTTACTGCTTTTAACGATAACTCTAGAGATCCTTTTATCGCTATAAGACTGTCTAAAATTTATATCGAAGTAGGTAATTTTGGTGAAGCTTCAAAAGTTTTAACACAAGCTTTAGAAAGAAGACGAAACGACCACCGGTTGAACTATCAATATGCTGAACTGCTCAGAATAATTGAGCCTTCAAACAGAGCTTCTTTGATTTACTATTATAGAAGATCATTTACTCCAAAAGACCAAAATTTCCAAGCTCAATTCTGGTTCGCACGGTTCGCATACGAGTCCAGCGATTCTAAAGATATTGCATTATCTACTGATATCTTTAACTATCTCCGCACTGCTAGAATATCAAAAGACGATCGATTTAAAATAAGAGATTATATAGGTGGCGTAGTTGACCCAATTGTATTTAGAGGTAGCTTGAAAGGTATCAATAGTGGTTTTGGGTTTGTAACAGTCGATGGCAGTGGAAAGGATATTTTCTTTGCTCGGTCTGAAGTTCAAAACGATCTTTGGGAAGCTTTGAAAGTAGGAGATAGGCTGAAATTTAATATAGGATTCAATTATGCTGGCCCAGTAGCATGCAGTATTATTCCTTCATAAACGTTTAAAACATGAGACTGACAAGATGGAATTTATCGGTCTCATTTTTAAATTTTATGAATTTATGTTTACAAACTCACCCCACCATGTCATCAATTCCTGCCTTTGAACTAAATATGTTGAGCGATTATATGCTTTGCGTACTTCATTTCTATCACAATGAGCAAGCGCAGCCTCAATCACGTCAGCGTTAAATCCAGACTCATTTAATGCTGTGCTAGCAATAGAACGCAAGCCGTGAGCAACCAATTTGCCGCCATATCCAATACGTTTTAAAGCAGCATTCGCTGTTTGGCTATTCATAGCTCGTTTTGGATCATTCCTGCTGGGAAAGATATATTCGCGGTGTGCACTGATAGGTTTCATCATATCAAGAATCTCCAATGCCGGAGGTGATAAAGGAATGATGTGCTCACGTTTAGCCTTCATTCTTTCTGCTGGGATTGTCCATAGCTTTGCATCGAGATCGATCTCTTCCCATCTTGTACCTGATGCTTCAGATGGACGTACAAGAGTAAGGAGTTGCCATTCAATAAGACAGCGAGTTGGAATAGATAAGTTTGACATGGCCAAAGAACGCATTAACTTTGGCAATTCCTCGGGTCGGAGTGTGGGCATGTTTTGCTTCTTAGGCTTTTCGAAAGCCATACCAACGCCAGAAGCGGGATTTGCATCAATCAAGCCTGTGTTGACCGCATAAATCATGATCTCGTTGATGCGCTGCACCAACCGGCGAACTGTTTCAAGCGCTCCGCGAGCTTTAATTGGCTCTAATGCTTCAACAATTGTCTTGGCTTTGAGCGCTTGTACAGGGATTTCACCAATAGCGGGAAAGACATCCTTCTCTAGCGATCGCCAAATATCCTTCGCGTAATCCTCTGTGACGCTTTTGCTCTTAAGCTGAAACCACTTTCCGGCAACAACTGAAAAAATACTATCAAGTTCAATTTGCCGTTGCTCTGATACTTCCTCTTGTTGCTTCTGCGGGTCAATCCCCTGCGCAAGCAGAGACAGATATTGGTCACGCATTTGGCGGGCGACTGCAAGCGTTAGGGCAGGGTAAGAGCCAAGGCTGAGATTTGTGCGGCTACTGCTATTAGGCCGCTGGTAGCGAAAACGCCAGAGCTTCTTACCAGATGTTTTGATGAGCAGGAAAAGTCCGTCGCCATCGTGCAGCGTGAAGTCTTTGTCTTGAGGCTTAGCTTTTAGGATTTCGTTGTTGGTGAGGGGGCGTGTCATCCGCGCCATGACTGGTTTCCGTCCATAATTGGTACACGTTTTTGGTACACGTTTTTGGTACACATTATAACGTGTACCAATTCGTGTACCAATTATCTCTGGATTCAGGCGGATCGCCCAGGAAGATTACAGACACAAAAAAGCCCGCAGGGCTTGTGCCATGCGGGCTCTTAGGACTTCTGCGGATGGCACTGGAACCATCTTTGAAGAATTTTGGTGGAGCTGGCGGGAGTTGAACCCGCGTCCGAAATTACTACACCGTCGGCACTACATGCTTAGTCAGTTTTTACATTCGCCGGTTAGCTGCGAACAGACACGCCACTAACAGACTAGCCTGAT
>Ga0308170_10002983_pt1 | contig 14179 bp, 24 predicted proteins | sample PhyBR2_2_FD_202136 | JGI IMG/M metagenome (GOLD analysis project Ga0308170, IMG submission 202136) | Phyllosphere microbial communities from UC Gill Tract Community Farm, Albany, California, United States - DLSLSB.R2 | ecosystem: Host-associated > Plants > Phyllosphere > Unclassified | place... | reverse complement strand
ACGACGAGCGAGGATATGAGATGTCGCCCAGTCCGATGAAGCCGAGGGCCGAGGGGAAGCTCAAAGAGGCGCAGAGTGTGCCACAGGACTTGAGGATCAACCCGAATGCCCCAAGTGAGTACTTTCGACCTGGGTGTGAAGGAGCTAATCGATGACGGTCGGCCTAGTATGGATCAAGACCCTTTCCACCCCGTTCTCTCGCCGCATGAGCTGGATTTCGACTTCAGCAATGTTACCAGGATGCGACCTAAGAAGCACAGGCGAGAGGCGTCCGCTGCGTCTCTGCTCAAACGCAAGCCCATCTCGGTGGGTCCACCCATCCCATGGGAGCCGGCCCCGGCGATCCCGCCATGGTCGGCACCGGGGTCGGATACAGCAAGAGACACGCCGGATATCACCGTAGACACAATGGACGTCACGCCCGAGAGCGTCAAAGTGCGGCGGATGCGCTTCAGGCTGGACCTCGACGCGGATGCGAGCCCGCCACGCTTTGCGGGTTTGTCCGCCTCGACGAGCCTTCACGGGTCAAGGCGGCGGGAACGGTCGGCGAGTACGAGTGAAGTCATCGACGACAGTCCGAGCAAGGGTCGATCCCAGAACAGCCGTGAGTCAGACTATCAGGCGAGATATTAGCTAAGTCTAGGGCACTTGTCGTCGCCCGCCCCACCGTCATCGTTCAGGTCGCAGTACGCCTCGGCTCATCACCCGTTCACCACCCAGCATCCGCACCCGGTCCCCCTCACCTCGTCTCCGCGACCGTCTTACGATGCATCGCCGACTGCGCACAGTTTCTCAAATTCGGACGACTTCCTCCCCGTCACTGAGTCTGTCAGCAAGACGCAGCATTTCGATGTCGGGCTGCAGACGCTCGTGACCGAGCAAGAAATGCCAAAAGGGACTCCTGGTGGAACGAGGGAAGATCTGAGACGTGGTGCGATTGTCGACGGTTCCCGGCATGCGAGGAATGGTAGGGCACCTTGAGCCAACACCGGCTAACGTCCAGCGATCCGCTTCTTCTCCCGCGACATGTACGAGCCTAGCTCTGTGACTCCGTCGCCGGCTTCGCTGAAGCCGCTGAACATCCAGTCAGCGTCGGATGTTACTGGCTCCGAAGACCGCTCCGAATCGCCATTCGAGATCAAGCTGTCGCCGTTGGTGACGAAGCGGATGTCTCTGGATGCTTTTGGCGCAGCCTCACCGTCACCTCCCGTAGATGCGGTGGCACCGCCAACAGACATCGAGGAGCTTGTCGAAGAAGATGACGACACCGAGGCGGTTGACGTTAGCAGGCTCGGAGCAGGGCACATTGAGTCCGATCTTTCATCGCTTCCGGAAAGCTCGAGCGGGCAGGACCTTTCTGAAAAACCGACTCAGTACTTCACCCCATTTTCGGCGGGGGAAGTGACCGAAGGGCTTTCGCTGCTCACTCCCGCTTCGCCATTCCTTCCTCCGGATCGGCGACGACACGTCTCTTGTCCGCCCTTCCCCGGCACCCAATCGCTGCTCCAAGCGCACGGCGATCACACCAAAGCGTTGAGCTACGAGCTAGGCTGTGCAAGGCGGCTGATCAAGGAGACGGAACAGGAGCTGCATGACGCTAAGAAGCGTCTGGAGGAGGCAGAGAAAGGGGAAGACAGGGAGCAGGCATATCTGTTCCGGATGACGGAGCTGGAGGAGTTGCTGGCCGAGCGGGACCAAGGTCGGTAGGCCGCAACTTCGGGTTTTTTACAGCGTATCTGACCCCAGAATTCGAAGAAATCAATGCGCAGATCGGGGCGCAAGCTCACGCACATGGTTGGAGTGAGTGAATACCTTGGACTGCGGCGGTGATCTGACAGCAGCGGTGACTCAGCTTCGTGAAGCGCTCGAGCAGAACGAGGAGCACTCCGCTACACTGCAGTCGGCGCACGATGAGCTGGCCGAAAAGCTCGTCAGGCTCGAGGCGGACCATGTCGATTTCATCATGAATCGAGCCGGCGACGCCGAAGCGTACGAGAAGTCTCGCAAGGAGATCCTCGAGCTGCGATCCACCCTTCTCCACTGCGCAACGGAGCTATCGAAAGCCGAAGGCGCCATCGTCGAGCTTCACCGTGAGCTCCATCTTGTCGAAGAACAAATCGCCCAGCAGAACGTCGAGCACCAGCAAGCACTCGAGGCCAAGGTGGAGGAGCTCAAGGCCAGCCATGCCGAGCTGGACCAGATGCGACGTGATCTGGGCGAGCGGAACGAACGGGTCGCCGAACTTGAGGATCTGCTCCGAGCAGGTCTTGAGCGCGAGGGCGAGATCGCTCGTCTCAGCGCTACGGTCATGACGCGAGACGAGCGGATCACGGAGCTAGAGCATCGTCAGACCGAACGGCAGAGGGTGCTCGAGCAGCGGGATGAGCTCGTGGCAGGCAAGGATGTTGCCATAGCGGGATGGAAGTACCGCGTGAAGGAGGTCGAAGCTGAGGCGGCGAAGCTTCAGAAGGACTTGAAGGCTGCGTTGCAGTCTGTCACGGCGAAGGATATGATCATCGGGGTTTTGCGGGACAAGCAGCGGACTGCCGCGTACGAGAAGGACGAGATCCTGGCCGCTGGTCTTGGGGCGGAAAAGGAGTCCGAGAGGAAGGCACAGGCGATGCGAGTGGAGACGGAGCAGCTGAGAAGGGAGCTTGAAGGGCTGCTCTTGCAGGCAGAAGTCACGAAGAACGCAGTCGCGGAGCTGGAGGACGAGAAGGCCGAATGGAAGGAAGAGCGCGAGGAGGTGGGTCAACCGGACTCGGGAGAGGCTGATGGGCAGCTGCAAAACCGTCTGGAAGCAGCCAGCGAGGCTCAGATCGAGCTGGTGGGGGTTCGGCAGCAGCTGCAAGCCAGTCTCGACCAACTCTCTACGGCGCAGCACGAACTCTCTGTCGCCAATACTGAGCTCGAGGACCTTCACACCGAGGTGGAGAACCACATCGGTATAGTTCAGCAACAGGAGGAGGAATTGGTCGAGCTTCGTGCGGCGTTGTACGAGGCGGAAGAGTCGGCAGAAGACCTCGGCGATGGCTTCCTCCGGCGTGCTCAGCAAGCAGAAGCACGGTGCGTACAGATTGAAAAGCAGATCGAGGACCTGCACGAGGGTATGCGAGCAAGGGACGAAGCCGTCTCGAAGGCGATGATCGAGGCGGAGGTGGAGAAGGCGACGTCGAGCGATCTGCGGTCAAGACTCTCCACCTACACGGCCGAGGTCGATCGACTTAGTCTTGCCAACGCCGAGCTAAAAAAACAAGTGGAGGATGTCCGACGCGGTTCGGCGAGCAGCGGGATTCGACTGGTTGAGCTGGAGAAGCGGGTTGAGTTGCTTCAGGAGGACAAGGAGTTGCTGAACGTGGCGCTGGAAAGCAAAGAGCTCGAGCTCACCTTGCTGCAGCGGCAACTCGGCAAAGGTACCCCGGCGACTCGGCCCAAGTCCCTCGCCGCGTCAACGAGCCGGCTTTCTCGACCCTCCGCAGCGGACGCCACGCCCATGTCGACTCGCCATCTCAGCAAGAGTGTCTCGCATACATCTCTTCGCGCTCACGTCCGCGCCGCCTCGGTCTGTGCCACACCAACTCCCTTGAGCTCGGGTCTGACTACGCCGCGAGCGCGAGCGGTGGTCACGCCCAGTCCAATGCCGCTCGGAGCAAGCTCGAAGCACAATTGCGTGCCCGGGAGAAAGCCTCCAGCGAAGAAGGTCAGCTCGGGCACGGCTGCTATGGTCACGCCGGTCATTGGCAGGAGGTCCAGCTTGCCGGTCTTGAGGGGTACCTCGATGGACCTGGGGAGGAGTTTGGGCTCCGAGATTGGCCGGGTGGGTGAGGAGGATGAGGCGTAGTTTGGGATGTGCGATGAACGGACATTTCCGGTTTACGAAGCGTTGACTTTTGTTGTGCATGTACCTGATGATCTGGAGCATCTGGAGCGGGAACATGAGCCAGTCGCGATGAAAGCCCGATTACGATTGGTTTTCCGAGGAACATCCGAAACATGAGGGCTGATCGGACTGAAATGACGTGTGAAACCCGATTCAAAACAACCAACGACCCCGTCTCCACAAACTCGACTTTTACGCTTCACCCTCCTCTGTGCCTCTGGGCTGCTCTCTACCGTCCACTTGGCTCAATATGAGTGACCCTTCCGATCCTGGCCCGCCCCTCAATCACGGTCTCGGCACCACCGTCACCTTCCCATACCTCGAATCGCTCAACGCAGCGCAACACTCCGCTGTGATCGCTCCGCCGTCCACTCCGCTGCAGATCCTCGCTGGTCCGGGATCAGGCAAGACGCGGGTGCTCACCAGTCGAGTGGCCTATCTCGTTCAGCGACATGGTTACAAGCCGTATGAGATCGTCGCTGTCACTTTCACGAACAAGTCATCCAATGAGATGCGGAAGAGGTTGAGGGTGTTACTGGGGGAGAAGCAGGCAGACAACCTCGTTCTGGGTGAGTGCGCTCAGGACTCCCCAGGGAATCAGGCGGTAGATGGACGTGGATCTCAGAGCAACATTTACCGTAGGGACGTTCCACTCGATGTGCGCGAGGTACTTGAGACGGTACGGGCGGCACATATCCCTTCCGAGCACGTTCACCATCACCGACTCGGATGACGCGTAAGTTCATCCCACGTCCTTCCTTATATTCTGAGCGTCTCTATATTTTTACCCCATTTCCTGTGGCTGTTACTGATAGGGTAGCAAGAAGACGATGTCAAGGCTGATCAAGGCCAAGTCGGATGTACTGCAAGGACTGGGCATGTCATTGAAGGAGGGAGCGGTGTTGTCGGAGATCTCGAAAGCGAAGGCGAAGGGGGAGGGCCCGGCAGGCATGGCAGTGAGAGCCAGAAGCGACCCGAGCAGTTCGACCAGCACCTTGACCTTCATCGCCGATGTGAGCTATACTCACTGCATCGCGCCAAAGCTGACGGTAGCTCTATGCCGAGTACGAGGAGTCCCTCCGTGCAGCCAACGCTCTCGACTTTGATGACCTGCTTGTCTTCGGGCTAAGGCTGTTCACGCAAGTGCCGGAGGTGCTGAGCTCGTGCAAGCATATCCTGGTGGATGAATTCCAGGTGAGTTAGTGACCACCGTGCGCTGCGAAGTGACCGACGTCCAGGACACGAATACGACGCAGTACGAGCTCATGAAGTGCTTTGCGAAGGTCAACAATGGCGTGAGCGTGGTGGGCGATCCAGACCAGTCGATCTATGGATGGAGGTCGGCCGAGGTGGAGAATTTGGACAAAATGACAAGAGGTGAGCTCAAGACCTCAGGTCAGTGCTGAAAGCTCACGCCGAGACTTTCCCGGCGCCCAGGCGATATATCTCGAGCAGAACTATCGGTCTACCGGGGCGATCTTGGCGGCAGCTCACTCGGTCGTCTCTCAGGGTAGCTTCGCCCCATCCCTACCTTGGATCACTGGCTCACGGATAGACTCATCGCGGATCAAGAAGAAGCTGTTCACATCTCACCCGCGTAGTACGCCTGTCAATCTCAAGGTGTTCGCCAACCCGACGATTGAGGCGAGCTTCATTGCGACGGAAATCAAGCGGATGATCGCATACTCCGGAGGCGTGCTCAATTACGGGGACTTTGCTATCCTGCGTAAGCTTCATCAAGTGTTTCGACTTTGTTCTGACGGATCTGTCAATGAAGAGGGGCGCTGATCCCCAGTCCGTTACAACGCCTTGTCGCGGGTGATCGAGTCTGCTTTGCAGAAGGACAGCATACCTAATCGGATCATAGGCGGGCACAAGTTCTTTGAACGGATGGAAATTAAAGATCTGTTGGCGTATCTGCAGCTGGCGGAGAACCCCGGCTTTACAGCGAGTACCGCTTTCCCGGTTGGAAATCGGCGTTGATCAGCAGCCGGCGTTCATGCGAGTCGTGAACGTGCCGAAGAGAAGCATCGGGGACAAGGTGAGGCGGTGAGGCCCTAAATCATACTTGGTAGCTCATGGCAGTCTATCGCCGATCTTTCACTGGCGGCGAAAGCGGCGAATATATCGCCCATGGAGTTGTGCGAAAGAATTGTCGATGGCGATCAGCTGCCGGCGGGAGTCAAGACGACCATCAAGAAGAATCTAGCGAACTTTGTCGGGATTGTCCGGAAGCTGCGCAGAGCGGCTGACAGGGTAAGTAAGACTGCATTCGCAAGGATAAAGCTCAGGTATAGGGCGCGAGCGTCGCTGACCTGCTACGGTCGACCATCGAGAAGACGGGATATGAGCACTACCTGCGGACGAGCTACACCCCCGACTTCGAGTCTAAGTGGGAGAACGTGCAAGAGCTTGTGAGTGAACAAGCAGGCATCGTCCAAGAGACTTAGCTAACAGGCAGATCTCGTACTGCGTTGTTGTTGCGGAGGAACAAGCGAGAGAAACGGACAACAACGACTTTCTACCTGATATGGGCTTCTTGCCCGCTTCATCCGCTGCAGCGGAAGCTACGGTGGCTCTTGCCGCGAGGCAAGAAGCCGAAGAGGCGGAGAGGAGACTGCATCCGATGTTCCGGAGTCGCTCGGCTAGCGAATCTAGGAGTCGATCTGCGTCGGCCGCGGTTGAAGAGCAGCCGCGGAAAAAGAGAAGGGTGAATGGCGGGATGAAGAAGGTAGAGGAGGATGTGATCGAGGTGCTTTCGGACAGCGATGAAGAAGCTGTACTCAGCAACGCAAAGTATTCAGAAGACGACAAGGCGAAGTGAGTGTGGCACTTTGCGCGGACCTCTAGCTTACTGGCAGGATGAAGCCGCTCAGCTACTTTCTGCAGACCTCGATGCTGTCTACCGATACCGAGGCGAGCAACGAGGACGACAGGAACAGTAACTTGGTGAGTGCGCTTCAAGCGGATCATCTAGAGCTAACACTGCAGAAAGTAACGCTCACAACTGTCCACTCTGCTAAAGGCCTCGAATGGCCTGTCGTGTTTATCCCCGCTGGTGAGGGTCTCAGACTCGCTGGTCGAGCTTCTCTGATTTGCAGTTGAGCAGGGCACCTACCCTTCATACCGATGTACCGAGGCGACGGAGATTGCGGAGGAGAGGAGACTGCTTTATGTCGCTATGACCCGAGCGCAGAGTTTCTTGGTGAATCAACCCCGTTATTGGGTTTCGTGGGGGCCGGCGCTAATAAAAGACTATGTCACATTGTCAGTTCCGTATGGCAGGGGGTGAAGAGAACGACAAGACGTTGAGCGAATTCGTCGGGCTGTCCTTGAAAGATGATCCGGTGAGCGTCGCAACGCGGAGACAATCTGGACTGCGCTGATAGAGTCAGGGGCTCTTCACTTTGGGTCTGCCAGATATCGACGTCAGCGTTCGAAAGACCCTATCAAGCATGCTGGAACGACCAAGACCAGACGAGAAGGCGGCGGACGAGATGATCAGGAAGCAGTGAGCTCTGTGCGAGTCTGAGTACATTGCCAAGCTCATGGTAGCATACGCGCGGCACCTCCACTCAGTACTTGGGATCCGCCCGAGCCGCGAGATTCGGGTCACAATCGCTTCGCGCGTCGGGATGTGACGAAAGCGGCTCGCGCTGCTGAATACTGGGCGTCCGAGCAAGACGACTACGCTCTGCCCGATATGTCTACCGGCTTTACGTCTGCGCGATCTGTCTCCAACTCGCATGGCCCCAGGCCATCGCACGCGGGATCAACATCGTCGCGCCTCCCTAAGCCTTATCAGATGGGTTTCGGGACGCCTCGGTCACCCCCGAAGCCGGTCGTCAAGCTCCCTCAGCGCGAGCACGATCTTCCCGCCCCGCTCCCGTTCTCGTTTAATAATCCAGACGCGGGTAAAAAGAAGGAAGAGGCGAGTTTGGGCTTGTTCGAGAAGGGAAACATGGACTTCTTGTCGGATCTCAAGTCGCTCGGTACGAGCGATACGACTCCCGGTGCACCGGCGCGGGGCGGGGCGAGCAACGGGCTGGGGTTGCCGAGATTGAATAGCGGAATAGGTGCGAGTGTCCCGTCGAGGCTCGCTAACGGCGCGTCGGTCGGAGGGGGTCAGAAGAAGCCTACGAAGAGGTTGGGGATGGGGAGGTTGCCTCAATGGCAGCCCAAGCGATAGCCGGAGGCAAATGATCTAAGACCTCGTTTCACCCTCCCGTACATATGTACTGTGTACGTGTGCCTTATGCACTGTAGACCTGCATTGTCGCAATCAACATGTTTCTCATGCATATTTCTGGACCTCAATCCACTCTAGGGAGAGCAGGCTTTACAGTTGCGTGGGTGGCGCGAGCTGGCTGCCAGTGAGACAGATCTGGTCAAGTAAAGCGAGTGCCGAAGGCATCTGTCTCTCGGCGACGTGAAGTGATCCCATCATAGCTATGCCTGCCATAATACCCGTCGACTCTAAAACCCGACACCCTCTGAAGAGCGGACGCCCCGTCGAAGAGAAAAGTCCGCTCGAAACTTGGCTGAAACGCATCAACGAAACGCCGGAGCGGGGACCCGCTGATCCGATCCCCATCCCGCGGTCGTACAACTCGTGCATGGTACATAGCATGCTAGATCACAAATACACTCACATGCCTCGAGTGCTATACCCTCTCAACAGTCACTCGCACCGCGCGATGATCGCTCCATCTGCCTGTCCACCCGTCAACGTCGCCCTCCTCCACCCAATTGTCGATACATCCGTATCGGGTGACATGCCATCCTCCTCGGATCTTGTTGTCATCCCCGTCCTGCGTGTTCGGGTCCCGCGCTGAAGCGAGCATGATGAAGTCGATACGGGTCGTTGCCGTCTTGCCTGGGCGAGTGAAGCCCGTGTACGTCTTGAGTGGGCCATACACATTGCTTTGGCGGGCTCGGCTGGGCGCGACTGCGGCTGCGGCTGAGATTGTCGCACGGTCCTGTAAGTGGGTAAAGGAGTCCAGGAAGGTGAAGGACCTGGCGTGATTGGGTAGCGGGTCGGACGAGGTGATGTTCTTGTACCCGTCCTCATTATCCGGCGAGTCTTGGGTCAGCGCCCGGCTGCACATCGGTGGGCGGTCTATTAGCTCACTAAAGTCGCCGATCAGGATCACAGGCGCAGGGCCAGCCTTGTCGGGTCCATTCGGGTCTTCGAAGCGCTCCACCCATTGCTTGACGTGATCCCGGATGATCAGACTAGACTCGGCCCTGGCCTTCACGCCGCGATCGTCGTAGTGCGTGTTCACGACATGGACCAATTCCTCTTTGCCGCCCGATGTCGCCGAAAGGGTCGCGATGGTGGCTATTCTGGTCAAGCCCTGGAATCAGTTTCATCCCTCGTGACCCCGTTCTTCTCCTATGAGAGCGACTTGCGGCCAAACTCACCGCGTCCCACCCCTTCGAGCCCGGCTGGTCTGGCGTCGGGGACAACCAGATGGTTTTCCATCTGACCAGCTCAAACTTGTCCTTGTTCCAGAAGATGGGCGCATACTCGCCCCTTTCCTTCCCGTCGTCCCGACCTACTCCTACGAGTCCATATCCCGGCCCCAGCAGGGCCGAGAGGTCCAGGAGCTGGTTGTGCAGGACCTCCTGGAAACCGACGATATCGAGCTGGCCAGTAGCCAGCAAGGCATCGACAATGCGGGACCGCCGCTCGGCCCACGGGTTTTCGGCGTACAGGTCCGACCAGGGGTAGTGTCGATGGGGAGGAATTGATCCTTTGTCAGGGATCGGGACGGGGTTGTTGGCATTCGGGTCGAACTTGCTGCGCTTTAGCGGGACGGCGTCGGGCACGCGTTGAACGGATGCGGCGCCGCACAAGCACCGGGCGTTCACTGCCGACTTACATGTTTAATGTCGCGATGTGAATAGATTGGAGTTCGTCGGACCGCATGATGGCTTGAGGGAACGCAAGGACGATGCGGCTATATGCTGTACAGGGGGTAGACTGATGATCGCCGTTACGTCACCTTTGATCGGAATTGGCCGAAGTTGTCGGAGTGAAACGGCCAAACGGCGTCCGCCGCTGCCCATCCCCGGCTGGCATTCAAGTCGGGCACCAAGGGGAATGGTTGATAATTTCCATGATGGTTATCATCAACATCAACATATACCACCCGGTCTGAAGTTTGAGCTTCGTCTGTCATTGAGTCTGCCTTCTGTGTCTGGCTGCTTTCCTATACACACCTGTCGCCATGTCCAAAGCCAAAGTCAAGGTGCTCGCGCTGTGCGGCTTCACCCAAAACGCCACCATCTACTTCAAGCAGCTCGGGGCGATCCGCAAGGCATGCAAGGATGTCGAGTTTGGTGCGCTACCATTCAGCGCGTGACGTCTGACCCAGGCTGATGACAGTCTTCCTCGAGCCGCCAATCGTGGTCGAGAAGGCGGACATGCCGTGGAACACCAATATGGACGATTTCGACTCATCAGCCACGACGGAGAGCGAGGTGCAGACGCCCGAGACGACGCCGCGGGCTTGGTGGCTGAGCAACTCGGATCGGACCGAGTATCGCCGTGAGTGGACTCGGCTTGACGCACGGCCGAACATCCAGACCGGTTCATGAGCTGCAGCTGACGAGGGCAGGAATGGACGAGAGCTTGACGTACTTGCACAAAGCGATGATCGAGCAGGGACCCTTTGACGGTATCATGGGTTTCTCTCAAGGGGCATGTATGGCCGCTGTTCTTGCGGCTCTGGTGAGTCCCGGCATTGGCCATCGGCTTAGGTCCTTCCGCTCATTCCAGCTGGAGACGCCCAACCTGCATCCTTTGTGGCCGTCTGAGCCGGCGATTCCCAAGCTGAAATGTGCGTGTCCGAAGTCTGCCCTTTGATCGCCCTATCGGCATGCCAGCTTCGCGCCAACAAAACACTATGTCACGCATTCGCCGTTCACCGAGCTCACGCCCAGTCGTCGTTGCCGTGGGCGGCTTCCTCCCGAACGCGAAGAAACCATCGTTCGAGGGGTACTTCCCTTTACCAGCCCACCTGCCCGTTCTCAGCATCATAGGCAAGAACGATATCGTCGTGCCCCCTGAGAAGAGCCAAACCCTTGTGGACGGCAGCCTGAACTCGCGGGTAGAATTCCATGATGGAGGTGGGCCTCTGGTGTATGTAAACAAGCACGCAGCTAAACAACAGGCCACTTCACGCCTTCGAAAGCGTCCTGGCGTCATTTCTTGCAGTGCGTGTAAAAGACACTTGACTCAGGGTCTGTTTGTGAGTTGTGCTGATGCATAGTGCGTACATGACCTCGTTCGTGGAAGGCGGGGCGCAGGGAGATATCCCGCCTCCATCGGCGTACGGGCCTTCGGGCGCCAATACGCCAGCGACAAACACGTCCGCAGCGCCGACCCCGCGCACCGGCAGTCCGGCACCGAAGTTGGACAGCAAGTAGATGTCGCGGGACATGATTTGCGGGGCTGACGGGGAGGGGAAAGGATTGTTTCCTTGATCCCAGCCGCTGCGCGGAAAGGGCTTGGTCGAGTACAGTTGCTGTGCGGGCACTGAGCATCTGTGCGCAGAAGACGCTCGAGGAGCATAGGGACAATAGATATCTACGCATCAAGATGCATGACCCAACGATCTTCTTGATCCCACTGCGCTGTGCTTCAGTCCACAGACTACGGCCTCGTCTTTGCCCGGATCGAGTCGACGATGAGACTCTGCCAATCAGCTTCAGATCCGACGCGACCCGCTGGGGACGCACCTTGTAGCTCTGCACGTCGCCCATGTACTTGGCAACTTTACCCTCCGCACAGATCCAGAGCTGTACGTCAGCCACGTTCCGCGCAACCACCGTCCACATACCTGGTTCGACGTGTTTGTGATGAATCGCTCGTCGTGACTGATGCTGATCACACCGCCCTTGAACGCCTTGAGCGCGTCGATGAGCGCGTCGATACCCTCGATATCCAAATGGTTGGAAGGCTAAGGTGAGCGATACGTTCTCTGTCGACGTCCAACACTAACCTCATCAAGCAGCAAGATGTGTGGCCTCTGCATCGACAGGACCGCAAAGGCCACTCGCGACTTCTGACCTCCAGACAACGTGCCGATCTTCTGCAGACCCGTCAGACCGGTGATTCCGAACGAACCCAGGTGGGACCGGTAGTCCTGTTCGACCTTGCCTGGGAACTTGGACTGCAGGAACGCAACGGGCGACATGGACGAGTCGAGCTGGTCGATGTGGTGTTGCGTAAAGTACGCAATTCGGCAACGGTTGTTTATCGTCGAGCGGCCGATCGACGCCTGGATCGCGCCCGTCAAAAGCTTGATGAGTGTCGATTTACCGGCTCCGTTCGGCCCGATGACGGCGATGCGGCTGTCGAGGTCGACATTGATGTTGACGCCGCTTAGGATGATCTTGTCGGGCGAGTAGCCGAATGTGACTTCGTCCAGCTGAAGCAGGGGAGGCGAGATCTTTTCGGGGTCCGGGAACTTGAACGACTCGGACTCGTCTTCCTCGGGCGGCTCGAGCTCGGGCAGCTTCTCCAGGATCTTGATTTTGCTTTGGGCCTGCGGCGCTGCGGGTCAGCGCTGCTCACCGCGCTCTCACCGGGTGGGCTCACCTCGGTTGGCATTGTACCTCCATCGGTCGATGTACGCCTGTAGGTGCTGTCGGTACTGCATCTGCGTCTCGTACTCCTTCTTCTGGTTCCTCGCACGTTCCACCTTGGTCGCGTAGAAGTTGGAGAAGTTTCCCTTGTAGTAGTCGAGACGTTGCGAGTGTTGGTGGATGATGTCCGTCGCGACGTGGTCCAGGAAGGCTCGGTCGTGCGAGCTGTCGTCAGCATAAATCTTGGCGTGAAACGATGTGCTCACACGACCAGGATGGTTCCCTGCCAAGTCTGCAGGTAGTCTTCCAACCATGCAATGGCGTTCAAATCCAACATGTTCGACGGCTCGTCCAACATGAGCAACTGCGAGTCAGCTCAGCCATCCCCCGAAAAAAAGGTCACAACACTCACGTCGGGCTTCACGAACAGCGCTCGAGCCAGCGCAAGACGCATACGCCAACCACCAGAGAACGACCGCGTCGGCATCTTCTGATCCGCATCCGAGAAACCAAGACCGGCTAGCAACAGACCCGCCCGCGCCGGTCCCGTCTCTGCCTCCATATCCACCAGCTTCTTCTGAATGTCGCCTAGTCGCGACGCCAGCTCGTCCTTTTCATTATCGGTCGCCGCGTTCGTCTCGGACGCCTCCGCTGCGCTCTCGGCCGTATCACCCTCCAACGCCGCAGGCTTTTTCTCCAGCGCCTCCAGCTGCGCGTTGAGCTCCGCCTCCTCCTTGATGAGCTTGTGTCGCCAGACGTCGGCTTGCAGCACCGAGTCGAGAGCGGTCGTGTCGTCTCCGACAATCTCCTGCTCGACATATCTGCTGTAAGCGCGGTTCGACGCTAGAGCAAGCTGCACTTACAAGACCGAGATGTGCATCGGAATGGCGACCTCTCGGAGGGCGATGTGTCGAAGAAGCGTCGATTTACCCACACCGTTACGACCAATGAGACTGTTGTCAGTGCACTTTTCCCCGTTGATGATGGCCGCGTCACTCACCCGTACCGCCGTCCGGCCGCCATCGTCAACGCCGCGCCCGACAAGATCTTGTTGCTGGCAAACGATGTTCGCCAGGTGGATATCCTTTGACTTGCCCTTGGCCGCGCCGCTCAAGTCGAGCGGGTTGACTTTCATGAACATCTCCTCGTAGCTCTGCTGCTTCTGCGACATCTCAATGAGCTTCGAGCCCTGGTACAGGTCTCGCCTGGACCGCTTCTCGATTTTGGCCTTGAGCTTGGCTTCGGCCTTCGCCAGTTTCGCGAGGTCGACACGCGAGGCTTGACCCTTTGTGTTGTGCTCGAGGTCGACTTTGCCCGACATAGCGATCGTTGCCGAGAGCTGCTGCGATCGCATCTGGATCGTCTTGTCGAGCTTGGCGACGGTCGTGCTTCGCTTGACACGCTTTGACGACTGCGATTCGAGGTAAGCGACCAGGCGGTCCATGCTGTTCGGTGAGCGGGACGAATATGCAAAGATCGGTGATGGCTCACAAGCCGTCGAGAGCCTTCGAGTCGCTGGTGGACGGGCCTCCCTGCAGCATGCCCCGAGTCATATCTACGATATCGTCCATTTCTTCATCCTCGTCCTCGACCAGTCCGGCGATGTACGAAACGACCACATCGTCGGTGCGGGGAAACGAACGTCTCTGAGAGGTCAGTGCAGCCTGACTCCTCGGAGTGCACACGCACAATGTCCGTCGCGAT
>Ga0308170_10002978_pt1 | contig 14188 bp, 18 predicted proteins | sample PhyBR2_2_FD_202136 | JGI IMG/M metagenome (GOLD analysis project Ga0308170, IMG submission 202136) | Phyllosphere microbial communities from UC Gill Tract Community Farm, Albany, California, United States - DLSLSB.R2 | ecosystem: Host-associated > Plants > Phyllosphere > Unclassified | place... | reverse complement strand
GATGAGTGCGAGGAAGAGTCGTGCGAGGAAACAAAAAAAGATGCAAGAGTTGGAAGATGAGAACAAGGCTTTGATGGATGAAAACACTTTGTTGAAGGCTCAACTCGCTGCGATTTTGGGTACTCAATAGATCTTAACTTCGCGCGCGCTCCCCCCCTTCCTTTCTTCTCCCTTCAGTATGCTTTATGCTGTACCCTTTGATTTTCTTTCTTTCTGTCATCGTCCCTTTTTGGACTGTCGTACGTTCTTCGATGTGGCTTTATTTTTCGGCCTGCGAAACGTTTGCAATCTTTCCCTTTCTTCCCTGTAGTCAAGTTTTGTCAATCTCGAGAGCGAGGCCCTCATACGCGAACAAGGAACGAAAAGGGAGTTCGCGAGCTCGACCTGCCGCCGTGTACAGCTCTCGTCATTCGAGGGCTCATTCTCAGCGGCTCCATGGGAACGCAGCTTAGCTGCACAGTGAACGAGAACAACGAGTCGTAGAGTGCAGGTAGAACAAGTAACGAAAGAACAGGTAAATTGTACCGTTGAGGTAAAAGACTAATAGAAACAACGACAAAAGTAAGATAGTGGTGGAGCACGACATGGTGGTAATAGTAAGAGAACAAGCGAAACCAGGAACACGATACCGAACGACGAGGGGAGGGGAACTAGATCCCAGCGTTCTCAACTTTGAAACTCCATTCTTTGACCTCTTTTTTACTCATTCCCTCCTTCAATAAGGGCAGACGACCTCCAACTGTCTTTTCATGATAAGTATCGAGGATCTTCATTGATGGTCTATCGAGTTCTGACCGCCAAAGGAGTCGAGGAGAACGAGTACGACCTCGCAATCGTTCTTCGTGTTGACGAGTTGGTCGAGTTGCTTTGGGTTGAGCGGTGTGTACTGCAGGAAGAGGAGGAAGGGAGAGGGTTTCATCGAGAGATGGTGAGTTAGAGGGGACGAGTTGAGGGAGTTTCGAAGGAGGAGCAGGAGGAGCAGGGGAAGTCCATTCGAATGAGGGGCCGCGAGCATCTTCGTCCTCGCAGATCTCGTTGATCGAGAAAGGGTAGGACAGGAGAGCGTCGAGGGGGAGTTTGCCTTTGCCTTTCTGGGAGGAAGGGAGGGAAACGGTCGAGGAAGAAGGAGAAGCGGGAGGAGTTTCGAGTTCGTCATCGTCCGAGGAATCGCTTGTTGATGCAGTCGAGACCCAAGGGGGAGTACCGACGAAGGTGGAGCTCGATGAGGACGAGGACGATGAGGAGAGTTTACGCGAATCGGAAAGGGGAGGAAGAGGAAGTGAGGTGAAAGTGGGGAGTTTCGAGGAGAAGCGCGAAGGGAGGACTTCTCGAATCATAGTAACGTCTGATTAGAGATACATCGGTCAGCTACGATGCATGGAGCACCAAGTGTGAAGATGAAGACCCACATTGTTTTCCCTCGAGAAAAGCGAAAGGATCCGTGTTGACCTGTCGAGAGGTGGAAGTGCTGGTAGAAGCCAATGATCCAAACATGACTACTTGACCGCAAGGGCTTTCGATGACTGGTGAACTGAGATGAGGGACCGCGAGGGTTCAAGAGATGTCGTGATTTGAAAAGGTTGTGGTCTGGAGAGGAAGGCTGAGGAGAGCTTGAGCAAAGAAAAGGAAGGAGGTAGATACAGTTACAAGCTGAGGGTGAATTGAGAGAGTTCGTGGATGAATCAGGTGGGTGAGTAATCTGAACCCGCGATGGCGAGATTTCGGATTGCGCGATTTTGAAAAATGGAGTCAAACGCTTGTCGGCGGGTCCGAACTATTCCTCCGAGATCTATCGATTGGATTGATCGATAATCAGTGAGACAACTTGCGCTTGATCAGTCTCTGCGAAAGTTGCGAAGAAACCTTTCGAGCCTTGCGAGTGTCGAGGTGAAGAAAGTCCTCGAGTGACAGTCGCATCTTTGTCGACGAGCAACGAGAGAGCGTGACTGAAAAAGTCGAGCTTCGTTACGAACGAGCCTCGAATCCGTAATTTCGTAAGAGTAAAGTCCATTTCGTGAGCACCTGTGGCAGCCAAATAAAAGTAGTAGTGATGATAATAACGTGATAAGCCGAGAGAAAGACGAAAGAAGGGGCGAGAAGAGAGGTAAGGAAAGTTAGAGTAAGTAAGAAGTAAATTAAGAGATTCCGTGAGAGTGGGCCTCCAAGATTTCGAGTCGAGGTCAGGCGGTGTAGATACCTGTGAGCAACAATGCATCCTAGTCAGTCTCGAGCGAAAGACTAAAGCAGAACCCCGAAGCTCACCACCAGAATTCCGTTTGAAAGCATAATAATCTTGAAGTCGAGCTTTGAATCGCCAGATCTGCCGCTCACAGAAACGATCAGCCATATACATCCATGCAGCTGAAAAGAGGTTCGTCGACCGACCATGAACCATTGATAGATTTGTAAAACGACGTCGATACATAATCCAAACGCGAAAGCGAGATATAGAGTGTGGAATCCAGCACTGTGCGAACGAAGCACCATCAGTCGTAAGCGGCGACCTAATTACTGTTGAAACGTCGTACGTACCTGCAGAAACCCGTTGGAATAGCAGAAGTTCCATCACCTTGATAATCTGGAATCGCAGCGAGAGTTTCGTTGTACAGTTGACCTCCATGATTACACTCCCAAATCACATTCGCTTGATCTATCATGTCTATATCTCGTCAATGACATAAAAGGGAGCGAGATAAAAGGTAGACGAACAGTAATCAAGTCGAAAAATCATGATTCTGCGAGACGAGGACGACACCTATATCAGGTACAAAGCACTTGATGCAGGAGAGTATCGACTCACCCAGCTCTTGCAATAGATACGATGAATACAAGAGGCATCAAGAAGAACAGCAATCTCGTCCACACTGCAAGCGAATGCCGTTTGCGAAGTCAGCACTTCTGGAGCGGTCTTCCAAACTCAAGTCACTCACTGTAGGACGAATTCGAGTAAGCGATAAGTGACAGAATCGACAGTGCCGCGATAGCCATTGAGATCCCTCCATAGATCTGTAAGGAGGTCGACGCAAAATCAGCTTCTTACGAAGAAGAGTTTGCAAGGTTCACTGCTCACTTGCGCTTCAGGAAACGTGAAGAACAGAGTTTCTCCATACATGAAGAGTAAGATACCTAAAGGTGAGAGGAAAGAAAGGGGAGTCAGTGAATGCCCTTGTCACCTCGAAATAGCTTTTTGGAGAATTGGAGTGCGATATGAGGAGGAGGAAGGGGAGCGGTATCACAGCGAGTCAAGAGAAGGAGAGCTCACCTCCAGCTACACTGTATGCCGCAATCAACAGCGCTAGTGTCATGGCACCACCTCTGAGAGGGAAGAGAAGGAGACCTGTTCAATTGTTGATTCAACGAGTAAAAGATCAGCTTATCTACCCTTTCTGACAGCTTGATCCGCTCGTGAGCAGATAAACGGACGAACAGTTATCACACCAAACCATCTTGAGTTACTGAAAGTTGATTTGAGAGAGGGGAAGGAGCGGAAGTGAGAGATTGCAGTTGAAGGGCGAGGAAAATGGAAGAGTTCAAGGGGTTGGAGTCGTGAAGTAGGGGTCGTAAAGAGTCGTAAAGACTCGTAAAGGTGAGGTCGTGGTCCTTTCCAAACGAGCAGATGAGTTAGCACGTTTGAGATGAAGGCTCGAGAGCGAAAAGAGAGAAAGGGGAGGGAAGAGCGAATCGGACTGCATTCCCCATGTGATCAGCTAGTGGGAGAGATATGAGGCGTGCTTACTCGTGAGGTGTGTCGTCAAATCGCTTTGTAGGAGGAAGAAGAGAGAGGAAGTTGTCGTCGAGATTTCATCGAAAGGGGACGGGGTACCAACTCACTCTGATTCCTCTACCTTACGCGCTCTATCGATAGGTACCGACGTCGATTCGCTATCCACAGCACTTCAAGCTAGAACGAGGATGTGAGGGGAGTGCTTTGCCTCCAAGTTGAGCGAAGTTCCGCCTTTCTCTCCTGCCCTTCACTCTCATAGACATGCGATGATCCCCAACCTTCTTCTAAAACCTGTACTATACCTCCTCAGTACCTCCATATCGCTCATAACGCTCCTTTCGATCCGATTCTTCCTCGTTCTCCTTGATCAGCATTCCCCGTCCAACGCACCTCCAAAACGCAACCAAGATGAACCAGCAACTCTAGCTATCTTCCTAGGTTCAGGTAAGTACCCACTGAACACTCTCCCTACATCTCGGAGCTGATTAGAGGGCGTAAAAGGTGGTCATACGGCAGAAATGATGAGATTAGTTTCAAACCTCGATTGGAACAGGTTCACTTCGAGAACTTGGATCATCTCATCTGGAGATCAATTGAGTGAATCTAAAGCGTTGGAGCTCGAGAAACAGATTGGAAAGGGTCATGTAAGTTTACCTCTCGTTCAGATTCACTCGTTCTCGCTGATTGAGGTTGAGGGGGGATAGTTTCGGATCTTGAAGATCCCTAGAGCTAGAAGAGTCAAACAATCGTACCTCACGTCTCCGATCACGACACTCTACTCGCTCGCTTTTTGCCTATGGCATATCTCAATTTCACCTCTCTTCAACTCGCAGCACCACAAATTCGCAGATCTTATCCTATTGAACGGTCCTGGTAGTTGTGTACCAATAGCTACATCAGCCTTTCTCCCGAAGGTGCGCTTCTCATCTACCTATTCCCTTTTCTCGTCGAAATTGACGAATGGTCTTTTCGTTTCCTAGCTCTTCTTCCTCCCTTCCCCTTCAATGATCTACGTCGAATCCCTCGCGCGTACTCGACGACTTTCATTATCCGCCAAGCTCGTTAGACCGCTCGTCAATAGGTTCTTTGTGCAGTGGGAATCGCTGAGAGATGAATTGGTCAAGAAAGAGAAAGGGAGGAATGAGAGATGGAGGCTGACTGCGAGAGTGGAATACCAGGGCTGGCTCGTTTAGATGGATGAGGGGTGAGTGGTCAATCTGGCTTCAGCAGCGAAAGAGGTCGCCTTGCTTAGTTGACTTGATTCACCCGCAGACTTTGAGCTCGCGAAAGTCGCCAATGGACAGCTTTGTACGATCAGCCAGTACGAGGCTCTCGACGAGCTGTCGCGACATCGCTTGACTCCACATCAGCATGGTCAAGAAACAAAGTTGGGGAAGAATTGCGACATCTTTCGCCTTCAACAACCTTATCGCGTCTATTTCTCTCCTTCCCTTCGACTTCAACTTCAACCTCGACCTCAACTCTTTGTTGCGCATTCACAAATACAGTCGGGACTCCCAAAATCGAGAATACGGTGACGCCTCAAACTCGGATTTCGCAACTTTTCATCGCAACCTTCGCGGTCATCTCCCCGCTGTTTCTCCCCGGATTTCAGCTTGATCTGCGCTTGCGAGATCAGTCACATCTTTGCTCCTCTTCCCTATCCTCGTAACAGCTTTTCGGCCCGCTCCTAGTTAATCGTGAGTTGAACTCTCGCTTACTGATCTGTTTTTCGGACCAACTGATCAAGCAAGCGATTTCTGACCACAGTTCATCATGCTACAAGAGACATTCTCCTTCCCTTCGCAGCGCAAGCTACCATCCCTCACCCCTCTCACAACTTCACCTAGATCATTCTCACCCCCCTCGAATTCCGCTTCCTCCACCTCATCCTCTCCTTCGGTTTCCGCCGATCTGGAATCTCTCAACCTCCTTCATTACCGTAGACACTCTTCAACCTCCGCAACCACCACCAGCGACACCTCAGAAGATGAACTCGACACGCCTCCGACCTCACCTCGTCCGCCAACCCTTCCACTCCCTCGCTCGAAAGCAACCCTCGGGAACCCTGTCGATTGGTTGCACTATCCCTTCTCGATTGCCGAGATCTGCGAGGAGGACGACCATAGAGGTCCTTCGTTTAATTGGCTTTCACCTTCGTCCCCTTCGACTGTTCCTCAGCTTCCTCCCTCCAACTCTTCATCTCTAAACATTCCTCCAGCTCCTTTCAGGTCATTCCCTTCCTCTCTGCCTCTTCCCTCATCCGCACAACCTGAAGTAAATCGACCAACTCGAAGCGAAGAAGAAGCATCACGAGGTAGAAATCGAGCTCCACGTTTACTCTGGCGTTCCAACATCGACGAACCCTCGATGGACGTCCTCAATCGACACTATTCACAGATGAGGGGAGGTTCACTGCCGAGGTTGAAGATGGGAATGGGTAGCAGAGAGATCGGGGAATGGAGTAGGAGAGTCGAGGAGGCCGGGATCTAGCGGAGGATGAAGTCAATGTGCTCTTGATACTCTCGATTCAGCTCGTCGGTCGCGATATACCTTCCAAGTTTCTGTAGATACCCTGGCTCATTTGTTCGTTCTCTTGCTTTGCACTTGAAATTCTTGTGTCGCGAAGCAAGAATCCTTCGAAAGCCTCGTCAAACTCGGAGGTTCTTGTGAGAGATAGGGAGAGCTGTCGAGTGGAGGGAAGAGAGATCCCGTCATGTCGAAAGAAGGGTTAAAAGGAGGAAGAGGTAGATCGGGAAGGCGGCCGGTAGCTGGTTCGCTGTTGGGCAGAGAAAACATAGGTGAAGCGAGTAGCTCCTCCCAAGGACTGTGCTCTTGTGAAAGAGACAGAGACAGAGGCGTGGTTAAGGAGGAATCGAGGGCGACAGGGTCAATGCCCCTACCTAGCGCAAGCGAGGTTGAGGGGTCAGGGTGTAGGGAGGCGAAAGCGATGATGTCGGTGTAAGGGAACAGTGGGAGGTCGAAGGGAGTGGAGGTGTCGCCTGAGGAGAAGAAGGGAGTCAGATCAGAAATTGAATGAGGGAAGAGGGAGACTCTGACTCACCAGCACTGAAACCTTTGCCGTTCGCGAAGGCAGACGAAGGTGCGTGGTGCTGGGGCTTGACCTGAGAATGAGGTGTGATGGAAGAAGAGGGAGCGAAGGAGAAACCGAGAGAGTTTGACATTGAGGAAGAGGAGGGGGAGGGAATGGTAGTAGGAACAGATTGAGCCGAGTGCGAAATAGACGTAGAACCGGTAACATGAGAGGTAGTAGTAGTGGTAGAGGAGGGGTGGAGCGAGTCGAGAAAGTGAAGTAATTCATCAGGAGTTGTAACATTCGAAGATGAGCTATCTTCACCGCTGGAACTTGCAGCCGCGAGTGAAGGAAGATCCAAGTCGTTTAACCGAGGTGTACTCCGTTCAGGCTGGCCGACATCCCGTTGAGGGTGTTGGCCGAGTTGAAATCCTGAGGTATCGCATCGTTTCCGAATCGTTTCCTCACCAAATTGGTGATCGCATTGAGTGATACTTGAGAGAACGACATGGTTGTCGTAAAGGGTTTGGGGGGTGAGAGGTCTACTCGATGTATGCGAGGGGGGGTCAATAAAAGAGATAAGAAAGAGTGAGAAAGAAGAGACTCACAGGAGGTAAGGTTTAATCGCTAGCGACCTGTAGGGTCGAAGGTGTAAAGTCTAAGCTGGACGCGGCCTCGGAGGGCGGAGAACATCTGATGGAAGCTGAGGAAGACTCGAAAGAGAGAGAGAGTGTGCGAGCGGAGAGGAGAGGGCGAGAAAGAGGAAAGAAAGAGCTGTGACGGAAGATCGAAGTTCGTAGCCTCTGCCACTTGCGCGCCAGACTCGACAGCAATCCTACGACGTGGAAAGCTGTGCAGTGATTGATACAACGTGTGTTACGATTGCGAGACTGCTAAGATGCGAGAAATACTGATGAATTTGCGAGACGAATACAAGAAACTGACTGATGATGGTGATGATGCGATAATGATAGATGGGGTCTCTTCAAGCGCTGTGGGTCATGGAAAGGAAACTAATCAGCACGAGCTGATGGGTTCACCATTCCCTTCAAACTTACTTTTCTCCTTTCTTCTCACGAGCCTTGATGTTCTTTGCTGAACCTTGTCGTTTCACTCCCATTCCGTACTTGTACACGAGCTCGCCTGTGGATGGAGGATCCGCCAGTCAGAGATTGCCTCATAACTGGACTGAGGAGATCGAGCAACTCACCTCCGAGAGAAGCAGAGAAGAATAATGCGGGAAGAGCGCTGCAGCAGATTCGAACGTCAGCGTCAACTCGGCGTCACGGAAGCGAGTGTATGAGCTCACAAGGTTGATACCCAGGCGTTGACTTGAGGGAGAACGAGGTCTCGATCGACTCGACGCACCCACCTGTGAGTGAAAGTACCCAATTCAGCCGATGTGCTCTTCACTGCTGAGTTGGACAAGCGCTCACCAGTTCCATAATCCTACACCGAGGACAACCGAGTTGATAGAAGCGTGAGTGAGAGCGATTCTGAGCTTCTCACCGCTGACATCGGGAGGAGGAGCTTCTGAAGCGTCTTGAACCGTCTTCTCTACGGTGTCCTTCTGCTCAACTTGCTTCCTCCACATTCCATAGCTGCCAATCGAGTTGTCAGAGCCACGTCTAGAGGTAAGGAAAAGGGGCCAGCAACGTACAGCTCGCTCAAACCGGTCAAAATCGTCGGAATTGAGAATAATAGTCCTCCAGCTCCAACGTAATGACTTAGCGTGTTGACAGCAGCAGCAGGAGGGAAGATTTTGAGCCATCTGCATCGCTCGAATCAACTACATCAGCGCGAAATCAGAGGAAAGGAAGGCGAAAGAAACGAAGAAACTCACGTCAAACCTTGGGACAGTCTCGGAATGACCTGTACTGAGTCGAGTACAAATGAGAGCGAGAGTAAACCTATAGGCATGTGAACGGTAGCTGGGTGGAGAGGGTGAGAGAAGGTAGGGATTCCCATTCCTGCTTTAGCGAGAGGTCGAAGGAGGGAACTGATGTAGTTCGCGGGTCGATCTGATGACGAATCTGACATCTTTACTGGGGAGCAGTCGAGCTGTTCTTGAGGTTGAGAGGAGGCTGGAAAGGAAAGGATTCGATGTGGGGGATTGAAGTTGACGAGGAGAGCTAGAGGAACAGCGAGAGCGCGATATCGAGCACTGGTGGTTCCAAGGAGGTTATTGGAGGTGTGTTTGCTTTGATCTGAAGTTTGGAAAGAGAGAGGGAAGAAGGAAGAGGTGGTTCGTTTACTCCTCGCTTGCAATTGGTCGAATGTCGATTTGAACAAATCTCGCAAAACGAGACTACACTTCGCGCCGAAGGTCGAGTGCGTCAACGTGGAGCCAGTAAGGCTGTCGCGAGTCTTCGTCGAGTCTAGAGCGACGAAAGAGGTCTGAATGACTTTCCTCAGATTCGCTCGCAAGATCGTTGCACCTGTCTCCTCGAGCTGCATCACGGAGACATTGACGACACATCGAGAGCACTTCTAAAACAGGTAGACAAAGCGAGCAACGAGCTCCGTAAGAACATCGTCAAGTAGGTTTCGTTCTCTTTCTCGCCCGTCTCGATCGCTTCATCCCGTAGCCTTCCCCCTCGCCCTCCCTCCCTACTTCTCTAAGACCATCGCACCCAGTGCTCTCTGCCTCCTACAGAACGCATCTGAGAAGTAAGCGCCAAATCCCTTCACGTGCGGATGAACCTCGAAAATGACTTCAATCTTTCTCTCCTCGCACGCCTGCAAAATCTTGTCGATCAAGTCCTTCAGCCTAGGTCGTCGTCTTGCTGGGTCTCGAAGGGAAGCGTTCAAGGAGAGGGAGCGTAGAGTGGGCTGACTGTGATCCTCGATCCACACACTCAATTCGGCGAGTTGGTAAAGAGGAGTGGAACGACCGTAGTCCCATTCAAGAATCCTCAAGTGACTGACGGCAGGTCGAGAGGAAAGTAACAGTTGGAGGTCGTAACGGAAACAGTCGAGGAGGATGCGCTCGAGTCGTTCCTGAATGAAGGAGGGGGCGTCTCGGCACAGGTTCCAAGGAAGTTGCAGCACGCTGAGTTGCGGTACGAGGTTACTGAACTTGACTGTATCGATTTTGCTAAGATCCCGCGCGCCATAGCGGTCTCTGATGGACAGCTCCTCCAGTGCCGGAACAGCATCCGGGTCGAGTAGAGCGGGCACGTCGACGAGTGTACTGTAGGTCACGACGAGCTGCTTGAGGTTTGGGAGAAGGATGTGAGATTCTAGGGTGAAGTCTCCTCCATCGGACGGTTCGTGTAAAAGGCAAAGGGAAACGAGACCTGAAAGAAGAAGAGATCTTGTCAGTATATATGAGTGCGGCAGAGAACGAAGCAAATATGACTGACCTGAGAAGGCGGTTAAGAAAGAAAGATCAACTTGAGGATCGTACCAGAGTTGGATTATAAGGGATCGCAGGGTTCTTCCAGCGATTCTCCCTAATCGGTCGAACCTGAGCGCACGATCGGCTTCTTCCTCTGCAATGAACACAACCTGGCGTAGGCGATTGCTCCAGCCCTCCGTTTCGATGGTATCGAGTAGATGGTCGAGGTTGGCTTGCGGCCCGACCGCAACCAATTCGTAGAGCAGAGGTCGTGCGAATGACAAGAATCGGTGAGAGACGAGACATAAGGAGCGAAGAGTTTTCTGTCTTTCTCTGTAAGTTTCCGGGATGTAAAGTGACGTGACGCTGGCTTCGAAGATCTGTTGAACAAGTTCGGGAGGAAGACGGTCGAACATGCTTAATCGGAAGGCGAGAACGGAGGATGGATGAGAGGGAGCTGGTGGAAGACTGAAGGTATGAGGAGGTCGAGAAGCGGAAGATGAGACTGGAGGAAAGGTGGGAGAAACGGGGGACGAGGGGAAGAATCGGAAGAAGGAGGGAGAGGCGCGAGGAGTGACGAGACGATAGGATTGAGGAGAATGATGCAGAGGACTGTGGAAAGCTCGACGTGATATAGCTATGGTGAGAGAGTCAGAGACTGAACAATCGGAAGGGGAGGGAGAAAGAGGGAGGAGAACGAACCTGACTTCCAAGCGATGATAGCGCGAAACCAATCGACGAGTGACCTCCTGCGAGCTTGAATAAGTTGAAGAGGAGAGAGCTCGGGGGAGTGAGAGGAGTGAGAAGAGGAGGCAGAGAGGAGAAAGCAGTTCTGTTTCCACCTCCGAAGGTAATCCGCGGACCTCGCATCAGTCAACCCATTCTTGCCAACATCGAGGTCGAGTTGAAGCAGGAGTAGCGGAGTCGAACTTGAGACGTCAAAGTTTGCATCCTCCAGCGATCGAGTGAATCGTCCCGTCGAATTCGTTGCTTTCACTCCACCTGTTTTCCTCATCCACTGATATTCCAGCTCTACTCCTCTCAGACATTACCCGAAGCTTGAGAGAGTTCGGGTCCACAAAGTGCGACAAGCGAGCGGTCGAACGAGAGTCGAAGGACAAAAGAGAGGAGATTGGAAAGTCGTTGTTACGGTATCGATTGCAAACTAAATTTATCGATTGAGGTCATCAGTATCCAGAGAGACATCACATAGGGAGGAAGCCAGGACTCACCTCTATTCGACGCTACATGAGCAGAGTAAGACAGTTTCGCTCCCGCAAGCGTTTCGTTTCTTCCCTTGTTCAAGCTGCTCCGCTCCCGTTCCCTGATCTCTATCATGCCAATCCCGACGTCGTATGAGCCGCTTCCGATCGCCTCAGGGCCCGCTGCCTCCTCCAGAATTCGGGCGAGAGGACATACGTGAGATCGTAACAGGGCTGCTCCTCATAGACGACCTCGATGTTCTGCGATTGACATACTGAGAGGAGTCTGGCAAGTCCGACGACCTCCTCCGTACCAGTTCCAAGGAGAGTAGGCCGAAGGGAAGAGTCGAGGTAAACGGAACGAAGAGGGATGGATGCGCGAACGCTCTCATCAATGAGTCGTGCCAGAGGTGAGATGAGACTAGGCGGAATCCGAATATGCTGAATCTGGTGTGAAAGTCGGACGTCATGGACGAGACCTAATCCGAAAGGGCCGACCGGTTCAATATCGAAAAGCACTTTGTCGAGGAAGGGTCCGAGATGAGAATGGTGGAGATGGTTATCGGTCACGTCTTCTGCAGGAAGTACGAGGGCTTCGAGTATTGAGAGTAGGTCAAGCGTATTTGGAGAGGGCGGATTGTCGAATAGGGTATGGTAAGACATGCTGGCGAAAGCGAGGCCACGCAAGGACGAGGACACTGCGGGAGAGAGAGTGCCAAGTAAGATTCTTGGACCAATGGTGAGTGAGTGCAGATGTTGTATCTGAAGGTGTAGAGGCGTGTGGGGGCCATCACTGAGATGCAGATTTCGAAGTTCTGTTCCCTCGCAACAATGATCAGTCAAACAGCGGGAGAGACGGAGAAGAAGTAGCTCGAGGTACTTGGTAGTTTGGCTAAGAGGGACAGATCAAACGAGTCGCAGTCTTGAATAGTGATTGAGTGACATTCAGAGAGTTTTGAGCGAACGACTTGGAAATCCTCCCGCAAACATTGGCCGCCCCACAGAAAGATAGCTTCCTTGACTACGGCCTTGCCTTGCAATGCCGCAGCCATTCTCGGGGCCACATTCCAGCGAAAGTCGAAGACGACGACCTCGTAGACAAGTGGTTGAATCGTGCGATAGAAGAGTCGACAGACGGATGAGAAACGGGCGATCGTTCGACATCGTGCGGTGTAGGTCTTCGAGTGATACGTCGATGGCACGCTCTCCTCAACGATTTGTTGGAGAAGTTCGACGGGGAGAGAAGGCGGCATTGACAGAGAACCGACGAGAGAGAGGGATGCAGCGGTCGGCGAAGGGAGGTATGAGCGTCTTGGAGCTATAGCAAACGTAATTTCATCAGCTCTTTCTGCATCTGGGGAATGGAGAGGTCGAAAAGATGAATCAGGGGAAGAGAAACTGAACAACTCATTCGAGATTCGTCTGTATAACACCTAGCCTCTGTTCACTGATCTCTGAATACTTGTAGATGCTGCTACTGATCGGAAGTGTTCGAGTTGAGGGAGGAGAGGGCGATCTTTGATGAAGAGGGGAAGCGATCCGAATTGACGAGGAGAAGCGTGAGGGGTCATGCGAGTAGCTCGATGGTCTCTTGAGGTAGTCTGAAATTTACTGCGAGGATTTGAGCTGATTCTGAGGTGATGAAGTGAAAAGGGAAGAAGAGAGAATTCGTTTCGCTCGTTCGCAAGTCGACGTTCAGCTTCTTTCTCCCTGATTTCGAGCTTTGACGTCGCTCGAAGGCTTCGAAAGACCGACTGTGAAGGTCGAGGAGTCACTGGACAAGCAGATGACGAAGATATCCATAATCGAAACGATTTCGCAAAATTCGAAACTCTCGATTAGACCTGAGCTAAGCGCAAGAAAGACACAAAGGAAGTTGCTGAGCACGATCAATACCTACACTTGGAGACTAAAAGGTAAAGAGGAAGCGAGAGAGTAAAGTAGAAAGGGGAAAGCAGAATCTTTCAACTCGTGAATCGATTTCTCGTTCTAATCTGGTCTCATCCCTCTGCACTTCACATGCCACACCCTTCTCTTTCCTACTTCCCTCGTCCTCCTACCATCCTGATTCCTCTCCAGCGTTTCTCCTCCTCTGCCTTGCAACAAAGTCTTCCGAAATGATCGAGTTGAAAGGTGAATCCCCTCCCCTTTCTTCATAAATCACATCGACGCCAGAAAACAATTCGTTGACGGAGTGTTTCTTGACCACGCCGCGTTGTATTAGTCGAATCGTCTTGTGTCGATCGACTGCATCGAGGTAAAGCGAACGAAGTGGGAGGTTGATCGGATTGATTTCGTTGTTGTAGATGTACGAAGCGAATCCGACGAAGTGAATGAAGTTTCTGAATCGCACATGTTGTAATCGAAGTGTGATTTGCGAGGTAAGAGCAATATCGTAACGGTCGACCGAAACTAGGGTTTTGCGAAAGAAAGGTTGGAAATCGTTTAATGCGCACGACTCGATGACATAACTGTCGACGAAGAGAGTGTCGACTTGATCGAGTAGTGGACGGAATGCTTTGTTCTTGAGAAGTTCGGAGAGACGAGCTGGGCGAACTCTGTTCGAGTAGGGTACGGCCAAGTTACGGAGAGCGGGGAGCGATGCTGGTCTGAGCCTTGGTAAGAGCGTATCCAGACTATCGTGATCCATGGTTAAAGACTCGAGTCTTGGAAGGACGAATCGCGAATTGATCTTGAACGACTTTCCGAATAGTCGAAGGTCTCGCAGCTCTGCGTTGACGGAAGCAGCTGTGTCAGACAAGACCATTCGAGAGCAACAGATTCGGAATGACTGACGAGGAAGTTGCGTCAAAAGCGCTAAATTGACCGTCTCCTCCAGATATGCGAGCGTGAGGACCCGTAGACCTTGACCGTTTCTCGCGAGTCGT
>Ga0308170_10002977_pt1 | contig 14189 bp, 10 predicted proteins | sample PhyBR2_2_FD_202136 | JGI IMG/M metagenome (GOLD analysis project Ga0308170, IMG submission 202136) | Phyllosphere microbial communities from UC Gill Tract Community Farm, Albany, California, United States - DLSLSB.R2 | ecosystem: Host-associated > Plants > Phyllosphere > Unclassified | place... | reverse complement strand
ATCTTGCGCATCGACCTTGTCGAACGTCGAGGAGCGAGGTCGCGAGGACGACCGGGACCGAGACGGTCCGGCGTGGTCGGCGAGGAACGGCGGCAAGGGGAGCCGAGTCGAGTCCGGGCGCAGCTCGTCGAGGTACGCCCGCGAGCCCTGAAGGTGGCGGCGCAGGAACGAGCAGGCCATCGAGGCGGCGGGTCGGCGAGACGAAGGCGGGTCGAGCTTGACTGGACGTGGGCGAGGCGAGCGCGCAACTCGCTGCTGGCGGCGAGAGGTCGAGTGCGCGTGCAGTAGCTGCACAGGTTGCTCGTCGCAGACCCTACAGCATGAGCGAGCGAGCGGTGAGAGCTGTGCGAGAGGACGAGCGCGGAGTTTCCGGAAAGGAGGCCGGCGCCGCGGCCCCGCACCGGCGTGTCGTCGCCGAGCGGCTCGAGCGCGTCGTCCGGACAGGGGCTTGTCTCGCGATTTCCGCGCCCCCTCGTCGCGTTCAACCGAACGCTCCAGCTCACCGCGACTTCAAACCGTGCAGAGGAGCAGAGAGAGCAAGAAAAAGATAGATTTCAGGCGCAAGAGTGTCAATTCTGGCTCGAGGACGAGATGCCATGAAGGAAAGGGGCCCGAGAAGGCTGCCGGTCGCGTGGAGCGCGAGAAAGAGGGGAAAGGGCAAGGAGAAAGACGCCTAGTGCTACAAAGAGGACGAGGAGCGCGAGGTTTGGGGAACGAGGTCGGCCTTCTCAAGTTCAGAGGAGGACGGCGAGGGCGCCGACCAGGGCGGCGAAGAGGCCGGCGGCGCCAGCCATCTGCTTGCTCGAGACAGCAGCGTTCGTCGCGGCGAGGACAGCAGGCGAGGGCGAGGCAGCCGCGGCGCTGCCCGAGGCGACGGCAGAGCCGGCAGCCGAGGTCGCGCTCGCGACGACCGACGAAGCGCCCGAAGCAGCGGCGCTGGCGAGGCCCGGGATCGTCACCGACGTGTTCTGCGGCGTCGTGTCGATGATGGCCGGGCCGGCAAGCGTGTACTTGTCCTCGAGCGACGGGCCGGTGGTGACGAGCACTGCGAGAGGGGACCGTGCGCCGGGGCGGGAGGGTCGACGTCAGCGCTTCGCCCGACGCTAGAGAGCGAGCTTCAGAATGCAGCGCACCGTAGGTCTGGCCCGTAGTGATGTTCTCGGTCGGGATCTTGCACGAGCCCTCGGTCCAAAGGGTAAAGGCCGCCTCGAGGCCGCTGCGAGACGACGAGAGCGGTCGTCAGCGACAGCTCGTCTCGACGACTCGAAAGAGAAGGAGAGGACGCACGAGGCAAAGCCGCAGTACACGGTGGTGCCGGGAGGAACGGCGGAAGCGTCGGCCGGGACGAGCTCAAGCGTGCCGCCCAGGGTGAACTCGGTGCTCGTGACGTTGATGGCCGACTTGCCCTGGATCGTTGGCGCCGAGCCTTCAGGGCACGACTCGAAGAACGCTGTCGACGAAGGAGACGGAGAAAGAGTCAGGACGGGCGAGGAGAGGCTCGAGCGCGAGGGAAGAGAGGGGCGGGTTGACGCACGAGTGACAATGGTCACGACGTTGGTCGCCGAGAGGGGCGTGTCGTACGGCTGAGGGAAGGGCGTGTAGTTGTTGAGGAAGCGCACGAAGGCGTTGTGGCGAGCCTCGACCGTGAGGATCGAGGCGGCGCCGGTGACATACTCCGGCACGTGGATGTCGCCCGCGGCGCCGAGGTAAGCCGACACACCGACGCCCTCGACGACTGCTCGAGATACGCTCGTCAGCGCACGAGTCGTAGGCAGGGCGAGACGAGGAAAGACGAGACGCACCCTGGGAGAGCGAGAGGAAGTCCTTGACGGTCGTGAGCGGGAACGAGTAGTTGCACGCCTGGACAGGCGTCTCGCCGGCGGCCTCGAGGGCGGCCTTGAGGAAGCCGACGTGCGACGTCTCGTCGCGAGAGACCTGCTCAAGGAGCGGGTACAGGCCCGAGTAGCCCGCCGCCTCAAAGTCGGCGGCCGTGAACTTCTCGAGCGCCATGCGGTACCACGTGTCCTCGAGGTGCTGCACAGAGCGGTAGGTCAGCCTCAGGTTCGAAAGGCAAAGGAGAAGCACAAGAAAGGAGACGCACCTCGAGCGTGAGCGCAAAGTTGAGGATGGTCGCGTCCGAGACGCCGGTGGTGAGCGAGTTGCGCTTGGCGAGGCTCGTCGAGCGCTTCTGGAGACGCTCGATGTACGACTTCTTCATGAACTCGATGTCGGCAGGAACGGCGACGGCACTGACGGCCGTAGCAAAGGCGGCAGCGGCGACGAGCGGGAGCTGGACGAGCATGGCGAACGACTTGAGAAGGTCGGCTCGGAGGTGGGGGAGGGGGCGGGGAAGGGTGCGGAGCAAGAGAGCGAGAAGCGAGCGCGAGCGACGACTACTAGGCTCGGAGGCTGGCTCGAAGGCTGCCCGAGATCGGTGAGGCGAGCGGGCTGTGCAGCGCACCGACAGCGAGGCGTCTCGTTCGATGCGGCAGGCGGGAGAGCGGACCAAGCAAAGTCCCTTGCTTGCGATGGCCAGCTTCCCGCTGATCCCTTCTCGCACCCGGAGAATCGACTTGCTCTATTGGTCGTCGGCGAGCGCTCGGCAGTGAGCCGAGCGGTCAGAGCTGATCTGATGAGCGAACGTAGAGCATCGGATCCTGACGGTGCCTGGGCCCGGCTCGCTTTCTGCACGGTCGCGCGTCGGCAAAGGCGTCACGGACAATGCTCGGCTGACTGACAAGAAGCTTGAGAGGAGCGGAAGACTCGGTGAGAAGTCTCGGGCGACCGTCACGGCATCGTACGAACCGGCCTCTCGCCGAGGGCAACTGCTGCCGAGCATCGCGGCGAACGCTCTCCGACGGCTCCGACGGCTCAAGGCGGCTCGAGACGGACAAGGTAGGTGCACGATCGTTTTTGCAAACCGCTCAGAGCCCCAAGTCCAAATGGCTACGGCTGTGAGTGAGAGCGCAAAATCGAGGGAATTGCCGCGCTCGGGGTAACTATGTACAGCTGCCGCGCTCGACGTGAGCTGCGATAATGAGAAACGAAGTTCGGGAAGCTCAGGAAAAGGATCAAAGAGGGAAAGGTGACGCTGGGGGAGGAAGGGGAGGAGGATGGGCAAAGTCGGCCTTCTCAAGTTCAGAGAAGGACGGCAAGGCCGCCGACGAGGGCGGCGAAGAGGCCGGCGGCACCAGCCATCTGCTTGCCCGAGACGGCGCCGTTGGTCGCGGCGAGGCCGGCAGGCGAGGCCGAGGCCGCCGCGGCGCTGCCCGAGGCGGACGCGCTCGACATGGACATGCTCGAGGCGCCAGCCGGGGCGGGGATGGTGACCGACGAGTTCTTCGGGGTCGTGTCGATGATGGCCGGGCCGGCGAGGGTGTACTTGTCCTCGAGCGAAGGGCCGGTGGTGACGACGACTGCGAGGGAGGAGCGAGAAAGTTAGCCTCGGCCCGGGCGGCGAACGAAACATGGAGAGCGCCGTCGGACGCACCGTAGGTCTGGCCGATGGTGATGTTCTCGGTCGGGATCTTGCACGAGCCGTCGTTCCAGGCAGTGAAGGCGGCGTTCAGGCCGCTGCGAGCGCGAGGAGTGGAGGTGGAGGCGTCAGCGAGGGAACGTGCGCACGGCGTTGACGAGGCGGCGAGAGAGCGGGACGCACGAGGCAAAGCCGCAGTACACGGTAGTGCCAGCAGGGACGGCCGAGGCGTTGGCCGGGGTGACCTGGAGGTCGCCGCCGAGGGTGAACTCGGTCGTCGAGACGTTGAGGCCCGACTTGCCCATGATGGTCGGGGCCGAGCCCTCCGGGCACGAGGTGAAGAAGGCTGCAGAGCAAAATGCGTCAGCCCAAGCGCTCGAGACGGCGAGGGAGAGCAAGGCCGAGGAGGGGACGCACGAGTGACGATGGTCACGACGTTGGTCGCCGACTGGGGGGTGTCGTAGGCGGCCGGGAAGGGCGTGTAGTTGTTGAGGAAGCGCACGAAGGCGTTGTGGCGAGCCTCGACCGTGAGGATCGAGCCGGCGGCGGTAACGTAGTCGGCCTCCGAGATGTCGCCAGCGGCGCCGAGGTAGGCCGACACACCGACGCCCTCGATGACTGCGAGCGTGATGGACGTCAGCTTCGCGCTTGCTGAATCTCGTGTAGGAGAGAGCGAGGAACGCACCCTGAGTGAGGCCGAGGAAGCTGGTAACGTCGGTGTAGGGGAAGGTGTAGTTGCACGCCTGGACCGGGGTCACGCCCGCGGCCTTGAGAGCGGCGGTGAGGAAGCCGACGTGCGACGCCTCGTCGGCGGCGACCTGCTCGAGGAGAGGGTAGAGACCGGTGTAGCCGGCAGCCTCGAAGTCGGCGGCCGAGAACTTGGCGAGCGCCTCGGAGTAGTAGACGTTCTCGAGGTGCTGCAGCGCGAGGACGAAGGCGCAGGTCAGCTCGCCGTTGCTCGATAGGTCGACTAGCAGGAGAGAGAACGCACCTCGAGGGTGAGGGCGAAGTTGAGGATCGTCGCGTCGTCGGCGCCGGTCGTGAGCGAGTTGCGCTTGACCATGCCGTTGCTGGCGCGGCGCTCGAGGCGCTGGATGATGTTCTTCTTCATCATGGCGACGTCGTCCGTGGCGGGGACGGCGGCGGCGGTAGCGGCCGTGGCGAAGGCGGCAGCAGCCACGAGGGGGAGCTTGACGAGCATGTTGATGGACTTGGGAAGGTCGGGAAGGGGTGGGGCGAGGAGAGGTCCGTGAGGTGGTGAGGAAAGGGAAGAGAGAGGCGACGGCGCTCGACTCGATGGGTCACTCGGCCAGGTTCAGTCAGTCGACGAGAGCACCGCATCGTGCGCGACCAAACAAGCCGGATCGTTCGACGAAGTGAGCGGACCCCTCGAGGGGCAAGTGGGGGGTGCGGCCGTGCCTGCCTCGCAAGATCGGCCTGCTTCATTCGGTCAGAGCCAATCCCCCGACGCGATCTCGAGGCTGCTTAATGAAGTGGGGAGGCGCTAGAAGGGCTTAGGCCGGCTCGAGCCGGGGCCCGTGCCCCCGACTTTAGCTTGGAGACTCGGACAGGCCGCCCAACTCTGCGCTCGCGAGCAGGCCTGGCTCTCGAACGACGCTCGACGACGAAGCTCCGAGATCGAACGACGGCTTGCAAGTCACCACGACCCCGCCGCTCGGTCGCCGTCTCGCCGAAGACGATCCCCTCCCTCGCCTCTCGGGCCTCTCGGACCGTCGACGAGCACGAGCGAGCCGTGAAAGAGGTGTGCATTGCCGAGGGGGACGTCACTGCTGTACAACAAGGGAAGGAGAGTGGACGGCGATGGATCTGTACAAAGGCACGAGCGGCCAGGAGGGGAGAGAGGGCGGAAGGCTGGTCGGAAGGGGTCCGTCGAGTCGGGCCTTGATGCATGCTGCCCAAGGCCTCGCTCGAGGGGTGACGGCGCGTCGACGCTCTCAAAACATGCCAAACAAACCTCGGCGCGAGTCGGACCGCTGTCCTGGGCGGCGAGGGTTCTGCTGCTGCGCCTTGTCGCGCTGGAGCTTGACGAGGCTGTCGAGCTTGTCGGCGACCTGCACGAGCGAGAGATCGTCAGCATTCCCTCCCCGGACGGCGAACAGGCCCAAAGGAGCATGCGCGACACGTGCGCGCAATCGAGAAGACGCGACTGACCAGCTCGAGCTTCTCCTTGCGGTCCTGCAGGGCGAGGTGTTGGGCGATGACGGGGTTCTCGCGCGCAAACCGCAGCACCTCGGCTCGGTCGAGGTCGTGCGAGAGTCGGTTGTCGAGGTCGCGAGGGAACTGCGTGCGAGCGGTCGAGGGGTCAGCGTCGACGAGGCGAACGAGAGGTGGGGCCGAAGGAGCGGGCCGACGCACCTGGTAGAAGAACTCGACGAGGAGCTCGATCTGCAGACAGGTGACCGAGCATCAGAGTGTGCTCCAACCGTCGAGGAGAGGCGCAGAGAGAAGATCGAGGAGGCCGACGCACGTTGATGAACTGGACCGCCGTGCTCGAGAGCTTGTCGGCGACGACGTTGAGGAACGCCTCGGGACAGAACGCCTTTTGCTCGGGCCCGGCCTTGCAGCGTCTCGACTTGAGCGCGAGGACCCGCAGGCGCAGGATGGACGAGCGCGACGAGAGGAACATGGCCTCGCGAGCTGCAGGCAGGCAACGTCGACGTCGGCGGCAACGGCACGACAGGGAGCGGGTCAGGACGGGTCCGGCCGAAGGGGGAGCGAGCGTCAGGAAAGAGAGAAAGGCAGACGCACCTTTGGCCAACAAGGCAGGGTTGAACGCCGGCCGGGTCGGGTCGGCGAGGTCCTCCTCGAGCTCGTCCCAGTCGTCCTGCCCGGCCGCCCTCGCCTCTCTCCTGCGCTCCTTCCTCCTGCGCTCCTTCTCCTCGATCTCGGCGACGTACTCCATCGCGCCGCGCAACTTCCTCCCGCCGACCGCGTCCCGGATCTTGGCGAGCGCCGAGTCGCACATGCCGAGCTCGCGCTCGAGGAGCCCGACCGCCTCGAGCCGGCCGTGCTCCCACTCGCGCCCCTCGACCTCGACCTCGTACTTGAACGGCTTGACGCTGTTCTCGACCTGGTCGCTCGTGAGCGTGAAGCGCTCGCGCAGGATGGCGTCGGCCGTCGCGGCGATGCGGTCGGCCGCGTCCGGGTGGTACAGGAGGGGCTCCTCGCGCGAGAGGGTCGCGAGGCGGGCGCGGATGGCGTCGACGACGAGCTGGGTGGCGGCGCGACCGACGCCCGACTTGGTGAGCGACGACGAGAGGGCGTCGAGCTTGCGGTGCCAGTAGACGTCGAGCTCGTCGGGCGAGACGGAGCGGTCGTTGGCGAGGGTGCCGAGCTCGGGTGCGCGTTGGTCGATCCAGTACTGCGACGCGAGGAGGTCGAGCACCTGCTCGTCGAGCGACGACTTGAGGAGGCGGCGCACGTCCTTCTTGGCGAAGCTCTTGCCGAGGGCGCCGATGCGGGCCTTGAGAAGGTCGAGCGTCTCGGCGACGTACGACTCGGCGCTGATCGTGCGGTCGTTGTACTGGACCTTGAACTGGTAGGTCGCCTCCTCGAGCTCGAGCGCGACGGCGTTCGAGATCGAGTGGAGCGACGACGCCATCGACTCCTCGAGGACGTGCATGAGCCGCTTCTTGAGCACGTCGGTGCCGACCTGGAGGCCCTCGTGCGAGAAGACGTCGCCGTTGCCGCCGAAGAAGGCCTCCTCCTGGGCCCGGATGGGCCCAATCAGGCTGCCCTCGTCGCCCGAGCCGCTGCCGCGCTTCAAGAGCGAGCGCGAGTGCTGCTTGGCCGCCCGGCACACGACGCCGACGTAGCCGAGCGCGAGCGGGTACCGGTTGTTGGACAGGATGGCGGCGCCCTGCGCCGGCTCGACGAGGTCCATCTTGGTGACGACGCCGATCGTGCGCATGCCGAGCGGGTCGACCTTCTTGGCGGCGCGCAGGGCGGGCGAGTTGGCGAGGTCGACGTCGGCCGAGCACACGGCGAGGATGATGTTGGGCGAGCGGATGTACTTGTCGCACAGGGCGGCGATCTTGTCCTTGAGCTCCTCGGGCTGGTCCATGCTCGCGACTTGGACGTAGCCGGGCAGGTCGACGAGGCTGAGGTCGGGGACGTGCGGCGAGTGGATGCGGAGCTGGATTGGCGAGTCCGAGACGCACTGCTCGGCGGGGACCGAGAGGTTGAGGTCGACGAGCGTGTTCTGGACGAGCCCAAAGTCGGTGATGTGGCCCGGCCCGAGCGAGGGGAACTCGGCGAAGGTGGTAGGGCGCGGGTTGGACGGCGTCGCCGGGGTGTGGATGAGGGTGAGCTCGATCGGTCGGCGCGTGACCATGTTGTCGCCCCTGCGACGAGCAGACACCGTCAGTGCTGCTCGAGGAGGACGTCGCGCAAAGAGTGAGAGAGACGAAGACGCACTTGGGGAGGAACTCGCGACCGACAATGGCCTCGAGCACGCTGCTCTTGCCACTGCTCTGGCTCCCGACCACGACGATCGAGGGGAGCGTGAGCCCGGCCTCCTCGCCGATACTCAACAGGATCGAGCGGATCTCGATGAGCTTGCGCGTGAGGAGCATGAGGTCCTCGCTCGAGTCGACGGCGGGCTCGTCGGCGTCGACGAGCACAGGGACCGACGCCGCCATGGCGGCGGCGAGGGTCGCCGCCGGGGTCGGGTCCGACGAGGGGCCCTTGCCGGGACCGCCCTGGCTCGACGCTGCTGACGAAGCCGCGAGGTCGGCGGCGCCGTCGCGCTGCTCGGCGTCGTCGTCGCGCTCGAACGCCTCGCGGAAGCGGTCGCGCAGCCTCGAGAGGCGCGACTCGACGCCGACGGTGGCGCCGGCCCACAAGGTCGAGGCCGTCTCGGAGACCGAGTCGATCGTGTCGCCGCCCTGCTGGGTGAGCGAGTGGAAGGTCGAGGCGATCGAGGTCGAGGCGAGGCCGTAAGCCGTGCCGAGCTTGTCGTTGATGTCGGAGAGGGTGCCGACGGCGTTCTGCTTGAAGCCTGCGGTCGCCGAGGGCGCGAGTCAGCTTGCTGTCGTGCAGCACGCCCGACCTGTGCGAGTGCGAGCGGGGATGACGCACCGTCGACCTTGTACTCTGCCCAGGTGAGAGCACCGGCGCCGACGCCGAGCCCGAGTGCGCCGCGGCCGGCGGTGCGGCCTGCGAGCCTGCCGATGCCGCTCAAGATGGACACGGTGCGGACATGGAGGCTGCGGGCGGGGAGGGCTGTGCTGGCGAGAGCCGACGAGGGCGGGTGGTGGTGGCGGAGGAGCGAGGGCGAAGGGCGGGTGCGACTGGCGAGGCGAAGGAGCGCAGCCATGTGCCCGCTAGTGGGTCGTACGAGCCAGCTGGTGGCCTCTCTCGGGGCGGCTCGAGGAGGGTTGCTGCCACGAGCCTGGAGGCCGGCGGCCGGCGGGGACGACGTCGTCGAGCTCCCGCAGCGCGCACTCGCACCTGCCAGCTGAGCAGCTGAGCACTGCTGCAGGCCCTGATACTGTACCCACACCGACTGCGCCAGGCGCGAGCACCGCCGCAGCTGTCGTCGTCGTCTCCCCGCTTCACCCCCTCGCTCATCAGTTTGTCGCTCACGTCGCTCTCACACGCGCTCGGTGGGCCTGCCGGCCCGCTCGGTCTCGTGCACAACACTCAAGACGGCTTCTGCGCGAGCCGTGTAGCGGCCGGGCCGAGAGGTCCGGTCGTCGCCTCCCCTCGGACGGCCCTTTCCCCTCCTCGGTCTGTCCCGCTGCGCCGACGTACAGCTTTGCGCTTCCCTTCTGCGTTCGTGCGCTGCTCTCAGGGCTGTAGGTCTCGCTCGAGCCGTCTCGCTCGCGTCCCAGCGCATCACGCTCGCTCTCAAAAGGCTCGAGAGCTGTCGACGGAGCCTGTCTTACCAGCACGCAGCCAGCGACGAGCGAGAGAAGCCGGATCTGCAGTTGCAAGAGTGCGAGGGTACGAAAGTGCGAGGTACCGCTCTACGAACGTTCGCCGGCACGCTCGTCTAGTCGAGCGTCCTGCGCGTCAGGATCTTCTTGATCTCGGGCCGCTCCGCCAAGTACGCCTCGAACGACGGGAACGTCGACTCGGCCTCGGAAGCAGGCGGGTCGCCGCCGTCGTCGTCCGAGTCGGCCGACGCGTCGTTCAGGTGGCTCGCCTTGTCGAGGAGGAAGTTGGCGAACACGATGAGGGTCGCGTAGCTGCAACGAGGGCGCATCAGCGACGTACATGGCAGAGTCAGAGAGCGAAAGAGATACAGAGGGAGGGCGAGGACGTACCGGTACAGGTAGTTGAGCGCCTGGTCGAACAGCTTGGCGCGCTTCTTCGAGCCTTCCTCGGCCGCCTCGACCCGCAGGACAAAGCTGTGGATGGCGAGCCGCAAGTTCTGGACGGCCTCCATGTCACTGCGAGCGTACGGCGAAGAGAGAGAGAGAGGAGAGGAGGGGAGAGTCGAAATTAGCTTGGAGCTCTCGAGGGCGGCGAAGAGAGGCGGCGGCGAGGTGAGGCGGCGGCGAGGTGAGGCGGCGGCGAGGTGAGGAGCGACGCACTCGATGGCTTTATCCGCGAGCCTCTTGGCGAGCTTGCCGTTCTTGAGCACGCCGACGAGCTGCAGCACGAGCTTGTACTCGCCCTGGAGGAGCGGCTCGGCCTCGCGCCCGTCCCAGTGCAGGTTGTGGTCGTCGGGCGGCTCGATGTACGACGCCGCCATCTCGAACGCCGCGTGCCGGTCGAAGAGGATGCGGTAGACGAGGGCGCAGGCGACCCTGCAGGAGGAAGAGGTGCAGTCACGAGGTCAGCCCGCGCTTCGAGGCGGAGACGAGGAGGGACCGAGAGGGACGCACATGCCGGTTGTCGTTCGTCCTCGTCCTGCACGATAGGACACAAGGTCAGCTAGGACGAGGGGAAGTGGAGCGAGGGAGCGCGCACGCACCCATCTGACAGTTCCACGCCGCGGAGAAGTTCTCCTTGTCGCGAGCTGTCAGCGCGCTCGACATGCGGCGCTCGATGCGGCTGAAGACGCCCGGGATCGGCGACTGCTCGTCGGTTACTGTATCATCAGGACGTGGGCATGGGTCAGCAAAGGCCGCACGGTGCGGGTCAAGGTGGGAGGGGAGAGCGAGGGAGCGAGGGACGTACCGGGCAAGCGCTCGTAGTCGACCTTGAAGCCCTCGTTTTGCATGATCGTGTAGACCTCGCGGGGCGTGAGGATGCTGCAGCGGTTCGAGCGTCAGTTCGACGCAGAGGCGAGATGGGCAAGGTGACGAGGACGCACTCGTTCGGCTGGATCTCCTCCCACATGGCCGTCACAGTGAACGAGCCGTTCTCCTCGATCTCATCGTGCTGCAGGCGGGCGAGGGCGTCGAGAGTCAGCTATGGAGCAATCTGTGAGGGGGGCCAAAGAGAGAGGCGACGCACGAGTAGCACCTTGCCGCCCGTCTTCTCGCGCTCGCGCAGCAGGTCCTTCTTGAGCTCGACCTCCATCGCCTCGACGGTCGCCGTCGTGACGCCCGTCGTGATGACGTTCTCGAGCGGGCGGTCGAACAGGCGCAGGACGTGCGGCCGGCCCGAGACGAACAGGACCGGCTCCTCGCGCAGGCTCTGCCACAGCACCTTGGTCTCCCGCGCGCTCATCTTCTCGAGCGCGTGCCGCAGGCCGTCGACCGTCGGCATGCCCGAGCCGTACACGAGAGGACCGTGCCCCTGAGCGGTCGACAGCGACGAGGCGGCGCTCTGCGCGAGGTCGCTCGCGGCGACGGCGCCGAGCGGGACCCGGCGGAAGTTGGGCGCGCCGTCGACCCGCTCGGGCAGGCTCATCTTCTGCAGGCCCGAGAAAAAGTCGCTCTTGAGCAGCGAGTACGCCGACAGGATGCGCCCGTCGCGATGGGCGACAAAGTCGGCGACCTCGTCGTCGCTCGCCGTGCCGCGCTCGACGAGGGCGCCTCGGCTGAGCGGCGTCAGGGCCTCGATGCCGGCGTCGTCGAGCTCGCGCTGAATCGTGCGGAAGACGGGGCGGTCCTTGACCCACGTCTCGTACGACGACGTCGTGCCCATCTCGCGCCAGGTCGACGGGCGGCACTCGTTGAGGAAGCACATGAACAGGATGAGGAAGAAGTAGCCGCTGCAGGAGAGAGAGAGCAGGAAGGAGGAGGTCAGCTCTGCCCGCATAGGCTCGAGAGAGAGAGAGAACGAGGAAGGACGACGCACCGAAGCTCCCGAATGCCCTTCGCGATCCACATCGCCCTGGTCGGCCCATCCGAGTCCTCGGCTTGCTGTCGGGCGTTCTCGATCGACTCGAGCAGGTCGAACGGCTCGCCGCAAGCGGTGATGGCGGCGTCGACCGCGTTCTTGACCTGGAGAGGGAGAGGGGACCGTGCGCGACGTCAGCGTCTGCAGCCGCTCCTTCCGGGGGGCGGGCTGAGGGAAGAAGACGCACCTCGAAGCCGTTGCGTACGACGCGCAGAAGGTTGTTGATGACGACGTAGCTCTGTCGGTCGCTGCGCTTGGCCTTGGGCGTGCCGCCGCTGCGCATCCAGTCCTGGAGAAGCTTGATGACAACGAGCGTGCGGGTCGTGCGGCCGCGTCCGAGCTGGTCGTTGACGATGACGGCGCTCGTTTCCATGTCGAGCGAGGTGACGACCTCGATGATGTCGCGCACTGCGAGCGAAAGAGGCCGAGGAGGATCAGCACGAGCGCTCGAGAGCGACGACGACGACGACAACGAGGACAAGAGGGAGGGAGCTCACGATCTTGGAACTCGGGAAACTTCTCTGCGGTGACGGGCACGCGGATGAAGGTGAACGAGTCGCCGCACTCCTCGCCGCCGACCTTGTCCATGACCTCGCGCATCGTCTTGACCTGCGACTGGCCGTCCTCGACCGCCTCCCAGAGCGGGTTGACCGAGCCGTTGTCGGCCTCGGACGCGACGAGGATGCGGCCCTCGAACGTTGTCAGCTCGGAGAGGACGTCGTCCTTGAGGCGCGCCTCGAGGAGCTCGAGCCGCTTGGCGGAGATGCCGCTGCGCGCGGTGGTGAGGTCGGCGTCAATTACACGCTGCCGAGTCGACGAGCTCGTGCTCCTGCAGCCCGGCTCATCGCTGTAGCTGAGCTGGAGGGAAGAGCGAGCGGTCGAGCGCACCTGTACGACTTGACGTTGCGGAGCGAGACGGCTTGCTGGCGGAGGACGTACGGCGTGCCGCTGCGTGAGGAGAACGCAGGCAGCAGTCAGTACGAGCGTCGCGCACGGCCGAGTTGCGAGCGTAAAAGGTGAAGACGCTCGACGCACTTGATGTTGACGAGCGGCTCCTCCCTGACGCCGATCCACACGATCCGCCTCCCCTCGCCCTCGCCGAGCTCCTCGCTGACCTGCCGCACGACGGTCCGGATGCCCTCCTCGGTCGGCTGGCTCAGGCCGTACAGCTTGGACCCGGGCACGCGCCGGAAGTTGATGGCACCGCGCACGTGCTGCCACTGGCCCTCGGCGAGCGCGAGCCACTGGTCGTTCTTGAGGATCGTCGACGGGCGCAGGATGATGCCCGAGCGTGCCTGCACGTGTGACCGAGTCAGTATTGGCGCGCAGCGGCAGGATCGAGCAAGGCCGACGAAGAGAGGGCGAGTGAGAGAGGGAGAGCGCACCCGGATGATCTGCTCGGCCCACTCCTCGCCGATCCTCTCTCCCTGCCGCTCGCCGGCCCTGCCGCCCGCCGCTGCCGAGCCTCCTCCCGAAGCGAGCACGACCGCGCCCTCGCCACCGCGGTCCGCCTTGGCGATCGCGCTCAAGTCCTGCACGGGCGCGAAGATGAAGAAGTGGCCCGGCGCGCCCTCCTTGCGCAGGCGCGTGATCATGTGCTTGACCTCGGGCCGACGCTTGAGCCATGCCGAGAAGGTGAAGGGCGGGTCGGACGCGTTGGCGTTCGAGGCGGCGGACGAGGCGGTGACGGCGGTCGAGGTCGGCGGCGCCGAGGAGAGGAAGGACGCAAAGGCGACGAGGAAGAAGTACCGCTCGAGGGCGGCGAGGGCCGACTGACGGAAGGCGACGGCGGTGCGCTCGTCGAGGAGGGCGAGCGAGGCGTACCGCACTCGGTGCTGGACGATCGACTCGCGCAGGTTGACCATGGCGTCGCCTGCGAGCACACGAAGGACCGTGAGCAGGTGCGCAAGGTGTAGGTGCACGAGAGCGAGGACGTACAGTCGTCCACGACGGCGTCGACGACCTTCTTGACGCCGGTCCCGTCGTCGAGCGTCGAGAGGAGCGACAAGATGATGTCGAAGTTGCCGAGGAGCGCCGCCCTGTCGACACAGCGACGTCAGTAGGGCTCCAAGAATGTGCCGAGGGTGCAGACGTGGAGAGCTTGAGCGCACCGCAGGTTCTCGAGGAGGTTGGACTGCGAGCTGAGGAGGGAGAGGACGGTCGCCTGGCTGTTTTGCGGAAGGCCTGCGTACGAGCGAGCGAGGAAGCTTTAGCTCGCGCTCACGAGTATGAGCAGAGGGTTCGAGAGAGGAGGCGGGGCGACGCACTCTTGGACAGGACGTGCATGAGGCGCAGCAAGCTCCGGTCGCGCCTCGCCTGCTCGCTCTGCTGGCGCAGGACCCGCCTCGCCGCACCAACGCCGCCGTCGCCGCCGACCGGGCTCTTGGCGCCGTCGCGCGCATCGTCGGCGTCGTCGGCGTCGGCCACGACGCCGTACGGATCGGGACGGCCTTGG
>Ga0308170_10002970_pt1 | contig 14206 bp, 11 predicted proteins | sample PhyBR2_2_FD_202136 | JGI IMG/M metagenome (GOLD analysis project Ga0308170, IMG submission 202136) | Phyllosphere microbial communities from UC Gill Tract Community Farm, Albany, California, United States - DLSLSB.R2 | ecosystem: Host-associated > Plants > Phyllosphere > Unclassified | place... | reverse complement strand
GTCGGGCATAGCCGGCTTCTGCTAGAGCCACCCGGCCAGACGGGCCCAGCCACGCCGGCTGGGCCCGTCGAAACCACCCCACAGCCTTACCTGTTAGCCAGACACAAGTTAGCCAGACGATGACGTCTGCCATGAACCAAGAAAGTCTGCCATGAACACCAAGAAAAAAACGGCCGCCGCTGCCGCTGGAAATGGCGCCCCGCAGGGCCGCCCCGAAGACCAGCGACTCCCGATCGGAAGCATGTTCGCCTACGGCTTCCAGCACGTCCTGACCATGTATGGCGGCATCATCGCCCCTCCCCTGATTATCGGCGCCGCCGCGGGAATGAACTCCCAGGACATCGGGCTGCTCATCGCGGCATGCCTCTTCGTCGGCGGCCTCGCCACCATCCTGCAGACCGTCGGCATTCCGTTCTTCGGCTCGCAGCTGCCGCTGGTGCAGGGCGTATCCTTCGCCGGCGTCTCCACCATGGTGGCAATCGTGCACGGCGGCGGCGGGATCCAGGCAGTATTCGGATCCGTCATTGCAGCCTCCCTGATCGGTCTGCTGATTACTCCGCTGTTCTCGAAGATCATCCGCTTCTTCCCGCCCGTGGTGACCGGCACCGTGATCACCACCATCGGACTGACGCTGATGCCGGTGGCGGCCAACTGGGCCATGGGCGGCAACAACAAGGCTCCGAACTACGGCAGCGTGGCCAACATCGGCCTGGCCGCCGGCACCATGGGCATCGTCCTGCTCCTGAGCAAGGTGGGCAGCGCGGCCATCTCCCGGCTTTCCATCCTCCTTGCCATGGTCCTGGGCACCCTCATCGCAGTGGTCTTCGGCATGGCCGATTTCTCCAAAGTGGGCCAGGGCGAGATCGTAGCTTTCCCCACCCCCTTCGCCTTCGGACCGCCCACGTTTGAGGTCGCAGCCATCATCTCCATGCTGATCGTCATCCTGGTGACCCTGACGGAGACGTCCGCGGACATCATTGCGGTGGGCGAGATCGTCGGCACCAAGGTGGACTCCAAGAGGATCGGCAACGGCCTGCGCGCGGATATGCTGTCCAGCGCCGTGTCCCCCCTCTTCAACTCCTTCACCCAGAGCGCCTTCGCCCAAAACGTCGGCCTGGTGGCCATCACCGGCGTCAAGAGCCGGTTTGTGGTCAGTGCCGGCGGCGTGATCCTGGTGGTCCTCGGCCTGCTCCCGGTCCTGGGCCGTGTGGTGGCAGCGGTGCCGACGCCCGTCCTGGGCGGAGCCGGCATCGTGCTCTTCGGCACGGTGGCAGCCAGCGGCATCCGGACCCTGTCCAAGGTGGACTACAAGAACAACATGAACCTGATCGTGGTGGCCGCATCCATCGGCTTCGGAATGATCCCCATCGCCGCGCCCACGTTCTACGACCAGTTCCCGTCCTGGTTCGGCACCATCTTCCACTCCGGCATCAGCTCAGCCGCCGTCATGGCGATCCTGCTGAACCTGCTGTTCAACCACTTCCGCGCCGGCAATTCGGACAACCAGTCCGTCTTCGTCGCGGGCACCGAGCGCCTGGTCAAGGCGGAGGACCTCCGCTGCCTCTCGGACGGGGACAGGTTCGAGAACGGCAAGCTTATCGACTGCGACGGCAAGGAAGTCCCGGTCCAGGAATCGGACAAGGCGCCGGGGCACTGACCTTCCCGGCAAACAATGACGGCGGCCCGCTCCGAAAGGAGGGGGCCGCCGTCATGCGTTGCCGGCTCAGGCCTTGCGCACAGGGCGCCTCAGTTGCTGTTGAGCTCGCGGGAGATGGCCTCCGCGGCCTCGCGCAGGATGGGTACGGCTTTGTCAGCGAAGTTCTCGTCCACCCTGGATACCGGACCGGATACCGAGATCGCCGTGGGCGTGGGGGCATTGGGCACCGCCATCGCAAAGCAGCGGACGCCGAGCTCCTGCTCCTCCTCATCAATGGAGTAGCCCCGCTCGCGGATGAGCTTGAGGTCAGCCAGGAGTTCATCGACGTCGCCGATGCTCTTCGCGGTAGGCGTGGGCATCCCGGCGCGGGCCACGATGGCGCGGACCGTGTCGTCGTCGAGCTGGGCCAGGATTGCCTTGCCGACGCCGGTGGCGTGGGTGTGGGCACGCCGGCCCACCTCGGTGAACATGCGCATGGAGTGCAGCGACGGGACCTGCGCCACGTAGATCACCATGTCCGAATCCAGCACGGCCATGTTGGAGGTCTCCCCCAAGCGGTCCACCAGGGTTTTGAGCTGGGGGCGGGCCAGGGCGCCAAGCTGCTTGTTGGCGCCTTCGCCAAGCCGAATCAGCCGGGGGCCCAGGGCGTAGCGCCGGTTGGGCAGCTGGCGGATGTAGCCGAGCGATACCAGGGTACGGAGCAGGCGGTGGATGGTGGGGAGCGGCAAATCGGTCGAGGAGGACAGTTCACTGAGCGTGACGTCGCCGCCGGCATCCGTGATGAGCTCCAGCAGCTCGAAGACGCGCTCTACCGACTGCACCCCGCCGGAGGCTTTTTCTGCCATTCCGTTGTCTCCTATGGCTCGGAATCCGACAACTCTTATCCGCATCGTGAAAAGAGTCGCTTAGAACACCCAACATACAGCACCGCCGTGCACTCGGCGACGTCCCGCGGCAGTCATATCGCGAAGGGGTTGTATTTCCATAAAGTAGATAATAATATCCATAATACGAAAACATTCGGATTAGACAGAAGCCGGACAAGGCCTAACAGGAGGACATTCAATGGCGAACCCCAGCCCCGGAAATTCGATCACCCTGCGCGTGGAAGCTCCGTCGAGCTTCAGCGCCACCAGCGAGCTTGCGGCAGCCGTGGGAGCGGCCGGCGCCGCCATCACCGCACTGGATGTCACTGAGTCCCACCACGAGACCCTGGTTGTCGACGTCACCTGCAACACGACGGACGACGCCCATGCAGCCCGGGTCAAGGACGCCCTCAACGCCCTCGACGGCGTGACCGTCCAGCACGTCTCGGACCGCACCTTCCTGATGCACCTCGGCGGCAAGCTCGAGGTGGTCCCCAAGGTCCCGCTGCGCAACCGCGACGACCTGTCCCGCGCCTACACTCCCGGCGTCGCCCGCGTTTGCCTGGCCATCGCCGAGGACCCCGCAGCCGCCCGGAACCTGACCGTCAAACGGAACACCGTCGCCGTGGTCACCGATGGCTCCGCCGTGCTGGGCCTGGGCAACATCGGGCCGGCCGCCGCGCTTCCGGTGATGGAAGGCAAAGCCGCCCTGTTCAAGCAGTTCGCCAACGTGGACGCCTGGCCGGTCTGCCTTGATACCCAGGACACCGAGGAGATCATCCGCACCGTCAAGCTCCTGGCACCCGTATTCGGCGGCGTAAACCTTGAGGACATCGCCGCTCCCCGCTGCTTCGAGATCGAGGCGCGGCTGCGCGAGGAACTCGACATTCCGGTCTTCCACGACGACCAGCACGGCACCGCCATCGTCACCCTCGCGGCCCTGGTCAACGCGCTCCGCGTAGTGGACAAGAAGATCGAGGACGTGAAGATCGTGGTCTCCGGCGTCGGCGCCGCCGGCTCGGCGATCATCCAGTTGCTCAAGGCCCAGGGTGCCCGGCACATCGTGGCGGCCGGCCGTTCCGGCGCCATCCACAAGGGCGAGGCGTACAACGATCAGCACCGCACCTGGATCGCCGAAAACACCAACCAGGAAGGCTTCTCCGGCAGCCTGCACGAGGCCTTGGTGGGTGCCGACGTCTTCATCGGCGTCTCCGCCCCGAACATCCTGGACGAAGAGCACGTTGCCTCCATGGCAAAGGACTCCATCGTTTTCGCCATGGCCAACCCCACCCCCGAGGTGGATCCGGCCATCGCGTCCCGCCACGCCGCCGTCGTGGCCACCGGACGCAGCGATTTCCCCAACCAGATCAACAACGTCCTGGCCTTCCCCGGCCTGTTCCGCGGGCTCCTGGACGTCGGAGCCAGCGACATCACCCCGGAAATGCTGGTGGCCGCCGCGGAGGCAATCGCCAACCGGGTGAATGATAATGAGCTCAATGCCAGCTACATCATCCCGAGCATCTTCGATCCGCACGTGACCGCCAACGTCGCGGCAGCCGTGGCCGCCGCGGCACACGCCTCAAATGTGGCAACGTCTGCCGCCCCGGCCGATTCCACCAAGGAGCCGGTGGCAGCACTGGCCTCCGCCTGACCGCCCGCTCGACTTCCCGCACAAGGAAAGGACCAGAAATGGCCATCACCGTCACAGATCCCCGGCCGATCAACCGCGCTGAGGAGATCCTCACCCCCAAGGCACTTGCCTTTGTGGAGGAGCTCCACAACCGGTTCGCCGGCACCCGCAATGAACTCCTGGCGGCGCGCGCCGTCAAGCGGCAGCGGGTGGCAGAAACCGGCAAGCTGGACTTCCTGCCGGAGACGCAGGACGTGCGCGACGGCGACTGGAAGGTTGCGCCGGCACCGGCGGCTTTGCAGGACCGCCGGGTTGAGATGACCGGCCCGGCCTCACCCGCGAAGATGGCCATCAATGCCCTGAACAGCGGCGCCAAGGTGTGGCTGGCGGACCTCGAGGACGCCAGCACACCCACCTGGGCCAACGTCATCGACGCCATCCTGAACCTCCGGGATGCCGCCCAGGGCACCCTCAGCTACACCTCGGAGGAAGGCAAGGAATACCGCCTGCGCACCGACGCGCCGCTCGCCGTCGTGGTGGCCCGTCCGCGCGGCTGGCACATGCAGGAGAAGCACCTGCTGCTCAACGGCGAACCCGCCGTTGGTGCCCTGGTGGACTTCGGCCTGCACTTCTTCCACATCGCAAAACAGCTGGTGCTCAACGGACAGGGCCCGTACTACTACCTGCCGAAGATGGAGAGCCACCTTGAAGCCAGGCTGTGGAACGACGTCTTCGTGTTCGCCCAGGACTACCTGGGCCTGCACCAGGGCACTATCCGGGCAACGGTCCTGATCGAAACCATCCCGGCCGCCTTCGAAATGGACGAGATCCTCTACGAACTGCGGGACCACGCCTCAGGCCTGAACGCGGGCCGCTGGGATTACCTGTTCAGCATCATCAAGTACTTCCGTGATGCCGGCGAGGAGTTCGTCCTCCCGGACCGCGCCTCCGTGGTGATGACCGCACCGTTCATGCGCGCCTACACCGAGCTCCTGGTCAAGACCTGCCACCGGCGCGGCGCCTTCGCCATGGGCGGCATGGCTGCCGTCATCCCCAACCGCCGCCACCCGGAAGTGACCGAAGCGGCGTTCGAGAAGGTGCGGGCGGACAAGACCCGCGAGGCCAACGACGGCTTTGACGGCTCCTGGGTGGCGCACCCGGACCTGGTATCCACCTGCCGCGAGGTTTTCGACTCCGTGCTGGGGGACAAGCCGAACCAGGTGGACAAGCAGCGTCCTGACGTTTCGGTCACGGCTGAGCAGCTGCTCGATGTCTCCTCCGCGGACGGCCAGGTCACCGAGGCCGGCCTGCGACTGAACCTGTACGTCGCCGTGGCCTATACGGCGGTGTGGCTGTCCGGAAACGGCGCGGTGGCCATCCACAACCTGATGGAGGACGCCGCCACCGCGGAGATCTCCCGCTCCCAGGTGTGGCAGCAGATCCGCAACAAGTCCGTCCTGGCGGACTCCGGCAACACCGTGACCAAGGAGCTGGTGGAACGGATCCTCGGCGAGGAAACGGAACGGCTCCGCACCGAGTTCGGGGACGAGGCATTCCGCCGCTACTACCAGCCGGCCGGCGAACTCATCGCTGACATCTGCCTCTCGGACGACTACACAGACTTCCTCACCACGCCTGCCTACGAACTGGTGGGCTGAGATGGCAGCACCCAAATCCTCGCTCTCCGCGGGGGACCTCGCGCACATTGACGGGCAGCTTGCCGCCACCGACCGGCTGCTGGAACGGAACTACCCGGGCGACGACGGCTCCCGCCAGCCCGTACACACGGTGTACGTGCCCGCGGACCGGTTCACGCCGTCGCTCGCGGCCGACTGGGGCGCCCAGGCAACCGCGACGACGGAAGCCCACGGCGGCTTCGGGGAGCTGGGACGGCTGCTGGGCCAGGACGCCGGGCTTGCCGAAGCCGTGGCGGGCCGCGTGCAGGCCAAGCTCCAGGCCGAACCGATCGAGGACCTGCGCCTCGACTTCGAGGACGGCTTCGGCGACAGGGGCGACGACGCCGAGGACGCTGCCGCAGTTGCCGCAGCGTCCGCGGTAGCCCAGGCCGCCGCTGCCGGGACCGCTCCCCCGTTCATCGGCATCCGTTTCAAGTGCTTTGAGGCTGCCACCCGGGCCCGTGGACTCCGCACCCTGGACCTGTTCGTCTCCGGCCTCGCCGCCGCCGGCGAACTGCCGGAGGGCCTGGTCCTCACCCTGCCCAAGGTCACTACCGTGGCCCAGGTGCAGGCCATGGACTACGCCGTGTCCCGGCTTGAGGACGTCCACGGCCTGCCCGCCGGCCGCCTCCGCTTCGAAGTCCAGGTGGAAACCCCGCAGCTCATCCTCGGCCCGGAAGGAACGTCTCCGGTGGCGCAACTGCCGCACGCCGTACCCGGCCGGATCAGCGGGCTGCACTACGGCACCTACGATTACTCGGCCTCACTCCAGATCTCCGCGGAATACCAGTCCATGGAGCACCCCGTTGCCGACTTCGCCAAAGAGGTCATGCAGCTGGCCGTGGCCGGTACCGGCATCCGGCTTTCGGACGGATCCACCAACATCATCCCGGTGGGCGACAACGTGGAGAACGCCTGGCAGCTGCACGGCCGGCTGGTCCGCAGGTCGCTGGAACGCGGCTACTACCAAGGCTGGGACCTGCACCCGGCCCAGCTGCCCAGCCGCTTCGCCGCCACCTATGCCTTCTACCGCGAAGGCCTCCCCGCTGCCGCGGCCCGCCTGCGCAACTACGTGGAACGGACCGAAGGCGGCGTCATGGACGAACCCGCCACCGCCCGGGCACTGGCCGCGTTCGTGCTCCGCGGGGTCCAGTGCGGCGCGGTTGGCGCCGAGGAAGTCCAGGCGCTTGCCGGCGTCGGAATTCCGCAGCTTACCGGCCTGGCACACCCCCGGCTCGCCACCACTTCCAACTCCTAGGCAAAGGATCCCTTTCATGGGCAAGTACTACTCCCCCACCGGCGGACTCCCGCCGCAGACCCACCTGACCACCGAGCGCGCCATCGTCACCGAGGCGTACACGGTGATCCCCAAGGGCGTGATGACGGACATCGTCACGTCCAACCTGCCGGGCTTCTCCAACACCCGGTCCTGGATCATCGCCCGGCCGATTTCCGGCTTCGCCACCACCTTCTCCCAGCTGATCGTCGAGATCGGCCCCGGCGGAGGCGCCCCCAAGGCCGAGTTCGAGGCCGGCGTCGAAGGCGTCATCTTCGTCACCCGCGGCAACGTGAACCTCACGCTGGACGGCGAACTCCACCCCCTGGAGGAAGGCGGCTACGCCTACCTGGCCGCGGGTTCGGAATGGGGCCTGGAGAACGTCTCGGACGACGTCGTGTCCTTCCACTGGATCCGCAAGGCCTACGAACGCCTCGAAGGATACGAGGCAAAGTCCTTCGTCACCAACGAAAAGGACGTGGAGCCCACGTCCATGCCGGACACCAACGATGTCTGGAAGACCACCCGGTTCACCGACTCCAGCGACCTCGCGCACGACATGCAGGTCAACATCGTCACCTTCCAGCCCGGCGGCGTCATCCCATTCCCGGAAACCCACGTGATGGAGCACGGCCTGTACGTCCTGGAGGGCAAGGCCATGTACCTGCTGAACAACGACTGGGTGGAGGTGGAAGCAGGCGACTTCATGTGGCTGCGCGCATTCTGCCCGCAGGCCTGCTACGCCGGCGGCCCCGGCGAGTTCCGCTACCTGCTGTACAAGGACATGAACCGCCAGGTGAAGCTCACCTAAGCTGGCAGCCCGGCTGCGTGTGGCGCGTCAGTGATCCTGGCCCGCCAGCAGCCGGCCGATGGCGCTTGACCCCAGGTTCTCCAGCAGGTCGCGGGGGCCTTCATAGACCTCGACGGCGCCCGCATCGCGCAGTTCCGCCGCACTGATTCCCCCGCAGGTCACGCCGATCGCCGGAATGCCCAGCGCAGCAGCGGCCTTCATATCCCACACGGCGTCACCGACATAGACGGCGTTCCCGGCGTCGATGCCGAGGGCTTCCAGCGCCGCCACAAGGATGTCCGGTGCAGGCTTGCTTTCCTCGGCGTCGTTGGAACTCGTGGCGGCATCGATGAAGGCGTCTGCGTCCAGCACGGAGCGCATCACGTGCAGGTCCCTTTCCCGGGCCGAGGAGGCAAGCGCCACCGCAAGGCCGTGGTCGTGGCATTGCCCCAGGAGCTCCTTTGCACCTGCGAACGCACGAAGCGAGGGCCAGTGCGAGGCATATAGGGCGCCGTGGCTGGCCATGATGTCCTCGTCTTCGGAGCGGTCCCGATCCGGCGGCAGGAGGTTGTCCACCAGGCGGGCGCCGCCCATCCCCACCAAGTGGTGGATGGCGGCCATGGGAACGTCATGTCCGTACTGGCGGAACGCGCCCCACCAGGCGACGGTGTGGAGATAGGACGAGTCGATCAGCGTCCCGTCGACGTCGAAGAGGACCCCGTGGCCGGCACCAGGAGATGCAGCGGTTCCGGTCATCGGCCGATGGCCGTCCGCCGCACGACAGGCGTCTTCTTCCCTTTCGCGGCATCCTCCTTGGGGGAACTGACGGGCCGAACCCGTTCGCGGATGACTGAACCCGCGCCGTCCAGGCTCCTGTCCCTGATGAGGCCGGTACCCGCGATCTCCCTGGCCAACGCGACGCCTGCAACGGCCGCCCTTTTGGTGGGGAAGGTCACTGAAATGGCCATCAGGTTCCCGCTTCCGTCCATCATCCTGATCCGGTATCCGCCGTCAGGGGCATCCACGAGTTCAAAAAATCCGGCCACAACAATCACTCCTCCGTCAATCACGGCATTGTGCTGGGGAGCACTCCATGAGGTGTTAGTAAGTATACTTATCTATCCTGCGAAGGAGAAGTTCAGGCCCCGGCCCGCGCCGCCTCAGCGCGAGTCCGCCCCTTCAGGCGGAATGGGAGCGTCACTGCGCCGAACCGTATCCTGATGCAGCTCCAGGGCGCTAGTCACAAGGGCGAAGTGGCTGAAGGCCTGGGGCGTGTTGCCCAGTTGGCGGCCGGCCTTCACCGCCCACTCCTCACTCAGCAGCCCCACATCGTTGCGCAGTTCCAGCAGCCGTTCGAAGAGTTTCCGCGACTCTTCATGACGTCTGGCGCCCAGTAGGGCCTCCACCAGCCAGAACGAGCAGGCCAGGAAGACGCCTTCATCCCCGGGCAGGCCGTCGTCGCTCTGTTCCGGGCGATACCGCAGCACGAACCCGTCCTGGGTCAGCTCCCGCTGGATCGCCTCGATGGTCCCCACCACCTTGGGATCATCCGGGGGCAGGAAGCCCACCCTGGGGATCAACAGCAGGCTGGCATCGAGTTCAGGCCGGCCGTAGGACTGGACGAACGTGTTGCGCGCCGCGTCGTAGCCGTTGGCCAGGATGTCGTGGCGGATCCGGTCCCGCAGCGCCTCCCAGCGCTCCACCGGCCCTGGCAGGCCTGACTCCCGCACGCCCTTCACCATCCGGTCCGCAGCCACCCACGCCATGACCTTGGAATGCGTGAAGTGCCGCCGCGGCCCCCGCATCTCCCAGAGCCCGTTGTCCGGCTGGTCCCAGATGGTCTCAAGGTGCTCCATCAAGGCAACCTGGACGTCCCAGGCCTCGTCCGTATGCTTGAGCAGCGAGTTCCGGGTCAGGGCAAGGCAGTCAAGGACCTCACCCCACACATCCAGCTGGAATTGCTCGGCCGCCGCATTTCCAATCCGCACCGGCGCCGAGTTCTCGTAGCCTTTCAACCAGGGCAGTTCCATCTCCGGCAGCCGCCGCTCACCGTGGATTCCGTACATGATCTGCAGGTCCGCGGGGTCTCCCGCCACGGCACGGAGCAGCCAGTCCCGCCAGGCGGCGGCCTCGGCTTTATACCCGGCAGCAAGCAGCGCCTGCAGGGTCATGGTGGCGTCCCGCAGCCAGCAATAGCGGTAGTCCCAGTTGCGTTGGCCGCCCGGCTGTTCCGGCAGCGATGTGGTGACGGCGGCGACGATCCCGCCGGTGGGGGCGTAAGTGAGGGCCTTGAGCGTGACCAGGGAGCGCACCACGGCGTCCTGGTATTTTCCTTCGACCGTGCACTGGGAGGACCAGCCCTGCCAAAACTCGAACGTGCTGTGCAGGACTTTCTCCGCGTCGACGGAAACCGGCCGGCCCACATGGCTGGGAGCCCAGGTCAGCACGAACGGCACTTTCTCGCCGGCATTGACCGTAAAGTCGCTGACGGTGTGCATGTTCTCGCCGTGCAGGGGTGCGGGAGTGACCAGGTAGACGGCGTCCGGGCCGGCAATGGCATGCAGTCCCCGTTTGTCCTTGCGTACCCAGGGCACGATATGCCCGTAGTCGAAGCGAAGCACCAACTCGCCGTGCATCTTTACGCTGCCGCTGACACCCTCGACGATCCGGACGATGTCGGCCACGGAATCCCGGGGAGGCATGAAGTCGGTGACGCGCACCGTTCCCTCCGGGGTCTCCCACTCGGTATCCAGGATCAGGCTTCCATCGCGGTAGCTGCGGCGCGTACAGGCACCCGCGCCTTCCGGAGCCAGCAGCCAGCGCCCTGCGTCCGGCGTGTCCAGCAACGCGTTGAAACACGCAGGGGAATCGAACCGCGGCAGGCAGAGCCAGTCGATCGAGCCTTCCTTGCTGATGAGGGCACCGGTGTGAAGGTCGCCAACCACCGCATAATCTTCAATTCGCGCCATGACCTTACCCTGCCACACAACACTGTAGGAACATCGAAGAATGGCAGTGCACATCGGTACCTCCGGCTGGAGCTACGACCACTGGGAGAACGTCCTGTACCCGCCCGGGTTGCCGGCCCGGGACCGGCTGCAGCACTACGTCGCCAGGTTCACCACGGTTGAACTGAATGCCAGCTTCTACCGGTGGCCCCGCGACACCACGTTTGCCGGCTGGAACAAGCGGCTGCCGCCGGGGTTCAGCATGTCAGTCAAGGCTCCCCGCGGCCTCACCCACGCCCGCAAGCTGTACGCGCCCGAGGTCTGGGTGGAACGCATTGCCAGATGCTGGCATGAACTCGGGGATAAACGGGCCGTGCTTCTGGTCCAACTGCCGCCGCAACTGGGCAGGGACGACGCACGGCTCGAGTATTTCCTGGCCGCGCTTCCGGCCTGGATCCGGGTTGCCGTTGAATTCAGGCATCCCAGTTGGGACTGCCCGGAGGTGTTTTCGCTGTTGGAACGGCACCAGGCGGCCTACTGCATCATGAGCGGGGCCAAACTGCCCTGCATCCTGCGCACCACCGCGCCGTTTACCTATGTCCGGCTGCATGGCCCCGACCATGAGCATTTGTATGGCGGCTCATATTCGGAAGCCGACCTGCACTGGTGGGCAGACCGGATCCGCGAGTGGGACGGCGGAGGCCTGGACGTGTACGCCTACTTCAACAACGACGGCGGCGGAAACGCCGTGCGCAACGCCGAAACACTGCGCGGGATCCTCGGCACCGGCTGATCCACGCTGCACCCTGTGGCAGAGTGGTGGCATGGACACGGCTCCCCAGCATCCGGCCCGAAAAACAGCACGCAAGCCCGCGCCGGCAGTGCTGGCCCAGTACGCACTCTCGGGGAACCAGGCCTTCCGGCTGGCGCACCGGGTCTCGGACGCGGTCAACAGCCTGCGGATCCGGCTGGCGAAGCGCTGGGATTTCGTGCCGCAAACCATCGCATACCAGGGCTATGGTTCCACGACCCGGGTCCGTGTGCTGGGCCGGGTGCTGCTGACGCAAAAGCCCCTGCCGGGAAGCCGGGCGGAGCAGGAAGCGAAAATCGGGAACCAGAACATCCGCGGCTGGCGTGCCTTCACCGGCGTGCCGCTGCAGTTTACCGACGTCGAGATCACCATCGGCGACGTCGTCACCCACATGACAGCGGACCGGGGCGGCCTGATCGACACCGAGGTGGACGTCCAGCTTTCCCCCGGCTGGCACACCGCGGTCCTGCGCGCCGAGGGAACGGAACCGGCGGAGGCGCTGATCCAGGTCATCGCACCCGAGGTGAAATTCGGAATCGTCTCGGACATCGACGACACCGTCATGGTAACCGCCCTGCCGCGGCCCTTCCTGGCGCTGTGGAACACCTTCGTGCTCAGCGAACGGGCACGGATGGCAACTCCGGGCATGGCGGTGCTGTTGGACCGGCTGACCATCGAGCATCCCGACGCCCCTGTCATCTATCTGTCCACTGGCCCCTGGAATGCGGCCCCCACGCTGGGCCGCTTCCTGACCCGCAACATGTACCCCAAGGGCGCGCTGCTCTTGACGGACTGGGGCCTGACGCAGGACCGCTGGTTCCGCAGCGGCCAGGAACACAAGCGGCGGAACCTGGAGCGGTTGGCCCAGGAATTCCCGGACATGCGGTGGCTCCTGATCGGTGACAACGGTCAGCACGATGAAGCCATCTACTCTGCCTTCGCCGCAGACAACGCGGACAAAGTGGCGGCCATCGCCATCCGGCAGCTGTCAGTCAGCGAATCGGTGTTCGCCGGCGGCCACTCGGAGGACGGCGACCACACCTCTTCGAGGGTTCCGTGGATCTATTCGCCAGACGGCGCGGGCATCGCCAAGCAGCTGGCCATGCTGGACCTGCTCCGGGGCTGACCCGGAGCAGGGCCGGCACCGCACGGTTTAGGCGCTGGCACCCAGCGGCGCGCCGTCGTCGGGCGCTTCACTGCCGTCCAGGATCTCCGGAACAACCGCCTGGGCGATCGCGGCATCCGCCGCCGCTGCCAGGTCGCGTTCCTCGATGAGCTCCTGGAACCAGAAGTAGGAGGCCTTGGGCGTCCGCTCCAAGGTTTCGAAGTCCACGTGCAGGAGGCCGAACGGCTGCTTGTACCCGGCGGACCATTCGAAGTTGTCCAGGAAGGACCATACGTAGTAGCCGCGGAGGTCCACCGATTCGGCTTCGCCGCCAGGGGCCGTTGCCTTCAGCGCGGCCTCAAGGTGGTCGGAGATGTACTTCAGCCGGCGCTCGTCCGGAATGAACCTGGTATTGGTGGACTTGTCGCGGACAATGATGTCCTCGAAGCTCGCCCCGCCCTCGGTAATAATCACCGGAGGCAAGTTGGGGTACCGTTCCGCCATCTCCTTCAAGGCGACAGCAATGTACTCGGGCTTGACCGGCCACCCGTAGGCGGTGATGTCCGCTTCCGGCCAGGCCTCGACGTGGAACGGTGTGGTACCGCCTCCTGCTGCGCTCAGGTCGCTCCCCATAGCTTCCGCCATGCTCGGCGGCACCGCGCCGCTGCCGGGGCCCACGGCCACCTTGGTGGGCATGTAGTAGTTCAGCCCGTAGAAATCCAGCGGCTGGGAGATGATCTGCATGTCCTCTTCGGGATGCTCAAAGGAGCTGAAGAACTTGGCCGCCCGGATGAGGTCGGGGTACTTGCCGGTCAGGACCGGGTCGGCGTACAGCCGGTTCTGGCCCAGGTCCATGAGACCGGCACTGATCTTGTCCAGCGGATTGATGGAGTTCGGCACCATGGGTGAATAGACATTGGTCATGCCGATCTCGCCCGGCACCCCCGCGGCACGCAGCGCCTGGACCGCCAGGCCATGCCCGAGCAGCTGGTGGTGGACGGTGGGAAACGCGCCCAGGGCCAGCTCCTTGCCGGGGGAATGTACACCCAGGGAGTAGCCGTTGGCGCTGACGGTTGCCGGTTCGTTGATGGTGACCCACCGGGCCACCCGATCGCCGAAGGCTTCGGCCACCAATGCGGCATACTCGCCCAGCCGGTAGGCCATGTCCCGGTTCATCCAGCCGCCCGCCTCGTCCAGCTCCAGCGGCGTGTCCCAATGGTAGATGGTGGCCATGGGTGAAATCCCGTTGGCCAGGAGCTCATCCAGGAGCCGGTCGTAGAATGCCAGGCCGGCCCGGTTTACCGGACCGGTTCCGCCCGGCTGGATGCGGGGCCAGGAGAACGAGAACCGGTACGAGTCCACGCCAAGCTGCTTCAGCAGGGCCACGTCCTGCGGCATGCGGTGGTAATGGTCGGTTGCGACGGCCGGGCTGTGGTCCCCCACGATT